>WNGH01014469.1_pt1 | contig 14568 bp, 15 predicted proteins | sample 5400631 | NCBI WGS metagenome assembly WNGH01 (sample SAMN13153373, study PRJNA577476) | soil metagenome | isolation source: 115 cm soil or saprolite under Garry oak tree replicate 1 | place: USA:California | collected 2016-06-15
TGAGCGGTCGGTGCCCTTCACCGAGAAGCTCCCCGCGGCGAACTCGATGTCCCCCGGGGCGACCTCGAGGAGGTGCGCCGCGACGGTCTTCCCTTTTTCCAGAATCGCGTCGCAAGCCTTGCCGAGGACGATGCTGCCGAACCGCATCGACCGGCCCGAGTGCGAGCCGCCCCCTTCCGACACGAGGTCGGTGTCGCCCGTGATCAGGCGCACGCTCTCGAACGGCACGCTCAGCCATTCGACCATGAGCTGCGCGAAGCTGGTTTCGTGGCCTTGCCCGCTCGAGAGCGTTCCGATCGTGACCTCGACACGGCCGTCGGGGCGCACCGTGATTTCGGCGCGTTCAGTCGGAAATCCCGAGGTCACCTCGACGTAATTGGCCAGCGCGATGCCGCGCAGCCGGCCGCGCCGGCGCGCCTCGTCGCGGCGCGCGGGAAACCCCTCCCAGTCGCCCAGGGCGAGCGCGGCGGACATCACCTTCTCGTAGGCGCCGCTGTCGTAGCTGAGCCCGAACGGATTTCGGTACGGCATCGCCGATTGCGGGATGAGGTTGCGTCGCCGCAGCTCCAGGCGGTCGAAGCCGTGCTCGCGCGCGGCGAGGTCGATCAACCGCTCGATGACGAAGATCGCCTCGGGCCTGCCCGCGCTGCGGTAAGGCGTCGTCGGCGGCGTGTTGCTCAGTACGGCGCGGGCGCGCACATGCGCGGCGGGAATGCGGTAGACGCTGGTCATGATGGAGGCGCCCTTCGAGAGTGGGACATGGGAGACCGAGTGCGCACCGGCGTTACTCAGGTTGGAGGAGCGTAGCGCGAGAAAATTGCCCTGCGCGTCGAGCGCGAGCTCCGCCTCGACCGTCAGGTCGCGTCCCTGATAGTCGGAGAGAAACGCCTCGCTTCGCTCGCAGGTCCACTTCACCGGGCGTCCGAGGCGCCTGGCCGCCCACGCGAGCAGCGCGAACTCGGGAAAAAAACTGTTGCGCGTGCCGAAATTCCCTCCGATATCGCGGGCCACCACGCGCACCGCCTCCTCATCGACGCCGAGAATCCACGCGAGCTCCCGCTTCTGCCGCACCACCCCGCCGCTGCCCGCGTAAAGGGTGTAGCGCTTTGCCGCCGGGTCGTATGCGGCCAGCGCGGCGCGCGGCTCCATCGGCACGCCCGTGACGCGCTGCACCCGGGTCTCCAGGCGCACGACGTGGGCGGCGCGCGCGAAAGCCGCTTCCGTCGCTCCCGCATCGCCGAGGTCCGCGTCGATGTTGACGTTGGAGACGCGCTCTTCCCACAGAACCGGGGCGCCTGCGAGCGACGCCTGCGCCGCGCGCGTCACCGAGGCGAGCGGCTCGTAGTCGACGCGCACGAGCTCGGCTGCGTCGCGGGCGAGCTGGACCGTTTCGGCGACGACCATCGCGACCGCCTCGCCGGCGAATCGCGCCTTGTCGGCCGGCAAGGGCCAGTGGGGCGCGACGAAGATCTCCGAACCGTCGCGGTTTTGCAGGCGGACGTCGGGAGGGCTCACTGAAAACGGCCGGTGCGGAATGGATTTCAGGCCGTCCTTCACGAAATCCGCGCCGGCCAGCACGGCCAGCACGCCCGGCAGGGCGGTCGCTCCCGCCGCATCGATTCGCCCGATGCGCGCGTGAGCGTGCGGCGAGCGCACCATGACCGCATGGGCCTGCCCGGGGAGATTGACGTCGTCGCTGTAGCAGCCGCCTCCGGTGAGGAGGCGGGCATCCTCCTTGCGGGCGACCGGTGCTCCGATGCCGGCGCGCGGGCCGGGCGAATTTTCCGTCGGATGGGACAAGAGGCGAAATCCCCGAGATGCAACCGCGGTATCATTGCACGGTCCACGAGGAGCCAGGAAGTTCCGTTGTCGACGAGCCTAGCGATGAGTTCGATCCGCGGGACCGCATCTCGCTGCGCGACGATCGCTCTCTTCGCCGGCATCCTCTCACCGCTGGCGGCGCAGGACTACCCCTCGAAGCCCGTTCACGTCTACGTCCCGTCAAGCCCCGGCGGCGCCTCCGACATCGCGGCGCGGCTGGTGAGCCCCAAGCTCGCCGAGACCCTCGGTCAGCCGTTCGTGGTGGAGAACCGCGTCGCCTCGGGAGGCATCGTGGGCACCGCGCAGCTCGCGAAAGCGCGCGCAGACGGCTACGCGATCATGATGACTTTCGACACCTTCGCTTCCAACCCGCACATGTACAAGGAGCTGCCTTATGACGTGGTGAAGGATTTCGCGCCGATCATGCTGATGGTGCGCTACACGCAGGTCCTGGTCGTACATACGAGCCTCAATGTGAGGACGGTGCCGGAATTCGTGGCTTACGCCAAGGCCAACGGAGCAAAGATGAACTTCGCGTCCGCAGGCCCGGCCTCCTCGAGCCGCCTCGCCTTCGAGCTCTTCAAGGAGGCGGCGGGCATCCAGATCGACCCGATCCACTACAAGGGCGGAGGCCCGGCGATCAACGATCTGGTCGCGGGCACCGTGCAGGTCATGTTGATCCAGGTGGGCGGCTCAATCGGTCAGAACATCAAAGCCGGAAAACTGGTCGGCCTTGCCACCAGCGGCCGGGAGCGCTCGCCGCAGTATCCGGACCTGCCGACGATCGCGGATTTCTATCCGGGCTTCGAGACAACTTCCTGGGTCGGGGTGATCGCGCCGGCGGGCACGCCGCGCTCGTTGATCGAGAAGCTGAACGCCACGCTGGCAAAGATACTCTCCACGGATGACATGAAGGACAAGTTCCGCCTGCAGGGCGGGGACATCGTCGCGAGCACCCCCGAGCAATTCGGCGAGCTGATCAAATCCGAATCGGCGAAGTGGGGCAAGATCATCCGCGAAAAGAACATCAGGATCGACTGACGCCGCGGACCTGCGTGCGTCAAGGAGCCGGGCCCCTCACCCCGAGATCCTCGCCGATCGGCCGTCCGGGATAGTGGAAGGGGATCGGCCCGTCGGGCTGCGCGTGCATGAACTGGTGAACGTAGGGATCCTTGGAGGTGAGCATCTCCTCGGGCGTTCCCTCGCCCGCGACCACGCCGTCGGCGATCACGTACACGTAGTCGACGAGCTTCACCGCCTCGCTCACGTCGTAGCTCACCACGATGGAGGTCGCGCCCAGCGAATCGTTCAGCTGCCGGATGAGATTCGCGATCACGTTGATCGAAATGGGATCGAGCCCGCCGAAGGGCTCGTCGTACATCGCGAGCATCGGATCCATCGCGATCGCGCGCGCAAGCGCCACGCGCCGCGCCATCCCCCCGGAGAGCTCGCTCGGCGCCAGCGCCTGCGTGCCGCGCAGTCCAACCGCGTGCAGCTTCATCAGCACGATCCTGCGAAGCACGCTCTCGGGGAGCTCGGTGTGCTCGCGCATCGGGAAGGCGATGTTCTCGAAGACCGACATGTCGGTGAAAAGCCCCCCCGCCTGGAACATCATCCCCATCTTGCGGCGCAGGACGTACAGGGCGTGCGTGCCGAGCTCGTGGACCACTTGGCCCGCGACCTTGACGGTGCCGCGGTCCGGCCTCGCCTGGCCGCCGATCAGGCGGAGCAGCGTCGATTTCCCCGAGCCGCTTGCGCCCAGGATCGCAACGAGCTTGCCGTGCGGAATCCTGAGGCTCAGGCCCTTCAAGAGCTTCCGGGTACCGTAGGAGAATTCGACGCCGGAGATCTCGACGAGATTTTCCGTGGCGGAGTTCATTTCGACTGTCATTCTGCCTGGAGCAGCGCCACGGTGCCCAGCCCCCCGTCCGCGCAGATGCTCACCACCGCGCGGCTACCTCTGGGCATCGCCGCAAGTTCCTTCACCGCCTGCGAAAGGATGCGCGCGCCGGTCGCGCCGAACGGATGGCCGAGCGCGACCGAGCCGCCGTGCGGATTGAGCCGCTCCCACGGAAACTCGCCGGGGTTCGTTTCCACGCCCGCCTTCTCGCGCCGGAAGCTCGCGCTCTCCAGCGCGGCGACGTTGCACAGCACCTGCGCGGCGAACGCCTCGTGGATCTCCCACAGCGCGATGTCGCCGTAGGCGAGGCCGTTTCGCGCGAGCATGCGCGGAATCGCGTAAGCGGGCGCCATGAGCAATCCCTCGGTGAAGACGTTCACCGCCGCGACCTCCCAATCGACAAGACGCGCGCGCGGGACGGAGCCGGGCAGGCGTTTGATCCCCGCGCCGGTGGCCACCCACAGACCCGCCGCGCCGTCGGTGAGCGGCGATGCGTTCCCCGCGGTGATCGTGCCCTTGCCGCTCTTTCTGTCGAAAGCCGGCTGCAGCTTCGCCAGGCGCTCGAGGCTCGTGTCCGCGCGCGGAAAACCGTCGCGCGACATGCCTTCGACCGGAACGATCAGATCGTCGAAGAATCCGGATTTCTGTCCTGCGACCGCCTTCTCGTGGCTGGCAAGCGCAAGCTTGTCCTGGGAATCGCGCGCGATGTTCCAGGTCTTGGCCATTTCCTCGCAGTGCTCGCCCATGCTCTTGCCGGTGGCGCGGTTGGCCACCGCAAGAATGTGCAGGCGGATGTCGCGCGCCCGCAGGTTCTTGAACAGCGCGAGGCGCTGCGTCATCGAACGCGCCTGCGAAAGGCGCCTCAGCCAGTCAGAGAAATTCTGCGAAATTCCGATCTGCACGCGGCTCATGCTCTCCACGCCGCCGACGAGGGCGAGCTCCTTGCCGCCGTGCCCGAGCATTCCTGCCGCCTCGAAAGCCGCGACCATGCTAGTCGAGCAGGCGAGCACCGTGGAAAACGCCGGGATGGTCTGGTCGAGGCCCGCCTCGATCTGCACTTCGCGCGCGATGTTCGAGTAGCCGAGGTTGGGGATCACCGTTCCCCAGACGACGAGGTCCGGTTTCGCGGCGGACTGCGATCCCGTCATCGCCCGCACCACAGGCAGCGAGAGCTCGACCGCATCGAGCCGCGCAAGCGGGCCGTCCACGCGGGCGAACGGCGTGCGCAAGCCGGCGGCGAGCCAGAGTTCGTGACCGTTCATGGTGCCTCATTGTAAGGCCGGCCCGGTTCTTACGACTCGTGCAGACGCCGGCGGGAATTCCCACCCGGAAAGCCGGTCTATACTGCGGGCTTACGGGAGGTGATGAAAATGGATCGTCGCAATTGGTTGAGAGGCTTGACGGCACTGTCTCTGGCGGGTTTCGGTGCCGCAGGATGGGGCCAGAAGCCCGCGAAAAAAGGAGTCATGAAAGTGGAAGACCTGCAAAAGAACTGGAAAACCCTGCTGGCCGAAGGGGCGGACGTGGCCGCGAGCGCCGAGCCGCTCAAGCTCCCTGATGCCGAATGGAAGAAGCGACTGTCGCCCGCGGCCTACGACGTGCTGCGCCACGAAGGCACCGAGCGGGCCGGGACGAGCCCGCTGGACCGCGAAAAGCGCCCGGGGGTGTTCGTCTGCGCGGGCTGCAGCCTGCCGCTTTTCACTTCGGCGATGAAATTCGACAGCGGCACCGGATGGCCGAGTTTTTTCACCACGATACCCGGCGTATTCGCGACCACGACCGACCGCAAGCTCTTCATGGAGCGCACCGAATACCACTGCGTGCGCTGCGGCGGACATCACGGCCACATCTTCGACGACGGGCCCGAGCCGACCGGCCTGCGCTACTGCAACAACGGCGTGGCGCTGCGATTCATACCCAAGGGGCCGGCACAGAAACCCGCCTGAGCGCCTTCGCGATAGGGTTCCTATCGCTTCCTCCGTGCCTCTCTATATGTCGACCCGGAGGGCGCGCTGCGCTCTCCGTGCGCTGTAGATCAGCAGAAGGGCGAGGAGCACCGCGGTCACTCCGAAAACGGAGTAGGCCATGTTCTCGGGAGACAAGGCTATGCCGGTCGCCGGGAGGGCTTCCTTCGTGTGCTCCATCCGCACCGCATACATCCCGGTGTAGTGCATGCCGCACACCGCGATTCCCATGACGATTGCGCTGCCGAAGCGCTGCAAATTGCCGCGCAGGTTGAACGCGAGCCACAACGCCACCGTTGCAGCCACGACCGCGATCACGAGAGAGGCGGCGAACAGGGTGGTGTCGTAGGTGATCTTGGCCTGCATGATCATCGCCGCCATTCCCGTGTAGTGCATCAGCGCGACGCCAAGCCCGGTCAGGACTCCGCCGAGCGGCAGGTTCCACGGTCCGCCGTCGCTGCGTCCCACGATGAACAAGCCGATCGCGGGCGCGATAATCGAGAGAATCAACGAAGCGAAGGTCAGCGTGGGGTCGTAGGCCACCGGCATCCCCATGTCGGCCGCGTTCATTCCGATGAAGTGCATGGACCAGATCGCGCCGCCGCCCAGCGCCACCGATGCGCCGGTCACCGAACCGATGACCGCCGCCCAGGTCCGAGCCGGCGGGATGGCGATGGCGAGCTGCAACGCGGTGTATGAACCAAACACGGATATCACATACGACAGCGCGACCAGAAGCGGGTCGTACTCAATAGTGTTCATTTCGAATCCCCCGTCCGTGATAAGGAATTACGGATGCGTCAGCGGGTAACGTCGGGGATTATAGATCATAGCCGAACGTGTAAGTGCAGCGCGAATCTCCCTTCGCCCTGCACTCCGCCTTGTGAACACGAGTGTTCTGCGTCAGCGGACCCGCATCCAAGAATCCCTGCATGAATCCGGTCAGGAATTCGCAACAAACGATTTTGCCCGTACCGCAAAACGGGCTGTCGGACAACGTGACGTCGGTGTCGCTTGCGTCCACCTTGCCGAGGGTCTCCAGGGCGGGAACCAGGGTTCGCCGCAAGGCGACCGGCATCTTGAGCGGGCTGCCGAGCGACCATTCCTTTTCGTACTGGAAAGCGCCTATTTTTTTTCCCGCTTCGGCCAGTTCCCGGTCGCGGGATTCCGACCCGAACGATTCGCCGTACGCTCGCACCAGAGAAGCGATGTCGGGAAACTGCTCGGCGATGTCCTTGATCGAAGGCGCCGCGGATTGCGCGCCTTCCACGCTGACCACTCTGAAGTCCGGGCTGAGGCTTTTCATTTCGGCAGCGAATTTGGCTTTGTCGAGGTGGCTTACGTCGAGGCTGACTTTAACGAGCTTCGCGCCGGAAGCTGACTCCGCGACTTGCTGCCCTTTGAGGGGATAGCCCTTGCGAACGAGGAACGCGGCTATCCGCGCCAGCGCGCCACTCTTCTCGGCTCCGCTGATCGTGATGGTCACCATGGTCGGCACCTCCGAATAACAGCTGCCTTAATGCAACTTCCGTACCCGCGACGGGCGAATTCGTGGGCGAGTGGCGCTGAATTCTAACCCAACTCCCCTTTCGAAGAGCGGAAGCGTGCGCGCGTGATTTCTTACCTGTAACACCGCCGAAACGGGGTTTACAAGTCGTTACAGGGATCGGGTCAACAGCCTGCCCCGACGGGCCGTTTTTGGGATCGTAACCTCCAAAAAAAGGAGCAAACCATGAAGACCAAGACGTTCCGCTACGGCAGGCCGCATTTCGTCTATCCGGGCCAGCGCGTCGTGATCGTGCGGCCTCCGGTGTTCGTGCATCGCCCGGTCGTGGTGTACCGTCCGGGCCCGGTGTACTACGCCCCCGCGCCCGCTTACTACGCCGCTCCGGCACCCGTGTACTACGCGCAGCCCTGGGGCACGATCGGCGGCGCGATCGCCGGTGCAGCGATCGGCAGCGCCGTAGGCGACGGTCGCCCCGGCGCAATCGCCGCCGGATCGGTGATCGGCGCGATGGTCGGCAACGGACTGTCTCGCTAGACTCAGGCGGCCCTTCCCGCCTCACGGAAAGTCCGCCTTCGGGCGGACTTTCGCTTTGCGGCCCTTACAATGGCGCGATGCCCTCCGAACCGCCCTACTCGGGGCTCACCCCGGACGCCGTGCTCGACGCGCTTGCGAGCGCCGGCTTCGCGGGCGACGGGCGGCTGCTCGCGCTGAACAGCTACGAGAACCGCGTGTACCAGGTCTGGCTCGAAGGGGAAGAGACGGCCAACTCGCCGGCCTCGGTGGTCGCAAAGTTCTATCGCCCTGCACGCTGGACTGACGCGCAAATCCTCGAGGAGCACGCGTTCACGCTCGAGCTCGCCGGGCGCGAGATTCCGGTGGTCGCGCCGCTTGCGGTCAATGGGAAGACGCTGCACGCATTCGGCGGATTCCGCTTCGCGGTGTATCCGCGCCGCGGCGGGCGCACGCCGGAGCTCGAAGATCGCAAGACGCTCGAATGGATCGGTCGCTTCGTCGGGCGCATTCACGCCGTCGGTGCGACGCGGTCGTTCGCCGATCGGCCGGTCGTCGACATCGAGACCTTCGGCCGCGAGTCGCGCGATTGGCTGCTTGCGCACGATTTCATTCCGGCGGACCTGCTCGACGCGTGGAAGAGCGCGGTCGACCTGGCGCTCGCGCGCGTCGCCACCAGCTACGAGCGCGCGGGCGGGGTGCGCGCGCTGCGCCTGCACGGGGACTGCCACGCAGGAAACGTGCTCTGGACCGACGACGGGCCGCACTTCGTGGACTTCGACGATTGCCGCACCGGCCCGGCGATCCAGGACCTGTGGATGCTGCTATCGGGCGACCGGACGTCGATGACGCGGCAGCTCGCCGACGTCCTCGCCGGCTACGAGGATTTCCACGAGTTCGAGCCGCGCGAGCTGCACCTCCTGGAGGCCTTGCGCACGCTGCGCCTCATCCACTACTCAGCCTGGCTCGCGCGGCGCTGGGACGACCCCGCATTCCCGGCCGCGTTTCCCTGGTTCAACACCCAGCGCTATTGGCAGGACCGCATCCTCGAGCTCAAGGAGCAGATCGCCCTGATGGACGAAGCTCCGCTCGCAGTTAACTGAGCGTACGAACCAGGAGCGTCACGCGGCGGCGAGCTCGGGCTTCGCCAACGCATCGATGGCAGCCTGCGCCCGCGCGATGCCCTTCTCCTTGCTCGCCTCGCTGATCGCGAGCCCTTCGGCGTAGATGAACTCGATGTCGTCCATCCCGATGAAAGAGAGAAAAGTGCGGATGAACGGCGTCTGGGTGTCGTTCGGCGTCCCCGCGTACATCCCGCCGCGCGCGGCGAACACGTACACCTTCTTGCCGGTCAGCAGGCCCGCCGGCCCTTTCTCGGTGTACTTGAAGGTCTCGCCGGCGCGCCCGACGTGGTCGAAGTACGCCTTCAGGGTCGAAGGCAGCCCGAAGTTGTACATCGGCAGCCCGAGAACGACGACGTCGGCGCGCTTGAGCTCGCCGATCAACGCGTCCGAATAGTCGACCACCGCCTGCTGCTCGGGCGTGCGCTCCTCGGGCTTCGCGACGAAGGCGGCGAAGCGCGCGGCATCGAGATGTGGGACGGGCTCCTTCGCGAGGTCGCGCATGATCACCTTGCCGCCGGGATTCGACGCACGCCACGCGGCGACGAAGCGCTCGGCGAGCCGGCTCGACTGGCCGCCGTCGGAGAAGATGCTGGATCGGATCTGGAGCAGTGTTTTCATGTTTCACCTCAATGTGTCGTGGATGGAATGCGTCCCAGCCGGCCGCTCTGGTAATCCGCGACGGCCTGCCGGATCTGTTCCTGCGTGTTCATGACGAAGGGTCCGTAGCCGGCGATCGGCTCGGCGATCGGCTGCCCGTTCATGACGAACACGGTCGCGTCCGACGCCGCCTCGATCGCGACCTCGCCGCCTTCGCGCTCGAATACGACGAGCTCGCCTTCGTTCACCGCCTCGCCGTTCACCGATACCGTGCCCTTCAGGACGAAGAGGGCCGCGGTCCAGCCTTCGCGCAGGTCGAGGCGCGCGCGATGCCGCGCGCGCAGGCGCAGGTCGAACAGGTTGATCGGCGTGAAAGTGCGCGCCGGCCCCTTTGCCCCCTCGTATTCGCCCGCGATCACCCTCACCGAGCCGGCATCCCCAGGAAGCTTCGCCACGGGAATATCGCCATCGAGGAGCTCCTGGTAGCGGGGCGAAGTCATCTTCGACTTCGCCGGCAGGTTCACCCAGAGCTGGAGCATCTCGAAGGGCCCGCCGCGCTGCGCGTAGTCGCGCCCGTGCATTTCCTTGTGCAGCACGCCCGAGCCCGCGGTCATCCACTGCACGTCGCCAGGGCGGATGCTGCCCCGGTTGCCGCCGCTGTCCTCGTGATCGACCTCGCCCTGGTAGGCGATCGTGACGGTCTCGAAGCCGCGGTGCGGATGCCAGCCGACGCCGCGCTCCTCGCCGGTCGGCTCGAAATCGGTGGGTCCGGCGTGATCGAGAAGCAGGAAGGGCGTCAGCTCCGCGCCGAGGTCCTGGTAGCTGAACACCGTGTGCACCGGGAAGCCGTCGCCCACCCAATGAGCTTCGCCCCCGCGGTGAACGCTGCGTACGTTCTTCGTTGCGTTCTTCATGGCGACTCCTTGTGTCATCGCTTCGAACATGGGGACATTTAATCATTGAACAAGTAGATAAAAAAATGCAAAATACTGGTCAAGTTGATCTATTTATTCGATATATGGCCGCACCCCGCATCTCCCTAGACCAGTGGCGCGCGCTGCTCGCAGTCGTGGACGAGGGGAGCTACGCCAAAGCCGCGAAGGCCCTGCACAAGACCCAGTCGTCGGTGACCTACGCCGTGCAGAAGCTCGAATCGCTGCTCGGCGTGAAGGCGTTCAGGATCAAGGGGCGCAAGGCGGGCCTCACGCCCACGGGCGAGCTCCTCTACCGCCGCGCCCGCTACCTGCTCGACGAGGCCGCCGGGCTGGAGCAAGCGGCGAAGAAACTCTCCGCCGGATGGGAGGCCGAGATCCGCGTTGCCGTGGAAACCATTTTTCCGACCTGGCTGCTGCTCGGCTGCCTTGCGCGCCTCGGGGCGGAGAGCCCGCACACACGAGTCGAATTGATCGAAACGGTGCTCGGCGGAAGAGACGACGCGCTGCTGCAGAGCCAGGCTGAGCTCGCGATATTCGGGACGATTCCTCAGGGGTTCATGGGCGAGTCGCTGATGCGCGTGCGCTTCATTCTCGCCGCGCACCCGGATCATCCGCTTCACAAGCTCGGGCGCAAGCTCTCGATTCAGGACCTGCGCGCGCATCGCCAACTGGTGGTGCGCGAGTCGAGCCCGCGGCGCGCAACGCCGCTGACGATGGAGGCGACGCAGCGCTGGACGGTGAGCAACCTGGCGACCTCCATCGAGGCGGCGCGCTCGGGCTACGGTTTCTGCTGGCTTCCGGAGGAGAGGATCCGCGAGGAGCTCGAGGCGGGCACGCTGAAAGGCCTGCCCCTGCGCGAAGGCGGCGAGCGCTATGCCGAGCTGTACCTCATATTCGCCGACCGCGAGCACGCCGGCCCCGCCACGCTGAGGCTCGCGGAGATCATCCGCGAGGCGGTGGCGAGCGAGTGCAGGAAGTCCGCAGTCCCGGCGAGAGGCCCGGCGCGCAAACGCGCGCGAGGCGCCGCGTCCATGAAGCGGGCGCGATGAACGCTCCGCTGCGGCGCGACGCCGCGCTCACCGTCACGCTGGTGGTGTTCTGCCAGGGCTTCAACATGCTGTCGCTGGGCGGAATCGCGCTCTTCCTGCCGCTCATCCGCGAAGACCTGCACATGAGCTTCGCGCAGGCGGGAATGCTGTCCGCCGCCGCGACCTTCACCTATGCGCTCGGCCAGATCCCCGGCGGCTACCTCGCCGACCGCTTCGGGCCGAAGCGCATCTTTTTCATCGGCATCCTCGGCTCGACGCTGCTCTCGCTCAACTTCGGGATGATCCAGTCCTATCCGGCCGCGCTCGCGAATCAGGTCGTGTCGGGTGCGTTCCGCGCGCTGATCTTCGCGCCTGGCCTGACGCTCGTCGCTTCCTGGTTCCCCGCGGACCGCAAGGCGACCGCGATGGGCGTGTACGTGATCGGCGGCGTGTCGGGGAACATCCTGCTCTCGCTCGTCGGGCCGTTCCTCGTGGGACATTACGGGTGGCGCCCGCCCTTCATCGCCTTTGCCGCGCTGGGCGTGTGCGCCGCGTTCGTGTATCTCGCCTTCGGGAAGCAGAAGCCCGCTGCGGGACCCAGGCTCCCGGTGGGCGTGCTCGATGCGCTCCGGCTCTTCCGTTACCCGATCATGTGGGTCTGCGCCGGAATCCAGTTCATCCGCTTCGGCGTGACCACCTCGTTCAATTTCTGGCTGCCCTCGCTGCTGGTGGCCGACCGCGGTCTCACGCTTCAGGCCGCCGGCTTCATCACCGCGATGGGCTTCGCTCTCACCGGGCCCGCGAATGCGCTCGGCGGCTACACCTCGGACCGCCTAAGGAACCCCGCCGCTCGTGATCGGTGCGTCGCTCGCCGTGCTCGCCTGCACTTCGGCGCTGCTCGTGATCGTGGAATCGATCCCGGCGCTCGTGCTCGTGGTCGCGGTCAACGCGGTCTTCCTGCAGTTCTATTTCGGGCCGCTCTTCTACGTTCCGGTCGAGGTGCTCGGGCCGCGCGTCGCCGGCATCTCCGCCGGGTTCTGCAACATGTTCGCCAACCTGGGCGCGCTCACCTTCGCCTATGCGCTCGGCGTGGTGAAGGACACGGCGGGCGCGTTCACCTGGGGTTTCATCACGACGAGCGCCGTCTGCGTCGTTGGCGTCGCGCTGGCGATGGTGCTCGCGCGCATGAGGACGCGGGCGCTCGCTCGCCCACACGGCGACGGCTGATTCAGCTCAAGGCTCATCGTCCCTAGAGCCAGGAAATCATCCCGGGCCCTCCGCCCGGTGCTCGACCTCGTAGCCGGCGGCGATCCAGGCGTCCAGGCCGCCGTGCAACGGGCGCACTTTGGTGTAGCCTAGCCCGATCAATTTCTTTGCGACTTGCGCCGCCGAAGCTTCGTTGGGACAGGTGCAGTAGAAAATGATCTCGCGATCGGCCGGCAATTGGTCGAGCCGCCGTTCCACGTCGGCGACGTCCATCGCCAGCGCGCCGGGGATGAAACGCGGATCGAGATCGCGCGCGCTGGGCGAGCGCACGTCGACGACCACCGGGCGCTTGTCTCCCTTTATCAGGGCGCGCAGCTCGTCGACGCCGATGCGCGCGATGCGCAGCAACTTGTAGAAGCGCCGCCGCTCCCACCACTTGAGGGCGATGTATCCGCCGAGCAGCACGCCGATCGCTGCGGCCGCCAGCGTGCCGAGCCCTTCCAGGCGAGCGATGAACTCGTTGATCTGAGCGTGAAACGCCATCCCCGCGGCGATCCCCGCCCCCGCCCAGATCACCACGCCCAGGCCGTTGAAGAGCAGGAACGACGGCCAGCCGAGGCGCGTCGCCCCTGCGAGCGGCGGCGCGATGGTCGAGAGGCCGGGGATGAACTTCGACAGCACCAGTGTCAGCTTTCCCCAGCGCTCGAAGCGGAACTCCGTCTGGCGCACGCAGGAATCGGGCGAGAGCGACAGTCGGCACAGAAGCGTCATCACGCGGCGGCCGTAGCGCCGGCCCGCGAGGTACCAGACCGCGTCGCCCATCATACAAGCGACGAACGCGACGCCGAATGCCGCGAGAGGCGAAAACTCTCCCTCGGCCGAGAGCGCGCCGGCGACGACGAGCGCCGGGACCGCGGGAATCGGCAGCCCGAGCTGCTCGAGCAGCACGTTCGAGAAAACAAGCGCGAGCCCGTACTGCGCGATCAGGCGATTCATGCGTCCGCCCTTAATCGCCGGTGAAGCGCCGGATCATGCGCCGGTCGCGCTTGGTGGGCCGGCCATGCGTGTCGTGCGCGGGATGCGGCCCGGCGCGGCGCATCGCGATCATGTGCTCGCGTCTCGCCCGGCTCTCGTCGTTCTCCGCATACAGCAGCGCCGCCGCAGCCGCGGGTCCGCGCTTGAGCGCCACGGCGCGCACTTCGATGAGCCACTGCAGCTCGCCGACACGTACTTCGAGCCGATCACCAGGCCTCACGCCCTTGCCCGGCTTCACGCGCTCGCCGTTAAGCTTGACCTTGCCGCCCTCCACCGCGCGCACGGCCAGGCTGCGCGTCTTGTAAAAGCGCGCCGCCCACAGCCACTTGTCGATGCGCGGGCGCCCTGGCCCGTCCGCGTCCACGGGAGGTCCCCTTTGCGGGACTAGCGAGCCGACCGGGCGAAGGTCCTGCAGTACTCCGCCGGCCCCTGCCAGGTCTGCTCGTCGACGCGGCCGGACTTGAAGATCAGCGAGCGCTCGCAGCGCACCGGCTCGCCTCCGCCGGAACCGAACATGATGCCGGTGCCGATGCCTATGCCGCCGCCGCGCCCGCCGCCGACCCCGAAGCCGACCGCCGAGCTTCCGCGGGAGCCTACGCTGTCGGACACCCAGGTGTACACGTCGCGGCCATCGCTGAGCTTCGCGCTGCGGGCGGGCGTCCCCCAGCGCAGCACGACCTCGTCGTAGGTGGCGCCGTCCCAGCTGTCCCTCGCTTCGGTGAGCTCGCCGCCCGGGGCGGCACAGCCGGCAAGCACAACGGCCATCAGCGTTGCGGTTCTCATAGAGTCCTCCAAGGAAACGAAAACGCCCCGAAGATTTCTCCCCGGGGCGTCGTGCTGCTGTAAGGCACGCCGGCCTAACGGCTGGCGGAAATCCCTGATCTGCGGATTGATCCGCTGTTCGAGGTCGGTAGTCCGGTCCTGCCTTGTTGGTCTCTCAC
>WNGH01003749.1_pt1 | contig 14560 bp, 19 predicted proteins | sample 5400631 | NCBI WGS metagenome assembly WNGH01 (sample SAMN13153373, study PRJNA577476) | soil metagenome | isolation source: 115 cm soil or saprolite under Garry oak tree replicate 1 | place: USA:California | collected 2016-06-15
CCGGGAAAGTTGCCCGCGAACGTGATCGTGGCCCCGAACTCGCCCAGGGCCCGCGCCCAGCACAGCACCGCGCCCGCCAGCACCGACGGCGCGATCAAAGGCAGCGTCACGCGCGTGAACACCGTCCAGCGACCGGCGCCCAGCGTCCGCGCCGCGTCCTCGTAGCGCCGGTCCATCGAACGCAGCCCTGCCTCCACCGTCAAGACCAGGAACGGCATGGCGACGAACGTCTCCGCCAGCACGACCCCCGCGGTCGTGAACGGCAACGACACGCCCACCCCCGCCAGCCACGACCCCAGCAAGCCGCGCCGCCCGAACGCCAGCAGCAGCGCGATCCCTCCCACGACCGGCGGCAGCACCATCGGCAGCGTCGTCAGCGCCCGCACGACCGCGCGCCCTGGAAAGTCGACCCGTGCGTAGACCCAGGCGAGCGGCACGCCCAGCACCAAAGCGACGCTCGTCGCCGACAGCGACGCGATGAGCGACAGCTTCAGCGCCTCGAGCGTGTCGGCCGAAGCGAGCGAGCGCGCCGCGTCGCCCCACGGCGTCCTGGCCACGAGCCCGACCAGAGGCACGATGAAGAACGCCGCTCCCAGCGCGGCCAGCGCTCCGATCCAGACGGGCGCCCGCTCGCGCCTCACTCGAATCCGAACGTCGCTAGCTTCTTCTGGCCTTCGGTCGACAAAACGTAGGCGATGAAGTCGCCGGCGGCAGCCGCATTCCTGGCGCCCTTCACCTCGACGATGGGGTATGTCGCCACCACGTTGTCAGCGTCGGGGATGGGCACGCCGGCGACTTTTGCGCCGGCGGCATTGACGTCGGTCACGTAGACGATCCCGGCATCCGCCTCACCCAGCTCGATCTTGCCGATCACCGACCTGACGTCGGCCTCCAGGCTCTTCGGATGCACGGTCACGGCAGCCTTCGCCAGGGCCTGCGCGGCGTACTTCCCCGCGGGCACGGCCGGCCCCGCGGAGATGTATACGAGCCCGGGCTTTGCCAGGTCACCCAGCGACGAGATGCCCTTGGGGTTGCCTGGCGCGACCACGATCTCGAGCCGGTTGTGGGCGAATACCCTCGGCTCTCCCGCTGTAAGCCCGTCCGACCTCAGCCTGTCCATGTTGGTGGTGTCGGCCGACGCGAACACGTCGGCCTGCGCCCCCTGCTCGATCTGCGTCACAAGGGTCGGCGTCCCCGCGAAGTTGAACCGCACGCTTGCCCCCTGGAACGAGCCTCCGAGCGCTTTGAATGCGTCGGTCAGCGAAGCTGCCGCGAACACGTCGATGGTGGGAGGCGCGCTGCTGCCGGGCGAGCTGCCGCACGCCAGGGCCAGCAGTCCCAGAACGACGATGAATTTGCGCATCAGCTTCGCGGCAGCTCGATGACGACGTTCGTCGCCTTGACCGACGCGACAGCCAGCAGGCCCGGCTTGAGCTTCAGCTCGTCCGCCGCCTCTCGCGAGATGAGGGACACGATGTGGTGCGGCCCGGCCTGCAGCTCGACCTGCGCCATCACGCCGTCCTTCAAGACCCTGGTCACGATGCCCTCGAAGCGGTTGCGCGCCGAAGCCACGGGCGCCGGCGCGGGCCTGGGCTGCGAGGCCATGTAGATGGCCAGCGCGGCGGGGTCGATCTGCCGGCGTCCCGCCCGTGTCCTGGTGGTCTTGATGCGCCCGGAGTCGACCAGCCGCCGGACCGTGTCGGGGCTGACGCTGAGCAGCCGGGCGGCGTCGGAGATTCGAAGATGCTCAGGCATTTGCAGAAGAAGATAGCATCTGCGAGCAATTCCGGGCCAAAACCCAGCTTCCGCGAGGTTTGAGGCCGCGGAATACGTTCGGCTGCGCCCCCATTCCAGTTGGGTGAAAGGCAGGTACTCCTAAACTGGCTCTACTGATGGCGGAACCCGCCGCCCCAACCGCCTTCGCGGAGGAGGCGCTGACCCACCTCGACACTCTGTACAGGGGCGCGCTCCGGCTCACCCACGATCCGGACGCCGCGCAGGACCTCGTCCAGGAGGCCTACCTCCGCGCCCTGCGCTACCAGCACAGCTACCAGCAGGGCACGAACATGAAGGCCTGGCTGTTCGCCATCATGCGCAACCTGTTCTGGGACCGCTTCAAGGGCACCCGCAAGGACGACGTCAGCCTCGATGACGTCGGCGACTTCGTCCTCTACGACAAGCTCCGCGACGAGGGTGCGAGACCGGAGTCCGACGTGCTCGACAAGATCGCGGCCTCGGAGGTGGTGGCCGCCGTCGACAAGCTGCCCGCGCTCCACCGCGAGGTGGTGCTGCTCGTCGACGTCGAAGGTTTCTCGTACAAGGACGCCGCCCAGACCCTTGGGGTGCCCATCGGGACCGTCATGTCCCGCCTGCACCGGGCCCGCCAGCAGCTTCAAAAATCCCTCTATGACTACGCCCTTGAATCGGGTATCGTGCGGCCAGGCGGCTCCGCACAGGTATCACAGCTATGAGATGTCAAGAGTGCGCTGACAGGCTCGACAGCTTCGTCGACCGAGAACTGACCAACACCGAGGCGTTGGAGGTGCAGCTTCACCTCGAGGGTTGCCCCGACTGCATGGAGCAGTACGAGTTCCAGGAGCACCTCAAGCGCGTGGTCAAGCACTCGTGCGACTGCGACACGGCTCCTGTCGCGTTCCGGGAAAAGCTGCGCCAGATCCTCAGCTGATACGCCGGCTCGACGCCGCCCGGCTCTACGTCATCACCCCCGACGCGCCGCGCCGGCGCGTGGTCGAGATCGCGTCGGCGGCCGTCCGGGGTGGGGCAGACGTGGTGCAGCTGCGCCACAAGTCGATGCCGCGCGGCGAGCTGCTGACCCTGGCCCGAGACGTTCGCGAGGTGGTGCGTGACGCGCTCTTCGTCGTCAACGATTACGTCGACATCGCCCTGATGTGCGGCGCCGACGGCGTCCACCTCGGACCCGACGACCTTACCGTCGCCTCGGCGCGCAAGGTCGCGGGTGACCGTCTGCTCGTCGGCGTCTCGGCTTCGACGCCCGACGCGGTCCAGCCGGGCGCGGACTACGTCGGCTGCGGGCCGGCGTTCGCCACGCCGCTAAAGCCGGAAAAAGAGGTCATCGGACCGAAGGGCGTGGCGGCGCTGAGCAAGGCGCTGGCCATCCCTGTCTTCGCCATCGGCGGGATCGACGAGTCCAACGTCGAGCAGCTGACCGCCCTCGGCGTCCACCGCGCGTGCGTCGTACGGGCGGTCGCCGACGCGCCTGACCCCGAGGAGGCCGTCCGCCGGCTGCGTGCCATGCTCACGGCATGAGCCTGCGTGGACTCGGAGAGCTTGGCCTCCTCGAGCGCCTCCGGCCGTACATTGGCGCGGGCGCCGGCGAGGATGACGCCGCCGTCATCCACGACGGCCACCACTTCCTGGTCGCGAGCGTCGACATGTTCGTCGAGGGCGTGCATTTCGACCTGACGTGGATGAGTCCCGAGGACGCAGGCTGGCGCTCCCTCGCACTCGCCCTGGGCGACCTGGCGGCGAAGGGCGCACGCCCCGAGTGGGCGCTCGTCTCGATCGCCATCCCGGACGGATGGAACGTGGATTCGGTCACCGGTCTCTACGCCGGCATGTCATCGCTGGGTTCGCGGTTCGACCTCGAGATCGCGGGAGGAGACCTGAGCTCGACTGCCGGCCCCGCGGTGCTGTCGCTCACGGTCGCGGGCCGCACCGAGACGAGGCCGCTCCCCCGCGCCGCCGCAAAACCGGGCTGGCTGGTGGGCGTCACCGGCCCGCTCGGCGCGGCCGCGATCGCGCTGCGCGAGAAAAGGCCGTTCCGGCTGGTCCCGCTGATCGCGGACGGAATGCGATTGAACCGGCTGGGCCTCGCTTGCGGCGACATCTCCGACGGACTCGTGCGCGAGATGGAGAAGTTCTCGGCGATGTCGGACGTGGGCTGCATCCTCGAGGCGGCGGCCGTCCCGCGCGCCGAAGGGGCCGCGCTGGAGGAGGCGCTGACGAGCGGGGAGGAGGCGCAGCTGGTCTGCGTGGGGCCTGAGGAGGTCGTCCGTGACGCCGGGCTTCACGTGGTCGGCCGGACGACCGCCGAGGCCGAGGTCATCGTGGTCGGCTCCGAGCTCGAGACCACCGGCTACGACCACTTTGCCTGAGCAGGCCGGGCGCGCGCAGGGCGCACCTGCAGACCAGCTGACAAGCTCGCCCGCCGAGACCGAGCGCGTGGGCATGCTGCTGGGCGAGCGCCTGCAGCCGGGCGACGTGGTCCTCCTCACGGGTGAGCTTGGCGCGGGCAAGACCACCTTCGTCCGCGGAATCGCTCAGGGCGCCGGCTCGAAGGCCGACGTCGCGAGCCCCACCTTCCAGCTCGTGCGCATCTACCCGGGCCGTGTGCAGCTCGCCCACGTCGACCTGTACCGCGTCGAGAACAACGCCGAGCTGCGTGACCTCGGCCTCGAGGAGCTCGCCGACAACGGAGCGGTCCTCGTCGAGTGGGGCGACCGCATGGAAGTGGACGGGGCCGCAAGGATCCACATCGAGCACCTCGGCGGCGACCGCCGCCTGATCCGGACCGAAAATGATCTTGGTCATTGACACCTCCGGGAGTCAGGCCGTGCTGGCGACCATCGACGGCGCGAGGCGGTCGGAGATACGCATCCCGGCGCGGGATCCAGGGCTGCTGCCGGCCCTGCGCCGGGTGGCTCGAGAGGGCAACGTCACGAAGGTGGCCGTTGCCACAGGACCAGGGTCGTTCACCGGCCTGCGGGTCGGGGTCTCATTCGGCCTGGGCCTGGCGATAGGTCTCGGCATCCCGATAGTCCCGCTGCCCACGCTCGAAATCCAGGCGGCGCGCAGCGACGAGCCGGTGACCGCGGTCGTCGACGCGGGCCGTGGCCGGTACTATTTCAAGGTGCCGGGCGAACGGCCAATGCTTGGCGGACCGGCGGCAATTCCCACCTCCCACGACCTGGCCGGCAACGTCGCCGACCGCCGCTCGCTCGTGGCCGCCGGCCATCGTTTCAAGCCGGACGAACAGCTGCGGCCCTTCGTCGAGGCCACCGAAATCCTCCTCAGAACGGCACGTGAAGTGCCGTATCGTAATCTCGAGATGGAATACATCCAGTCCTTCTCGGCGCACCGCTGATGGTGCAGATCAGGCAGCAGCTCACGCTGGAGCTGATGCGCGAGGCCGACGTCAACACAATCCAGGAGATCGAGCGCGATATCTTCGCCACGCCCTGGCCGCGCAACGCCTACTACCGCGAGCTTGCTTCGCGCGCGAGCGCGCACTACGTCGTCCTCCGCCAGGCAGGTCCCGCGGAGCGGCCGGCCGGACCGCCGCTTGCCGCGCACCGCGGCGCCGACTTCGACCCGACGATCATCGGCTACGGGGGCATGTGGCGGATGTACGACGAGGCGCATGTCACGACCATCGGCGTCCGCCGCGACCTCCAGCATCACGGGTATGGACGGATCATCTTCGCGGGCCTCATCCAGGCGGCCTACGACATGGGCGCGAAGTGGGTGACGCTCGAGGTCCGGACCACCAACGACAACGCGATGAAGATGTACGAGTCGTTCGGGTTCAAGGTCATAGGGCGGCGAAAGGGCTACTACACGGACAACGGCGAGGACGCGATCGTGATGTGGTCCGACTCCATCCACTCGCCGCGGTTCCGCAAGGCTTACGAGGCCAACCTGGAGCGGATCGAGTCCGAGGTCCGCGGCCTCCGCCGCGAACTCTTAACGAAGGGGGAGTAACGTCCCCTCTCCCCCCAGGGGAGCAATCAGAAGGCGAGGCGCGCCGTAGCGCGCCGTCCTGCCCGCGCTGTGCGCGCAGGGGTCGGGGGTGAGGGGCGGGAAAGAAGATTGCTGACGCTCGGCATCGAAACTTCGTGCGACGAGACGTCCGTCGCCGTCGTCGCCGACGGCCGCCGAATCCTGAGCAACGTCATCCACTCCCAGGTCGACCTGCACAGAGAGTTCGGCGGCGTCGTCCCGGAGCTCGCCGCCCGCGACCATCTCGAACGGCTGCCACAGCTCCTCGACATGGCCCTCGAGAAAGCGAACGTCGAACCGGAGGACCTCGACCGGCTCGCCGTCACCCGCGGTCCAGGCCTGGTCGGCTGCCTGCTGGTCGGCGTCGGCGTGGGGGAGGGACTCGCCGCCGCGTGGGACAAGCCCCTGACCGGCGTCAACCATCTCTGGGGCCACATCTACGCCGCGATGCTCAGCCGCCAGGACCTCGAACCGCCCCTTCTCGGGCTGGTCGTGAGCGGCGCCCACTCGGACCTGGTCCGCATGCCCGAGCACGGGCGCTTCGAGGTCATCGGCCGCACCCGCGACGACGCGGCGGGCGAGGCGTTCGACAAGGCGGCGCGCATGCTCGGCCTGGGCTTTCCCGGCGGCCCCGCCCTCGACCGGCTTGCCCGCGAGGGCGATCCACGACGCCGGCCGCTGCCCAGGCCCTCCCTGCCCGGCCTCGAGTACAGCTTCAGCGGCGTCAAGACCGCTCTTCTCTACCGGCTGCGCGACCTCGGCGATTCGGTCACCGACCAGGATCGGGCCGACCTGGCCGCGGCCTTCGAGCAGTCGGTCGTCGAGTCTCTCCTGGAGAAGCTCGACCACGCCCTCGAAGCAGCGCCGGCGACCGAGGTCGTGGTCGCCGGCGGGGTGGCCGCCAACACGCTCCTGCGCCGGCGTGCCGCCGAGGTGGTCGGCAACCGGGCGCGCCTGACCATGCCGCCACTCGAGCTGTGCACCGACAACGCTGCCATGATCGCCGCCGCTGGCCACTACGGCGGCCACCACCCGGTCGACGTCGACCCTTCCTTAAGCTGGTAGGCCGTGCCAAGGATCAAGGGCTGGGAAGTCGTCTTCAAGGGCCCGCAGTGGAAGGCGGACGTGATCGCCGCCGCCCTGCAGGCCCAGGGCGTCGAGGCCGAGTCCTTTCAGGAGATGCGGATCGGACCCATCCTCGACGCCCAGGTGATGGTGCCGGCCGGCCAGGCTTCACGTGCCCGGCGGATCATCGACGAGGCCGAAAACACACCCTCGGAGGATGTTTAGCGGCCGCCCCCGGCTTGGTCGTACCATTAGCAGTCGACCTGCCAGAGTGCTAAGCGCTCGGGGCTGGGGAGTGCTAATGACGGACAGCTGAGGAGGGCTGCACATGAACCTGAGACCGTTGGGCGACCGGGTCGTTGTCAAGCCGGTTGAGCGTGAAGAAAGGACAAAGAGCGGGATCGTGCTTCCGGACACCGCCAAGGAGAAGCCGCAGGAAGGCATCGTCGAGGCGATCGGCACGGGGCGGATCCTGGACAACGGCACCAAGGTGCCGATGGAGCTGAGCGTCGGCGACAAGGTGCTCTACGCCAAGTACGCCGGCAACGAGTTCAAGCTCGACGAGGTCGAGTACCTGATCGTCTCCGAGAAAGACGTGCTGGCCGTCGTCAGCTCAAACGGCAAGAAGAAGTAATCACGAGCTAGAAGAGGGGAACGCATATGGCAAAAACAGTCACATTCGACGTCGACGCGCGACAGCACCTCAAGAAGGGCATCGACACCGTCGCGCAGTCGGTACGCATCACGCTGGGCCCTAAGGGCCGCAACGTGGTCCTGGAGAAGAAGTTCGGCGCTCCGACCGTCACCAACGACGGCGTGACGATCGTGCGCGAGATCGAGCTCAAGGACCCCATGGAGAACACCGGCGCGCAGCTGCTGCGCGAGGTGGCGACCAAGACCAACGACGTCGCCGGTGACGGCACCACGACGGCGACGCTCCTGGCGCAGACGATGATCAACGAAGGCTTCCGCAACGTCACCGCGGGCGCCAACCCGATGCAGCTGAAGGTCGGAATCGAGAAGGCCGTGGAGGCCGTCGTCGAGGAGATCAAGAGGCTGTCCGTGCCCGTCAAGGGGCACGAGGACGTCGCCCACGTGGCGGCGATCTCGTCTCAGGACTCGAAGATCGGCGACCTGATCGCCGAGGCCATGGACAAGGTTGGCAAGGACGGCGTCATCACCGTCGAGGACAACCAGGCCATGGCCACCGAGCTCGAGTTCGTCGAGGGCATGCAGTTCGACCGCGGCTACATCGCCGCCTACATGGTGACCAACCCGGACCGCATGGAAGCGATCCTGGACGAGCCGTACGTGCTCATCACCGACCGCAAGATCTCCGCGATCTCGGACCTGCTCCCCGTGCTCGAGCGCGTGGTCCAGCAGGGCCGCCCGCTGCTGATCGTGGCCGAGGACGTCGAGGGTGAGGCCCTCGCGACCCTGATCGTGAACAAGCTGCGCGGCACCTTCACCGCCGTCGCCGTCAAGGCGCCCGGCTTCGGCGACCGCCGCAAGGCGATGCTCGAGGACATGGCGATCCTGACCGGTGGGACGGTGATCTCCGAGGACGCCGGATTCAAGCTCGACCAGACCAAGGTCGAGCAGCTCGGCAAGGCCCGCAAGGTGACCGTCAACAAGGACGACACCACGATCGTGGTCGACGCCGAGAACGACCCCAAGCGCCAGGCTGCGATCCAGGGTCGCATCAAGGCGATCAAGGCTCAGATCGAGGAGACGACCTCTGACTTCGACAAGGAGAAGCTGCAGGAGCGCCTGGCCAAGCTGGCCGGCGGCGTGGCGGTGATCAAGGTCGGAGCCGCGACCGAGGTCGAGCAGAAGGAGAAGAAGCACCGCATCGAGGACGCGCTGAGCGCGACCAAGGCCGCGGTGGAAGAGGGCATCGTCGCGGGCGGCGGCACCGTGCTGCTGAACGCGCAGAAGAAGCTCGACGGCGGGCTCGGCCTGAAGGACGACCAGGCGACCGGTGTCGCGATCGTCCGCAAGGCGCTCGAGGAGCCGGTGAAGCAGATCGCGCAGAACGCCGGCAAGGAAGGCTCGGTCATCGTCGAGCAGATCCGCAAGAGCAAGCCCGGCGAGGGCTACGACGCCCTGAACGACAAGTTCCTGAACATGTTCGAGGCCGGCATCGTCGACCCGGCCAAGGTCACCCGGTCCGCGCTGCAGAACGCGGCGTCGATCGCGGCCATGGTGCTGACGACCGAGGCGATGGTCACCGAGGTGCCCGAGGACAAGAGGGGCGGTGGAATGTCGGGCGGCATGTCGCCCGACATGATGTAAGCCGGAATCAAACCGAACGTCAAAGAGCCCCCGCTCGGGGGCTCTTTCTTTTTATCCCTTCAGCGCCCGTGCCGCTTCGACGACGGCGTCGCGCCGCTGCTCCGCGGACGCCCCGTCAGATCCGAGCACCGCCGTGTCCCCAGCCACCAGCCACCTCTCGCCGAGTGGAGCCATCACCCACTCGACGCGATAGGCACGGAGCCCGACCGCGGCGACCGCCTCGTAGTGGTGTCGGAGCATGGAAGGAGATGTCTCCCGCGACTCTACGATCGTGCGGTCGATCTGCTCGCGATTCCACGTATCCCACACCGGGGCGAACTCTGACCATCGCTCGTGGGTCGGATGCCGGTTGGCCGCGTCGCGCAGCCGCGACAGCAGCTCGGAGTCGTCGATTCCGCCCTGCCGGCGCAGCCAGACCCAGAAGTTGTACCCCGGCTTGAAATCTTCGCTCCAGTAGAACGAGTCGGGCCGGCTACGCACGCTTGACCTGGCCCGGACGGGAGCGTGGCTGGCGCTCTTTTCCGGCCGGCTCGTCGACCGGGATGATGCCCCCGATCCCCGCCATCCGCCTCGCTGCGAGAGTCACCGCGAACGGGAGACCGAGCATGAAGGTGGCGACGATCACCGAGAGCGCGTCGGGAAGGCGCTGCGGATCCCTCAGCCCGAGAAAGGTGAGGTAGCCGCCCCCCGCGGCGGTCAGCAGCACGATCAGGACCGCGGCTCCGATCGCCCAGTAGCGGTACTCGCGATAGAGCGGCGGCGCGGTCCGGCTCATGAGGCGCAGCAGCCACCAGGCGGTGAGGCCGTTGAGGACCAGGCCGCTCAGCAGCGCGCAGCCGGCGATGCCCACGCGGAAGTACACGAGGTGGACCATCACGAAGGCGGACGCGTTCACGGCGAGGATGCCGAGGGGCGTGATGACGCCCAGGCTTAGAAGAACGAGCTCTCTAAGTCGCCGGCTAGTGGCCGCAGCCGCAAGCCTGCGCGCCGCCAGCGTCGTCGCCCGTGTCGAACGAATGGCCGCAGGAGCAGGAGTGCACGGCGTTCGGGTTGTGGACCGTGAAGCCCGCGCCCATCAAGCTGTCGACGTAGTCGATCTCCGAGCCCCGGATGTAACCCACGCTGAAGTCGTCGACCAGGATCTGGACGCCCTCGTGGTCGATGACCATGTCGTCGGTGCGGCGCTGGTCGTCGAAGGCCATGCCGTACTGCATGCCGGAGCAGCCGCCGCCGCTGACGAAGACGCGCAGCGCGAGCTGCGGGTTGTCTTCCTTGGCGAGCAGCTCCCTGAGTCGGGTCGAGGCTTCGGGGGTGAGTGAGACGAGAGCTTGTTCGATCACGTGCTAGATGCTACCAAACCCCTCTAACGCCGGCCGAGCTTGAACCCCTTCTTTTCCTTGGTGTCCGCCGCGCTGGTGGAACCGGCGATCTGCTGGGCCAGCTGTTCGACGCCACGCGAGATCTCGCTCTTGGGGTCGGTGAGGACCAGGATCTCGCCTTTGACCGCGGCCTCGTCGGGCTTGGTCCCGTCAAACCCGATCTCGATCGCGAGGTCCTGCTTGAGGGTGCGGACCACGTCTTCCTTGCTGACCACCGACTTGGGCACCTTGTTGTTCAGGGCGAGGATGACGCGCCCGGGGACGATGTTCAGCACGTTCGTGAAGATGTTGAGCAGCTCGCCCACGTCCTTCAGCGACGACAGCTCGGGGGTGACGATGACGAGCACGCGCTGTGAGTGGTCGAGGACGCTGATCACGATGTCGGTGAAGGCGACGCCGAGGTCGAAGACGATGTAGCGGAACGCGTTGACCAGGATGCCCATCGCCCGGTTGACCAGGTCGACGGTGATCAGGTCCGCCTGCTCGGCGCGAAGCACGCCGGGGAGCAGCATCATGCCGCCGGGGTGGTGGAGGATGGCGCCCAGCACCGCCTCCTCGAAGTTCTGCGGTGGGACCTGGCTCGCGGCCGCGAGGCAGCCCGTCGGCGTGAGGTAGGAGATGAGGGCGGCGTGGTTGTAGGGCAGGGCCAGGTCCACGAGCAGAACCTCGCCGGGGAACCGGCGGGCCAGCGAGGCGGCCAGGTTGACGGCCATGGTCGTGCGGCCGGAGCCGCCCTTGGGCGAGTAGATGGCGACCGTCGACGCGGCCTGCTCGGGCGCGACCATGCGCGCGCGGGCGATCAGGTTGGGGAGCGTGTCCTTGCGCTGCTCGACGAGCTTGGTCAGCTCGATGAGGGCGTCAGATTCCGCCGGGACGGTCTCGTAAAGGGTCTTGCGGTCGAGGGTCAGCAGCCGGCAGTCCTCGAGGGCGCGAACGCTGGCGGTGCGTGTTTCCTCAGAGATGAGCGCCATCTCGCCGAAGAAGTCGTCGGGGCCCATGAGCGCGATCGTGATCGTGTGCCCGGGCGATTCCTCGACGTAGACCTCGCAGCGGCCCGACTCGACGATGAACATCGTGTCGCCGGGGTCGCCCTGGTGGACGATGACCGAGCCGCGGGGGGCTGAGGTGGGGGCGAGGCGGCGGGCGAGGGCGTGGAGGACGTTGGCCGGGAGCGTGAAGAAGATGGCGACCCGCTCCAGGATCTGGAAGCGCCTGCGGAGCTCGTCCGGCGAGCCTGTTGTGGAGTAGTCGTTGTCGCTCACGCCGGAGGGAATTATAGGTATGGGGTATGGCTCTCCCTCTCCCCTTCAGGGGCTCTCCCTCTCCCCGACAGGGGAGAGGGCTGGGGTGAGGGGCGTGGAAGGACGAAATACGAGCCGTTGGTAGACTTAGCCGCTGCCGGTCCCGTGGTGTAGCCTGGCCAAACACGCGGCCCTGTCAAGGCCGAGAACGCCGGTTCGAATCCGGTCGGGACCGCCATTAGGCACCGGCGACTTGGAGAGGTGGCCGAGTGGTTGAAGGCGGCGGTCTCGAAAACCGTTATGGGTCACTGGCCCATCGAGAGTTCGAATCTCTCCCTCTCCGCCAACTCCGTTCGGCGCTAACCTAAGCGCCGTCTAATCCAGCCTATACAGGGAGGGAAGCCCGCAATGCCTCTTTACATGGATGTCCACGAGCACCTGCCGGACGGCGCGACGGCTGCCGACGTAGCCAAGGCGCACGAAGCCGACCTCGCTAAGCAAGGTGAGTACGGAGTGAACTACAAGAGCTACTGGGTCGACGACAAGGCGGGCAAGGTGTTCTGCTTGGTCGAGGCCCCGGACGCCGAGACCGCCGCCCGCGTGCATCGCGAGGCGCACGGGCTGGTGGCCGACCACATCTACGAGGTCGACCAGGGCTAGGCTCCACGCGGCGCGCCCAGAAGACCGCGAACCTGCGCCGCCACCAGCTCAGCGCGACCTCTGATGTCGACGGCCGTGAAGCGCAGGATGCGATAGCGGGCATTGATCAGTAGGTTTTGCCTGCGGTCGTCACTCACAAGGCGCTCACGGTGGTTGGCGCCGTCGTACTCGATCACCAGCCGCGCCTGCCGGTAATAGAGGTCCGCCCGACCGAGGAAGTCGCCATTGTCGTCGTGCAGTTCGACCTGGACCTCAGGCTGCGGAAGGCCCGCGCTTACGAGTAGCCATCGGAGTCGCGTCTCCATCGGCGACTCCGCCGGCTCCGCGAACTCAACCAGACGCCTGAGCCGCCTTGCCCCCGGGAGGCCCACCACACCGCCGACGTAACTCCTCAGAGCCGGCTTGGTCGTGCGTCGAAGGCGGATTGCCATGTCCAGGGCGACGAGCGCCTCAACGGCGGACTCGAGAACGCAAATGTCGCGGAGCGTCCTGTGCAGCGACGTGACGGCGACCCCTCTTACGGTAACCACGTCACCTGCAGGCAGCATGAGGTGCCGAACGAGCAGCCCTCGACGTGAGCGAGTGCCTCTGTGGGCTGGCACGGCAACCTCTACGTGCTCGCGGCCAAGGTCGAGGCCATGCATTCGGGCGGCGGTTGCGCCGACCAGAACGGTTTCGGTCGGCAAAACCCGCCGCCATGCGTCCACCTGCATGCGTGAACGATGCTCTCGCACCGGCCCGATCGAAACTGTGCCTGTTAACTCGCCACGATTTGATCAAACGGCGTGTTGTTCGCCCTGGCATCGTCCGCGATTTGATCAAATCGCGCGGGGGGGCGGGTCTCTCAGAAGAACGCGATCGCCTCGTAGATCGGCCCCCGCGTGAACCAATCCCCCGCGAAGTGCACGTGCATCGCGTTCTGCTCCCACGGGTCGTTCACCCAGTAGCCGGCCGCGCCATCCCGCCCCGTCAACACCACGAAGTGCGTCCCCCCACTCGGCAGGTTCATGCCCACGATCACCGGATGCCCCGCCCCCACCATCGAAGCGATCCACGCGGACGATGGGTTGCGAACCATCACCATCGGGTGGCCAGGCACAGAAAGCGCCGAGTTGTACATCGCCCCCGCCCCGTTGAACCAGCCCGCATGCGCGGCGATCGTCGTCGGCGTCACCCCGCCAAGCCCGAAGTGCGAGTACACCATCGCAAGGTCGGAGACCAGGCACCCGATCTTCCAGACCGGGAAGGTCCCGCCGACGTTGAACGACGCCCACCGCACGTCCCGTTGGTTGAAGTACGACCCCCACCCGTCGCGCAGCGGCTGCGCATCGAGGATCAGGCGCTCCGTGCTTCCGCCCCCGCCGCCCGCCCCGGCCAGCCCTCGCGCGATGTCCCATCCGGGCCACGTCCGCGACGCGGCCAACGAAGGAGCGCTCCCCCACGCGCGCACCTCGCCATCCCGGTCGAGCACCCACCCTCCCGGCGCCCCGAGCGGCGCCACGCTCCACGCGACCAGCGAATCAGCCTCGTCCTTGCCCAGCGCAAGCCCGCTCACGGCGGGAGCACCCCCGAACGGATGGATCCCACCCGAGTAGTCCAGCGTGTACCCCTGCGGCTCCAGCCCATGAGAAGGGATCAGCGCGATCCCGCGTGCGACGTCACCGCTGAACGAGGCCGCGTCGAGCACCGGCCTCGCCCCGCCGAACGGGTGGACGCCGCCAAAGCCGTCCAGGGTGTAGCCGCGCACCGATGCAGGCGTGCCGTCCGGCGTCAGCACCAGCCCGCGCGCTGTGCCCGCTCCCGGCCATGTCAAGTTGCCGAAGACACCCGGCGCGCCACCAAACCCATGGATCCCGCCGTCCGCATCCAAAAGGTATCCAGCCGGCGAGGCCGCGGACGACCACGGCGCCATCACGATCTCGCGCGCGCCGATCCAGTGCGGCCAGTACACGCCGCTGTCGACCACCGGCGCGCCGCCCACCGGATGCAGCCCGCCCCAACCGTCCATGACGTATCCGCCCGTTCCGTCCGGAAACAGCGCGAGGCTGAACGCGATGTCCTTGTTCGGCCAGCTCGCGCTGGCGGAGAGCACCGGCGACGAGCCGACCGGGTGCAGTCCGCCAAAACCGTCGAGCACGTACAGGTGGCCGGCGTTGTCGA
>WNGH01006000.1_pt1 | contig 14558 bp, 28 predicted proteins | sample 5400631 | NCBI WGS metagenome assembly WNGH01 (sample SAMN13153373, study PRJNA577476) | soil metagenome | isolation source: 115 cm soil or saprolite under Garry oak tree replicate 1 | place: USA:California | collected 2016-06-15
TGGATCTCAATGGTGACGCGGCGTACAGCCCGGCTATCGTGACTGGTGTGATCAGTGGGGCACCGCGCCCGCGGCTGGCCAGCTGGTGGTGGATGCCGGGCAGCCCCGCCTCATGGGACCGGCTGGGCACATGAACGGCTGGCTGTGGGCCTGGCTGGCCAGCTGGTGCTGGCTGGCCGGGTACGCGGTCTACCGGCCGGAGATCGACCGCGCCGGGGCGCAGATCGGCTGGGCCTGGTTCCGGTGGGCGATGCGCAGCAAACCGCAGGCGGTAACATGCAGGCGAAGGCACTGGGGCAGGAGATGATCATGGCAGGCAAGAGGCGCGTGGAGCGCACCACCGGGTACACGGCGCTGGGACGCACCGAGCGCAGCACCGACCATCCGGGCAGCAAGCGCTGGTTCACCCACCACAGCGACATGGGGCCAGCCAGCCGGTTTGCTGCAGCTCAGGCGTGGTCGGTGCAGACCGGCAGGCCGCTGCCCCCGGCGATGCGCGAGCGGGGACCGCTGCGCGAGATCGAGCCGATGACCTGGCTGGCCCGGCTGGTGAGCTATGGGCGTCCACCTGGGCGGCTGACCCCCGCCCAGCGCAGGCGCCGCCGCCGCAAGCTGGGCACCAGGCTGGCCCGCACGAAGTCGCCGCGGCAGCGTGATGCGCTGGCCGCAGAACTGGCCGGGCTGTGAGCCACATCCACACCGGCCCGCTGCCACCGGAGATGGCCAGCCACGTTGCTGGCCCGCAGCGCATCGCCGCTCAGCTGCGGGACCTGGAGATCGCCGAGCGCGAGCAGATCCTGGCCTGGGCGATGGTATTCTGCAGCTGCCGGATGACCACCTGGGGGCCAGGGATGCCGCCGGTCGCCGGGTGCCCGGTCCACGGCCAGCACATGACCACCTGGGACGGGAGAACGCTGTGATGAATGCGCAGGCTGATGTTCCGGTACCGGATGAAGACCACGGCCCTGACCTGCGGCTAGCTGGTCACGTCTGCGTGTGGACGGTGCTGGGCAGCCAGATGCGTGGCATCACTGGCAGCGGCATGGGCGCCTGGACCAACCCGGCCCGCACCCAGGTGCTGATGCGCTGCGTGATCTGCAGCCTGCCTTCTGTGACTGAGCTGGCGGGCCACTGGACGGCCGAGCAGCTGGCCCGGCGGCGGGGGTGACCTGATGCTCGACATGGTGCAGCGCGGCCTGGCGTTCAGCCAGGCGTCCCGGACAGCACTGGCCGCCTTCCTGGCCACCAGGTGGCCGGTGATGCTGGTGCTGGCGATCGGGCTTGCCTGGGCCACGCTGGCCATGGCGCTGGCCGTCCAGAACTTCCTGCACACAGTGGGGGTGAGCATCTGATGCCCTGGTGGGGATGGGTACTGCTCTGTGTGGGCAGGGGGCTGCGCGGATGAGCCTGTCCATGGCGCAGATCAGGTCGGTTGACGCGAAGTGGGCTGGCCACGGGGCTGCCCGGCCCGGCTGGGTCGGCTACCTGCCGTACCCGGCTGAGCGCTTCGCCCAGCTGATCGCCGCGGCTGCGCCGTTCGCGGCGCCGCGGACTTTCATCGACCTGGGCGCCGGGGTGGGCACCAAGATGCTGATCGCCCATGCAGCCGGGCTGGACGTGTTCGGCGTGGATGAAGACGCCGAGCTGATCGAGGCCGCCCACCAGCTGGGGATGCCGGTGTTCCGCCACGACGTGCGCACCGCCCCGGTCGCGGGCTACGGGGTGGTCTACATCAACCACCCGCTGGCCGGTGCGCAGTCCGAGGCGGCGCTGGAACAGCGGGTCCGTGCCCAGCTGTCCCCTGGTGCCATCCTGATCAGCGTTCACAGCCAGCTGCCCCCGCCCGCCGGGGCACACTGGGAGACGCTGCTGCCCGCAAGCGATCATGACATGGTGGTGCGCAAGCATGCCTGAGCTGTTCACCCAGCCCGGCTGGATGCAGCTGTCTGAGCAGGAGCGTGCCGTCCTCGACACCTACCTGCGTGAATGTGACCGCGGCCTGGTGCATACCCAGGAATGGCAGGCGCGGATGGCGCAGCTGATGCGGCTGGCGGGGCGGGCATGATGCGGGACGCGGCGACCGCTGCCCTGTGCCTGCTCGGCGCTGGCATGCTGGTGATCATGCACACCTGGTGGGGTGTGTTCCCGGCGCTCGGCGGGTGCTACCTGGCCTGGGGTGGCGGCCAGCAGTGAGCGGCTGGGCAGAGCCCCTGTTCCCCGACCGGCCGCTGACTCCTGCCGAGCGGGAGATGTTCTACCGGCTGGCCGCCCGGCAGAGCATCCGGGAACGGGAGCTGGCCCGCCGGACGCTGCGGTACTGGACCGACCCGGCCTACCGGGCGGCCAGGCTGGCCGCCAATCGCAGGAGTGCCCGGTGAACTGGGCGGGGAGGTGATCTAGTGCGCAGGACGTTCTGTGACCGCTGTGGCGGGGAGTGCGTCAACACGGTCGGGCACCTGTACGGCGTCATCGAGCACCTGACCAGCGGCGGTGAGCAGGTCGGCCAGGATGAGCTGAAACCGGTGGACCTGTGCCACAGCTGCATCCGGCTGGGAGCTGCCCAGTTTGGCATGGTGGCCCAGCCGCGGGAGCTGGAGAAGCCGATGCTTTCGGCCGCGGGTGCGATGACCAGGGAGGTTGACAGCTATGGCACGTCGTTACGTGAACCGCCCGGCCAAGGCAGTGGCGCCTGATTCCTGCGATGTAACTGCGACATAACGGGCAACCTGAGCTGCGCCCCGCCACACCTGATACGGTGAGCCGTGCCCGGAATCGTCCTGTTCACAGGCCCCCTGCCGCCCGCTGGTGAGCTGTTCTGCACCATCTGCGCAGCCGACTGGAAATCGCGGGAACTGACCCGGCTGAAGCCGCGGATCATTGAACTGCAGCAGGGCAGTGGCGGGACGCTGGAGATCCGCAGCGGGCCGATCCCGGCGGCTGTGGCGTTCGGGATTTTCGAGCCGCTGCGCACCGACCCGATGGGCGGCCAGCCGAGAATGCCGTTCCCGGTGCCCCTGTGCTGGTCACATCTGCTGGCCATCTCGATGCAGGAAACCGCGCTGCTGCCTGCCGACGCCTCAATGATGCCGGGCTCTGGCCCGGGCGGGGCGGTGATGCTGAACCAGCGGGGCCGGTGATGTTCCCGTGACAGATGTGACCTGAGAGGTTACGGTCGAAGCCAAGCAAGGGGAGGGCGCACGAGATGCCAGGCCAGGACGCAGACGGGGGCAGGAACGATGAAGACCAGCGGGACAGCCCGATGAGCCTTGTGGGCAACCCGATCGCACGGGGCGACGGGGTGGCGGTGTTCGCCGGGGGAGGCTGGATCAGCGGGCCTTGCCTGGCCTAGGCAGCGAGCGAGCGCTCGCTGCGCAGATCACCGCCCTGCAGGGCGAGAACGCCCGGCTGCGCGCCGAGCTGGACAACTACCACGGCCGGACCGTGCTGTTCTGCACCGATGCGGGCATGGGCACTGCAGCGCTGGCCAGCCTCGATGAGGGCGATGGCACGATCCTGCGGGCCACCGACACCGGCCGCGAGCTGGAGCTGCACGACCGGACCTGGGTGGCGAGAACGCCATGAGCGAGGTCCAGCAGCTGCTGCCCGGGGACAGGGTTGACCTGGGCGGGCGCAGCGCCGTCTACATCACGCAGGCCATGCACCCGCTGTGGCCGCACCTGCAGCTGGTCGTCTGGAAGCTGGATGACGGCTCATGGAGCCACGATTCGCTGGCGGCCAGGCAGGATGTGGGCGATGCGCAGTCATCCACACCCGCGCAGCGAACCGCCCGGCTGCGGGATGCTCTGCTCGGTGAGGGTGCCATGAGCCCGTAACCAGCGCGGACAGGCAGATGCCCGGGTCAGGTGGCCTACCCTGGCCCGGGCACCCCAGCTGCCGGTTCCGCTGACTCACCGGCAAAGGCCAGATGGCTGCGTTAGAGTCAGCCCGGACATTGCGCGAGCACGGTCCAGTTGCTTCTCAGGGCGCATGGGATCGTTTCGCGTGCAAACAGCCAAGCGAAGGATACCTGTGCGCTCCCCAGTCACGTGGGTTTCGGGTGGATTGATTGCCGGAATAATCCTGGCCGCCGCCATGATCATCACCCCCGCTTCTGCCTCACATATCTCCCGCCCGCCGCCCCGCCTGCTGCCTGCGGTTACCCAGGCCGCCAGCCTGCACGCCAGCCCCGCTGCCCACCTGATGCCAGCCAGCTACCGGGTGCGCCCCGGCGACACGCTGTCGGCGATCTCAGCCGCGTTCTACGGGCACGCTTCGCGCTGGCCTGCGCTGTGGTGGACCAATCACCGCAAGATCCGCAACCCCAACTCGGTCCGCGCTGGTATCACGCTCACCCTGGCCCGCTGGCACCCGCGGTCCGGTGCGCTGTACGCCCGGGCGCTGCGCCACATCCCCCAGCCGGTAACCATCAGGCACGCCGCCCCCGCCCCGGTCAGCACAGTTACAGCCAGCCAGCCGCAAGCCTCCTACCCCGCCGCCGCCGCCCCGGGCAGCTTCCGGGCATGCGTGCTGCGGGCCGAGTCGGGCGGCAACTACAGCGCCTACAACCCGTCGTCTGGCGCGGGCGGGGCATACCAGTTCCTGCAGAGCACCTGGAGCGGGCTGGGCTTCCCCGGCAGCCCGCAGACCGCATCACCTGCGATGCAGGACGCGGCCTTTGCCAAGGAGTACGCCCAGGGTGGTACGTCCGCCTGGGGACCCTACGATGGCTGCTGAGGCCAGGGCGCGTGCAGGCGGGCTCCACCTGAACTCCTGCCCCGGGCACGGACCCGGCGTGCCCTGGCCGGGCCGGGCAGGTAAAGGCTGGATACGCTCGGCAGCAGCCCGGCTGGCGGTGGTGATGGCCCTGGCCGGTGTGCTGGCCGCGGCTTCCCCCACGCTGATTCCCCCGCAGCGCGCCGCGGCCAGCACTGTCCCGGTGCGCGTCCAGGCCCTGCTCTGGGCCGAGCACCAGGCTGGGAAATGGTACTGCTACGGCGGGTCCGGCCCGGGCTGTTTCGATTGCAGCGGGCTGGTGATGGAAGCGTTTGCCCACGCCGGGATCACCCTGCCGCGGACCACCTATGACATGATCACCAGCTCACGCCTGGTGCGTATCCCGGTCAGCCAGGCGAAGCGGGGCGACCTGATGTTCTACGGCCCCGGCCACGCCGAGCTGAAAACGCTGCATGGCACGTTCGGCGCTCTCGAATCTGGTACCCGGATCGGCTGGCACCGGCCGAGCGCCTACTGGCACCCGACGATGGCGTTCCGGCTGAGATGATGGTCACCGGCCCGTGATCTTCCTGATCATCGTGTTTGGCGTGGCTTTCGTGGTGCTCGCCGCAGCACTGGGCATCTGGTGGGCGGCTGCCAGCAACGCCGAGCGCGAGTTCGAGCAGTCGGTGCAAGCCTGGCACCGGGCGGGCGGCGGTGACATTGTGACGGCGTTCCGGCGGGATATCTACATCCGCGCGGGCTTGCGCCCTAGACTGCCCCCGCCGGGCACCGAGCCCGCCAGCCAGGACGCCACCAGGGCGAGCTGACCAGCATCAGCATCTCTCTCAAACTGAGACGCATCCTGTAACTTGTTGCTCATCAGTCACAGCTGCAGGACAGCGTCCATCTTCCGAGGGAGCAGCCCATGCCCGGTCCTGGCCAGCCGACCCCTGAGGAAGCAGCGATCCTCGCCAAGTGGGGGCAGGACGTCCCCGCTGAGACTCCGCAAGATCCCGGGCCAGAGCCTGGGCCGGTCGCAGGCGAACCTGAGGGCGAGCCCGCAGATGCGGCGCCTGCCGATCCGGAGCCGGAGCCGGAGCCGGAGCCGGAGCCGGAATCCGCCCCTGCGCCGGAAGGCCGGGACGAGGTGATGCCCCCCTCGGCGGCCAACGAGTCGGCGCAGCTGCCGCCCAGCCTGCCCAGCGGGGCGGCGCGGGCGCACGCCATGCTGATCCAGGCTCAGGGCGAAGGCGACCTGCAGCAGGTTCTGGCCATCGTGAAGCTGGCTGCCGCTGAGCTGGCCCGGTACATCCCGGCCCACCTGCACGCCCCGGCTGCGGCCGAGGCCCGCGCGGTGGTCAGCCGGGAGCTGTGAACGTGGTGTGCCCCGGGCCTGGCCAGCGGGGCTGGTTTGGCCGGGGCCGGGGCACGCTGCACTGCTGCTCAGGGGAGGGCACATGAATGTGATCAGGCCGTGGGAAGGCCAGCTGTTCTGCATCGAGATCACCGGGAGCGGGCGGCGCTGCACCCAGCGCGAGATCGAAGGGCTCGAATACTGCTTCCGGCACATCCCGGATGACCTGCTGGACGAGGCTGAGGAGATCACCGGCTGGCGGCGCTGCCGGACCCGGGAAGGCTGCCGCAACGTGGCCAAGCGCGGCACGGTGCCGCCCGCCTGCAAAGACCACGGCGCCAACCCGGGCAGCTACCAGGCGAACCAGGCCGCCAACCGGGTGGCGGAAGGCAGGATCGCCGACCGGCTGGTGGTGATCCTCGCCGACCACGGCGAGAAGCTGATGGCGCCCGACCCGATCGGCAACCCGTTCACCGAGCTGATGGAGCTGGCTGCGGAAATCAAGGCGTTCAAGGAGGCGATGCGCCATGTGGCCGCCTACCTGTACAGCCGGGAGCGGATGCGCTCTGCTCACGACAAGGTCGGCGAGCAGCTGCGCGCCGAGATCATCCTGTACGAGCGCGCCCAGGAGCGGCTGGCCAGGATACTGATCGACATCACCAAGCTGGGGATCGAGGCGAAGCTGGCCGCCATCGAGGAAGCCCAGATGCGCACCATCGAGCAGGCCATGACCATCGCTATCCAGCGGGCTGGCGGCGACCTGCCCATGCAGGACAAGATCCGCACCGAGCTGGTCCGCGAGCTGGCGAAGGCGGGCTGATGATCCGCACGGTGAGCACGCCGGTAGGCGCGGCGCTGATGTCGCTGCACATGGACGACATCGACCCGGTCGCCACGTGCCTGGTCGCGGTGGAGTCCAAGGGCGGGGAGCAGTGCGGCTGGCACACCCACGGCGACTCGCTCAGCGACGCCATGATGGGCTGGACCGGGCATCTGGCAGCTGAGCACCGCAACGACTGGGACTGACATGGTCAGCCTGGCCGCGGTCGGCCAGCGGATGCAGCGGCGCCCGCTGGACCCGCGCATCCGCTGGCTGAAGATGGCCCGGCCCGAGCAGCTGCCCCCGCCCGGCGGGTGGCGGGTGTGGTACCTGCAGGGTGGCCGCGGGTCAGGCAAGACGCGCTCGGGCGCGCAGTGCCTGGCCGAGTGGGTGCTGGAAGACCAGGACGGCGAAGGCGAATACGGGATCATCGCGCCCACCTACGCCGATGCCTGGACCAAGTGCGTGGAAGGCCAGAGCGGCCTGCTGAAGGCCCTGGGCACCTCGATGGCCGAGATCAAAGACCACCGGTCGATGACGGTGCGCAGCGCCTGGCGCACCTACGGCCAGGTGGTGCTGCACAACGGCATCCTCGTCTACATCGACTCGGCCGCCGAAGGTGGGTTGCGGATTCAGGGCCGCAACCTGAAAGGCGCCTGGGCTGATGAGGTCGGGCTCTGGGACAAGTGGGAAATGTGCTGGAACGAGTCGCTGCGCTATGCGGTGCGCGAGGGCCGCTCCCAGATCATCGCCACCGGCACACCGAAAGCGGCCCGCCCCGCCCGCAAGCTGGTCCGCGCGCTGATCCGCAACGACCCTGGTGAGGGCGGGGTGGTGCTCACCAAGCTGCGCACCGTGGACAACGCCGACAACCTGTCCGACGCTTTCCTGCGCGCGGTGATCGGCGCCGCCCAGGGCACCCGGCTGGAGCGGCAGGAGCTGGAAGGCGACCTGCTCGATGACGTAGCCAACGCGCTGTGGACCCGGGACCTGCTGGACACGGTCCGCTGCCCCGGCCTGGGTGAGCCGGGCGGGCCGGAGATGATCCGCGAATTCAAGATCGGCGTGGACCCCTCGGACGGCGCCGAGACCTCTGATGAGCAGGCATACACCGTGGTCGGCATGGGCTCGGTCGAAGACGGCCACCTGTATGTCACTGAGAACTGGGGCGGCCAGGAAGCCCCGGTCCCGTTCGCCAAGCGGGTCATCCGCAAGTCGCTTGAACTGCAGGAACGCTACAGCGTGCCGTGCGAGATCATCCTGGAGAAAAACCACGGCGGCGCGTGGCTGACGGCCACGTTCACCGAGGTGATGAAGCGCCTCGGCGTCTCCGTCCGGTACCGGGTGATCCACGCCAGCCAGGCGAAGCGGGTGCGCGCCGAGCCGGTCAGCGCCCTGTATGAGATGCACGGCGGGCTGGTCCGGCACTGTCACGCGGTCACCCATCGCACCTGCGACTGCAAAGACGGCATTTTCCACGAAGACGGCCACCGGGTACCCGACCGGCACATGCCCGAGCTGGAAGACCAGATGGCCACGTTCACCGGGGGTCTCGGCGAGCGCTCCCCCGACCGGATGGACTCCCTCGTCTGGGCGCTGTCCCCGTACCTGAAGAAGTCGCTCGGCCCGCCGGGTAAAGGTGGCCCGCGCAAGTGGGCGGCCCAGCAGGAGCTGGACGAGATGGGCGTCACCATCAGCGACGTGATGAACAGGAGACTGCAGCACACGCATGGTGGGGCCTATGCTCAAAGTGACAGCTGGGACCTGGACAGCTTCGCCCCCGCCGAGGCCCGCCAGGAACAGGACGCCCGCCCGGCGAGCCCGCGCGGCAACGTGAAGCATTGGCGGTGAGATGGCGGCCAGCAAGAGCAGCACTGCGGCAGTTGCCGATGGCAACCTCGTCCAGTTTCCTGACCTGCGCAAATCGGACAGGAACAAGCTGCTAGGCGCCGAGCTGGGCACCCAGTTTGACTTCGGCCAGCGGCTGTTCGCCTACTACGGCCAGGGTGACGTCTTCGACTACGGCGAGTGGAACAGCCGGGACATGAAGGCGATGTTCAAGCGCGATGGCCAGTGCAGCGCCCTCGAACTCGTGCTCACCCTGCCGATCCGCGAGGCTGACTACATGATCATGCCCGGCAAGGGCGACAAGGGCGAGGCGCAGCTGGCCCACGACGTGATCATGACGCCGGACACTGACGGCGGGATGCGCACCCCCATCACCGAGCTGGTCGGCCAGGTCACCAGCGGGCAGATCTTCCGGCGGGCGTTTTTCGAGAAAGTCTGGAAGCTGCGCGAGGATGACGGCCGGGTGGTCTACGACAAGCTGGCTTTCCGCCCGCCCGCCACCTGCCAGGCCCGCTACGACGACCGCAATGCGGTGCCCCACGGATTCCGCCAGCAGGTGTGGCTGTTCGGGTCATCCACGAAAGTGCAGAAAGGCCAGAAAGTCCCCGGCTATGTGGATATCCCGCAGATCCGCAGTTATATATACACGCACATGAAGCACCGGGAGCCACTGGTGGGCGCCAGTGAGATGGATATCGCCTACTGGTGTTACCAGACGAAAATGAAACTGCTCTACCTCTGGTATTACTTCCTCGAAAACCAGGCCATGCAGCGGCTCATCGTCTACGGCAACGACCAGCCGGAAGCGAACACCCGCGCTGATGATGTGGCTGCGCTGAAAGGTGCCGGGGTGGTTGGGCTGGTCCACCCGACCGATGGGCAGAAGGCGTTCGAGCAGATCCCCATCGACGGCGGGGCAGGCGCGTATTTCAAGGATGCACTCGGCTTCCTTGAGCAGTGGCAGATCGGCAGCGTGCTCGCCGGGTTCATGGGTCTCACCGGGTCATCGACCGGCGGCAAAGGCAGCTATGCGCTGTCCCAGGACCAGTCCAGTTTCTACCTGAAATCCCGCCAGGCGGTGGCCAAGGAAATAGCCGAGTCGATCACTTATGACATCGTCCGGCCGATGATCATGCTGAATTTCGGGCCGAAAGCCGCGTTCCCCCGGTTCAAGTTCGGCCCGCTGCAGGACGAGCAGATCCAGGCGCTGCTCACCTTGTTCGGCCAGATGGCCGCGGCGCCGGTCCTGCACGTGCCGATCCCGGTGTTCGACCTGATCACCGAGCGGATGGCCTCCATCCTGCAGCTGGATGTGGACCAGGTACACCAGGCCCTGGCCTCCACGGCCAACCAGCGGGCCGAGCAGCTGGCCGCCCAGGCGCCGCCGGGCATGCCGCAGCAGGCTGCCCAGCAGCTGGGTGCCCTCAACGGCGCGGTCTCCGGCGCACTCGGCCTCGCCCAGCGTGCCGCCGCCCAGCGCGGCCAGCCCGGCCCGCCCGGCTCTGGGCTCGGGCCGAAGCAGGGACCGCCCACCCCGCCCGGCAAGCCGCCGATGACCCCGCCACCCGGGAAGATGGCGTGACCAGCCGCGGCCAGAGTCCCCTCCCGGACGGGTTCATCCCGGTCCCGAGGCCCGAGCCGATGATCTACAGCACCAGGCCGCTGATGCCCTGGCACATACGGCTGGCCTGGCGTATCTGGGGCAACCTGACCTGGTGGCCGTGGCAGGTCCGCCAGCTGAAGCGGGCTGGGTTCCGGCGCACCGGCTGGCGGCAGTGGGAGAGCCCGTGACCGGCCCGATGCGGCAGGAAGCGCCGTACCCGGGCGCGCTGGCCTACCTGGCCGAGCGGCTGTCCTACCGGCCCGGGTGGACGTTCAGGCTGGCGCATCTTGACCGGGGCCAGGGCAGCGAGGGCCTGACCCTGATCATCACCACGCTGGGTTACAACAGCTACCACCCGGACCAGGGCGAAACGTACCGGGTCAATCACTACATGCCGGTCCCGCCCGCCGCGTTCGACCACCGTTCGTGGCAGCGGTGGCTGTTCGACCAGTGCCTGCTGGTGGAACGGCACGAGGCGATGGAGTTCTTCACGATCCACGACAGCCCCGGCAGCGAGCACTTCGTGAAGCCGTATGCCCCGAGTCATGGGCCGGGGAATGACCCGTACATCGTGCGGGAGATCGGCACCGGCCTTGACCAGCGCACGTCATTCCGTGGTGAGGTGAACCCGCTGGCCGACCAGCCGGGTGACTACCAGGAAATTGATGGTGCATGACCGCCCCGTCCCAGCCGCCTCCAGCTCAGCCCCCGCAGCTGAACACCCAGGCGCTGGCGGTGGCCGCGGCGATCACCACGGCCACCTCGGCTGCGGGTGCTGCGGCGATCCTGGCCCCCATGTTCGCGGGTGAGAAGATCACCCGCGGCATGCTGGAAGGTGCGCTGGGCGTGGTGATGGGCATGCCGCCCGAGCAGTCCGGGTTCTACGGGCCAGCCACCCGGTATGTGACCAGCCTGAACCTGATGCGCCGGGCGCAGTTCGCGGTCGCCTCAGCCCGGCGGCTGCGGGACGCGGTCATTTCCGGCCGCTCCCACGGGATCGGCGCGGCCCGGGCGCTGGCCACCCAGCTGGCCGCCGAGCGGCGCTACTTCGGCCAGCACCGCACCGCCATCTGGGCGCGCGAGCAGGCCGCGGCCCGCATCGACTCGGCGTCCATGGCATACGGGCTGCTGCTCGGCTGGAACACCGTGCTCACCCCGTCTACCACGGCCGAATGCAAGGCCGCTGACCGCCACAACTTCTGGGCGGACCGGATGCCGGGTCCTGCAGTCGGTCGCCGGGACACAGCAGACGATCATCAACAGGCTGGGAGTGATCATGAGTGAAGACGCCGCGGTCCAGGCGGTAACCGCCGACATCCAGGTGCAGCTGCAGAACCTGGCCGCCGTCATGGCGTCGGTGTCGGCCACCGTGACCACGCTGCTCGGTGAGGCGCAGGCCAACAGCGGCAACGTCAGCCAGGTCACGCTCGACGCGCTCGCCTCCGCTCAGGGCCAGCTGGACGCTGCGGTGGCTGCCGCGCAGGCCCAGGCCGCTGATGAGGCTGCTGCGGTGCCGCCCCCGGTTCCGCCCACAGCCTGAGTCATGCAGCCGCTGCCCGCTGGCCCGGGTGACGTGCTGGCCGTCTGGTCCGGCGCCAACCCGGTGGATGACATGATCCGGGTTGATGAGGCGCTGATGGGCAAGCCCGCCGTCGCCAACCACGTCGTAATCATCACCCACCGGGACATCAGAGGCCGCTGGATCGGCATCCAGGGCCAGCCCGGCGGGGTTGGGATGGTGGACTGCACGCCGATGCTGGCTGACAGCCGCACCCGCTCCAACCACGCCCAGCCCCGCGACATGGGCGCACCGCTCGGGGTCTTCCTCGCCAGTTCAGCAAAGTCAATCGGTATTCAGTACGACTGGGTAGGAATCGCTGAAGACGGCCTGGACGCGCTGCACGCTGAGAACCTGGCCGCCGAGATCGACCATCTGTATCAGTGGCCGTCTGACCACAACCTGCTGCCCGGCCATGTGGTGTGCAGCTCGCTGGCGGCCATGCTGTACGGCTTGCCGCAGGTCGGCTGGGCACACCCGGACCTAGGTGCTGAGCGCAAATGCAAGCCCGCAGACTGGTGGGACTGGGCCGATCGCCAGCTGTGGATAGCGTCCCGCTGGTAACACGGGTCACAATGGTGGCCATGCGCGCTACTACGCCCATGAAGACCCAGCTGGCTGGCCGGATGCGGCGCACCGCCGCCGAGCTGGATGAGGCACATCCCGGGCTGATGACCGGCGGCCACCTGCGGGACGCCGCGCTGATGCTGTCCAGCGGCCACACCGACAGTGCCAAGCGGCACCTGGATGCGGCGATGGAAACCCTGATCCCCCGCAGCCTGTACCGGCACGGGGTGCATCACGACGGCGAGCACGCCGCGGCCAAGCGCCACATGCTGGAGATCAACCGGCACCGGCTCGGCGTGATGGACATCGAGGACGTCCGCACCCGCAACACCGGCCAGGCGCAGGCCAGGCGCGGCGCGCAGCCACCCATCCAGCTAGCCGCCATCTACGGCGCCGCCGCCCGGCCCGGGCGGACCCTTGGGTGGGAGTATGAGAAGCGGGACCCGCACACCGGCAAATGGGTGTCCGGCCCGGTGAGCGCTGGCAATGTGCGTGAGCACCTGGAAACCACCCACGGGCACGGGCACATCTTCGGCAGCCAGAGCGATGAGGAGCTGCTGCGCAGCCACGCTGCGATGCACCGCAGCGGCACCCTGCAGGGGCACCACCACTGGGTGACAGCGGGCGGCGATGCCGAGCGCAGGCGCCGTCAGCTGCAGGACACCATGGCTGAGGCCAGCACCCCGGGCGCTGCCGCGCTGAAGGCGATGGGCATCACCGCATTCGCCAACGTGGACCTGTCCGCCCGCACAGCCGCGCTGGAAGCCACCCCGGCGCCCCGCGGCAAGACGGGCGGTCCCGGGCTGTACGGCGTGAAAGGCATGGGGCACACCGCCTACCTGCAGCAGATCGTCAAAGCCCTGATCGAGAAGCGGGGCATGCCATCCGGCAAGGCGTACGCGGTGGCCCGCGGCGCGATCCGCCGCTGGGCGTCAGGCCGGGGGCATGTGCATCCTGAGGTGGCCCAGGCGGCCGGGGCGGCCGAATCGGGGGAGCTGGCCCGGCAGGCTCAGGCCAGGTCGTCTCACGGGCATGCGATCGGCTCGTGGGAGATGGTGGGGGCGGCCGGTTCGGCAGCGGGGGAGGCCAGCCCAAAGGCAAGGCAGCTCCCCGCGGCACCCGCCAGCAGCGCCGCGCCACGCTGGTCAGGCAGATCGCCAGCATCCACAGCCAGATCCGCGCGCTGGAAGCCCAGCTGCCCGCCAGCCATCACGGTGCCAGGTCAAAGTCATCCACCCCGGCGAAGAAAGGTGCCGCCGCGACCAGCACCAGGCAGGCAGCTGCGTCTAAGAAAGCAGCCAGCAGCGCGGCGAAGGCCGGGACGAAGACGGCCAGCAAGACCATGAGCCCGGCGACGATCCACGCGAAGATCACTGCGCTGCGTGCCGTGCTGCAGGCGGACCTGGCGCAGCTGAAGAAACTGTGACACCCGCCAGCACGCAGGTCATTGAGCTGGCCGCTTCGGCGGCCTGGCTGCACGAGCTGCGGGACGCCAGCGGCGAGTGGACCCGCTCGCCGGGCCACTCGGTGGGCCAGGGTGTGCGCCGCTACGCGGTGCCTGATCACGCCCGGCTGATCAACCCGCGCGCTGACCACCCGGACCCAGCCGACTACCCGTTTTTCAAGGCCCACCCGGTCAGCGCGGCGAACATCGTGGCCGCCTACGACGCGGCGCCGCCGCAGGTCCGGGCGCAGGGCATGCGGTGGTACACCGACGTCCACGACCTGGCCTCTAGGATCGCCGGGGGTGATGCACGGGAGGGTGCGATCCTGCTCGGCACCTACAGCCCGCATGTGTCCTGGCCGGTCAACATGCTCAACGCCATGCGGGCAGCTGACCAGCATAAGCCGCTCGCTGCCGGGGACGGGCTGGTGTCCGGGGACATGGTGAAGAAAGCGCAGGCTGCGCTCGACGGCAAGAGCGTGGATGAGGCGCTGCACAGCCCGAAGGTGCGCAGTTTCGCCCACCTGATCGAGCGCGGTGATGATGCCCCTGATGACCCGTACGGGCATGTGGTGATCGACCGGCACGCGCTGTCCGTCGCGACCGGCGGCTGGGCATCAGTCAGGGAGCTGAATGAGGCGCCGGTCG
>WNGH01006766.1_pt1 | contig 14549 bp, 12 predicted proteins | sample 5400631 | NCBI WGS metagenome assembly WNGH01 (sample SAMN13153373, study PRJNA577476) | soil metagenome | isolation source: 115 cm soil or saprolite under Garry oak tree replicate 1 | place: USA:California | collected 2016-06-15
CATGACCCCGTCTCGAAGCGCCTGCAGGTATCCCTTCAGATTGGTCAGCGGAGTCCGCAGCTCGTGCGCGAAGTTGCTGATCAGGTCGCGCCGCAGCCGCTCCTGATCCTCCAGTCCCGCCGCCATCTGGTTGAACGAGTCGGCGAGGGACGCCAACTCGGGGGCGGCGGGTCGCTCCACCCTGACGCCATAGTTTCCTTCGGCCAGGCGGCGGGCGGCGCGGGCGACCCCGTCCAGGGGTCGCGTCACGGCCTGGGCGAGCACGATCGCCAAGCCCAAGGAAGCCAGCAAGGCCAGCAGTGTCGTGACGATCACGACCCTTGTCACCGATTCGTCGAACATGGCGTGAGCCAGCTCGGCACTGGCGCCGTGCTCGACCATCAGGCGTTGAAACGTGGCGGCGCCCACGCCCTGGACGCCGACCGCCTCGACACCGAGCGCGAGCCCGGACGCCGCCAGCGAGGCGAGCGCTATCCGCCCTCTGACGCTGCGCAGCAACCGTAAGACTCGCATCGAGTCAGGCTCCCGGCGCGATCATGCGTACTTCATCGTCAAGAAAAACGTGGCGGAGGCAGTGGCCTCCGCCCAAACGACATTGTTCTGAACCAGAAGAAGGGCCCCTTCTCAACTTTCTCAGACTATTAGCGCAGGGCCGCGAAGTCGATCACCGGGCAGCGCACCAGGGTCGACGTTACCTCGAGGGTCCCCTGACCCGCCGCGACGGCAGCGAAGATGTCGTCGTCCTTGCTCAGCTCCACTGGAGTCACTCCGGGGTTCCAGTGGAAGATCTGCAGGCTCCAGGCACCGCCTGAATAGCCGACCTCGGTCGGAATGAAGTTGAGCACGTTGCCGGCTGTGGGGTCGTTGGGCAGGGCGGCGTGAAGGCGCGCAAGCTGCGCGGTCGGAATGTTGCCACTGGCGTCGACGATGTGAAAGACGATGTTGCCGTGGCTGATCAACTGGGCCGCGTGAGGCGACGAGGTGACTTCTGCGGTGGCCTGGTACTGGATGACCTGGTTGTCGTAGAAGCCTGAGTTTGCCGCGACTGCGTTGGCCGAGGCTGGCTGTGCGAACAGCAATAGACCCACGATCGACGCAGACAACATGGTCGCGAGGCGGACGAGCTTCATAGTCGTAACTCCTCTCTGTTTCTTGATTACCGCGAGGTAGCGCGGCACCGCCCACGTTCCCAGGCTTGTGTTACTGCCTGATGTCAGCGGCTCCGCCAAAAGCGGCACAGATCGGAGTCCGGATGTCGGAGATAACCCAAAGGGACGGTTGGGGCAGCAGCTGCCCCCAACCGAGCTCCTTCGATCACTCAGCCGGGGAAGAACGCCCCGTTGAACTCGTGGCCCACCTGACCAAATGCGGTTGTCTGGCCGTCGTCGCTAGATTCGAAAACGAGTGCGTCGCCGATCCAACCGCGCCACATCACGTGAGCTTGCGTCGTGGCGAACTCACCGCCGAAACGCTGCATCGGATCCGGGTTTTGGACTTTGTTGCGAGCGGTCACGCCGGACCATTCGATGTCGAATGACACCCTTGCCGGTGTGGGCGGAGCGAAGTGGAAAAGCCCGTTCGGGATCGAGCCGTAGTCGGTGATCGCCAGGTTTTCCATGTGGAAGCTTGCCTTCCCGGCGCCTGGCTCGATGTGCGCCGCACCACTCGGGACGCGCACCGTCCAGAAAAGACCGCCGTCGCCAAACCCTGGGTCGAAGTCGTGGACCTGGTTCGAAAAGTCAGGGGCCGCCGGCCCCTCGAACACGTCGAGTCAGATGAACCCGAAGGCGGCGTGTTGTTGGCGGCCGGCAAGGTCGATGTACTCGCCCTCCATGATCCGCATGTCGGCGTCGAAGGTGAGGTCGGCAAACTCACCCTTGCCAACACCGCCTGTGTCGGTGGCCGCGACGAGGCCGTTGAAATCGAAGATCGTGGATTGATCGCCGCCGCCCGGCAGGTTGATATGGAAGTGGCTGCCGGCGACATCGATGCTGCCCGGGATTGGTCTGGGAGCTCCGGGAGTGCCCTTGGCCGCCGCGGTCAAGGGCAGCCCTGCGAGGAGGGCGGTGCCGCCAACTCCCGCAGCGGCGCCGGCCATGAATGACCGCCTCGATATGGCGCGCTCCCAGAAGTGCTGATGGCCGAACGAAGCGCCTACTGGCGGCATGAAGCGCGTCAACTCAAGGTTGCGAAGACTCATAGCCACCCCCTTCCCACTCTGAACCGGCCTTATCAGCTTCCGATCTACACCCTCCAGTACCGCTTGTCAATCCCGGACGAGGCTGAAGAGCTATGTGCTGCCGCCTCGTTCTTTCCGCAGGCGGAAGGTGGCGATGGCCGCCTGCCGATAGCGCTCAGCCATCTCAAAGTAACGTTCGGCGTCCGCGACGATGTCTGGATCGTGCGCTTCGTGGCGCCGGCTCAAAGCGCGGACGGCAAACTTGGCGCCCCTCATGTACGGCTCCAGCTGCTCCAACGGCAACGGTCGATCTCCACGCGCCATGTCACTTACCTCCCCGAAGCGAATTGAACAATTCGTCATCAGTCGGCCGGTCTGCGAAGTCACTTCCGGTGAACGACCAGCCCACCGACCCATCCCTCCTGATGGCAAAGATCGCCGGCTTGGCGAGGCCGCCGTCGGCGTCGTTCCACACCCCCCAATCTCTGATCACGCGGCCTTCCGGGTCGCTCAAGAGCGGAAAGGGCAGCAGCAGCTTGTCGACCATGGCTCGATTGTTCTCAACGGGATCGACTGAGATCCCGACGAGGCTCACGGCCTCACCGATGAACCGGTCCCAGCTTCTTGCGTACGAGGCCAACTGCCCGTTGCAGTAGGGTCACCAATCACCGCGATAGAAGACGAGGACAACCGGTCCTCGCGACAAGAATTCGGCCAGGCGCCAGGTCGCCCCTTGCTGATCGGGCAGCTCGAAGTCGATCGCCTGATCCACGCGATCCTTAAAGCTCAGGTGACATTGGGGGACTCGACCAGCCGCACCGCGCGACCGATTCTGATCCGCCAGTAGAGCCAGACGCGGAAGAAACCGACGAAGACGGCAAGTCCAAGCCAGGTCAAGGCAGGGCCGCCAGACAGCACCCCGATACCAAGCGCGATCACAGCCGCTGCCGCCCAGATCAGCTTGAGGTTCAGCATGGCCCGAAACTCGTTGACCGACCCGTTTCGGCCGAGCAGTGACTGACCACCGATGGCGAGCAGCGCCGCCGCGAAGAGTCGTGTGGCGATGGGATCGATTTCATGCCAGCCGAAGAATCGAAGCAGGATCTCGGGGGCCACGAGAAGCGGGACACCTACGGCCCAGTCGACTGCAAAGTAGAACACGAACCACCTACGAAGCGCTGAGGGCGCTTCAACCATTTAAGGGACCTGACCCCGCGTCAAGCGATGCTCCGCGTAGTCGACCGGACCAAGCACAAGGCACCCAACCTGGTCGTCCCTGGCAAGAATCCAGTTGGAGATGGCAAGCACCTCGCATCCCGCATAGCCCCGCACAGCGGCCAGCAACATTGAGGCGCCATAAAAAACAAACGCTGCGTAGCCGACGAAGGAGAGTTGTGGCGCGAACAACGGAGTCGACACCAGCGCGATGAATATGACGATGTTGAGCGCCGTACTCACGGGTCCTGTCGCTTGCAGGCGGGCAGGCGCCAGACGAGCCCGCACCCATTGCAAACCGAGCAGAAGCACAGGCAATGCGACCACGCCGAGGATGAGGGACAGGAGCTCGACGTGAGACCGTAGCTGGCCGTTGATCACGATGATTTGCCCGCCTATGACCCCGAATAAAAGGAGGACGAGGCCGAGGACAACACGGACCAGCGTGCCTATTGGGCCGATCTGGCGATGTCTGGCGGCTTCCGATCGATCGGAGTCGTCCTCAGCCACCTCAGCAATCGCCCGCACTGTCCGTCGCGGGCCCCTCGGCCACTGCCGACCATTCGATCAGGGGAGGTCGGACGGCAGCGCATAGGGGATTGCCTTTCCGATCGGTTAAGCCGAGACGCCCAACCAGCAGTCCGCTCACCAAGGCGCCCTCGATCACGCTGGGAGGAATCGCATCGAGCCACAGCTTCGCTCGCCGAAACAGCGTGAACCTTTTGTCATCATCGATGGTGCCCCATGAGAGGTAGATGAACCGGCCGCCCGGCGGGCCCTGAATATAGGGGCCCTTCAGGTCGACACCACCCGATGATCGAGCGGCATCGCAGCCCACCGTCCACGTCGCTGAAGATGCGCCGCCAGGAACGAGACCGAGCAGTTCGTCTCGTCGGTTCCGTCGCTGGACCCCAACATGGATGTTGCGATATCCGTCGGGTGAGCCAGGGCTAGGAGCGCAAGAGTTCCCAGGGAACTCTGAGGCTTCAATGCGGATTTGCACTTCCTCATTATTGGCTCTGCGCGGCGTACGGTCTTGGAACCGAGACCCGCCAGTCAAATCACGATGTCGGCGGTGCCCAGGGCGCTGGTCAACCGCGATTTGTCCTCCTAGAGCCGCCTGGTGCCGGGAATCTGTGCCCCGTCTGTGCCCCGTCTCGCATCAAAATCAGACCGACAATTCGGTCGATGGCCGCTCTTCAGGAGATCCGGTGTCGGCTCCAGTGGAGTAATGCGGTGGCGCCTCGTCCAACGACGACCCTGCTTTTCAATGAGCCGTCGCCGGACTTGGTTGTGGAAGTGACGAACCCTCAGAACTCGGAGTCTGACTCACCCTCGCGCAAGCGGGCGCTAGCCATTCCGGTTTCATACGTCAGGACCACAGCCTGCTCGGTCCCTTAGCCCTAGCTATCCGAGCAGCCGCGCGACATGCGTCTTGATGGTTGCCTCTCCTCACCCGGCGCTAAAAGGGAATTGCGGCCCCGGTCGCTCAGGGACTGAGCAATAAGCAGATCGCCGCCAAACTCGTCGTCTCGGAGCGGACTGCCGAGTCCCACATCTTGAACATCACGTTCTTCATGCTCGCCTACGCGCTCACCTGGATACCGGTGGCCCTGGTGCTCGTCGCCACACAGCTCGGCGTGTTGCCGGCCAATTCGCCGGTTGTATCAATCTGAGGTGCGCAGAAAGTCCGTCGCACCGCGCGAGCGATCGACAAAAGGGTCTGGTTATGCTGATTAGTCAGGACGAGCCGTGGTCAGCCCTTCGAGCGAGGCTGCGACAGGCCGACTTGGTGACCTCGTCCGCTCAGGCGGCGCGATGGTATTCGTTAATCAGTCCGTTGAGGCGTTGCCGACGCAGCACCTGTCCTGAGCCAGGGGCTGCCGCCAGCTGAGGCGGGTGAAGGTCAAGCGCAAGATGGGGTCGCTGCTGGTTGTAGTGATCGATGTACTGCCGAAGAACCAACTGCAAGTGGCGTTCGCCGAATATGAGCAGCCAGTCCAAGGCTTCGTGACGCAGAGTCTTGATCATGCGCTCGCAATGGGCGTTGGCTCTCGGGCACCGGTAGGGTGTGAGGGCGACCCTGGCGCCTTCCCCGCGGAGCACCTGATCGAACTCGTCGACGAATTTGGCATCCCGATCATGGATGGCGAGCCGGATTGGTGTGTCAAGTTGGTTCAGCTCCCAGCTCAGGTTCCTCGCCTGTTGAGTGACCCAAGCGGCGTTGGGATGGGCGGTGCAGTTGGCGTAGAGAATGCGGCGGCTGCCGATTTCCAGGAAGACGAGCACGTAGAGAGTCCGAAGCAGCACCGTGTCGACAGTGAAGAAGTCGCAGGCAAGGATCGCTCCGGCGTGAGCGGCGAGAAACTGCGCCCAGGTCAGACCATCGCGGCGAGGTGCTGGAGGAACGCGATGACGGCGCAGGACGCTGCGGATGGTGGTCGCCGAGACCCGGTAGCCGAGCTTGAGGAGCTCGCCCTGGATGCGGCGATCGCCCCAACGTGGGTTCTCGCGGCCCAAACGCAGAATCAGGTTGCGCAGCTCATCCGAGACTGGCGGCCGGCCTCGCCGCGGGCGCAAGCCGAAGGCGGCCCAATGCTTGCGCACAAGCTCCCTATGCCAGCGGAGCAACGTGGCGGGAGAGAAGAGCAAGCGCCCAGGTGGCAATCTCATGCCCAGTGCAGCCAGGATCATCCGGTCGGCCGGCAGCAGGTCCGGCCGCTTGACCTGACGACGGAGAACGGCGACTTGGTGGCGGAGGGCGAGAATCTCAAGGTCGCGCTCGGCGTCCGAGCTGCTGCGCAAGACGGCCAAGCTGATCGCTAGCCGCAGCAGCATATAGATGGACGCGTAGAGCACGAGGCCGGAGAGTAGCCGGGCTAGCGCCGCAACTTCAAGCTTGAGATCGTTGCCAACCGACGCCGTGCTGGTGATGCCGGGCCGCTGTGCTCGTCGAGCATCGACGCCGGAATTTCTGCGCACCTCACCCGACGTTTGGCGCACAAAACGTCAGGTGCTTAGATGTCTCTGGGATCCGAGGTCACGATCGCGTCGCCGCGTCGGACGAAGCCCTCGACTACCGAGAACGGTTCCGCGCGCCCACCCCGGGGCCGTCCCGCGCCTATTGCCGACTCTGCCAGAGGCCACATCACAATCGCCACGAAGTCGCTTTGAAGACCACGGGCGTGGTGTCCACAGACGACCATCAGCGCGCGTTGAAGTTCGAAGCGCGTCCGCCATGTCCAGGGACGTCTTAACAAGGCACTGACCGCCGTCCCTGCTGCGGGACCGACGGCCAGTTGGTCTTGGGGAGAGTCTGTGGCGGGCTCTTACTTAGAGGTGGATACACCACCGTCATTGCCCGACGACCCTTCCCTGTCGCGAGCTTACGCCTTGCTGGGCAACGTGCCGGACTATTTTTGATGGGAGGGCCTGGCCGTCGTCCGTGACCGCCTGCTCAACGCTCGAACCACCTCGGAAACGCCAGACCTTCTTCCGCAGCTCGATGTCTGGCTGCGTGGTAAACGGTTTCAGGTATACGCGACGCGACTTGGGGCGATCACCGGCGGGTTCTCCGCGCGCCGGTCGGCCCTCGCGCAGGATCACGCGCTTGGCTTTCGACAGGTCATAGCCGCGCTCCGCTTCTGAGCTCAACTTCTCGATCAAGGCCCTGTCGAGGACGCGACCACCCTTGACCTCACGGGACGACTCGCCATTGTAAAACCTCCTCGTACTCAAGCAATACCAGCTTGCATACTGGCGCGGTGGACGAGGCGATTGCACCTATCGCGGAACGCATGCCATGGCCAGGTTACGAACAGCCAACTGAGGGACGCCGGCTGCTGTCGTGGCGGTGGGCCACGACCCGACTCCAGCGATCGCCGCGCTACTGGCTCGCCACGGTCGGAGCCTCGGGCACACCCCACCTGACCGCTGTCTGGGCGGTATGGGTCGGCGGCAGGCTCGTCTTCAGTACCGGTCGCCCCACGCGCAAGGCAAGGAACCTAGTCGGCCGCCCCAGCTGCTCGGTATGCACCCAAGGCGCCAAGGAGGCGGTGGTTGTCGAGGGCGTAGCTGAAGAGGTGCGCGACGAACCGTTCGCTGCAAGGGCCAATGCTGCCTTCGTGGCCAAATACGGATCGAGCATGCTTGCCGAGGGCAGCACGGTATTCGCTGTCAGGCCCCATTTCGTCGTCGGCATAATCGACAGCAGCACCACGGTCCTTCCGACCCGCTGGCGCCTCCAGCACGCATGAACAGATCGGCTTCGATCTCGTTGGATCGGAGCCAGCGCAGGCAGGATATGGATGATGACAGGAGCAGCCGTAGTTAGCAGTTCCGCACGGTGGCCCGCTGCGCTGTGCAGCCTCGTGACTTACAGCGGTATAGAGCTGAGCCCGGCTGCAGACGGGCTTCGTAACCAGAATCGAAGGGTATGGATAACTGACGTACCAGACCGCCCAAGCGCACGCTGAATGGCTGGTGGCGTTGGTCGGTCCAGGCAGCCGAGTCGTCTCAGTCCGGCTCGCCCTAGGTGGCTCGCACGCCAACTCGTCCGCAATTTCTACCTTTTTCCTTGCGGTCCAGGAACTGGCTCCAACCACTCCCGATCAGGTCGTGCGATCAGCCGCGCATTGTTGAACGCCATGTCCAATGTGAGAACGGTTGCAGCCCTTTACGCGCCGCCGACACGATCAACGCTCAGGGCCAAGTCCGCTCGGCTGACATCCTGGAGGCAAAGGGGAAGCAGGAGGTGGAGCTTTCCGGCGTCATCCGGTTTGTCTTTTGGCCAGTAGTACTGAGGGACGGCCGTCTTGTAGTTCTGTTCGACCCGAAACTGCGCATGCCGCGTACTAACCTCAGCCGGGGTCAGGTTTTCCTGCGGCCGTTCAGTCGTACAGATCCGGAGGTGGCTCCGGTCGTCGGCTTGGCTTAACCGCCCCACAAGGCCCGGCCATCACACGCCGCGCGACAAGACCCGCCTGATCGTGTCCAATTCCAACGCTCACAAGCGCCTAGCCCGGGCCCGCCAGCTCCTCTAGCCCTTCTCCTGCGACATCGTGACGTTGCCGTTGAGCGTGGCACCGTCCTCTACGCTCAGCCGGCCGACCTTGACGTCGCCGTTCAGGCGGCCGTTTCCGCCGAGGGTTAGGCGGCGGGCTGTGACGCTGCCGGTCACCTGGCCCCGCACGCTGACGTTCGAGCCCTCGATCGAGGCCTGGAGGCTGGCGCTGGAGTCGATCGTGACATTACCTGTCGCCCTGAGCTCGCCCTCGACCTTGCCGGCGATCTTCAGGTCGCCCTGGACCTCGAGGCGGCCCTGCAGAACATCATCGGCACCGAGATTGACAACGTTGATGCCAGCGTTCTGACTCAAATCCACGGGCTGGACCAGAGGCTTTTCGGTCTGGGGCATGGGTGGGTTCCCTCCGGTTAATTGATCTTGGGGACTCCATTCTGCCCTCTCGCCGACGTCGCAGGAAAAGGTTGGCCGCAGTTGTTGGTGCTCGAGTCAGAGTGCCGAAGCTTACAAAGCAAGCCTTTTGAGGGATTTGCCGCTCCTACACTCACCAGTGCTGACTGTCTAGGGCGACCACAGCTAGTCGCGACGTGGACCTTACCCAGTGCTCCTGCGTGACGACGCACGGGCCAGGACCGTGAGGCGCCCGGGTTCAGAATTCCAAGCCCGTTAGCCTTACCAAACCCAGGGCGATTCAGTGCGTCGCGAACGCGAATTAGCCCTAACCTGAATCAGGCACCAACGTCAAACCCATGTAGTCGAACGCGGCGCGGATATTGTCGATGATGCGGGGCTATCTCGATCGAGCCAAGCCGTTGATCGTCGTGGGGTGGGTCCCATTTCTGCCGTTCGGATATATACAGAGCCAACTTGCCGGCGGGTAACAGCGGCTCGGCTCCAATGAGCATCGTGCGATCAGGTTCGGTGTATCGAACTTTGGTGCGCGATACAACTTCAACGGCGTATCCAGCATCACTTTGGACGAAATCGACCTTCGGCATCGAGAAGTGTTCTGTCACTGCCAGGTCATCCTCGCACTACCAGCGCGCCGAGTCCTTGAAGCAATGGACGTAGGAGGACAACCGCGCACGCCTTGACGCGCCGAAACCAAGCAATGGACGCCGCCGCGCAAGAAGGGCAAGCGCAGCAATCTTGCAGAACTGCGGCGGCTCAGGCAGCGCTGAAACCGAAGAGGCCCGGGTGGTGAGCCCGGGCCTCGCTTCGTGCTTCCATCGTGTCGCGACAACTGATAACCCACCGCCAGGTCGTTCGCCATCGCGTATTCGACGCTACGTGGTTCACGCCGCGTTAAACGCGGAGGTAAGTGGTTCGAGTCCACCCCGGCCCTCCGTGTAGGAGTCGAAGCTGGGTACGACAGACGATCGGGAGTCAGTCTCCGAGCCCCTGGAGGTCACAGCCGTGTCACGCATTCACGGAACCAGGCGGATACACGAGGTCACAGGAGGACACGAAGAAGATCCAATTCGAGTACAGGAGGAACCGCGCGGACACCACAGGACACGAGAGGACACGCCATTGCGCCGGTTCGGGACCGTGAGGCCCCGGGTTCAAATCCCGGGCCCCCGACCAAAAATCGTATTCAAATCGAGGACTTCGCCTGCTCCGTCTGGGGCGCGGGGGTCACAGGGAGGTCACAGATTTTCTTGGAACTGGGTGGCGCCAGCCCCGTCCAAGTGGATTTCGAACCGTCAATTGAACTCGCGCACGGCGATTGCACAGCCGATATATCAGCGCGCGCACGGCCTCGGGACCGTGACTCCCGGCGGAACCTCGGCCAGCGCGCCCGCACGGTGTCGGGCGCTGTGCAGGGATTGCAGGTCGGCACATGACGGGGCGCTACACCTAGGTCTCTTCTTCATCGCTCATGCGCGCAGAGAGCTGGTTCACATCAACGTCACCGCCACCCCGACGGCTGCATGGATGGCATCCGTTCGAACCGTGGACCGAGAGCGATCTCAACCTCGTCGTCGAGACGTACGTCAGGATGGCCGCCAACCTGACGCGGTCTCCAGTCGTTGTCGATCAGACGGCCGCTCAAGGCTTCGAGAACGAAATCAACGGCTGGCAGGTTGCGCTCCGGCGGAGCGAGCCGCGACTGGAGGTTTGGTGTCTCAAGAATCTCGAGCGTCTGGCGTCCCTCGAGGCTCGTGCGCCGCAGGCCGCGGCCGGCAACATGCTGCTCCACGTCGATACGCGCGCCGATAACCTCCTGATCGCGGGCGACCGCCGGTACGTCCTCGACTGGCCCTGCGGACCGGCGCCTGGTGGATCGACCTTGTTGCCATGGCGCCGAGCGTCGCCATGCAGGGTGGACCAACGCCGGCGTCATTTCTCGAACGCCTCGACCTGCGAGGCGTTCCGGCTGACTCGCTCGACGCCGTCATATGCAGCATCGGGGGCTATTTCGTGGTCCGGGCGCTCGAGCCGTCCCCGCCCGGTATCCCCACCGTCCGCGCATTCCAGGCGGCCCAGGGGGAGGTCGCGATCGACTGCCGCATGCTCGGTGCAGGACAACTCGCTGACAGGCAGGACGTACCTCAATGCCGAGGTCGAACCGCAGGTCGCCGTCGATCCCAGGGGCAACGGCGTCGCGATCGCCATGTTCCACCAGGACCGCAAGTCGAACGGTGGCGCGCACGGCATCGGTGTGGGTTATTCGACCAACAGCGGTGGCAGCTGGGCGGAGACCACCATCTCGTTGAATGCGTGTGGACCCGGCGCTGTGGATTCGGCGCTGGCCAACATGTTCAGGGCGTCGGACCCGTGGGTGTCAATCGGCCCAGACGGGACTGCTTACGCCTCTGCGCTGTCTTTCAACATCTCGGTTCCCAACAACGCGAATGCGGTGGTGGCCGCCAGCTCGACCGATGGCGGCGCCACATGGCAAAACATCCACGCGATTCCGGGTGCAATCTTCGGCACGGCGGACATGAGCACCGACAAGAACTCGACCACGGCTGACCCGATCCACGCCGGCGTCGCCTACACGGTCTGGGACACTTTGCTGCTTGCGACCGACAACCCCGACGACAACCCGCACACGCAGGCGTACACTGGCCCGGCCTACTTCTCCAAGACGACCGACGGCGGCAAGACCTGGAGCCAGGCCAAGGTCATCGTCGACACCAAGAACCGGACCCAGACGATCGGCAACATAATCGTGGTCGATCCTCGCAACGGCGACCTCTACAACTTCACCGACCTGATTTTATCGCCCAACACTCCGTTCCAGGGCACCCGCAGCAACGCGCAGCTCGCGTTCGTAAAGTCCTCTGACGGCGGCAACACGTGGACGCAGCCGCAGATCATCGCGCCTTTCAACAGCTTGGGCGTGAAAGACCCCAACACCGGTCAGCCGGCTCGCGTGGGCGACGGTCTCGAGGAGGTCGCCATCGACCCCTCGAACGGCAAGCTGTACATCGTTTACGAGAGCTCGACGAACTACCAGAAGCAGCTGAAGCAGAGCAGCGGGGCGTGGGATGACGAGATCCTGCTGGTTTCCTCGAGCGACGGCGGTGCGACGTGGACGACCCCCCAGGTCATCCACACCGCCAACGGCCTTCCGACCTTCACCCCGACAGTGGCCGTGAACGGAGGCCGTGTAGCCGTGACCTACTACGACAGCCGTTTCCTCACAGCCGGCGACACCGCGCACTGGCCGACGGATTACTGGGTCGAGTACTCGACCAACGGGGGCGCGACGTGGGGCAACGAGCAGCAAATCGCCGGCTCGTTCGACCTGATGACGGCTCCGGTGGCTCGTGGGTTTTTCCTCGGCGATTACGAAGCCCTGCAGCCCAGCGGCAGCGGGTTCCTCGCGGTCTTCGTCAAGACCAACTGCGACGCGCCGTACCCGACGTCAAATTCGCTTTGCGCTCCGGCGAGCAGCAACACGACACCGACTAGCAACACCAACCCGACCGACGTATTCAGCGCGTCACTGCCCTAGTCGACACTTCGGGGCGGGCGCAAAGCCCGCCCCTTTTCATATTTGATGACCGGCAGTGGCCTGACGGGTTCCGGCGGCTCGACGATCGCCAGCGGGGTGAGAGAGGAGTACAGGGAACTCCTCGAGGATGGCGCTTCCGACGTTGGCAGGCAGCGCTGTTTGAGTATTGAGGCGCTGCAGGTGACCTGGGGGGACGTCGACCGCTCAGCCTCTACGAGGGTCTGGCATGAGCGTCGCTTACCAGCGTGTGCAAGCGCACCTCGAGAGACTGAAGCTCAAGCGCGTCGCCGACCTGCTCGACCCAATCGCTGAGGAGGCGACCAAGGAGTCGCTGAGTTATGTCGATTTCCTCGACCGACTCCTTGAGGCGGAGTCCACCAGTCGAGCCGAACGCCGTCTCATCGCCAAGACGCGACTCGCACACTTTCCGTTTCATAAGACGCTCGCCGACTTCGACTTCAGCTTTCAGCCTTCCATCGACCGCAAGCAGATCCAGGAGTTGGCGACCCTGCGCTTCCTCGCTCACAGTGAGAACGTCATCCTGCTCGGACCGCCTGGGGTGGGCAAGACACACCTCGCCATCGCGCTCGGAATGGAGGCCGTGGCGCACGGTCACAACGTCTACTTCATCGCCGTCCCCGAACTGCTCGACGAGCTCGCCCACGACGTCCAGATGAATCGCCTCGGCGAGCGACTCAACAAGCTGCGGGTGCCGACTCTTCTCATCCTCGACGAGATGGGCTACACCCACCTCGACCAGGTCGCCACCAGCTTTCTCTTTCAACTGGTGTCCCGGCGCTACACCAAGGGCAGCATCATCATCACCTCCAACAAGAGCTACTCGGAATGGGGCTCTGTCTTCGGCGATGAGTTCGCCGCGGTCGCCATCATCGACCGCCTTCTGCACTACTCCACGACGGTGAACGTCCGCGGCGAGAGCTACCGTCTCAGGACAAGAAGCGGGCCGGGATCTTCACCGTGCCGCCAGCGATGGCGCCCGAGCCAGAGCCTCAGGTGGGGAATTTCAAACCGGCGCTCAGACGAAATCGGTCCTGAGCTGGGGAATTTGAGACCGGCGGAAACTGGGGACTTTCAGACCGGCCTTGACACAATCACGCGGCAGACGGCTGATTAGTCTGAAAGTCACCTCAGCGATTATCAGAGTCGAGGAACGCAGAACGCACCTCGTCGATAGCGCTGGCCAAGTCCGCCGCACCTTCAGGAGTCAAGACAACCTGGCACGGCGGGTCACCAGCGACCGCGATTCGCAAATCGATCCATGAGACTCGTGCCGACTCATTGGTTGTGATGCTGACTCGGACGTCAGCACCCGGCGCAGGCGCTGACGCCTCGAGGCCAGGCTGATAGTTCGACCGGCGATGCTCAATTGGTTCGCGTTACGGAAACTACGGCCCTCTGCGACGGAGTCGAAACCGGGAAATCTGGAGGATTGGGAGTCAGTCTCCGAGCCCATGGAGGTCACAGCTGTGTCACGCATTCGCGGAACTCAGGGGATACAGGAGGACACGAAAGGACACGACGAGCTCGGCGATTGAGTACAGGAGGACACTGGAGGAGCCGCCGGGATACGGAAGGACACGACATTAGGCCGGTTCGGGACCGTGAGGCCCCGGGTTCAAATCCCGGGCCCCCGACCAAATTTTGAGTTCAAAAGTCGGTGCCTACGACCGGCGCGATGGCGATTTCGGCCCGGGAGGTCACAGGGAGGTCACAGACCTCCGCGTGCGATCTAGATCGGTTGCCGACTCGGGTGTCTACGCCCTAGTTCTCGGCGGTTAACGCTGAGGCCGGGGCGCTGCGAGCAGTTGTGAGCAGCGACCCGAATCGTGCCGCCGCGTTGGATCGCATCCTCGGCGTCACGTGGCCGTAGAGCTCGAGAGTGGTCTGAACGCTATCGTGCCCCAAGCGCTCGCTCACAGTCTTGACGTCGACGCCTGCCTCGAGGAGCAGCGTCGCGTGGGTGTGGCGGAGGCCATGCAGCGCGATCGCGGGCAGTGTGGCTAAATCGCGGACCCGGCGAGCGAAGTGCCGACCGATTTTGTTCGGATCCTCAGGCGAGCCACCGGGCCGGCAGAACACAAGGTCCAGGTCAGCCCGGTAGGCCGCGCCCCACGCACGCCGGTCGAATCGTTGGCGCTCGTGCT
>WNGH01012279.1_pt1 | contig 14537 bp, 9 predicted proteins | sample 5400631 | NCBI WGS metagenome assembly WNGH01 (sample SAMN13153373, study PRJNA577476) | soil metagenome | isolation source: 115 cm soil or saprolite under Garry oak tree replicate 1 | place: USA:California | collected 2016-06-15
CATGGGTCATGTCCTTGATGGTATCGATGGAGCGTGCGATGCTCTTTGTAGCGCTGGCCTGTTCCTTGGAAGCCTTGAATATCTGTGAGGTCATGGCGTTCACGTCTTCGATGGACATGGTGACCGTTTGCACCCCCTTTGACTGCTCCTCGGTGGCGATCTTGATCTGCTCGGTCATCTCCATGGCGCGCTGGGAGCTTGCCCGGATCACCTGGAGAGCTTCACCGGTTTCATTTCCCAGGGTCACACCCTTTACCACCATTTCTCTGACCATGGCAATATTACCGGCGGCGGAGCGCGCTTCGTTCGTGATATCTTCGATAATGCCGGTTATCTCTCCCGTTGACTGACCGGTCTGGAGGGAAAGGTTCCTGATTTCGTCCGCCACCACGCCGAAGCTCTTGCCGTATTCACCCGCCTGGGCCGCGATAATGGAAGCGTTCAGCGCCAGCAGATTGGTCCGCTTGGTGATATCATTGATCACGTTGACGATGGCATCGATGCGATTGCTGTTTTCGCTGAGTTTCTTGATCCCGTTATAGGAAAGATCAACCGAGTTTTGAATCTCCTCGAGGGCGCTGATGGTTTCTTCAACTACCGCCATGCTCTTGTCGGCTTCCAGCTTGACCTGGCTGGAAACTTCATGGGAATTAATGGTCCCCTGCTCCACATTTTTCAGGGAGACCGTGTCCGACAGGCTGTCAAGGTTTCTGGAGACCTGATCGATTGACACCGAGATCTCGTTCACCGCGGAGCTCGTCTCATCGACGGAGGCCATGACGCTTTCCGATGCAGAGGCAATATGGGCGGTGTTGTCGGCCAGTGATTCCACTGAATTCCTGAGGCTGAGCACATATCGGGAATGGGACTCCCGATTGCTCAACAGGCCGGAAAAGGTCTTGCCCAGCTCCAGAGTAAGACTGTCGATGGCGGACAGGAGGTTGATCCTGATGATGGCCGAAGCCGCCTGGTCGGCAAAGAGCTTGATGGTATCCACATCGGTATCGTTCAAGGTCCGGTGGGTGAATTTGTTGTCGATGCCGAACAGGCCGACCGACTCCCCTTTTACCACTATCGGACAGAGGACAAAACTGCGCGACCTGATGGGCCGTATGGAATTGAAGGGAGGCTGGACATGGAAAGTGGCGGGATACTGGCCAATATCTTCAATGAGATAAAGCTTTTGCTCGGCAAAACATTTGTGGATGACCCCGGTTCGCCCATCCAGCGGCAAAGTTACTCCGGCCGGATTAAATCCTTCGCTCCCGGTTGCCGCGACAAAATAGAGATGGGTCCGGTCGTTGTCCGCCATGAGTATGTTGACTCGTTCGTAGCCCAGGATTTCGTGCAATCCCTCGGCGCAGAGCGACAGCACCTCCTGGACGTTCAGGGACTTTTGGATCCTGCTCCCGATCTGGTGAAAGTTTTTGATATTGTTGTCCAGCACTATGTAGCGGTTCTCGAAAATCTCCTTCTGGGCAGCAACTTCCTTATGCAGCGAATCAAGCTCTACGGCCCTTTTATGGAGCTCATCGCCGGCCTTGCCGATGAAATACCCGAGCGCCGCCATCACCAGGGCGGTGCCTCCCCCCATGTAGATATAAAGGACAATCTGATAAGCGCTTCTGGTAATGTCGGAAGTTATCTGCTCCCAGAAAGAGAGGTCGGGCTCAGGGAAATATATGAGCCGAATGGCTACCCAGGCAATCGGGGCCGTTATTCCCAGAATGAATCCCAACACGGTATATGTAACGCTTCTTTTCTTTGTCAAGGACTTCTGCATCGATAAAACCCCTCAACGTCCGGTAGTCAGTTTCACGTGACTCATTAATTATTCTCAACTAAACACTTCAAACACCGTTATCATCGACTAAGACAGGATGGAGTCTATGTCAGCGCCCGGATAAAGTCAATATACTTCATCATCTGCCAAACGTAATTCCCAGTTGCTCGGCACATCTGACCATTTCACCCGCCGGGTCCACCAGTTTCAGTTTTCGCACTGCCTTCTCGATGGGTACTGCGCTAATAGCGCGCCCTTTCAGACAGACCATCTTCCCGTAATCCTTTTGCTCCACGAGCTCGAGGGCCTTGATCCCGAAGCGGCTGCCGAGACAGCGGTCAAACGTGGAGGGAGATCCTCCCCGTTGAAGATGACCAAGGACCGTGACCCTGATATCCATGTCAAGGCAGCCGGCTATCCTCCTGGCAATACTATCGCCGATCCCGCCGAGACGCTCTACGGACAGGGTTTCGGCTGCTGTCGCCTGGACCACCCTCGTGCCGGCATCCGGATATGCGCCTTCGGCGGCAACTATGATACTGAAGTGCCGTCCTTTGCTCCGCCGGTCATCCACGGACCGGCATATCCGCTCGATGTCGAACGGTATTTCCGGGATCAGGATTATGTCGGCGCCACCGGCAATGCCCGATTCCAGGGCAATCCAACCCGCGTAACGGCCCATCACCTCCAGGATCATGACCCGATGGTGGCTCTCCGCCGTGGTATGAAGCTTGTCCAGGGCATCTGTGGCAGTTTCGAGAGCGGTATTGAAGCCGAAGGTGACGTCGGTCTCCATCAGATCGTTGTCGATCGTCTTCGGTACGCCGACGATATTGACCCCTTTCTCCATCAATTCCTGGGCGATCTTCAAGGAGCCTTCTCCGCCGACGACGATGAGCGCCTCTATCCCCAGTTTGTTGATGTTGGCAACAACCTGCCCGGAAAGATCGACCAATTCCTTTTTGCCATTTTTCACGACCGGATAGGAAAAAGGGTTGCCACGGTTGGTCGTACCGAGAATAGTGCCGCCGCGGGGAAGGATGCCTCGGACATCTTCCAGTGACAGAAGCCGGCACTTTTCCGGTGCCAGCAGGCCGTCGAAGCCGTCTTCGACGCCGACGACTTCCCACCCCCGTTTCAGCTCCGCCCCCTTGACCACTCCCCTGATGACCGCATTCAGCCCGGGGCAGTCCCCGCCACCGGTAAGTATGCCGATTCGTTTTTTCATCGCTCACCCTATGCTAGTTATGAATTATGAATTATGAGTTCCCCTGCCAGCGCCGCGGCGCCGAGAATGCCCGCGTCGTCGCCGAGTTCTCCCTTGACTATCCTGATTCTGCGGGCAGGCACGGCAAATGCTCTCCCCGCTATCTCTCTCCGCATCGGCTCGGCCAGCAGGTCGAAGCTCGCCGACATCCCTCCGCCCAGCACGATCGCCTCCAGATTGAGAAGGTTAGCGATAGTTGCTCCGGCAATCCCCAGATAGCGCCCGGCCCTCTCAATCAGGGTAGCGGCCAAAGAGTCCCTTTGGCGGGCCGCGTCTGCGACCAGTTCGGCGGTGATCGCGTCACGGGAAAGCCCGGCGAGGGCGCCTCCCTCACCTTCATCCAGTGCCTTCAGCGCCGCCGCAACCAGCGCGCTTGCCGATGCATACTGCTCCAGACATCCCCTGTTGCCGCAGTGGCAGGGAATACCATCCGGCTCGACGGTGGCATGGCCGTATTCAGCGGCTACGCCGTCTATGCCGGTCCAAAGTCGGCCATTCAGGACCAGCCCGCTTCCCACGCCGGTGCCGAGGGTGAGGAGGAGCAACGAACCGAACGCCCGGCCGACGCCAAACCGCTTTTCGCCATAGGCGGCAGCATTGGCGTCATTGACGGCTGTTACCGGCACTCCCACTGCGCGGGAAACGGCTTGCCTCAAGTTGACCCCCTCGATCGGCCGGAGGTTCACCGATGACAGGACAAGGCCTGAACTCGCGATCAACCCGGGAATGCCCAAACCGACAGCCTGGACCTCTGACCCAAGAGTTGCCGCCCCTTGTCGCATGCCGTCAATGCCGGCAATCAGCCGATCGATAAAGCTTTCTCTCCCCAGGTTGATCTCGGTTCGCTGCCGATCCCGGAGCAGGAGTGACCCGTTTTCGTCGACAAGCGCAAACCTGAGATTGGTACCGCCGATATCGACGCCTACCCAGACTTTTCCCGGATGTGCTGCCATAGCTGACTGTCTCCGTTTTGTTCATCCTGCTGGGAATGCGGGGAGGAGTGCGTCGTAGGTCGACAGCAGGTTTTCCGGCATGACGCGCAAGTCGGCTACTACGCTCATAAAATTGGTATCTCCATTCCAGCGGGGAACGACATGGAAATGAAGGTGATCATCCACCCCTGCTCCGGCCGCTTTCCCCAGGTTCAGGCCGATGTTAAACCCTTGGGGTGCGACAGTTTCCTGCAAGACAGTGCAACTCAAGCCGACAAGATCAAAGAGGTCAAGTTTTTCCTCGACGGTTAGTGCATTCAAGTCCGCGATGTGCCGATAGGGGGAAATCAGGAGATGGCCATTCATGTAAGGGTAGCGGTTCAGCATGACGAACGCCAGGGAAGTCCGGTAGAGGACGAGATTGTCCCGGTCCCGCTCCCTTTCGTCCTTCAGACAAAAGATGCACCCATGAGGTTTGTCCATTTTAATATATTCGATGCGCCAGGGCGCCCAAAGTCTTTTCATGCCGGATGCTCCAGGTCGCGCAGAATAAAACGCTTTTCGGCCGATAGCGGCGGTGAACCTAGCAAGGCACCACCGGTCCTGATAAACTTTTAAAACACCATTGCGTGCAAGTCAACACAAAAACAGGTTATTAGCTGATGTGACCGATATTGGCCACCTTAAGTGGCGAATATCGGTCATTCGCGGGAAAACCATTCTTCGCCGATACGCTAAAGTGCCAGAAATTAGCCTTTCCCATGTACGATGGCGCTGGCACTCGAGTTGCAATGAAAATGTTTTTATATTAATTTCGGCATCTAACCACTGCCGTCTTTATTCTCGTGATAACGTTTGCATATCGAGGTTTTCAGGATAACCTTTATTAAACAATGTACATCAAAAAGTCCACCCAGGCGAGACATCCCCATTCAAAATAGAATGATTTTCTATTTTCAAATGAATAATCCTTGACAAGAAAGCTGTAACAACGCTAAAGTGTTTACTATAAGTAAAAACACTAGATATATCTTGCTGTTTTTGCTGAAGTTTGTCCCACAATGTTTTACCTTGAATAAAAATCACGCACTATCGAGGAGAAAAGGATGAGCAAAAAACAGGACGCGCTGGACTATCATTCAAGCGGGCGAAAAGGGAAGATCGAGGTTATCTCCTCAAAACCCTGCTTAACGTCGCGGGATCTCTCCCTGGCCTATTCGCCGGGAGTTGCCGAACCGTGCCTGGAAATTGAAAAGAACCCCGAAGACGCCTATAAATATACTGCCAAGGGTAATCTGGTTGCGGTGATCTCAAACGGCACCGCGGTCCTTGGCCTCGGGAACATAGGGGCCCTGGCGGGGAAGCCGGTCATGGAGGGTAAAGGAGTCCTCTTCAAGCGATTTGCCGATATCGACGTGTTCGACATCGAGGTCAATTCGGAAGATCCCGATGAAGTCATCAAGGTCTGCCAGCTCCTGGAACCTACCTTCGGCGGTATCAACCTGGAGGACATCAAGGCGCCGGAGTGTTTCTACATAGAGGAAGAACTGAAAAAGACCATGAACATCCCGGTCTTCCACGATGATCAGCACGGCACAGCCATCATCTCCGCCGCCGCGCTGATCAACGCCGTGCATATTGTCGACAAGAAGCTGGAAGACATCCGGATGGTCGTCAACGGCGCCGGGGCCTCAGCCATCGCCTGCACCAACCTGGCCATCTCCCTCGGGGTGCGGCCTGAAAACCTGATCATGTGCGACACCAAGGGAGTCATCTACAAAGGGCGCACCGAGGGGATGAATAAGTACAAGGAACGGTTCGCCGTCGACACGCCGCTGCGAACCCTGGAGGAGGCGGCAGACGGTGCCGACGTCCTGTTAGGCCTCTCCTCCAAGGGGGCCTTCACCCCGGAGATGGTCCGGAAGCTGGCGAAGAACCCGATCATCTTCGCCATGGCCAATCCCGACCCGGAAATCACCCCGGAAGAGGTGAAGGAGGTGCGGGACGACGTGATCATGGCGACCGGCCGTTCCGACTACCCGAACCAGGTAAACAACGTGCTCGGTTTCCCCTTCATCTTCCGCGGCGCCCTCGATGTCCGCGCCACCGCCATCAACGAGGAGATGAAAAAAGCCGCGGTGTTCGCCCTTGCCGAACTGGCCCGGGAAGAATGTCCCGATTCTGTCTGCCGCGCCTACGGAAACGTCACCTTTTCTTTCGGGCGCGAATATATCATCCCTAAACCGTTCGATCCGCGTGCGCTGCTCCGGGTTGCCCCGGCAATTGCCAAGGCAGCCATGGAATCGGGAGTTGCGCGGCAACCGATCCCTGACATGGACAAGTACGTCGAACACCTGGAAGCGCTGCAGGGGAAAGCCAAGGAAACCCTGCGGATGATCATCAATAAGGCCAAGTGCGATCCGAAAAGGATCGTATTCCCCGAAGGTGACAATGAAAAGATCCTGAAGGCCGCCCAGGTCCTCATTGAAGATGAAATTGCCATCCCGATCCTCGTCGGGAACAAGGATAAGATCCATGCCAAGATGGAGGAGCTGGGGATATCCTTCAACGGCAGCGCACCGACCATCATCGACCCGGCCACCTTCGAGAAGTCCGAAGAGTACGCCCAGGAACTCTTCCGCCTGCGGCAGCGCAAGGGGCTGACCCTCTCCGAAGCCTGGCGGATCATGACCCGCAAGTCCCGCACCCACTTCGGCTGCATGATGGTCCGTCAGGGAGACGCGGACAGCCTCCTCTCCGGCATCGATACCCACTATCCCGAAACCATCCGGCCGGCCCTGGAAGTGATCGGCAAGCAGGAGGGACTCTCCAGCGTGCACGGCCTCTACATGATGGTCTTCAAGAAGGGGATTTTCCTGCTGGCCGACACCACGGTCTGCATCGAGCCGACCGCCGAAGAACTGGCCGAGACCGCCATCCTCGCCGCCGAAAAGGCACGGATGCTCGAAATCGAGCCGACGGTTGCCATGCTCTCCTTCTCCAACTTCGGATCGGTTCAGCACCCGCAGGCCCTCAAGGTGAGACGGGCGGTGGAAATCGTAAAGGAAAAGGCACCGGGCCTCATAGTCGACGGGGAGATGCAGTCGGATACCGCCGTCATCACGGAAATCCTGCAGAAGAGTTTCCCCTTCGCAGCCCTTAAGGAAGCGGCCAATATTCTGATCTTCCCTGACCTGAACTCCGGAAACATCTGCTACAAGCTCCTCCATCATCTGGGGGGGGCCGAAGCAATCGGTCCGATCCTCATGGGAATGAATAAACCGGTCCACGTCCTGCAGCGAGGTGACGACGTCTCAGACATCGTCAACATGGCGGCCATAGCGGTTGTGGACGCGCAGAACATGTAACGATCCTCTGCTTTAGCAGCAACTAAAAAGGGGGCCCCCGATGGGTGCCCCCTTTTTAGTTGTCAGCCCGGCTCGTTTTTTGCTACATTAAAAAGGAAAGCGTGCAAACAATGAGGGCCCGGCATGGATGCATTTATCGACAGAGAGTTTCAGCAGCTTCACCCCGCCCCGCACTCCCCCCGGCCCAGCGACTTTTTCGGCAGGATGGTCGCCATTTCGCTGGTACTCCACGTGATTTCGTCGGTTATCCTGCTGTCGCCCAACCGGAATCAAATGCATATACCTCCGGTCAGCTACCTCGACCTGAAGAACATGCAATTCCAGGAAGAGGCCACCTCCGCGCCTACTAAGGTGCAGCAGACCGAACATAAAGACGAAACCCTCAATGAGGCGCGGCCACCCCTGAGCGACGCCCTGACACCCACCAGCACGCCACTTCCCGAGACGGAAAAGCTCCAGCAAGACGTGCAGAAGTCACTGGCCAATGCCGAGAAAAACCCGGAATCACTCCAGGATAGTTCGTTTGGCCTTGGTCTGACCAACGGCTATTTCAGCAGCATCGCTAATGGGGAGAGCCTGCGAGGAGACATCAGGGAATATTACTTCCGCTTGCTCCGGGGAATAAACGAAAAATGGTGGCTCACCAAAGGTGGCCAGCAGGTGGGTTTCAGAGGGGCTCTCGTCACTATTGTTGTCGCCCGAAACGGCTCAATTATTCAGAAGATGCTGGTGCGCAGTTCGGGAAACCCGCTCTTCGATAAATCCATTATGCGGACACTCGATGCGGCAAGTCCGCTCCCTCCGCTCCCTCAATCGTATGAACTGGATTACTTCAGCGCCCCCTTACGGTTCAGGGGTCCGCTCGATCTTTTCACCTCCTGAACCTGGCGCGGGCATCGATTACTCGATTTCCCCCTCGTCCAGTTCGACCAGATCCAGCTCATCGTACTCCTGGCCTACCTCCGCGTTCACCCCCGCGATCTTTTCAGCCGTGTCACGAAAATCCGGATTAACCGCCTTAATCTCATGGAACAAGCGGAGGGCATCCTCGTACCGGCCAGTCGTTTCATAAAGGAGCGCCAACTCGTATTTAAGTGGCGTCACCTGCTCCGCAGCCAGCCCATCTAAGGCCATTCCCATGGTGAGGATTTCTTCGGCACGGGCAAAATCTCCCTTGTCCCGGCAGCATACCCCCTGCAAGGCGATACAATCCAGTTTCCTCCGGGGATCATGGGCCGCGGCCTGGAATTCGGCAATCGCGTCATCGTACAACCCCATCTCCTTGAAGGCAATTCCCAGATTGTAGTGGGTTTCCGTGTCTTCCTCATCCAGTTGCTCGCCCAGCTCTTTTTTAAATGCCGAGAAGAGCCCGTCCAGGCTGTACTTGTCATTATCGGCAGCTGACTCGACTTCTTCCGCATCCAGCTCGACGAATTCATCTTCTGTGTCTGCGCCGAAAAGGGGACTGCCCCCCTCAAAGAGAGAACTCTCTTCGACTGACGCCGCCATTGACCCTGTTGACAGCCCGGGAGCAGCATATCCCTCGGATTCTGACTGATTACCGAACTCCGCAAGGTCAACCAGCTCGTCTTCGCCGAGGTCCAATTCAATGGCGATTTCTTCGGACTCTTCAGGCTCAGCCAACGATTGCCAACCATCGACCATCGTTGACCCCGGCAGCTCAGAGACATCGGCGGACGGCACAATTGCTCCCGCTGGCGGGGATGGGAGCTCGGCCTCTTCTGTCACAACTTCCTGGGGGTCTTTAGCTTCCGGCTCCTCAACCGAGTCGGGAAATTCTTCGACAACCGGTATTTCCTCTCCCTCCGATTCCGCTTTGGTCTCGACGTCTCCCCGCTTCACCATGCAGAGCTTTGCAACAACCTCGGCCAGCTTGGTCTGTTCTCCGCTGGCCCCATAGAGTTGCCGTAGCCCCTGAAGCAGCCTTTCGTCCTCCGGCATCTGCTCCAGCATTTTGTGATAGGCATGTTCAAGGAATTTATATTCCCCTTTTTCAAGGAACAATTGCCCGTGCAATTTAATGAAAAACAGCACCCCCTCCGGATCTCCGTCTTCCAGCGCGCACTCAATAAGCCCTTGCCGGGGTGAGAGTTCAGCAGGAAACAGCCGGATAATTTTCTGCAGGAGGCTCTTCAGTTCCTCCATTTCACCTGTTGATCGTAGCGCCTCGGCAAGTAGTTGCCAGGCCTTCAGGTTACTCCGGTCCTTTTTTGCAATCTCCCGGAGTATCGGCACCGCTTTGGCTGCGTCGCCGCTTTGCAGTTGGGCGATCGCCAGCTCAAGAGCAAAGTCGGTTTTTTCTGGGAATAGATAACGAACCCTGTCGCAGACCTGGTTAAAGGCAGTGTCATCGCCGCGCTGTCTGAGCAGCAGCGCTATCTGGACAAAATCATTGTAGGCATTATCTTTACCGCCAGCCGCACAGCGGGTCTCGGCAAATTTCAGACGGGTGTTGAGATTCTCCGGATCTAAGGCCATCATGCTCTCAAGGATTGAGAGGGCCTCTGCGCTTTTGCCGCTCTTGTCGTAGTAGCTGTAGACCCGACTGTATTCTGCAAGGGCATTACCGGTAAGTCCCTGCTTTTCGTTGAGGGTGGCAAGATTGTAGCTTATTTTGATATTGTCCGGATCAAGCTTTTGAACTTGCTTGTAAACGGCGATGGCTTTCAGATAAAAAGCATTGTCCGCATAATACTTCCCTATTGCCTCGTATTCGCTGATAGCCTCTTCCTTGCGGTTGGCCCGCACCAGGAGTTCGGCAAGACGCTGCCGGTGCCTGATGTCATTCGGATCAAGGGCCACGATCTGTTCGTAATCCTTGATGGCACGGTCTAGCTGGCCCTTCAGAATAAACTTTTGCGCGCTTTCAAGAAATTTTTCTTTTTTTGAACTCAAAGGATACCTGTCTCTGCCATCTTCATATAGTCATACAGATAAATTAATAATTTAAACAGCACTTCCTGTCAAGGCTTATGAAAGCCCTGGACAAACATGAGATCAGTGCCGGCTCTCCTCTGGCCGGATATTAACCGCCTTCTCTTTCCGGTTCCGCAGGCCCCGGGCTAAACCCTTAAGCTGCTTGATCTCTGCCGGCGTCAACGATCGATCCCGGTAAACCGTTCCGCAGTATAGCTCAACAAAGCGGTCGGCACAAGGGTCGTTCAGCTCAACGGCCAGCTCATGCAATCCTGTTGCGGCACTGATCTTTATCCCGTAGTGCCGATGCACGTTGGCGAGGAACAGCCGCAGCAGCCGCTCTTCCCGGCTAATTCTCCCCCACCGGATCAGGCGGAGGGCTCCCGCCACGACAAGCACCGGGAGCAGGGCATACAGCAAACGGTAGTCAAAACGGCCGGGGACCAAAAGCTGCTGCAAGTGACCGTTGGCACCGGCAACCAGGCGCAGTTGGCGTTCCAGGTCGTAATTGATCACAGCCAGATTCCAGTAATAACCAAGGGCATCCAGCGCCATCATAGTGGTTCGCATGAAGCCCCTCTGCCCGGTTTCACCGCTGCCGGAATAGTTGACCGCCCATCGGCTCAGGTCGATGGTCACCCACCCCCTGCCGCCAAGGTAGGCCTCAACCCAGACGTGGGCCATGTCTTCGGTGATCACGTAGTAGCCGCCCAGCTCATTGTAGTCGCCGCCGTAATACCCTCCGACGAGACGGGCAGGCACGCCTGCACTGCGCAGCAGGACGGCGAACGTCGAGGCAAAAAATTCGCAATTCCCCTTTTTCTTTTCGAACAGGAACGCATCGAGCGGCTGTTCGCCCACCGGCAGGCCTGAGGTGGCATAGGAAAAATGGCCGCCCCGAAAGAAATCGCCCAGGAGTGCCGTCTTTTCCGTGTCGCTCTTCCCTGCCCCGGCCATGCTCATACCAAGTGCACGCATCCTTGGGGAGAGACGGGGGGGAACTTTCAGGTAGAACTCAGCATCAATCCCGTTTTTCACTACAATCGTGTCGCTTAGAGACGACAGGGCCTCGTATTTTTCATGACCTCCCGTCGCCCCCCTTCGCAAATAGGTGCAGTCCGGGTTCGACGTCAGCCGTACCCCGGAAACCATGCGTGGGATGTTGAGCGCCAGCAGCTGGGGGCCTCGGCCCGGCTCTGGAAAGATGGTCTGTCGGACCATTTCCCCTGTTTTGGCAACACCGCTTTCGACGGCTGGCGGATCCCTTCGCACCCAGGCGTTCCCATCAAAACTGTTGAGAACGATCCCCCGCCAGTAGAGCTGGCTTTTCGGGAGTTTCCCGCATTTGACCCGGAAGGCGATGGTGCGGACCGTCCCGACAGCCGACGTGCTCCCCGGCTCAACCTTGTCACTGAACCCGGTTACCTTTGCCCCTTCGACATTGAGAAAATTCCAGAGGGGATATTGGGTCCTGGGAAGGATGAAAAAGAAGAGGAGCACCAGGGGAAGCGAAGCAACCGGCATCACCAGGGCAACTGATACGATTCTTTTCATCCCGGAGACAGAGACCGCCTGGGTCGCGGCTGAGGAATAAAATGTCAGGACAACCAGGGATACCGCGATCAGTGTCAGCATGAGGAGAAAATAGCAGAGGAACACGGCGCTCAGGCTGAACAGGGATGAACCGGCCAGGGAAAACAGGGAGAGTGCAAAAATCTGCAGGTAGTTCCTGGCACTTTTCTCGCTTACCAGCCGGACCGCCAGGAGGATCACAAGCAGATTGACCGCGGTACCCACCAGATTGTCCCGGGAGAACCGGCTGGCGTAAAACAGAAAGAAGAACAGGGAGATAACGGTGGGAACCCGCCCTTGGATCGGCAGACCCTTCCGGTCGATCACTATGCCTGCTGCGACTGCCGCCGGGAAGAACAGCCGCGGCACCGTCTCCAGATAGGGGAACAGCGGAACGAATCCCAGGAGAGCTATGCTGTAAGCAAGCCAGCCGAGGACCGTTTTAATTCTTACCATAGATAGCCAGTTCCGTTAACAGGCGTAGCCTGTGAGCTCGGGATGCGGCGGGAGGAAGCAGCCGTTCGCCCAGTTTAAGCCCAACAGGCCTGTTCTTTTTGAAAAGAGCGTTAGCAAGAAATACGGCGCGGGAAAGATTCTCCTCCAGATTGCTGCCGGCCATTGCGGCAATATCGAGAAGGACCGGTTCCTCGGCGGTCGCCGACAGCTCCTTTACCTTGAGCTCGCCGTGCTTTGCCGAAAGCCGCCAGTGTACCAGTTTCATCGGCTCGGCGCCGGAATAATCGGTAATTTTCACTACCTCACCGTCGAACCCCTTTGCAGAGGCCATAGTGGCACTGCTCTGTCCCCTGCCGTGATGTCCTGCCGGCAGCGAACAGGGAAGCGGGGCCGGGAAGACAACCACGCGGCGCTGCACCACGACCCAGCGGGAGCGGACAAAAAAATTGATCGGAAACGGGGAAGAAACCTCCCCCACTGAAATAACCTGCTCACCTCTCTCCCGGAACCGGTAGATGAACGAATCACGCCCCTCCTCGCCGCGGCCCAAAAGGTCAAAGCGCACCGTTTCGCCAAGGACCGTTACCCTGAGGAGAAATGAAGGGACGTGGCGTTTACCGTTTTCCAGCCGGATCGTGGCGAGGGTTTCCAGACCGCAGTAATTCTCGTCGGGAAAATCGATCCTGACCTTTAGTCCCTGGATGTTCAGCCAGCCGAGGATGCCGGAAACTGACATGAAGGCCAGGAGCGCCGCCACGATCAGAAATATGAGGTTGTTACCGGTGTTTACCGCCGCGAAACCGAACAGGAGAGTGATGGCTATGTACAAGGCGCCTGCCTTGGTAAGTTTCAGGCCAACGGAACCGGGATGTTTCTGAGAATTGCGCCTAATAGTTCCTCCTTATCGAGGCTCTCGTTCTCCGCGCGGCAGATCAGCCGGTGGGCGCCGACCGGCACCGCCACGCTTTTCACATCCTCGGGCACCACATACTCCCTTCCTTCCAGATAGGCATTGATCCTGGCCGCCTCTGCCAGGTTAATCCCACCGCGGGTAGAAATTCCCGAGAGGATCAAGGGGTGGTTACGGGTTGCGGCCACGATGCTGTACAGGTAACCGGCAACCTTTTCGGAGAGATAGACCCGCTCCCGGCCTGCCCGTCGCGCCTCCAGAATTTCAGCAGCCCCGACCAGCGGAGAAATTTTCATAAGGTCGTCGCGGATACTCCCGTACATGATGATCGATTTCTCGATCTCCTCGGGGGGATAGCCGATGCCGGTTCTGACGGTGAACCGGTCCATCTGCGACTCGGGGAGGGGGTACGTTCCCACCTGCTCGACGGGATTCTGGGTGGCGATCACCAGGAACGGCTCCGGAAGCGGGTAGGTCACCCCCTCGACGGTCACCCGCCGCTCCTCCATAGCCTCCAGCAGGGCGCTCTGGGTCTTGGGCATGGCCCTGTTGATTTCGTCCACCAGGACAACATTATTGAACACGGGTCCGGGGATAAATTTGAAGCGGTTCTCTTCCCGGTTGAAGATGGAAAGTCCAGTGATGTCCGAAGGTAGCAGGTCGCTGGTGCACTGTATACGTCCGAACGACAGACCGAGAGCATTCGAGAGGGCCAGCGCCAGGGTCGTTTTGCCGAGTCCCGGAATGTCCTCGATGAGGATATGTCCCCCCGAAAGGAGGGCAATAACCGCCAGCCGGAGTGCCCTCACTTTCCCCTTCAGGTAGGTGGTGGCAAGGGTATCGATGACGTTGAGCATCAATCTCAGGAAATGAGAAGAATATGAGAGCGGCCTGGAAAAGCGATATCGGTAAGGTTCGGGAAAACAACGAGGACAGCGTCTTGCTCGATCCCCCACATGGGATTTTCCTCCTGGCCGATGGAATGGGGGGGGTCAGCGGAGGGGAAATAGCAAGCGCACTAGCCGTGAGTGCTGCTTACGACTTTCTGCGCGAGCGGGTTGACCAAGCCGATTCCTCATCCCTGCCGAAGCTCCTCGCGGAGGCGTTGACATCCGCCCATGCCGCGGTGTACAAGAGGGGACTCAGCGATCCGGCGCTCGCTGGAATGGGAACGACCCTCGAGATTGTGGTGGTCAGGGAGCGGGAGGTATTTATCTGTCACCTGGGGGACAGCAGGGTCTATCTCTTGAGGGATGGGGAATTGCGCCAGATAACCACCGACGACAACCTGGCGGCATATCTTGTCGACGAG
>WNGH01003764.1_pt1 | contig 14530 bp, 14 predicted proteins | sample 5400631 | NCBI WGS metagenome assembly WNGH01 (sample SAMN13153373, study PRJNA577476) | soil metagenome | isolation source: 115 cm soil or saprolite under Garry oak tree replicate 1 | place: USA:California | collected 2016-06-15
CGCAAAATGTCGCGGAAGAGCGGCCAGCGGAAGCGGACGGCAGCGAAGGAAAGACGGACGACGCTGCGCCCCGCGCGAAGATACGCGACCAGGGCGATGCTTCCGACGACGTAGTAGGCGATCACCGCGACGGCGCCACCAGCGACGCCGAGACGCGGGAAGGGTCCCCAGCCGAAGATGAGGCACGGGGACAGGGGGATCAGCGCCGCCGCGCCAACAGATGTGACCACGGCCGGGACCGCCATGTTGCCGGTGCCGCGGATCACGTTCGCGAGCGAGTTGAAGACCCAGATCAGGATCGCCCCCGAGAAGACCACAGTGGAGTAGGTCAGCGCCGCGGTGAGGGACGCGCCGCTCCCGCCCATCGCACTGTAGAGCCATCGGCCGCCCCTTAGCATGGCGAGCATGAAGAGGAGCCCGAACGCGACGGCGATGACGAGCGCATGGACCACGAGCGCATCAGCGTCGGCGCGACGCCCGGCGCCGAGCGCTCGGGCGATCGCGGACGAGATCCCACCGCCCATGGCCCCCGCCGACATCATCTGCATCAGCATCAGCACGGGGAAGACCAGCGCCACGCCCGCCAGCGCATCGGTGCCGAGTTTGGCGACGAAATACGTCTCGATGAGCCCAACGGACGCCTGCACGAACATGACCAGCACGTTCGGCGTAGCGAGCCGCAGGAGCGTGCTCGCGATGGGCCCCTCGAGGAGCACGCGGGTTCGCGTGTCGAAGCGCGGCGCCGTCGCCGCCGGCGCGGTGCTTCGAACCTCTGCTTCCATGGATTGCGCTTTTCCTTCCAGGCGCGCGCCTGCTACGCCATGATTCCGCCGTCGACCGTGAGGACCGTGCCGGTCGTCCACGCGGCGTCATCCGACGCGAGATAGAGGGCGGCCTGCGCGACGTCGTCCGGCCTGCCGAGCCGGCCGAGGGGGTACTGAGCCTCCATCGTCGTTCGCGCCGTGGCATCCCTCAGCCGTGATTCCGTCAGAGGCGTCTCGGTGACTGCGGGCGCGACGCAGTTGCAGCGGATGCCGTCCTTCGCGTAATGCGCCGCGATCGTCTTCGTGAGCATGGCCACGCCGGCCTTCGCCACGGCGTACGCGTGGACCGGAAAGGCCTGGGAGGCCTTCAGGCCGAGGACCGAACCGATGTTGACGATCGAGCCGCCGCCCTGGCGCTGCATGTGAGGGATCACCGCCCGGGAGAAGCGGAACACTCCCTTGAGGAACACGTCCATCACGCCGTCCCAGATCGCATCGGCCGTCTCGTGCAGCGGGCCGGCGTGCAACAGGCTTCCGGCGTTGTTGACGAGCACGTCGACGCGCCCGAACGTCGCGAGCGTCGCCTGCACGGCGTGCTGAACGTCGCCCTCGTCGGTGACACTGCCCGGCACGGCCAGCGCGTGGCCACCCACGGCGGCGATCGCGTCGGCGATCTCACCGAGGATCTCTTTGCGGCGGCCAGTGATCGTTACCTTGGCTCCTTCACGCGCGAACGTCGTGGCAATGGCGGCGCCGATGCCGGTTCCGCCACCGGTCACAATGGCTACTTTGTCTGCGAGTCGCATGGAAGTCTCCCGCTCAGGCCTGACTGGCCGAGTGCTCGTGTGTGTGTCTCGTGGCTTCGACGGAGGAGTCCGCACGGCGACGGAACACGATGCTCGTGACGCCGTCGCTCGCCGTCCGCCTCGTAATGGCCGTGTGCCGGGCGAGCAGGCCGAGCGCGCGGCGATTTTCTGTCAGCACGTCAGCGCTGAACTGATGGATGCCTCGCTGCTCTCCCGCACGAAGGATCTCCTCGAGAAGGATCGAACCGAGTCCGAGTCCCTGCCAGCCGTCCTCCACGACGAGACCGATTTCGGCGGTGGTCACTTCGTCGCCGGGGCCGTACCGCGCCACGCCGATCAGTTCGGGCTCCTGCCCGTCGGCGACTTCGGCGACGAGCGCCATCCGCTGGCGATAGTCGACGTTGGCCAAGGCGTGCGCTTCCTCTGGAAGGAGCCGCCGGAAGGAGAAGAATCGCTCGTACACCGTGCGTGGGCTCAACCGATGGCACAGGGCCATCAGGCGAGGCCCGTCGTCGGGGCGGATCGCGCGGAGGCGAACGGAGGCGCCGTTGCGCAGTGTCACGACCTGCTCACGATGTCCTGCAGCACGGTCTTGGGCGCCGCACCGACGACCCGGTCGATGACCGCGCCGTCCTTAACGAACAGGATCGTCGGGATCGACCGGATGCCGTACCGAGCCGCCAGCCCGGGGTTCTCGTCGACGTTGACCTTCATCAGCGTCACCCGGCCTTCCGAGGCCTCGGCCATCTCCTCGAGGACCGGCGCGATCGCCCGGCACGGGCCGCACCACTCGGCCCAGAAGTCGACCATCACGAGCCCCTGGGTTGCGACCAGCGCCTCATCGAAGCTCTGCTCGGTCAGGTGCATCGTCTCGGCCACTCCGTGACCCCGGCTCGGGCTCATCGTGCGGATCCTCCTGTCGACTAGGATGGCGGTCGGAACCCGAGAGATTCGCAGATCCAATGCTGGTGCATGCACAAGGATGTATCTACATATGATGTGCTTGCCTGGCACGGCCGTGGCTGGTAGCATCACGTCCATGACTCGACGAGGCACCAGGCTGACGACCGGACAGGACCGCGGATGGCTGTCGCCTTGTGTCTGCAACACTCTCCGGATGGTCACTCGCGCGGTGACGCAACTCTACGACGACGTCCTGCGGCCGAGCGGTCTCCGGGTGACTCAGTTCAGCATTCTCGCGGCCATCGCCCGCATGGGCGAGGCAAATCTGAGAGTGCTCGAGGACACGCTCGCCATCGACCAGACGACGCTGACGCGCAGCCTCAACCTTCTGGAGCGCGATGGTGTGATCGAGCGTGCTTCGCACCCCGATGGGCGGATCAAGGCGATGCGGCTCACATCGAAAGGGAGAGGGGCCCTGAAGGTCGCGCGGCCGCTCTGGGCCCAGGCGCAAGACAAGGTCCTCCGCGAATTGGGGACGAAGGCTTGGGCTGACGCGCAACGGCGGCTGAACCACTTGCGTCACGTCGCGGTCAAGAAGCGACGGCTGGGGCGGAAACGAAGGCGCGTTCGGCCGAGCAGCGCGCTGAGAAGAACGAGGCTGTAGACCTCAGAGTGCCCTGGCAATGAAGCCCTTCCGTTTCGGTGTGATCGTCCGGAGCGCGGGATCGCGGGCCGAATGGGTGGACTAGGCGCGCAAGCTCGAAGACCTTGGCTGCTCTTCGCTGACCGTGCCGGATCATCTCGCCGAGACGTTCGCGCCGATGCCGGCGTTGGTCAGCGCCGCAGCCGCTACCGTGGACCTCCTGACCGACGGGCGACTCGAACTCGGCCTTGGCGCCGGGTATGTGAAGTCCGAATACGAGCGGGCGGCGTGCGCTCGCCGGCCGCGTCGCTCGGCTAACGTAGACTGCCTTTCCCCTCATAACCCGAAGGTCGTCGGTGCAAATCCGACCGCCGCAACCAATCGTAGAGCACGAGTTCCGAAGTCGGGTATCATCGCCCCGGACTGAGCTTGACTTGGAGGTTGCCATGCTCAACAACGATCCGACCAACGCCCGGAAGCTTCGCTCCCGCCTGAGCCACCCGATCATCGACGCCGACGGACACTGGCTCGAGTACGCGCCCCTCATGCGCGAGGAATTCCGGCGCATCGGTGGGGACGCCGCGGCCGAGGCCCTGGCGCTCGCCAGCGACCGCATCCCGAGCTCGCTCCGGATGTCCCTGGCCGAGCGGCGGCGGCGTCGGGTGGGCCAGGAGGCCTTCTGGGGGTCGCCGTGTGAGAACGTCCTCGACCGGGCGACGGCGATGCTCCCGCGCTTCCTCTACGAGCGTTTGGACGACCTCGGCATCGACTTCTGTGTCGTCTACCCGACGGCCGGCCTCGGGTATCACCGCCTGCAGGACACGCGGCTGCGCCGTGCGATCTGTCGCGCCTACAACGTGTTCACGGCGGACCAGTTCCGCGGACTCGACGACCGCATCATCCCGGCGGCGATCATCCCGATGTACACGCCGGAGGAGGCCATCGAGGAGCTGCAGTTCGCAGCGCGGCAGCTCGGCTACAGGGTCATGATGGTGGGCGGCCTCATGCGCCGCCCGGTGCCGGCCCTCGCCGAGGCGCATCCCGAGGCCTCGAAGTTCGTCGAGTGGTACGACGTGATCGGCATCGACAGCGACTACGATTACGATCCCGTGTGGGCCAAGTGCCGTGAGCTCCGGGTCGCGCCGAGCTTCCACAACGGCGCGCGCTCGATCCTCCTCCGCAACTCGCCCTCGAACTTCTGCTACAACCACATCGGCCACTTCGCCTCGGCGGGCCACGCGGTCTGCAAGGCGCTCTTCTTCGGCGGCGTGACGCGCCGCTTCCCGGACCTGAACTTCGCGTTCCTCGAGGGCGGGGTCGGCTGGGGCTGCATGCTCTATGCGGATCTCGTCGGGCACTGGGAGAAGCGCAACCGGCAGGCGATCGAGAAGACGAACCCGAACAAGCTCGACCACGCGGCGCTGCTCCAGTTCGCGCAGAAGTACGGTCGGAACGCGGTGGTGGAGGCGGTGCGCCGCGGCGAGGGTCTGGAAGGCGACTCGAACTCGACGCTGACCGGCGGCATCGAGGATCTCGACGACTACTTCCGTTGCAAGATCGAGCGCACGGAAGACATCCGCGAGCTCTTCGTGACGCGCTTCTACTTCGGCTGTGAGGCCGATGACCCGATCAACGCCTGGGCTTTCAACCGCCGCGCGAACCCGCTGGGCGCCCGCCTCAACGCGATCTTCAGCTCGGACATCGGGCACTTCGACGTCCCGGACATGGCGGCGGTCGTTCCAGAGGCCTACGAGTTGGTCGAGCACGGGCTGATGACCGACGACGACTTCCGGGACTTCATGTTCGCCAACGCCGTGCGCTTCTGGGGCGAGGTGAACCCCGATTTCTTCAAGGGCACGGTGGTCGAGACGGCAGCCGCCAGCGCGCTCGCGCAGACCCCAGTTCAAGGTGGAGACCGCGACCACCAGTTGGAGGACGCTTAGCCCTTGACGCCGCCCATCGTCAGGCCGGCGGTCATGCGCCGGCGGAACGCGTAGTAGATCGCGACCGGCGGCAACGCGTAGATGATGGCCGTCGCCATCATGTAGTTCCAGGGCGATTGGTCGCTGCTGAGGAACTGCGCGAGCGCCACGGGCACTGTCATGCTCGACTTCGAGGACAGGAGCAGGAACTGATAGAGGTATTCGTTCCAGGCGAGCAGCAGCGCGTAGGTGCCGACCGCGACCAGCGCCGGCGCCATCAGCGGCAGGTAGATCCGCAGATAGACCTGCAGCGGCGAGGCGCCGTCGATGCGCGCCGATTCGTCGACCTCGATCGGGATGCTCCGGGCGTATTCCTGGAAGACGAAGATCGCGTAGGGCGTCGCGAACGCCACCAGGGCCGCGATCACCGACCACGGGTTGTTCGCGAGCCCGTAGTTCTGCATGATCCGGTAGAACGGGATCGCGAGGAACGACGCCGGGATCACGTAGGTCAGCAACGCAGCGTTGCTCACCAGCCAGCCGTGGCGGATGCGCATCCGGCCGATCGCAAAGCTGGTCAGCGAGCCGAACAGCAACGCGAAGAACGTCACCATCGCGCCGATATAGAGGCTGTTGGCGAACTGACGCCAGAAGTGCTCCAGATACCAGTGGCCCTGAGTCAGGACGCCCCAGAAGCTCTCGACCGACGGGACCCTCGGCCAGATGTGGTCGGTGAACACGTCGCCCTCGGGCTCGAGCGAGATCAGCACCATGTTGTAGATCGGCGCAAGCGTCCACACCACGAGCACCACGGAGAGCACCAGCGTCCCCGCGTTGTTCAGGTACCGGCGGCGCCGCACGGTACTGTGCGCCCGCGACGACGCACGGGCTGACACCCTCGCGTCCGCCGCGATCGTGCTCATAGCTGCACCTCCGTGGTGCGGAGCTTGCGCATCAGGACGATCACCAGCGGGATCACCAGCGGCAGCGCCGACATCACGGCCGCCACGCCCAGGCGCGGGTGAGCGATCTCGAAGGCGTTGCGTATGCCGAGCGTCGCCAGCACGTGCGTCGAGTTCGCCGGGCCGCCGCCGGAGACGAAGTTGACGGCGTTGAAGTCGCCGAGCAGGAAAATCGTCGAGAGCAGCGTGCAGATCAGGTAGAGGTTGGCGAGCAGCGGAAAGGTGATGTGGACGAACCCGCGCAGCCCGGTTGCGCCGTCGACCCTGGCGGTGTCGCGGATCTCGAGGGGGATCGCCATCCGGCCGGCGAGCATGATCAGCGTCCAGAACGGCGTCCATTTCCAGATGTGGGCGACGATGACCGCGCCCAGGGCCATCCAGCGGTCATTGAGCCAGGACGGCCCTTCGATGTGGAAGAGCGTATAGAGGACGTTGTTGAGGAAGCCCCACTCGCCGTTCAGCATCCAGTGGATCGAGATATACGTCGAGATCTGCGGCACCGCCCAGGGCAGGACGAAGATCAGCAGCAGCAACTTCATCCACCAGCCCGGGCGCATGAAGAAGCCGGACAGCAGCAGGGCCAGGAACATCTTCACGTTCACGCCGAGTGCGAGGTAGAGGACGGTATTCACCACCGTGCTCTGGTAGATCGGGTCGGCGAATAGCTCCCGGTACAGACTCGCCTCGCTGCCCATCCATAACCCGTAGACCACCGGGTAGGCGACAAAGGCGAGAAACACCACGACGTAGGGCACGACGAAGGCGACCGCCCACGCGTACTCGCCTCCGTGGAGGCTGCCGCGCAGCGAGCGCGCGAGCGAGCGCCGCCAGATGGCCGGGCGGGCGATGTCGACCACCGAGGCGCGGTCGACCGATGCGCGGTCCATCATTCGCCGCTCCGCTCTCACGCGATCTTGTACTTCGCGAAGATCTCCTCGATCCGCTTGAACGCCTTGTCGATCGCCGCGTCCGGTTTGACGCCCTCCTTCGCCACGTCGATCATCGCGATGCTCCACACGTGCTGGGAGTAGACTTCCGCCATCGCCGGGTTGAACACGTAGAAGTCCGGCCTGGTCGGGCCGAGCAATCCCTGGTGGGCGTAGCCCCGCAGGTGCGGGTCTTTCGGGTTCTGCCAGAACGCGCTCTTGGCGAGCGACGGCATGACCGGCAGCCACCGACCCAGACCCAGCTCGATGAACTCGCCGATGACCTTCGGCTGGATGAAGTACTTGAGGAACTCCTTGGCCACCGTGACGTTCTTGGCCCCCTTCGGGATCAGGCCCTGGGTGATCGGGACGATGCTCGGCACGGGCTTGCCCGCATTGTCGTTCGGATAGCCGAAGCCGTGGGTCACGATCTCCTTGTAGTACCACTCGGGGTGCTTGTCCTTGACCGCGACCTCGGTCGACAGCGTACCGTCGACGTCCATCACCATGAGCTTCGCGTGGAACGCGTTGTTGTCGTCCGCGTCGTTCCAGTTGATCGCGCTCGGCGGCACGTAGCCGTCCCTGTAGGCGCCGCCGAGGTAGCCCGCCGCCTTGATCGCCGCCTGCCTGACCTTCGGGTCGTCGAGATGCAGCTTGCCGTCCTTGGTGACGATGTCCTGGCCGCCATAGGCGATCAGGAAGGCGTTGAAGAGGTTGGCGGGGTCGACCCCGTTGGCCGTCACCTGGAAGCCCAGGCCATACACCTTGCGCTCGCCCTGCTTGCGCAGGTTGTCTTGCACCTTCTTGAAGAAGTCGAAGTACGCGTCCCACGTCTTCGGGATGTCCTCGATCCTGAGGCCGGCCTTCTCCACCAGCGATCCCCAGATATGACAGGGGATCGCTGCGGCCCTCAGCGGCACGCCGTAAAAGCTGCGCTTCCGGCTGACGCTGTTGTAGGCCTGGGCGGCCTGCAGGGCCGTTTCGCTGAACTGGGCCTGCTGGGTCTCAACGACGTCGCTGACGTCGAGCCACTTGTCCTGCCAGGCGAACAGCTGGAGGATCTCGTTCGGGTTGGACATCGTCATATCGGGGACGACCCCGCTGGTGATCGCCGAGATGATCTTCTGCCGATGGGGAGCGAAGGGGATGATGCTCAACTCGATCTGATTGCCGCTCGCCTTCTCGTAGTCGGCGACGGCCTTGCGCAACGCCACATCCTCGTCCTGGACGAAGCCCTGCGCGAACCACACGGTCGCGGTGGTCGTCGCCGCCCTGGCGATATGGGGTGCCGCAAAGGGGCGAGCTGCGGCGAGAGCCAAGGATCCATGCAGCACCGAACGCCTGGTGAGGTCGGTCACAGCCGCCTCCTCCCTGTTTCGCGAACGTTGACTCGCCCTAGCCTCGGGCGGGCACTCGAGCCCCCCATCTATCGGTAGATGCGGGATACGACATCTGACGACACCTGTCAAGGAGATGACGAACGGCCAACGAGCGGGACCGCCACGGACCGAACGGTTACGCCCTCCTCGGGAGCCTCCGCGACTTCACCGGCCGGGGATTCCTACCAATCGAGCGCGAAGTTGGACAGAGGGGTGGCGTCGGCCACCCCCTCCGTGTTCTGATACATTGACGCACGGACGAATCGGATGGCTCGTGAGCGCCTTCGAGAAGCGAAGGTCAAGGTGATGAGGAGCGCCTGAGAGTCTCATGACGGAGCTGGAGGCGTTGTCAGCCTTGCGGGGCGATGACCTCGTGCGGGCCGCGCGCGCCGAGGCGGCGCTGTGGGAGATGTGGCACCAATCGGGCGATCCGCGGCTGGACTCGTTCCTGCGCAAGGGGATCGAGGCGATCGAGCGTAGCGATCTGCCCACGGCCAGGTCGGTCTTCACGCGGCTGATCGAGGAGGCGCCGACGTTTGCCGAGGGTTGGAACAAGCGCGCCACCGTCCGATACCTGGCAAAGGATTACTCGGGCTCGATCGCCGACTGCCGCGAGACGCTCGCGCGCAACCCGAACCATTTCGGGGCGCTTTCGGGCCAGGGCCTCTGCCATCTGGCGCTCGGCCAGTTCCGCGAGGCGGCCGATGTCTTTCGGCTGACGCTGACCGTGCATCCGCACCTCGGCAGCGCGCGAGAGAACCTGCGCACGGCGCTGGGCGAGCTCGTAAGGTGGAACTGAGCGTCGACTCCCGTGCGGCGCGCTGAGGCATTCGAGGACTGAGACTGTGGACATCGTGATCATTGGGTGAGGTGTTATGGCTACGCACTCGAAAACCAGGCGCGCGGTTCAACGACTCCGACGTCTCGCGCGTCGGCGCCGCGAAGCCGAGCTGAAGAAAGCTCGGCGCAGCGGGACCGATCATCCTTCGCCTCCCCCCGAGTCTGGCCCCACAACCTCATAGTGGAGGCCTCGCTTCCACGGCGCCCGTGAAACCCGCGGGCGGTATCCAGGCTCGCGACGCGAGTCGCAGAGGCGCTGCTCCCGCCATTTCCGTATTGCCTCGGCGTGCTGTGGGTAGTGGCTGTACGTATCGAGCCGTAGGCGGCGACGGAAGCGCGTGTCGCGCGTGAATTGCCCTTCGGATGTGCGCCTGACAAAGTCGATGAGGTGGCCGTGAGTGTCCTCCAGTTGCCTCAGCACCTCGGAGAGCGAAAGGCCTCGCTTCTCCTCCGTCATCTTGGCGTTGAAGGCGTCGATGCCGCCATAGCTCACGTACCGCGGTGGGCGGCCTCCCGCGATGATGAGCGGTAGGTGCTTCAGCGCCTCCCTCTCCCACGTGGTCACGTGCGCGAGGATGTCCTTCACCGACCAGTCGCCCGTCACGCCAGGTTCGGTCAGCCGAGGGTCTGACAAACCGGCGTAGGATTCTTTGAGGGCTGCCCACGCCTTGCCGAGTCTTCTCAGGAGGCGCTGTTTATCCGTCCCCTCCGCAATGATGGTCGTGTGCATGTGGCCCTGTCATCTCCATCTGTCCCCTGAGACACCGATGGGGGCGCGGTGTGAAATCGGCGGGAGGTCACGCTCTCACTCAATCGTTGGCGGGTACACCGGGTGTACCCTTAGCACGGTGTATGCGATGGTGACTGACCGTGACTCCCCTTAAGTAAGGAGACCGCGATGGCGGTGAAGAAAGTTCCCGAGGGGCACAACCGCGTCTCGCCCTACCTGATCGTCGACGGTGCCGGGCGCGCGCTCGACTTCTACAAGAAGGCGTTCGGCGCGGTCGAGTTGTTCCGGCACACGGCGCCGACCGGGAAGATCGGCCATGCCGAGGTGCGGATCGGCGACACCGTCGTCATGCTCGCCGACGTGCATCCGGACTCCGACGCGCACGGCCCGGCGCACTACGGCGGCTCGCCGATCAGCCTGCACATGTACGTCGAGGACGTCGATGCCGTGGCGCGCCAGGCGATCGCCGCGGGAGCGAAGGTCAAGCGGCCGGTCGCCGACCAGTTCTACGGCGACCGGCTGGGCACGTTCGAGGACCCGTTCGGCCACACGTGGCACATCTCGACGCACATCGAGGACGTGTCGGGCGCGGAGCTCGACCGCCGCGCGAAGGCGGCGATGGCGCAACACAAGAAGCGCTAGCGGCTACCTGACCCGACCGCTTTGGGGAGGTTCGGCATGAAGTGTCCCCGCTGCCAAGCGGAGAACCGTGAAAGGGCACGATTCTGCCGGGAGTGCGGGGCGACATTCGGTGCCGTCTGTTCGAGCTGTGGTGCGAAGGTCGAGGCTGGAAGTAAGTTCTGCGATGGCTGCGGAGCGCCCGTTGACGCTACGACAGCGCCCGGTCCAGGGTCCTCCCGTTTCGCTTCCCCGGAATCCTACATCCCAAAGCATCTCGCCGAGAAGATTCTCACGTCGAAGAGCGCCATGGAAGGCGAACGGAAGCACGTGACGGTGCTCTTCGCTGACCTGAAGGGCTCGATGGAGTTGCTTGCCGACCGCGATCCCGAAGAGGCGCGCAGGATCCTTGACCCTGTCCTCGAACGCATGATGGAGGCCGTCCACCGCTACGAGGGCACCGTGAACCAGGTGATGGGCGACGGGATCATGGCGCTCTTCGGCGCGCCGCTCGCCCACGAAGACCACGCAGTGCGGGCGTGCTACGCGGCGTTACGGATGCAGGACGCCATCAAGGCATATGCCGACGGGGTGTTCCGAGCGCACGGCGTGAACGTGCAGATCCGCATCGGGCTCAACTCGGGCGAGGTCGTCGTGCGCGCGATCGGCAGCGATCTCCACATGGACTACACGGCCGTCGGGCAAACGACGCATCTCGCGGCGCGGATGGAGCAACTCGCGAGCCCGGGAAGCATTCTCCTGACGCCGTCGACCTTGAACCTCGTGGGAGGCTACGTGGATGTGAAGCCGCTCGGCCCGGTGCAGGTGAAGGGGCTCGCTGACGCCGTCGAGGGGTTCGAGGTCATCGGCGCCGGTCCGGCGCGGACTCGGTTCCAGGCCACCGCGCGACGCGGGCTGACGCGCTTCGTCGGGCGCGGCGATGAGATGGCCACGCTCGACGCCGGCCTGCGACGGGCGCTCGAGGGGCGCGGCCTCGCGATGGGTGTCGTGGGCGCGGCGGGCGTCGGCAAAAGCCGTCTCTGCCATGAGTTCGTCGAGCTGTGCCGTTCGCGCAGCCTCCCCGTCGTCGAAGCCCACTGCCTGTCGCACGCACGGACCGCGCCCCTCGGCGTGCTGCGCGTGGTGCTGCTGGGCGCCCTCGGCGTGGATCAGGACGAGGAGCCGACGCGCGAAAAGATTTCCGAACGCCTCGTCGCCCTTGACCCCGCGCTCGTCGACGTGCTCCCCCTCGCGCACGACCTCCTCGCCGCGTCCGATCCACCGTCCCCCGAGCCGGCGGGAGACCCCGTCGAGCAGGAGCGACTGGTCGCAGGCTTGCTCCGACGGCTGCTCCGCGCCCGCGGCGCCACCGGTCCGTTCGTGGTTCATCTCGACGACGCCCACTGGATCGATCCGCAGAGCGAGCGTCTGCTCGCCGAGCTCGCCGACGTGGCCAGCACGACGCGGGCATTTCTCCTGTTGAACTTCCGGCCGGAGTTCCAGGCCGCATGGATGGGTCGCTCGTACTACCAGCAGCTTTCCGTCGCACCGCTCGGGCGCGAAGCGACGCGCGAGATGATCAGCGGCCTCCTCGGCCACGATCCGAGCGTCGTCGAGCTCGGCGAGCTGATCCGCGAGCGCACGCAGGGCAATCCGTTCTTCATCGAGGAGGTCGTGCAAGCGCACGCCGCATCGGGCGCGCTGGCCGGAGAGCGCGGAGCGTACCGCTGGACGAGCTCATCCGCCGAGCTCGAAGTCCCCGCCACGGTGCAGTCATTGCTCGCGGCACGCGTGGACGGTCTCGCGGAGAAGGACAAGCTCGTGCTCCAGACAGCGGCCGTGATCGGCAAGCGCTTCTCCGAGCGTGTCCTGCGGCACATCGTCGGCCTCCCCGCCGGCGACGTCGACGCGTCGCTCGTGATGCTCGAGCACGGGGAGTTCATCCACGGCGAGCGCGAGGCCGAGTACGTGTTCCGCCATCCGCTCACCCAAGAGGTCGCCTACGGATCGCAGCTCCTCGAGCAGCGCATCGCGTTGCACGCCGCGGTGGCTCGAGCCCTCGAAGAGGTGTTTGCCGAGCGGCTCGGGGAGTGTGCGGCCCTCATCGCGCATCACTGGGAGCAGGCGCGGCGACCCGGTCAGGCCGCGCGCTGGCGACGCCTGGCCGCGCTCCGTGTGGCACGGATACAGCCGCGTCGACCGCCGCGGCGCTGACGTCCGGTGACCGTGGGGAAGTGGCGGGGCGGTCGCCGAGCGATGTACCGCGAGATGGGCGCTCGGCTGGGGCGGCCCGACGCTCTCGATTATTCGTCGTGCGGGTCGACGGACCGACTCGGCGCGCCGCCGAGTGGCCGGCCCCAGGCGCTCGTGCGCCAGTTCTCGTGGGGCTCGGCGCCGGCGCGCCAGGCCGGCAGCGGCATCAGGAGGTGCTTGGCGAGCGCGGCGACGTACGGCTCGTACATCCGCCGTAGCTCGGCCAGCTTGTCCTCGGCACCGTCCCCCGCGTGCAGGACGACCCCCGCGGCCGTCAGGCCGGTGCGGAGACGAGCGAGCTCGGACGATGTCAGCCGATCCGGCGCCGAGCCGATGGGCGGCCGGCCGAGCACCTGAGCGAGATCGACGACGGCGTGACGCGCCATCGCGAACGTCAGGCCGGCCTGGCGCGCGCACGCGCCTTCGATGCCGACCATCACGAGCGCGCTCGCGTCGAGCACCGTCGTCAGCGCGGCCAGCCACGACTGGTTGTCGTGCTGCGAGCGATAGTAGGACAGCACGGGATAGGACAGGTGCGACTCGAGCACCTCGGCGGCCCAGCGTTCCCATTCCGCGAGCAACACCGTCAGCTCCTCGTGGTCGGCGCCGAAGCCGCGCAGCAGCTCCTCGGCGCTCGGCGGCGACCCCGCGCGCGCGTCGAGCAGCGTGATGTTCACCTCCCGCCGCGAGAACGACTGGTACAGGACCGGCAGATATCCGATCACGAGGGCCAGGAAGCCGAACCCCACGCCCGCCTCGATCACCGTTACCGCGCGGCCCACGCGGGACATCGGCGTCACGTCGCCGAGACCGAGGGTGAAGAACGTCTCGCCGCTCAGATACAGGTGGTCGAGGAAGGCGCCGTTGCCCTCCACGTTCAGGCGCGTGCCGATCCCCGCCTGCACCATCGCGAACGCGGTGACGAGGCTAGCGGCCCAGGCGGCGAGCAGCACGAGCAACGAGAGCGGACCGTAGAAGCTGAGGAAGGTCTCGCGCCGGCCGCCCGGACGCATGCGGCGCGGCACCGCCGACCACACCCGCCACGTCATGCGGTAAAACATCCGGGCCGGCCGCAGCCGCCGAGTCACGCGCCGGGGCAGGACGATCGCCTCGAAGGCGTCCCACATGATCACGGCGATCCAGAGCGCGCCCACGGCGGCGACCAGCGAACCCATGGCGGGGGTCATCAGGACTCGGAGCCTAGCACGAGACGGAGGACCTCATGGGCGCGAGCATCCTCTCATCAACCACGAGCATCCCAACGTGGGGAATAGCTGTAGAAGGGAGGGCATCGAGTAATGCGCGTAGTCTTCTTGATCGTCGTCGCCTTGGTGGTGCTCGCGCTCGGGGGGCTCGAGGTGATCGCGTCCCACCGCCTTCCTGACGCAGGCCCGTTGCCGAACACCTCTGTGTCGACTCCCTGGCGCTGAAGATAGCGTCTGAGCAGGGAGCGGCTGAGGCGATCGTCCGCGGACGACGGAGGTCACCATGGCGGGTGTACTGACGGCGCTCGGTGCCGCCCTCGGCTTCGCGTTCGCGATGTTCTGGGAGATCCTGTGGGCGCTTGTCCTGGGTTTCGGGTTGTCGGCGATCGTCCAGGCCGTCGTCTCGAAATCCGAAATGAGCCGGCTCCTTCCGGACGACTCGCCGCGCACACTGCTGATCGCTTCCGGCCTGGGCGCGGCGTCGTCTTCGTGCTCGTACGCGGCCGTGGCGCTCGCCCGATCGATCTTCCGCAAGGGCGCCAACTTCACGGCCGCCATTGCCTTCGAGTTCGCGTCGAC
>WNGH01009621.1_pt1 | contig 14527 bp, 18 predicted proteins | sample 5400631 | NCBI WGS metagenome assembly WNGH01 (sample SAMN13153373, study PRJNA577476) | soil metagenome | isolation source: 115 cm soil or saprolite under Garry oak tree replicate 1 | place: USA:California | collected 2016-06-15
CCGACCAGGCCGAAGCCGTCCTGCTCCGCGCCGTCCTCGGCCTGGACGCCCAGACCGCCGGAGAAGTCCTCGGCAAACGCGCCGGCGCCATCCGCACCGCCGCCCACCGCGGCCTGCGCACCCTGCACAAGAAACTGGCCGCCGGAGAGCCGGAACTCACCGGCGATGGGCGTACTCGCGAAATTAACAGCTGGTGACGGGGCACTCGAAGCGCTCGCGATGCCCAGTGAGGAGGACCAGTCGCCGCCCGGAGCTCAGTCTGAGCCGGGGACGGCCATCTCGCCGAGCAGGGACCAGTCGTCCTGGGGGACGGTGAAGTTGACGATCCGGGGCGTGCGGGCCAGGTGCGGCGGCAGGGTCTGCTGGGCCTTCTTGAAGTGATCGGACTGGACGTGCGCCGCCCCGGCGTCGCCGTCGCGGAACGCCTCGACCAGGACGTACTCTTCCGGGTCGGCCAGGCTGCGGGACCAGTCGAACCACAGGCAGCCCGGCTCGCTCCTGGTCGCCTCGGTGAACTCGGCGGAGATCTGCGGCCACTGGTCGGCGTCCTCGGGCCGAATCTGGAACTTGGCCGTGATAAAGATCATCAGTCCTCCTTGGCTGACCTGACCGGGCTGGCCGCGTCGGTACCAATGATCCCGCAGTCTCGCGGCGCGGTGTCAAGGCATCAGGCGTCTCACCAGGAGACACGAGGACACGGGACCGGCCGCGCTGGAACGGGGCTAGCGTGCGCCAGGGGCGCCAGTCGGCCCTTGATGCCTGACCGAGGCGTATCACAATTCGGCGGCAGTCTGGTGGGGGGCCTTTGCACCTTCCCCGGTCATGTCGCCGTGGACCAGGCGGTCTCCGTCAAACCCGGCCGCGGGTCTTTCCGGTCAACGGTGTCGGTGGCAGGATCGCCAGCTTGGAAGGTAAGGGGGATTGACATTGCCCTCAACAGGTGGTACAGCGGGCAGGTCGGTTCATGGCCACCGCGGTATGTCCTGCGGCTGGACGATATGCCCGGCGCCGGGCCGCCGTGCGGTGGCGCGGAGGGGGGTGTTCGCCGTGAGGCGAGTTGGAGTGATCGTGGCGCTCGGCGCGCTGCTGAGCATGTTCGGAGGCGCGGTGACGGCCGCCCCGGCCCTCGCCGTCGGGGGTCGGGGGGACGGATGGCAGTTCGTCGACTTCGGCCCGGGCTTCACCACCACGAACTGCGGGTTCCTGATCCAGGCAACCCAGGACGTCGACAACGTATTCATGAAGGCACTCAAGGCCCCGGACGGGTCCATGATCTTCCTGTTCACCGGCGCCGCGAAGATCACCTTCACGAACCCGGCAAACGGAAAGAGCATCTCCGAGAACACGTCAGGGCCCGGGACGATCACCGTGAATCCTGACGGTTCCGCCACCTTTGTGTCGATGGGACCCACGCCCATCGACCTCACGCCAGAGGATGCGGCGCGCTTGGGGCTGCCTGCTGTGTTCGTCTTTGCGGGCAGGGGAACGGCAACGGTCGATGCGGCCGGGAACATCGTCTCGGCGTCGATGGACGGCACCATTCTGGTGAACGTGTGCGCCGCGTTGAGTTAGGGGAAGTTCCGTTTCCTGGTCTTGCCCGTTTCCTCGTAGGCGCCAAATCCGGGCGGGTGGGTGCCGGGTCTGGGTTCGGGGAAGCCGATCGCGCAGCGACGCCCGCAGGGCGACCAGACGCGGCGGCCCGCGAGCTGGACAATCGGTTGGCGAGGAAGAGGGCTGTGCGCAGTGGCGGTCTGAGTGGCCGGGTCAGCCGGGCTGATCTGTGACACGGCTGAGGGTGTGTGGCCCGGCGTGCGCCGGGCGGGCCTCCCAAGGCTGAGCCCGGCGCTGACGCCGGCCAGCGGCGCCGCTAGGCGCCGCCTTGATCTAAGAACCGCTCATGCCTCTCAAACGTCCTGCGGCCTTCGGCCGCCTCGGGATTGTTGCCGTGATCCATCTGCGCAACAACCCCCTTGGTGCCTCTCCCTTGCCCTTACGCCTCCGTCTCCGTTGCTCCGCTGGCAGCGACATGTCCGCTACCCGCTTCTTGGCGTTCCCGCGTCCGCGATCCATGCCCTGTTTCATGACTCCACGCCTCTCAGCAGACACAACGACAGCCCCACCGCTACGGGGGGCTCACGGTGGGGCTGTCTCCATTCCCGCTGCGCCTGGTGCGCCCCTGTGGCCGGGACTCAGCGCAGCGGGGACCTATGCAGGTTCTTGGTAGCGGCTCAGGTCTCGCTCGCGGTGCGCTGGCCGCTCGGACAGATGACCGTCAAGCCAGATGCCGTCATTGGTAGCGAAACCGCAGCAGCACACGCGGAGCGCAGCGCGGCCGGATAGCTCCGCGTCGATAGCCGTCAAGCGGGCTTCGATTGGCACGCGGATAGGCGACCCAGAGCGGGCAAGCGCGAGGCTTGCGGCTAGCTCGCGCCTGGTGCGCTCAAGCTCGCCGGCCGTCAGTCTGCTGACATCATGCTCGCGCATGAGCGATCCTCGCCCGGCTCTCCTGCTCGGCCAGCACGTCATCAAGCGCGGTTTGCAGGTCGGCCCGGGCCGGGGGCACGGGGTCCTGACGGTCGAAAAACGCGATGGCACTCGTTAGCTGACGGGCGTAGTCGCGTAGTTCATATGTGGTGAGTGCGTACAGCGGATGCTTCGGCTCGTCTACGGCTGGCGGTTGCTCTGTGGCTGCGGTGGGCGGCATCGGTGGCGGTTCCTTACGGGCATGTCGGCACGGGAAGCTGATAGCCACGATGGCAGGCCAGCGGTAGCGTGATCTACGCAACCAGCCCGGACACCGGACCTGTAGAATCTGGCAACCACGTATAGAAACCCTGGTGGAGCGATGGCAAGCGACCCGTACTCCAGTCCGCTCGCGTACTTCGCCGAAGAACTAAAGCGGTTGCGCAAACGAAACGGTATGACCCAAGGTGACGTTGCCAAGGGGACCAATTACGCTCTATCGACCGTCTCGGCGTACGAGACGGGACACCTAATACCGCCATCAGACTTCGCGACGCGCGCTGACAAGTTGTTCGGAACAGACGGCCAGACGGAAGACGATGAAGGCGACCTTACGCGGCTACAGCATTTGGTCGAGCAGGTATCAGTGCGCCCGTGGTTCCGTGATCGTGTCGAGGTAGAGCGGAAAGCGACAGAGATCAAGGAATACGAATCTCATCAGATACCGGGCCTGCTGCAAACCGAGGAATACGCGCGTGCAGCGATAGCGGCAGCAAGACCAGCGCCATCTACCGAGGAGCTTGAACAGACGGTCGCGCTAAGGATGACGAGGCAACAGATCCTTGAGCTAGACGGTGATTTGCCGCTTGACCAGGAACCGACGCCACGACTTTGGGCAATAATTGACGAGTCAGCGTTGCATCACATAGCCGGTAACCCGCAGGTAATGCAAGTTCAGCGCGATCACCTCGTTAAAATGGCCCAGCAACCGAATGTCACGATTCAGATCATGCCTTTCAGTCAAGGTCTGACGTGCGCCTATGGTCGATCGTTCACCATCCTGACATCACGCTCGGGATCGGTCGTTCATGTCGAGGATGCCCGGAACGCTCGCTATCTCCGCGAGTACGAACAAGTGATGCGCTATACGACGATCTTTGACTATCTGCGAGCAAGCGCTCTAGACGACCAGAAATCCCTTCGACTCATCAAGGGTGAGAAGAAATGAAATACAATTGGCGGAAATCAAGCTATTCCGGTGATGGGGGTAGCAACTGCATCGAAGTTGCCGACGACGATAGCCGCGTGCTCGTCCGAGACACCAAGGACCGTTCCGGCCCTGTTCTCCGGTTTACTCCGGACGTATGGCGCCGGTTCGCTAAGCAGCTTAAAGCTTAGCCAGCACCACCCGAAACGATCCCCAGCGGATTCCGCTGGGGATCGTTTCGTTTACCGCCGTTTACCGTGAAAGTTCTGTGAGAGCCATCCTAAGCGGATTCGCCCCGAGGCGCCGACCAGCCTGTGGGGCGGCGTCGCCCGGAAGCGCTGAACTGTCCATCGCCCTGTCCATCACCGGGGTCCTCGTTCGTCGTCTAGATGACCAGCCAGCCAGGCAGCCGAGAACGCGAGGACGTGATGGCGATGATGATCTACGACATGACCCTGCAGTACCAGGCCGGGCGCAGCAAGACCGCCGCCGAGCAGCGGCGCGCCGACGAGCAGCTCGGCCTGATGGCCGCCGGGGTGTCACGGCTCTGGCAGCGTGCCACCCGCCCGGTCCGCGCGCTGCGCGGCTCCCGCCCGGCCCGGGTACCCGGTTATGCCCGGTGACACAATCAGCGGGTGACCGAATCCCCCGAGGCCGAATCCACAGGGGCCGAATCCATAGGGGCCGAATCCATAGGGGCCGAATCCACCGAGGCGATGCTGGCCCGGGTCCGGGCCAGCTTCGACCGCCAGACCATGATGAGCACGCTCGGCGTCGAGGTGACCGCGGTCGAGCCGGGCAAGGTCGAGATGGCGCTGCGGCACGACGACCGGTTCACCCAGCAGCACGGGTTCCTGCACGCCGGCGCGGTGGCCTCGGTGCTGGACACCGCCTGCGGCTACGCGGCGTACAGCGTCATGCCGCCGGAGGCCGCCGTGCTCACCGCGACCTTCACGATCAACCTGCTCGCGCCCGCGGCCGGGGAGCGGTTCAGGATCACAGGCGAGGTGGTGCGGGCGGGCCGCACCCTGGTGGTCTGCCGCGGCGAGGCGTTCGCCGACGGCGGCCAGCGGCCGTTCGCGGTCATGCAGGCCACCATGACCGCCGTCTTCGGCCGGCCCGGCATCAACGGCTGAGCATCAGCGGCTGAGCTGATCAGGCAGGCTGCCGAGCTCATCAGGAACGAACCCGGCCAGCTGCTCGGCGAGCGCGCGGGCCGGAGCCGAGCCGCGGTAGGCCGGGCGGGCCAGTTCGGCCCGGACCACGGACAGGCGCTGGCCCTGCACCGCCGTGCGCTCGCCGGGCGGCAGGGCCAGCACGGGCTTCAGGGCCGCGACCGCGGCGTCCAGTGCGCCCGCCCGGATCCGCGCGATGGCCAGGTCGGTGTGCGCCAGCATCTGGCACCTGCGGCTGTGCCGCTCACCCGGGCCCGGCCCGGCCGCGTACAGCCCGGTCGCGGCCTCGAGTTCGGCGGCCGCCTCAGGCAGGCCCGCCTCGGCCAGGACGAAGCCCGCGTAGTAGGACTGGGTGGCCCGGGAGAAGCCGAACTCGCCGCCGATCTCGAGCAGCTCGTCGTGGTGGTCGCGGTCCCTGGCGGCGCGCGCGGCCGCGATCGCCTGGCGCGCGCCCGCCGCGTCGCCGGCCCGCGCCGCGGCCAGGCCGCCGAACAGGTTCAGCTGCGCCGCGTTCTCGCCGTCGGCCAGGTACCCCAGTCCGCCCCGGACCAGGCCGGCGCTCTGTTCCGGGCGCCCGTTCCAGTAGGCGGCGTAGGCCGCGCACAGCCGCAGCCGGGCCATCAGCGGACGGTGATCGATGATCGAGGCGTAGGCCCAGCCGGCCCGGGTCAGTTCCTCGGCCGCCTGCGGGTAGCCGAGGTTGGTCGCCGCTGCGGCCATTAACGCGGTCAGGCAGCCCGCCAGCAGGTAGAGCTCGGCCGCGTCACGGGGCCACTGCCGTCGGCCGAGCGCCTCGAGGATCCGGTTCCTGACCCGTCGCATCTCCGTGAACAGCCCGTACGTCTCGCCCGTCAGGTACTGGCCGGACAGGCTCGTCACGTCGGCGCGGAACTGCTCCAGGGTGGCCTCGCCGATGCCCCGCTGCTCGACGCGCTCGGCGTGCTCGCTGCCTTCGTGCGCGGCCATCAGCACCTCTTGCCTGATCGCGGAAGCGCCCCCACCGGGCGCTACCAGATCGGGCGATGAGAGTCCACGGTAGGCAGGGGCGGCGCCCTCCCCCGGGCCAGGGTCGACCATGGCCGCCGGCGGCCAGGTGCCGAACTGGCCGAACGGGATCCCGAAGGCGCCGCAGTAGTAGAGCTGGTAGCGCTCGGCCGGGGCCACGGCGCCGCGTTCCCAGCGGTAGATGTTGTGGCTGATGTTGTCGGCTCCGGGCACGGAGGCGTCGCCCCTGGCCCTGGCCGCCTTGATGAGCTGACGGGCCATCTCGGACCTCGTCCAGCCGCGATCCTCGCGCTGCCGGCGCAGCCAGGCAGCGAGTTCGGATGACATAGAGCGTTATCGTAACGGCAGGCAATTCCGTCACAGCAGGCTGTGTCCGCCGTTGTCGCGGATTGTCTAGGGGTGCAGCGCGGCGGCGACCAGCCGGTCCGCCCGCGCCCGCGCGGCCGGCTCCTCGCGGATGGTGTCGGCCAGGAACTGGCCGGGATCGAGCCCCGCCTGCTCCACCTCCTTGTCCCCGCCCGCGTCCAGCCAGCGCTTGAGCTCCGGGCCGTCCACCTCGGGGTGGAACTGGAACGCCAGGTGCCTGCCGATCCGGAAGGCCTGGACCCCCGTGTCGTTGCGGGCCAGCACCGTCGCCGTCGCGGGCAGCAGGCAGCGGTCGCCGTGGAACTCCAGCCAGGGCCCGGCCGGGATCACCTCGTGATCGAGCGAGTCGACCAGCATCCAGCCGATCTCCTTGCGGTCCATGGCCTCGACCCGGCCGCCCAGCGCGGCGCAGAGCGCCTGGGCGCCGAAGCAGATCCCGAGCACGGGCACGCCCGCCCGGTCGGCCGTGCGGAGCCAGGCCAGTTCGGCCGCGATCCAGGGGTCGGGGTCGTTGACCGAGCTGACGGCGCCGAGTACCACGACGTGATCCACGCCGTCGAGCGCGGGCAGCGGGCCGTCGTCGGGGAGCAGGTGGTCGATCAGCGCGGCGCCGCGCGCCTCGAGCGCCTCGCCGATGAAGCCGGCCGAGTCCACGCCAGGGTGCCTGACTATGACCACCCGCATCATGCCCCGCCTCCGCGTGCGTTGCCGATCTAACCGATCTTGACATGCAGGCGGCTGCGCCGTTAGGCATGGCTGTGACAACGTATTGATTCTTTGGGGTACGTTGTCACAGCCATATGAATGGCGATGGGACGGGGGCGGGCTTAAGACGGGCCGTAGCCCGCCTGGCTGAGCAGGTGGCGGAGGTCGACCACCAGCTGGGTGTCGATGTCCTTGCCGACGGGCGGCTCGAAGATCGCCCGTTCGGAACCTACCGTGACGGTGACCTTGCCGTCGTGGTGGACGGTGACCGTGCCGACCGCCTCCAGCAGCGACGTCACGGCGTGCCACTCGATGTTGTGGCTGGCGGGATGCTGGAAGATCTGGCGCAGCGTGTTCCGGTGGTGGTTGTCGAGGTGGGGTGACTCCGGCGAGGATGACATCCGTGCTCCCTTCTGGCCCGACCCTACGCCCATCGCCCGGCCACGTGCTCGTCGTCGGGGTGGACGGGGTCCGGTTCGACCTGGTGGGGCCGGACACCGCGCCGTCGGTCTGGGGACTGGGCCAGGCCGGCTTCCTGGCCCCGGTGCCGGTCGGCGCGGCGACACCGACCTGGTCCGGGCCGTGCTGGGCGACGATCGCCACCGGCACCGGGGTGGCCGGGCACGGCATCACCGGCAACGACCTGACCGGCCACCGGCTGGCCGAGCATCCCGACTTCGTGACCCGGGCCACCCGGGCCGGGCTGCCGACGCTGCTCGCGGTCAGCGGGTGGCCGCTGCTGGCGCTGCCCGAGGACGGCGGTCCGCTGTTCGCCGAGGCCACCTGGCGGGAGTTCGCCGCCGTGCCGGCGACCAGCCTGGCCTGGGACAGCCGCGACGAGTCCAGCCTGGCCAGCTGGGACACCGCCGACGAGGCCACCACCGGAGTCGCCGCGGCGATCCTGGCCCAGGAGGCCCCCCGGGTGTCGTTCGTCTATCTCGGCGGCGTCGACATCACCGGCCACGTGACCGGCGCGGGGGCCGCCTACCGGACGGCGGTGCGGGCCGCCGACCGGCGGGTCGGGCGGCTGGTGGCGGCGGTCCGCTCCCGCCCGTCCTGGGCGCGGGAGAACTGGACGATCGTGGTCCTCACCGACCACGGGCACCTCGACGGGGGCGGGCACGGCGGACGCGAGCCCGAGGTCGCGACCGCCTGGGCCGCCGCCGCCGGCCCCGGCATCCGGCCGGGCGCCCCGCCGCTGATCACCCGCCAGCAGGAGGTCGCGCCGCTGGTCCTGGCCGCGGCCGGGTGCCCGGGGCATGCCGGGTGACCAGCGCGTCGAGGGTGAGGGCGCAGGCCAGCACGATCCCGGTGCCGACCGCGGCTCCCCCCACGACGTCGGTGAAGTAGTGCGCGGCCTGGGCCACCGTCGCGACGGCCACCGCGCTCGCCGCCAGCAGCGCGGCCAGGGCCAGCAGCAGCCGGGCCGGGCCGGGCACGCGGTGCCCGGGCGGATCGGCGAGCAGGACCGCGCAGGCGCCGGCCAGCGCGAACACGGCCGTGACGTGCCCGCTGGGGAAGCTCAGCGCGCCCAGCATGGTCCGGCCGACGAGCGGCTTGAGCCCGTACTCGGCCAGGCCGATCCCGGCGGGCACCACCACGGCGGCCAGCACGGCGCCGGACCACCTGCGGGCCAGCACGCAGGCCAGCACCAGCGCCGCGGTCATCAGGCTCACCGGTACCAGCGTGCCGGCCGCGACCAGGAAACGCAGGACCGGCGGATACTGGTCGAAGGCGGACTGGATCCGCGCGTCGGCCGCCGAGTCCAGCCACCCGGTCCGCCAGTGGCCCGCCAGGCTCAGCCCGAAAGCCGCCGTCACCGCCGCGCAGGCCGCCAGCACCGCGGCCGCGGGCCGGCGCAGCGGCCCGGGCAGCAGCCGCGCCGGCGCCGCCTCGCGCCCGGACGCCCGCCCCTGCCGTGCCCCCCACCGCATCCGGCCATGGTACGCAGGCCGGGCGCGGAAACTACAGCCCCTGAGCCGGGCGCAACGGGACAGAGCGCCTGGCCTTGCTGGTCAGGGGACCGTCAGGATCCGCGGGCCGTCCGCGGTGACCGCCACCGTGTGCTCGGCGTGCGCGGCCCGGCTGCCGTCGCCGCTGTGGATCGTCCAGCCGTCGCGGGCGATCCGGTAGACGTCCCTGCCGCCGGCCAGGAACCACGGCTCGATGGCGATGACCAGCCCGGGGACGAGCCGGCGGCCGCGCCGGGGCGGTCGGGGATGTGCGGATCCTCGTGCATGGCCCGGCCGACGCCGTGGCCGCCGAAGTCGGTGCAGATCCCGTAACCCGCCGCGCGCCCGGCGGCGCCGATGGCCGCGGAGATGTCCCCGATCCGCGCGCCGGGAACCGCCGCGGCGATGCCCGCCCGCAGGGCGTCCCGGGTGACGGCGATCAGGCGGGCGTCGGCCGGTCCCGGCGGCCCGATGGTGAAGGAGACCGCGGCGTCGGCCGCCCAGCCGTCGAGGACGGCGCCGCAGTCCACGCTGAGCAGGTCGCCGTCGGCCAGCTTGTACCGGCCGGGGATGCCGTGCAGCGCGGCGTCGTTCACGGAGGTGCAGATGGCCGCCGGGAACGGCACCGGGGCGAACCGGGGCTGGTAGCCGAGGAACGGCGAGGAGGCCCCCGCCCGGGCCAGCACGTCCCGGGCCACCTCGTCCAGCTCGGCCAGCCGCATCCCGGCCTTCGCCTGGTCCTGGACGGCGGCCAGGATCTGCGCGACCACCCGCCCGGCGCCGCGCATCGCCTCGATCTCTCCCGGTGTCTTGATCTCGACCACGCGCCCTGTCCCTCCCTTTGCGGGATAACTATACCGGTATTACTATCACGGTATGGTCCGACCGCCACTGACCCGCCTGGAACACGAACGGGGGCAACGGCTCGGCATGATGCTGCGCGAGGCGCGCGGGCCGCGCAGCATGGCCGAGATCGCCGCCGCCTCCGGCGTTCCCGCGGAAACGCTGCGCAAGATCGAGACCGGCCGCATCGCCACCCCCGCGTTCTTCACCGTGGCCGCGCTGGCCGGCGCGCTCGGCCTGTCCCTGGAGGAGATCGCCCGGGCCTGTTCGGAGGCCGACGAGGCGCTCAGCGCCTGACGTTCCGTGTTCGGCTCATGACGAAGGCGATATCAGCCGTACGGACGATGCCGGCCGGCCCCGGCGTGGTGCAGAATCTACGTATATGGGTTTTCGGGGAAATCCATTAACGGGACAGATTCCGCCTCACGGGGGTGAAGCGACATGACGAGTTCCTCGCTGGCCACACTGGCCAGGCGAGCCGCTGACCTAGGCAATCCGCTGCCCTGCAGCGACAATACGCAGCTGTGGTTCTCGGACCAGCCCGCCGATCTCGAGCTGGCCAAGGCGCTGTGCGAGACGTGCCCGCTGCGGCGGCCGTGCCTGGCGGGCGCGGTCGAGCGCGGCGAGCCGTGCGGCGTCTGGGGCGGTGAGATATTCGAGAGGGGCCGGATCATCGCCTACAAGCGGCCGCGCGGCAACCCGGGCCGGCGGGCGCGGGCCAGTTGACACCCGGTCCGGTCCGGGACATGGTGGGTGCCGAACGGACTGGCCCTTAGCCCTGGCGTCGGAGGGATTCCCTGCCATGCCTGTGATCCCCCTGCCGTGCCTGTGATCCCCTGCCGTGCCTGTGATCCCGGCCGAGGCCGATATCCGCTGCCCGGCCGAGGCGATCTTCGACCTGATCATCGACTTCCGCGGCCAGGACCGCTGGCTCGCCAAGTCCTCGTCCTTCCGCGGCACCAGCGAGATCTCCTCGGACCCGGTGGCCCTCGGGACGACGTACCGCGAGCCCGGGCCGTTCGGGGTCAGGAACGGCACGGTCACCGAGTTCGAGCGGCCGGCCAGGATCACCTTCGAGCAGCCGATGACGATGCGGCTGCACGCCGGGACCGCGGACGTGACCTTGCGTTACACGCTCACGCCGGGCTCCGGCTCGACACACTCGGCGCGGCCGTGGCCGCCGTCACCAGCCTGCTTGGCCTGTTCGCCCAGTGGTCCGTGCAGCCGATCGCCGCGCAGACGACCAGGGAGGCCGACCGCTGGGAACCTGGGTTCTTCGACAGCACCGTACTGACCGCGGCCACCGCGGCCCTGCTGGCGTTCGCGATCGGCGTCCTGGCCGGCGCGCTGATCAGGCGCGTGGTGGCCGCGATGGCCGTCACCGCGGCCGCTGCCATCACGACCGCCGGCCTGACCTACAACCGGCTGCACTACTGGCTGGTGAGCCAGGGCCTCCGGCTGGCCCCCGACCAGGCCTTCGGCGCCAATCCCAGGGTCGGGATCCGGTACCGGCGGGCGTGACCCGGGCGGGCGCGAACAAGACTGTCGATGGCGGCCGGGACGAACCGCTGCGTATCATTTCGTAGCCGTTCATCCGCCGCATCTTGTGGCCACCCGGGCACCCTGCAAAACTCCCCGATATGGCACAGAATCAGACGCCGGACTCCGCCGGCGTGAGCAGGCGCGGGCTGCTGAAGGCCGGAGCGCTCGCGGCAGCCGTGGCCCCGGCGGCGTCCTGGCACCGGTCCGCCCCTCATCGACCGGCGGCACCGGGCCGGGCCGGGCTTCGGCGCCCGGGTTCGCTGCCCGACCCGCGGCGGCCTGCGGGCACCGAAGCGATCCCGCAGATCGAGCACATCGTCGTGGTGATGATGGAAAATCACTCTTACGACAACCATCTCGGCATGCTGCGCCGCCGCGGCGCGGACGGCTTCCGGCTCGGCCGGGACGGACTGCCCCTGGCGTCGAACCCGTACCCGGACGGCCGGATCCAGCACGCCTTCCGCATGCCGACCACGTGCCAGCTTTCCGGCCACCCGGCGCAGGACTGGCTGGCCAGCCACGTCCAGTACGACAGCGGCCGGCTGGACGGCTTCGTCGCCTCCGGCAGCGGCCCGGTCTCGATGGGCTACTGGAAGCGGGCCGACCTGCCGTTCTACTACTCGCTCGCCTCGACGTTCCCGATCGCGGACCGGTATTTCAGCTCGGTGCTCGGGCAGACCTACCCGAACCGGCGTTACCTGCTGGCGGCCACGTCGATCGGCCAGGTCGACGACACGCTCCCGGGGCAGGCCGACTACCCGGCCGGAGGCACCATCTTCGACCGGCTCGACGCGCACGGGATCACCTGGAAGGACTACTTCACGAACCTGGCCACGCCCGAGCTCTTCCCCCCGCTCTTCCTCAAGAACCAGGGTACGAAGATCGTCCCCGTCGCCGGGTTCTTCACCGACGCGGCGGCCGGGACCCTGCCCGGCTTCTGCCTGGTCGAGCCGCAATACGGCACCCAGGACGAGGAGAACCCGCAGAACATCGCCCGGGGGGAGGCGTTCGCCGCGCAGGTGATCAACGCGGTGATGGCGGGCCCGGCCTGGCATCGCACGCTGCTGATCTGGACGTTCGACGAGCACGGCGGGTACTACGACCACGTGCCCCCGCCCCGGGCCGTGCCGCCCGACGACATCCCGCCCGCCGCCCCCGCCGGGCAGTCGGCCTACGACGGATTCGGCCGGTACGGATTCCGGGTCCCGTGCGCGATCGTGTCCCCGTGGGCCCGGCCGCGGTACGTCTCCCACCGGGTCTTCGACCACGCCAGCATCTGCAAGCTGGTGGAGACCAAGTGGAACCTGCCCGCGATGACCTACCGGGACGCCAACGCCGCCGACATGCTCGACATGATCGACCTGCGGCGGCCCGCGTTCCGCGCGCCGCCGCGCCTGGCCGCCCCGCTGCTGGACACCGACCCCGGAGCGCTCGCGTGCGACGCGAGCGGCCCGGGCGTGATCCCGCCGCCGGGTTCGGTCACCGGTCCGCACACCGCCGCAGCGGGATAGCGGCCCCCGCTGGCCCCGCCCGCGCGGGAAATACCCGGCCCCCCGTACTCCGGGCCAGACAATTTTCCCGAACGGCCCGTGGTTACCGCCCCGCAGCGCGGCCCGGAGCGGCGTCTGGCGGCGCCGCGTCCGGCGGCCGGCCGCGACAGGACCGCGCGGTTCAGGTCACGGCCTGAGCAGCGGCCGGAGGTCGTCGAGCCGGTCGAACAAGTGCCACACGTACGCCGAGGAGCCCCGCTCACGGTGCGGGTGCAGATCGGCCAGCGCGGGGTCCTGGCGGTAGCTGTCGAAGGCCGCCCTGGACTCCCACTCGACCAGGATGAGCGCCTGGCGGGGGGTGATGTCGCCGGCCACGCTTTCCCGGAACCGGCCAAGCGCCACCACGCGTCCTCCGTGCCGGGCCACCTCGCCGGCCGACCGGCGTGAGTAGGCCAGGTATTCCTCCCGGTCGGCGACATCGAACAGGTTCAGCGCGTAGACCTTCGTCTCATCGTCTGCCACATCCAGACTCTAGGCGCCATCATCGGAGAATGTCAGTGGGCGGATTACCAAAGCAGTCACTGGGTCTTGGCGGCGTGAGGTTCCCGCGAAACTGGGGCGGGGGTAGCTGAGGGTGGTCACGGGCCGGCGTTGCTGGCGACAGGTGTGCTGCCCGTGCGCCGGCCGGCGCCGTGACCGGTTCCAGGGTGCCGGATGCGGGGCGGGCTGTCCAGCCGGGGACGCTGCGGCCGGCGTTGCCTGCGGTGAATGTGCAGCGGGCGGGCCGGGGCCGGGTGCATGATCGCGGTGTGCTGCCCGTGACGCCGTATGGTTCTTGGTGCCTTGTGCCCGAAAAGCAGTCTGGCGCTGGGGACGATGATGCGGGCTGGGTACTGTCGCTTCGAGCACGCCGGTCAGATTCGGCTTTCCCCGTGCCGTCCCCCGGGCAGCCTCGTTCCTGCCGGTTTCCAGGGAAAGCGAGGCGGCGTGGCCGCGAAGAAGAAAGACGCGACGCAGAAGAAGGACGCCAGGGAAGACGCGCCCGGCGTGGTGGCTGAGCACGGCGGTGACGGCGCGGAGGTGTCCGAGGACCAGGTGCGGGTCATCGAGCGTTCGGCCGCGATCGATGTGGCCAAGGGGTCCGGGATGGTGTGCACCCGGGTGCCGGGCAGCCGCCCGGATCGCAGGCGGCAGCAGGTGTGGCAGGTGGCGGCCGCCTACGGGGAGGTGACCGCGCTGATGGACCACCTGCGCTGCGAGGGCATCCAGCGGCTGGTGCTGGAGTCGACCAGCGATTACTGGCGCATCTGGCTGCGCCGCGAGGCGCCCTGTTGTATTCCCGGCTTAGCCGGGAGGAATTTGGAGGATATTCCTGGGTCTGATGGCTTACTCAAGATCCGAAAGGTGAAGGGGACAATAGCATGGTGAGGATATTCCTGGGTCTGATGGCTTACTCAAGATCCGAAAGGTGAAGGGGACAATAGCATGGTGCGCCGCGAGGCGCTTCACCGTATTCCCTGTGTAGCAGGGAGGAACTTGGTGGGATGTTTCTGGGTCTGATGCCTTACCTGGCGCCGAAAGGTTAAGGGAACAGCAGCATGACAGCCAACCAGTGGTCGTGTCCAGGCGTATGGAGCGATGCGCTGGGGGACCCGCGCGACATGGCGAAAGCTAAACTGCCTGAATCCCAATCTCCAGAAGATGCAATGTTCCATCCACCGGAAAGACGCCTGAAACCGGTGCCGCCTCCTGCGCTCGCTCGGCATGCTGGCGAGCGCA
>WNGH01005466.1_pt1 | contig 14525 bp, 12 predicted proteins | sample 5400631 | NCBI WGS metagenome assembly WNGH01 (sample SAMN13153373, study PRJNA577476) | soil metagenome | isolation source: 115 cm soil or saprolite under Garry oak tree replicate 1 | place: USA:California | collected 2016-06-15
GGAGATGCAGTCTTTGACGGCGCACTGAAGCAGGCTCTGGCTGTGCAACTAGGACAGTCTCCCTTTCTCAACATTCTTTCCGACCGCAAGATAGGTGAAACCCTGCGCCTCATGGGTCGCCGACCCAGCGACCGTATCACCCAGGAGGTAGCCAGAGAACTCTGTGTGCGCACAGGTAGCAAGGCAATCATATTGGGGTCAATTTCAAACTTGGGTGGTCAGTATGTGATTGGTGTGGATGGAGTCAGTTGCAACACTGGGGATACGCTGGCCAAGGAACAGGAAGAGGCTGCGACCAAGCAAGACGTGCTGAAAGCACTAGGTCAGGCGGCGGCCAGAATGCGGGCCAAACTTGGCGAATCACTCGCTTCCATCCAGAAGTTCGACGTTCCGGTTGAGGCCACGACAGCGTCGTTAGAAGCACTGAAAGCCTTCAGCATGGGCATAACGACCTTCCGCACAAAGGGAAATGCCGAGGCGATTCCGTTCTATAAACGTGCTCTCGAACTCGACCCCAATTTCGCCGCCGCCTATGCCAGTATCGGAGTCGCATACGCAAATCTGGGACAAGCCAGTCTGGCTGCGGAAAACATCAAGAAAGCCTACGCTCTGCGCGAGCAAGTCAGCGAACGGGAAAAATACCGCATCTCCTCCATGTACCACGGATTCGTAACCGGTGAGTTGGAGCAGGCCAGCCAAGTCTATGAGTTATGGGCCAAGACTTATCCACAAGACCTGGTGCCTCCCACCAACTTGGGGGACATTTACGCCCAACTTGGGCAGTACGAGAAGGCGGTGACCGAAACCCAATATGGCTTGCGCCTGGAGCCGACCATGGTTGGTTATGGCAACCTCGCAGGCGACTACCTCGCACTCAACCGTCTGGATGACGTCAACAAAACAATAGAGCAGGCTCTAGGCAAATTCGAAGGTGATACCCTGCATTGGGGAATCTATCAACTCGCCTTCCTCAAGGGCAATGCCGCGGAGATGGAGCGGCAACTAGCTTGGGCCGCAGGCAAGCCCGGAAGCGAAGACATTCTGCTCTCATTCCAATCCGACACCGAGGCATACTACGGTCGGCTTGTGAAAGCGCGGGACTTTTCCCGGCGTGCGGTGGATGCTGCCGTCCGTAACGACTCCAGGGAGACAGCGGCATTGTGGCAAGTGAATGCTGCTTTGCGGGAGGCGGAGGTCGGCAACACAGCAGCCGCGAAGCAGGATGTCGCGGCAGCCGTGACGCTGTCTCCGGGCCGGGATGTGAAAATGTTTGCTACCTTGACGCTAGCGCGAGTCGGCGAAACCGCCCGGGCCAAAGCGATTGTCGAAGAACTGCAGAAGAGCTACCCATCGCAGACGGTGCTGAAGGTCTACTGGCTGCCAACCATTAAGGCAGCCATCGAACTGAATGCCAACAATCCCACCCAAGCTCTGGTGTTTCTGGAAGCTGCTGCTCCCTACGAATTGGGTAAGCCGCCACAATTCCAGCTGGGGACTCTGTATCCCGTTTACATCCGCGGCCTGGCTCAGCTCATGGCTCGCAACGGCAGCGCGGCGGCCACGGAGTTCCAGAGGATCATTGACCACCGCGGGATCGTGCTCAACTTCCCGCTCGGCGCTCTGTGCCATCTGCAACTGGGTCGTGCCTATGCAATGTCCGGCGACACCGCCAAAGCCCGTACCGCGTATCAGGATTTCCTCGCCCTCTGGAAAGACGCCGACTCCGACATCCCCATCCTAAAGGAAGCCAAGGCGGAGTACGCGAAGCTGCAATAGGATCAGCGAACCATAGTTGACGCTATCAGGCGTGGCTGTTGAAAAACTCGAGATTTCAGAAATCAGGACAAATTTGGGGGATAGAAAATGTCTAGGCGACCAGAGAGAATCGTTTGTAGTGCATCCTGACGCTATCTAATTTCTGCGGATTTCTAGAGAGTGAGTTTTTCGGGCAGTCATTTTGGTAGGTTATCGTAAAACTCTTGCCTTTTCCTGCGGAGTTCCTTGCTGCTTATCGGCAGTTTCTTGGCAAGTTCGGCAGGACGCTCGACAAAGACCCAAATCCACAGGAAGTAGAATGCGATACAGAAGCCCACAAAGATTAAGACTAGCGCCCCGTAGGGAAGAGTCGGATTAAACCGCCATACTATTCCTGTCACCAGAACTGCGTACAGGATCGCTTGCATCGCAGTGCCAATGCGCAGCACGGAACGTCGCCACCCGGTTTTCTTCTCCCGTGTCATGCAGCGCCTCGCCCCAATAATCCCACCGTTGAGGATAACTGTCGAGAACAGGCGTTTGCGCTCAGAACCGTAACAGGCAATTGCACTCAGAACCCCGTTGTGAGTGAGAAGGCGATTTAACGCCAAGAGCCAAGAGAGACCAACCCAGAGTAGATGCGGCGCATCTTAAACCGTGCGGAGTCACACTATGAAGTACTTGTTGCACTCAGAACCCCGTTGTGAGTGAGAAGGCGATTTAACGCCAAGAGCCAAGAGAGACCAACCCAGAGTAGATGCGGCGCATCTTAAACCGTGCGGAGTCACACTATGAAGTACTTGTTGTTCCTCGTGGTGGCGGTAGTTGCTCTCGTCGGCTGCGGCGCAGGTCACGCAAATTTGACGAGTATCACGGTCAGCCCTCAATCGGCCACCACTACAAGTAATCCTCAGGGCCAGGTCGGCTACACCGCGACCGGAAATTTCGCAAACGGCAAGAGTCGGGAACTGTCGCAAGTAGACGGTCTTTCGTGGAAGACTTCGCCGACAAGCACCGGAACTGTCGCGGCGACTATCGGCTCGACAGGCGAAGCTACTTGCTCCGCACCTGGCACCGTCACCGTCACCGCGAGTGCCCCCGAAAACCTACAGTTCACTGTGAACAATGGAGTGCAGAACACGTCAGCCACGGTAAGTGGTACCGCCACACTGACTTGTCAATAACGATCACCGGCTAGCTTGCTTAGGCGTAGGCGCTCGATGAGCCGCAGCAGACGATTCTCGGGGAACTTGATCGTCCAGCCGGAAGTAGTAGAACAACGCCTCAGAACAGGCGTGGCTTCGGTATATTGTCCTGCATGGCGCGGTCATATTGCGCTAGTTGGCGAAACCAGGCGATTTCACTCAGAACCCGGTCGATGAGTGCCAGTGGCGATGTTTCACCAACAATCCTCTCGCTCCGCAGCGAAGCTCCCGTCCTTTTGTCGGGAATAATTTTCAAGGCTAGACCTGGCGTATTTCACAAAATATCTGGGCCAACTGCGCTGGGGTCACATCTATCAAAAGATTGTTAGCCCAGAATCCCAGCCGGTTTATCTTTTCTGTGCTTCGAGCGTTAAACTCTCGAACAGCTTCGATTGCGGAGATTATGAGCAGTCTTGTTTCGGGAAGAGGACCTCGGGGATCCTCGGGCCGCATAACGACGCCGGTAACAACATAGGGTGGCATACCCTTGTGTTGATCATCGGAAGTGGTCTGGAGCACCAGACATCGCCCAGGCGCGGGCATTGCACCCCATCGTTCTGCGGCGGGCAATATCAGAAATATTGCGTCAAGCCCTGGCGGCGGAGGAAGCGAGTAGAGCGCTCGATCAACCTTCGCAAAACTCACTCCTTCCACTACCCGAAAGGCGGTGGATAAATCATCAATCGTGGACTGCTGTGAATCTATCAGAACTATTTTCGGATTCACGGTGCGCTCGATTCGAGTCGGATGGCAAGGCGAAACTACTGGCCAAGGATTTTAGTGGATTGTTGTCGAAAACAGGCGATTTCGCTCAGAACCCGTCCATGAGTCAATGAGTATAACCGCGATATAACGTCAATTGACCCACGCTCACAACGCAAGGCTGGGAGTTCGTGTAGCATTATAATGCCTGGTATTGCGTGAGAGTTGCCCTCCTCCTGCTGACATCGCTAATTGCTGCACATTGTCCCGAACCCTTTTGGGTTGTAGATGATGAGAGAATTTGTGCCATTGTTTCTAAGAAGTTCTAACAAAACCTACACCGCATGGCAGCTTCTGGGTGCCTTAAAGAAAGGATCCGAAAACCTCTTGATATTTTTCGCGGCAGGGATAGGATGGTTTGACAATGGAGCGCGATCATGACAAAGGTACTGCAGCATCGGCGCTGGATTTCGGGGACACGGCACCGCGCGGTAAACGGAGCGCTGGCGGTAGCGGTCTTGGTTCTGCCAACGGTCGTGGTGACCAATGATTTCTGCCGGAGATCCTCCTTGGCGCCCCAGCCATGAAAGGAAGTCTTTCATCTTGACCTCGTGCCTTACGGGCGGCTGCTGGACAATGACGGTCACTGTTGTAAGACCCTGCCCGATCTCCCCCACCCAGTTATCCTGTTGTAAAGCAGCGAGAGCCGTGGCAACCGCTTCATAAAGGGTCCCCGCGGTGACTTCGACGGAGTGCTCAACGTCCTGAATATCCGTCACTGAAACTTTGCACGTTCGGAGAATCACACAATGAAGCCTAGCATACTTCGCTTTCCATTCGCCATATATCGGGCAGGGATTTTGCTCGCATAGTTCAAACACGCGAAAGCGGGCCGCGTACCACAGCCGAGAGCCGCCCGGATCAATTATTATGAATTCAGTGATGTCATCTCGCTTCCAGCCGATGCCGCTTAACCGCAAAACGGAGCCGTTCGACCATCCGGACTGGTACTTCGAGATTAAGTGGGACGGATTTACGGCTCTCGCCCATATCGAAGGCGGAGCCTGCAGGCTCATCTCACGCAACGACAACGTCTTCAAATCATTTCCTGCCTTGAATCTCGGACTAGCGCGCGACTTTCCGCCAAGCCATAGCCATTAATCCAGGATATGCTGACGCCTATAACAATTTGGGAGCTCTTCTTGCTAAAAGGGGCAAGATGGATGAGGCCGTATTCGCTTTCCGTAAGGTTCTCGAAGTAAATCCCAAATCTGCTCAAGCTTATAACAGTCTCGGAACTGTTCTGGCCGCACAGGACAAAACGGCAGATGCCATCAGCGCATTCCGGAAAGCTGTCGATGAAAACCCAAACATTTTGCACGGTGCAGGACCGGCTCGCGAAGATGCATATGCCTATTACAGTTTGGGGAATGCCTTTACCGCATACGGCAAGATCGAGAAGGCTATCGTTGCGTACAGAAAGGCTGTCGCGATCGATGCCAAATATAGTAATGCATACTACAATTTGGGAGCTGCTCTTGCCTTGCAGGGCAAAACAGAAGACGCCACGGCAATATTCGAGAAAGTCATCGCGATTGATCCGAAAGCTGCCGATGCCTACAACAGCCTAGGACTTGCTCGTGTAAATCAGGGAAAGACCGAGGACGCTATCGCCAATTACCAGAAAGCCCTTACGATCAATCCGAAATACGCCGAGGCCATTATAACTTGGGGGTTGCTCTCGCGGCACAGGGGAGGACCAAGGAGTCTATCACCGAGTACCAGAAAACTGTCGTGATTGATCCTAAATATTCCCCAGCCTATAACAGATTGGGGGTCGCTCTCGCGACAGAGGGCAAAATGGAAGAAGCCATCGCATCATTTTGGAAAGCCGTCAAGATTAATCCGAAATCCACCGATGCCTATACCAACTTGGGAAATGCTCTGGCGATACAAGGAAAGGCCGAGGAGGCTCTTGCCGCTTTCCGAAACGCCATCGCGATCAGTCCGACGTTTGATGCGTACAACAACTTGGGAATTTTGTTGCAGAGCCTTGGAAGAACACGAGAAGCGGAAGAGAGTTTTCGGAAAGCGGCGGAGTTAAAAAAGATAAATAAGAATGGATTGGGCGCACCTACCTTTTCCAATGGGTGGGGAAACTGTTTTCAACATAGAGAGGGGTATCCCGATTTGCTAAGCCGGATCAGGGAACTGTCTACTTTACCAACTGGTTTGCAGTATGTTGAAAAGTACAAGACTGATTCTATCCACAGATCATGGTGTTTGCTGGATAAGTAGTTTGTCTGCGGCGGGTAAACGGTCCTTAAAGGCGAGGAGTAACCGCCGGGGGGGTGAGACTTTTAATGAGCGAGCTTTATGACAGATTGGCGGAATTGGCTACTCTTACCGAGGCTTCGCGCCGTTGAATTCGCTTTATCAAAATTTGAACTTTATTTTAGAAAGTTTTTAACTTGTCCGGGTCATACTTCGGGCATGAATGAAGAAGCAAGCCTACAATTCCATATTGAAGAAAACGACTACTTCGGTACTCTCGCCACCGTGCTCGATCTGGTCAGCCAGGATCTGCAAAAAAAAGGCACCGTAGCAATGCAGAGACACTTGGTCGTCTGCGAGATCGGCTGATGGACCTTCAGCATGGATACCGGATTGAGAAAATCCACGCAACTGTTCCCGGAACGAGTTGATACACGATAGTCGTGTTCTCCGTCGCGGTACGATTCTGCTTAACAGCATTGCCCGCTTGGGAGTAGAATCCTCGCTCAATTTCGCACGTGTGGGGCGGATAAAGTCTGCTCGGTTTCCGCTATCCTGCCCCAACGTTCTCACACGGGGGCCCATGCCACTCTTCAAAGTACATCGCCATTTCGTACGTTTAATAGTATTGGCTGCGACTTGTGCCTTCTCCAGCGCGGTCGCCGCTCAGGTAACGACCGGAACATTCCTCGGCACTGTGAATGATGCTACGAACGCCGCGGTGCTGGGTGCATCGGTCACTGCAACCAACCTCCAGACAGGCGTGGCTCGATCTGTGCTCTCCGGGGACGGCGGCAACTACGTCATCAACCTGTTGCCGGTGGGAAATTACTCCGTTCGGGTCGAGCATGCGGGCTTTACGACCGAGGAACGCCCCTCGATTGAGCTCCAGATCAACAGCCGCGTCCGCCTAGATTTTGTCCTGCGCGTGGGGAGCGTATCGGAAAAAATCGAGGTCCAAGGAAACGCGCCACTGCTCGACACCGATACCGCCGAATCGGGTGAGGTCATTGAGAACCAGCGGGTGACACAACTGCCCCTAAACGGGCGGCAGTTCATTCAGTTGGCCCTGTTAACCGCAGGGGTAGTGCCCGAGGTCAAAGGCACTCTGAGCAGTCCCCTGGCACTCTCCGGCCAGTCGGCCAATGCAAACGGCACGCGCTTTGAAGACAACGTTTTCCTGCTCGATGGCGTACCCATTCGCGACGAAGTCTATGAGCGTCTCACAGTCTCTCCGTCGATTGATGCAATTCAGGAATTCAAGGTCCATACGAGCAACTATTCGGCAGAATTCGGCGGCCACGGCGGCGCACAGGTTAACATCTCGACCAAATCGGGCAGCAACGTGTGGCATGGCGCGGCGTATGAATTCCTGCGGAACGACGTACTGGACGCAAGGAACTTCTTCGACGGTACGATCAAGCCGCCGTTCCGTCAAAATCAATTTGGAGCGAGCTTGGATGGACCGATACAGCGCAATAAGACTTTTATTTTCGGTAACTACGAAGGCAGCAGAATCTTCAAAGGAATCACCCTCGGCGCTGCCCTTCCAACCAGAGATATGCGCACCGGAAATTTCGTGGGCATGGGGCCGATCATCAACCCGGCGACACAGCAGCCGTTCATGAATGACCAGATCCCAGACGCCATGATTGCGCCGTTCGCAAAGGCTATTCTGGCCAATGTCCCACTCCCGACCACTCCAGGCCTGGGACGGAACTTCTCCGGATTTGGAGACCGCGATCTATCCATGGATCAGTTCACTACGCGGATCGACCACACGTTCAGCAGCAACAACCTGGTATTCGGGCGTTACATATTCTCCAAAGTGAATGACCTTGAGCCCTATCCTGCCACCGTGGACTTGTCTTCGGGCAGCCCATTACCTCCTCCTGGGTTTGGGCAGTTAACTACGCAGCGCAGCAGCAATCTGGCGTTGCAATACACGCACGTCTTCAACCCGAATTTCCTGAACGAATTTCGCTTCGGATACAACTACCTTGACGCAGGGCAGAAGTCTGCGAACTCGAACGTGGACTTTGTGGGTCAGTTCGGCTTCCAGGGTACAAACCCGCCCCCATTGGGTGCGGGCTACCCAAGCATGGTGATTCCGGGCCTCAGCACACTAGGCGATGCCACAACCAAGCTTTTCACCACCAACAATGTCTTCTCTTTTGTCGATGACCTAGTGCGCAACGTAGGGAAACACTCGCTGAAACTCGGAGGCAGCTACACCCGGTCGCTTGTGCGGACGGAGTTCGTTTTCAACACGGCTGGGCAGTACAAGTTTCTGGGAGTGTTCACGGGAAATCCGTTCGCAGATTTCCTCCTGGGCTATCCCGCTGTGGCAACGGCCCTTACGGGAAACCCGACCCTGCATGGCATTGGCTATCGGGTAGGGGCTTACTTCCAGGACGACTGGCGCGCAACCAATCGGCTATCACTGAACCTGGGAATCCGTTACGACACCAACTCGCGATTCCGGGAACGCGATGGCAAGATGGCAAACTTCGCTCCGGAGATTGGCGGGTTTGTGATCCCCGGAACTCCTGGACACACCAACCCTGCCGCTGATTTCGCACGCTTCCCTGGGGTACCGTTCGCAACCTCATCCGAGCTGAGGTACCCTGATCAACTGACCAACAATGACTACAACAACCTCGCTCCCCGGATTGGCTTTTCCTATTCGCCGGCAAGTTCGGTTGTCTTTCGTGGCGGTTTTGGAATCTTCTACAACACCGGACTCCTGGGTGGCCGGTTCGGCATCATGGGTTTCAATCCTCCGTTCACCGGATTGGAGCTGTTCCTGAACTTTGATCCGACAGCCCCGATTTCGGCGCCGAATTCTCTCGGCAATCCCGCTACTAACGTCATCCTAGGGCAAGGACCAACGAAAGATTTCCCGGACGCGTATTTGCAGGAATGGAACTTGAGCGTCGAAAAACAGTTCGGATCGAGTTTGATGTTTGAAGCCGAGTACATTGGATCTCGTGGCATTCACCTTGACGGCACCACTCTGCCAAATCAACCGGCACCCGGCGGTACACCCCGCTGGCCCATCCTTGGCGTCGACCTGGAAATTGCTGAGCCCGCGTTCGATTCCTGGTACCACGGCATGATCTTGCGTGCCGAGAAACGTTACTCCCACGGACTCGTACTCTCCGGCAGCTACACATTCTCAAAGTCACTGGACACAGGAGGCGGGTCGCTGTCCAACTTCTCGGATGAGCACAGCGGCGCGCCACAGAACTCGGCAGATATTGCAGCTGAGAAAGGGCGATCGGCCTTCGACACCAAGCATCGAGTGGTCCTCAATGCCGTCTATGAGTTGCCTGTCGGAAACGGGAAAGCACTGGCTTCAAACGCCAGCGGGATCGTCCAGAAGTTGGTGGGTGGCTGGCAGCTAAATACGATCCTAGTGGCACAGGCCGGTCGGCCGGAGACTCCGCTTCTGACCGGCGACCAGAGTGAAACTGGGGCATTCAGCGACCGCCCCAACCTGACTGGTGATCCCAATACCGGGCCAAAGACTCCGGACGAATGGTTCAATGTGAATGCGTTCCAACTCCAGCCGCTTGGCCAATTCGGAAATGCCCCCAGAGGCGTTATTACTGGTCCCGGATATGCTTCCCTCGATTTGGGGTTGGCAAAATTCACTCCTATTTCCGAGCGGCTGAACCTGGAATTCCGCGCTGAATCGTTCAACCTGCTGAACCGCCCAAATTTTGACCTGCCGAACCGGCAGTTCGGGACGCAGACTTTCGGAGAGATCTTTAGCGCGAATGACCCGCGCGAGCTCCAGTTCGCTCTGAAACTTCATTTCTGACAAGGAGAGGAGGGGCGCGTGCGTCGTTGGCGGCTGTGGAGGTTTGCTGTCTCGGTACTATGTCTTTTCGGTGCTTTGCGGGGCGTCTCCGGAGCGGTGGCGCGGCCAGAGAAACTGTCACCCGAGTTTCATCGCAATCGTTTGCAGGAACTTTATCGCCACTGCCCTGATGGGCTCATTCTGCTGCGGGGAGAGCTTTCCTGGTATCGGAAGCGTGAGTTCCGTACTTTCGATTCGACTTATGCCGACTTCAATTTCAAACAGGAGAAGAACCTCTATTACCTCACGGGAATCGAAGTCCCAGATTCATTCGTGCTGATCGACCCGAAGAGGAGAGAGGTCAGGGTGTACAGTGATTGGAAAGGCGAGAGAGAACTGCAGGAACTGAAGAAGCTGGACTACGTAAGTGGCCCGTTTCCCGCCGCTCAATTTCTCCACGATGTCTGGTTACGCTCGGTAGATTATTCCGTCCTCTACGCTCTTTATGAGCCATTTCTGGAAGCTGGAACGCTTTACGGCAAGACCGGGGCTCTTTCAGGCATCTTTCCGCCTGGCATGGCTGAACCAGTAACTGAAGAAACGCAGTTTGCCCACAAGTTGGCTGAAGTCTTTGCCGGCGAAAGAGTAGTGAGTCTGTATCCGGTTCTCCTGGCCATGCAGAAGATCAAGCAGCCGGAAGAGATTCGCCTGCTTCGCCGCGCGAACGAAATTGCGGTGCAAGGAGTGGTCGAAGGCATAAAGGCGATTCGACCCGGTCTCTACGATCACGATATCGCTGCGGTGATGGAATATGTGTTTGTGCGTCAGGGCAGCGTAGCGCCAACCTTCGCTTTCAACATCATGTCAGGTCCCAATTCATTCCTAAACCTCCTTCCCCTATGGAGCGATTACTATCACCTCGACCGGCAGATGAACGCAGGTGAAGGAGTATTCCTGGACGTTGGGGCGGAGATCGGCTACTACGTCAGTGATATGGGTCGCACTGCGCCGGTGTCGGGCAGGTTTTCTCCCGAACAGAAGACACTCTATGAAGCTTACTTGCCATGCTTTCGAAAGGCAGAGCAGGGCATTCGGCCGGACGTCACGCAACGGGATTTGGTGAAGATTTGTGCCTCCTGCGCACGCAACGAATTACACGAGGTCCACGAGCCTTACGCAAAGGCAGCGCTGGAGCATTTTGTTCGTGAACTGGAGAGCCATTCATCTCTGGGCCACTATCAAGACATGAACGTGCTAGGGGCTGGTCCGGGGGATGATGAGCCGTTGCAAGCAGGAATGGTGTTTGCGATTGAGCCGGTCCTCTATTCGAAAGAGCAGAACTTTGCAGTGTTTCTCGAGGACGTGGTTCTGGTGACCGACGGCGGCTATGAGGTACTCTCCCGAGGTCTGCCTTACACCGTGGAAGAAGTCGAGGCCCTCATGCGGCAGAAGAGTATTATCGAGGCTTCCGATCACCGCTGAAGCGGTCCCGTAGTAGTTTCACCGTATTACTCGAAACGATTGGTCCGCCTGTTCTGTGATAGGAGACATATCGGCTTTTTCAGGGGCGCACCTGCCTCAACACAAAAAGCGCGAAATAGGCCTCCCACCGCGCAGCCGTCTCCTTGAAGGGTGGCGCGTCGGCCAGCCTAACCATCTACCTCATATGGTAGCAACAGCTTCACTGTATCATGGCGTTTTGGCAGGTTGATTTCGGCACTTTGTCACGGTGCGCGAGATAACACGTTTCGGCTGGGACTCCAAGTCAGGTCGCCAGGAAATATCGTAAGCAATGGTCCCTATCACGCAAGAAGCCTAACCCCACTGCGTGTTGTTGGCGGGTAAACCACGCTAAAGGAAGAATATCTGCCTACTGTTTGCTCCACACGGTTTTTCCTCCCACCATCGTCCACACAATATTTGTGTCCTTCATCTTCTCCGCTGGAATTTTGAACAAATCATCGGACAGCATGACCAGGTCGGCATATTTCCCGGGGGTGATAGATCCCCGATTTTGCTCGACGAAGTTTGCGAATGCGCCGTTGATCGTGTACGCGCGAATCGCCGTTTCCAGATCGATTGTCTGCGCCGGTACCCAACCACCCTTTGGTTTGCCGTCGAGTCCCTTGCGGGTCAGCGCGGTGTAGATTCCGATCAGCGGCTCCATTTCTGCCACATTCCAATCGGAAGAAAAGGCCAGCACCGCCCCCGCATCACGCAGGCTGCGGAACGCCCACGCATACCTCCAGCGTGCAGGGCCGACCGCCTTGGCCCACTGCCCCGTGATGTCGGGCGCGCAATGCCGAGGCTGCATGCAAGCGACAACGCCCAGTTGTTTGAAGCGTGGAATGTCTTTTTCATTCAGACACTCGATATGGATCAATTCATCCCGGCGCTCGCGCGGCCCATTTTGCTCTTCCGCATATTCGATCGCATCCAGCGCTGTCCGGATCCCTCGGTCGCCGATGGAATGAATGAACACCTGAAACTTCATCCGATCCAGCCTCGCCACGACTTCTTTAAACTCGTCCGGCGGGTAGTCCAGTTCCCCGCGGGTTCCAGGGCGATCCGCATACGGCTCCAGCAGCGCTGCCGTGTGCGGCTCGATCACGTCGTCGATATAGAGCTTCACCGCGGAAACCCGCAGCCAGTCGTCGTTATACTTCTGCCGCGCCTGCTCAAACTGCTGCAGCGTTTCCTGCGCGGTTCCGCGGCGGTGAAACAGCGCCACTTGCAGCCTTGTCGGCAGCTTGCCCTCACGGCGCAGGCGCGCATACATATCCAGATCTTCTAAATATGACTGCGGATCGACCACGGTTGTGATCCCCGCCCGCACCGCTGCTGCCAGATTGTTCTGCACGTTACGCGCAATCGCCTCGGGCGTATGCGACGGCAAGTGCTTGCGTAGCTCTGCCTCCGCATCTGGGGAAAGTCCTGTGCTGCCGAACCCGGTTAGGATTCCCGTCGGCTCATCGGTTTTAGGGTTCTTTTCCACATGCTCAGCGAAGATCACCTTGCGTGTAGCCCGTGTAATCCCAAATTCCCGGAGTGCCACGCGGTTCATCCAGATGGTGTGGTAATCGTAGGCAACCAGGAACGCCGGACGTCCGCCCGTGAGGCCAGCCAGGTCCTTAGCGGAAGGCAGCGTCCCACGCGGAAAAGCGGAATAATTCCAACCTTCTACCTCGATCCACTTCAGCTCCGGACGCTTCATTGCAAATTCGTGTACCTGCCGCTGGATCTCCGCTAGGGTGTTTCCATTCTCAATGCGGAGCACATCCGGGTTTCCACCCAGCAATACGTGGAAATGACTGTCAATGAAGCCGGGCAGCAGCATTCGGCCACCCGCGTCAATTACATTGGTAGTCGGCCCGGTGTGCCCTTCCGCATCCTTCTCATCGCCTACCCAGACTATGCGGTCATCTTTGATGGCTACCGCTTGCGCCCACGGGCGTTGTGCATCCACGGTGTAGACGCGGGCGTTGCGGACAACGATGTCTCCGACCGGTCCGCTCGGCGCATGCCCTTTTTGACAAGCGAAGAAAATTCCGACAAGTACCGCGAAGAGGTAGATTAGCTTGGGCACTATCGGGTATTGGCCCATGTCAGCAATGACCGTGTTCAAATTTCTTCTCTGCCCTCCACCTTGCCCATCGTGCCTTCGTCGCCGCTCTGATATTCGCTAATCCCGCTGCTGAGATACGTCGCTGCCGGCTTTGATCGGGACAACCTTGTGGCCTTTTGCTTTTGCCCAGCGTGCTTTCTGTGCAGCAGAGATCTTCGCTCGCGCCGATGCGCCCATCCTGCGAGGTCCGCGTGATCCGCCTCTGCGATCTAATCCGCTTAGAGCCGTGATAGCAGTATCCAGCGCATTCAAGCCCCAGCAATCTTCGCCCTCTCTTCTTTCAATTGGGAGATGATGTCCATTGTTCCCCCTCCGGGGCGAGGATTGTAACAGAGTGCCTATCTTATTGAGGGCGAACCACCGCACCCGAATCGCACTCTTCGCGTTCGCGCATTAATCGCCGCACGTTTCCTGAAGCCAGCCTTAAACCCTGCTGTAGTTTTCGCAAAATCCTGCGCAAGCCACGCTCGACTCTGAGCCGTTCACGCATCCAAATGTTTGGAGGCCCCATGAAGCGCATCGGAATTATGGGAACTGTTATGAGTTTGCTTCTTGCGGCGGGTGTTCCCGGCCATGCGCAGCAGGATCAACCAAACGGCAAACAGGATCGAGACCAAAAGGATGAGAATCGAGGGCGGCCCGAGAGGCCGCAGAACCGGCCACAGCCGAGCCGCGGCGAGGAACCACGGCGAGCGGAGCGAAACCGCGGGCAAATCGAGCGAGAGGAACAGCAGCAGCGGCAGATGGAAGAGAACCGCTGGCGGCAGGAACGTCAGCAAGATGTCAACCGGCAACGGCAGATGCAGCAACAGGAGCGTGTTTCTCAGGAGCGCCAGCAGGAGCTGAACAGGCAAGAGCGTCAGGCGGAACTAAATCGCCAGCGATACGAACAAGAACGTGTCTCCGACCAACGCCGTCAGGAGTTGAGCCGAGAACAGCGGGAACGCGCAGAGCGGCAGCAACGGCAGCTTGAACAGAATCGGCAGGGAGCGCAGTACGAGCCTCAGCAGGAACTGAACCGCCGAGAACAGGAGGAGCAGCGCCTCTCTATCCAGCGCCAGCAGGAGCTGAGCCGTCAACAACCGGAACGCGCACAACAACGGCAGACGCAGATCGAGATGAACCAGCGGCAGGCGCAACTATTGAGTATCACATAATA
>WNGH01003770.1_pt1 | contig 14523 bp, 9 predicted proteins | sample 5400631 | NCBI WGS metagenome assembly WNGH01 (sample SAMN13153373, study PRJNA577476) | soil metagenome | isolation source: 115 cm soil or saprolite under Garry oak tree replicate 1 | place: USA:California | collected 2016-06-15
GCTGGCGGTCGCACTATCCCAAACGGGCCGCGTTCCGGCAGGTCCTCGATGGCGCCGTCGGTGAAATTGCTTCGGTTTATTCCACCTATAACACCACGCCGGTCAAGGATGTCACCATTCGCAAACCCGACTGGACGGACCTCCAAGTGCAACTGCGCAATTGGTATCAGTTCAGTTGGCTCTCCGGCGACCATATCGTCGAGCAAGCGGTACACAGCCTCGACATGATGTCCTGGGCGATGGGCGACGCGCCACCCGCGCGGATCACCGGCCACGGCGGCCGCCAGGTGCGGACCTCACTCGGCAATATCTACGACCACTTCGCCATTGTTTATGAATATGAAAACGGAGCGCGCGGTTTCCACTATTGCCGCCAGCAGACCGGCTGCTCCAACGATTACTCGGTGAACATCGCCGGCACCAAGGGCAAATGCATCGTCGATTGCTCGCGCGACCGGCCGCATGAGATTGTCGGCGAAAGGCCCTGGAAATATGACGGCCCGAAAAACGATATGTACCAAACCGAGCACGACGAATTCTTCGCGGCCATTCGCAACGGCAAGCCGATCAACCACGGTGTCTGGATGGCCCAAAGCACCTTGCTCGCCATCGCCGGTCGCATGGCCTCGTACACCGGGCAGACGATCACCTGGGAGGAGGCAATGAACTCGCAGGAAAGCCTGATGCCCGAGAAACTCGCCTGGGACATGCCCCTCGCCGTGCCACCGGTATCGATGCCGGGCCGAACCAAGTTTGTCTAGTTAAGGATCCAGTCATGACAATCTTTGGCAGCCGGCGAGACTTCCTGAAACACACTGGCGGTACGCTCGCGATGGCCGCGCTCGGCTTACCCGCCTTCCCTGCCGCGGATGACTCCGCGCCCGCCAAAAAGCGCAAACTCCGCAAAGGCGTAAGCCTGGACATGGTGCGCGGGAACCAGTCCATCATGGACAAATTCAAGCTGCTGAAGGACCTAGGCTTCGATGGCATCGAATTGAACTACCCCAATGGACCGGACAAAGAGCAAATCCTTCGGGCGCGTGACGCCACGGGCCTGGCCGTCGGCAACATCATCGACTCGGTCCACTGGAACCAGCCGTTCTCCGATCCCAATCCGGAGGTCCGGGCCAAGGGTTTGGCCGCCCTCCAACAAGCGTTGCACGACGCGAAGGACCTAGGCTGTCCCGCCGTGCTGCTCGTGCCGGCGGTCGTCAACAAAAAGGTTTCCTATGCGGACGCCTACACCCGCTCGCAAGCCGAGATCCGCAAGGCCGTGCCGCTGGCCGAGCAACTTGGCGTCAAAATCGCCATCGAAAACGTCTGGAACCAGTTTCTGCTCAGCCCGCTGGAAGCGGCGCGCTACGTGGACGAATTTAACAGCCCGTCGGTCGGCTGGCACTTCGACGTCGGGAACATCATCAACTACGGCTGGCCCGAACAATGGGTCCGCATTCTCAACAAACGGATCGTCACGCTCCACATCAAAGAATTCAGCCGCAAGCGGCGCGACGAGGAAGGCCTGCGGAAGGGCTTCGACGTTCCCCTACTCGAAGGCGACAACGACTGGCCGGCGGTCATGAAAGCGTTGGATGAAGTCGGCTTCGGCGGCTGGAGCATCGCCGAGATTCCCGGCGGCGACGCGGCTCGGCTCAAGGACATCGCCGAGCGCATGGACCGCATTTTCGCCGGTTGACCCCGGGTCCCTAGCATCGAGCGGCGTGGCCCCTTTACTGTTCCGGCGCATCACCGAGACGAGCCTTGCTCACGGAGGCGACCGTTTCCAGCGTCACGATCTGGAACTTGTTGTCAAACCACTGGCGATCGGTTTCCGGTTTTCTCGGTCCCGGCGCCGGGAACTGGTAGCGCGGCACAATCGCCACCTGCAGGATTTTTTTCTCCAGGAGGGGGATCAGCCGTTCCGGCGAGTGGGCTTCGGCGATGAATATCGGGGCGGACTTCATGCGCGCCAGCTCCGCGTCGGTTAGCTCCGGAGCGCCGACAAATGAGACGATGGCGTCGGCGCCGAGATTTTTTCGGGCGACCTTGAGAAACCGCTTGGCGGAAAGCCCCGAGCCGGGGCGGTATTTGGGATTCTCGCCCGGGTCCAGCAGCAGCCGGTCTTTCACCGTGATCTGGCCCAGCGCTTTGAGACGTTTTTCAAATGCATCCAACTGGACCTTCAATTCCGGGGCCTTGCCCGTGTCCATCGCCACGATCAGGACCGTGCCGCTGTGGCCGACCAGGCGGGCTGTTTCCTCCGCCATTACCTGCCCGATGGCTTGATGGAGCGGAACATTGAACTGCGGCGTGGCGAATTCACTCCGGTAAATCCAAAGCGCCGACGCCACAATGGCGAGAACCGCCCCCAGCGCCGTCAGTTTCTGTTTTGTGGTGTCGCCGCTCGCGCTCATCTGTTTGACTTAATAGCCGTTGAAATTGCCTGGGCCTGTTCGTCAACCGGATCGGCGTCTTCGATGAGCCGAAGAGGGTCGATTACAGTTTCCGTTGAACCGGCGGGCAGATTGCGGGTTCGCCGGCGATTCAGAGGTCAAGCGCACGATTTCCGGCCGGTCAAAAGCGCCAACGGACATTTGTGGCATTCGTGGATTTGACACTCGGCAGTTTAAAGGTGTCAAAGGTCGCCGCGCTATCATCAAAGAAGAGAAGATTCGTCTTGGTCCGGCGGGAATGGCGCGCGTTGACTCGTTCGTCTTTGCCGTTCAAAAGCCAAAAACCGTCGAACACCGCCGGCATTTGCGGCAGGCTGGCCATCTTGCTGAAATGATTGAGGTTGGTCTGGCGGCTGTCGAGCGGCACGCGCGTGAAGGGCCAAATTTCGGGACTGCCGGTCGTGGCATTGATTCCGTACCAGCAATCAACGAAAAATTTCTTGCCCGTGCTGGTCGAAACAAACGGCCAGGCCTTGGCCCCTTCCGGATCGTCGCGCGAGGTGGGGTTAACGGAATAGACGGCGGGGAGTCCGGACGGACAGCGAAACACCGTCTGCCTTGAGTGCACCCGGTAGTAACCGGAGGTCGGTTCAGCCGGGAGGTAATGGCGGTTGTATAGAATCGTCGGCCACCCCTCCTCGAAGGGCGCGCCTTTCCTTGGATAATACTCCGCCGGGATGAGGAAATCCTCGTTATCATCGGCGTACATGGTGATCGCCACCCCAATTTGCTTGAGGTTGCTCAGGCAGACGATCGTCCGGGCCTTCTCCTTGGCCTGACTGAGCGCGGGCAGCAACAGGGCCGCCAGAATCGAAATGATCGCGATGACCACGAGCAATTCGATGAGCGTAAACGCGGCCCGCCCTGGCCGGCGCCGGGGTTCGAGCAGGGAAATCTCGCCAGAAGCAGGCAGGCAAACGACGGCTGCCACGCGGGTACGACTCATTTGGTGAATTCTATCACATGCGGCATTTGAAGCAAGAAAAAAATCGGGCCGGGAAGGCTTAAAGATATCTCCGATTAACACTCGCAATCTTCGGTCACCGTGCTAGGCTTTTGGTTAATCATGAAGCGAAACCTGTTGCACCTATGGGAGGTCCGTTGTCTGCTGGGCTGTTTCGTCCTGGCGTCTGGCTTCACGGCCTCGGCGGAAAAAGTTTGGAAAAGCCCGACTAGTGGATTTTGGGCCGATGGCACCAATTGGTCAGGCAACCTTCCTCCGGACATCACCTCGTTTATCCAGATCACCAACGCCAACACCAAGACCGTGACCATCGACGCCGCCACGCCCGCGGCAATTCTGACGGTGCAAATGCTTACGATGTCCGCGCCGCCCGGCCAGACCAATACGCTGCTGCTGAGCGACGCGGGCACCAACAACCCGTTGGTCTTCCAAACCGGCCTGCAACTCGATGACGGAGCGGCCATCCGCATCACGAATTCGGCTTTGGTGGTCGAAATACCGATCTTCCACGCGGATCTGGATGGCAGCCTCACGCTGGACAGCGGGTGGTTGACTTTCAGCGATAACACCTCCACGGCCCGGGTGGGCCGTGCCACCAGCGGCCGGCTTATCATCAATGGGGGCACCGTTCAAGCCGGGACCATGACCGTGGGAGGGCTGACCAACTCGCAAGGCCTGGTAAGCATGACCGGGGGCAACCTCGACATCAGTTCGCTCTTCAGCATCGGGCGCAATCCGAGCACGACGGGGACGGTTGCGCTGCTCGGCGGCCAACTATCCGTGCCCAATGATGACACGCGGATTGGGGATTCAGGCGTCGGCCAAATGATCGTGTCGAATGCCACGGCCACGCTGACCAACCTGGTGATCGGTCGGGACCCGCTCTCAGCGGGCACCCTGACATTGCAAAACGGCGGAGTTGTCGTGCTCTCGAACGATCTAACGATCGCCCGGTTTAGCGGTTCCACCGGCATCGTCACCGTCGCGGGCGGCCAGCTCATGGCGTCCAGCATGAAGATCCTCGTTGGCAGGGAGGGAGCCGCGCAGATGACAATTTCCGGCGGCGGCGTTCAGGCCTCTCGTCTGTTGGTTGCGGCTAATCCTACGAACACGGTGAGCGGAAGTTTCTCGATGTCGGGCGGTGACTTAAGCCTTTCGTCCGAACTTCTCGTCGGCAGCCTATCGCTGGCAACCGGAGAGATCTTGATAACCGGTGGCGCGATCACGGCTACAAACAGCACCGGAGCAGGCGACGTAAGCGTTCCGAGCGGCAACCTGACCCTCAACGGAGGGACCATAACGACGGACAGCCTGCTGCTGACCAACTCGGCCGGGCGAATGGTTTTTAACGGCGGGGTCCTCAGCACAAGAGGTACCACCGTGGCGAATGGTTCTCCGTTCGTCGTGGGCGACGGCAGCAGCGCAGCCACGTTTAACCTGCTCGGTGGAACACATTCCTTTGCCAACGGTCTGATCATTTCCAGCAACGCCACTCTGACTGGATGCGGGACGATTATCGGCAGCATCATCAATCACGGCACGATCTCCACTAATTGCGGGGGCGGCACTGTCCCGCCATCGATCACGATGCAGCCAACTAGCCTGACCGTGACCCAAGGCAACAATGCCAGCTTCAGCGTGACGGCTGCGGGAGATCCGCCGTTGAGTTACCAATGGCGCTTTGGCGGCAACAACCTTTCCGGCGCTACGAGCACGGGCTTCACGGTCACCTGTGCCCAGTCAACCGACGCGGGCAATTATGATGTCGTGGTTTCGAACAATTCCGGTTCGGCCACCAGCGCGGTCGCTACGTTGACGGTGCGGATTCCGCCGTCCATCACCCAACAGCCGGTCAGCCTTACGGTCACGCAAGGCGACAATGTCACCTTCACAGTCGTGGCCACCGGCGACCCGCCGTTGAGTTACCAGTGGCGCTTTGGCGGCAACAATCTTTCCGGCGCGACCAGCACCAGCTACACCGTTATCGGTGCCCAGGCCGCCAACGCGGGCAATTACGATGTCGTGGTCTCGAACAACTCCGGCTCGGTCGCCAGTGCGGTGGCGACGTTGACGGTGCTCATTCCGCCGTCCATCACCCAACAACCAGCCAGCCTAACGGCCACGCAAGGCGACAATGTCACCTTCACGGTCGTGGCCACCGGCGACCCGCCGTTGAGTTACCAGTGGCGGTTTGGCGTTCCGGGCGTGAGCGGCGGCGACATTGCTGGCGCGACCAACGACGTCCTGGCACTGAGCAACGTCCAACCCACCAACGCCGGCAACTACCGCGTGATCGTCCGCAATGCCTCCGGCTCCACCAACAGCGTCGTCGCCACCTTGACCGTCCTCGTGCCGCCGGCGATCACGCAGCAGCCGCAAAGTCAGACCGTGGCGGAAGGGGCGAATGCCAGCTTCACAGTTATGGCGACCGGCACGCCTTCCTTGGGTTATCAGTGGCGTCTCGGTGGCACGCTCCTCCTGGGACAAGCCAGTAACACGCTGAGTCTGGCCGGTGTTCAACTCTCGCAAGCGGGAACTTACACGGTCGTGGTGACCAACCGCGCCGGCACGGTCACGAGCGCCCCGGCCAACTTGCGCGTGCTGAAGCCATCGACCATCACCAAGATCACCCAGACGCAAAACACGGCGAGTGTCTCGTTCACGACGGTGAGCGGCCTCACTTACACCGTCGAGTGCAAGAACAGCCTGAACGAAATCACTTGGACAGAAATCCTCCCTTCAGTGACCGGAACCGGGAGTGAGGCGACCGTGACGGATCCGTTGGCCACGGCACCGACGCGCGTCTATCGTGTCCGCACCGAGTAGTCCTCCCGACGGGAACAGGATGGCGGCGCGGAATTCGTGAGGATTCCGTCCAAACAACCGCCAACTTGAGAAAATGCCGTGATGATTGGAGGCAATTCGACGACGGGCTTCAACTACTGGGCCGTTGACTCGCAATTCTGGATGATTGTGGTAAAATTTTGTCCAATTATGAAGAGAAACCTGATTCAACTTTGGGGAGTCCATTGTCTGCTGGGCAGTCTGGTCCTGGCGCTGGGCTTCAAGGCTTCGGCGGAAAAAATTTGGCGCAGCCCGACGGATGGATTTTGGGCCGATGGCACCAATTGGTCGGGCGGTCTTCCTCCCGATATCACCGCCTTCCTTCAGATCACCAACGCCGGCACCAAGACCGTGACGATCGACGCCGCCACACCCGCGGCAAGTCTGACGGTGCAAATGCTGACGATGTCCGCGCCGCCCGGTCAGACCAATACGCTGCTGCTCAGCGACGCGGGCACCAACAGCCCCTTGGACTTCCAAACCGGCCTGCAACTTGATGACGGAGCGGCCATCCGCATCACGAATTCGGCTTTAGTGGTCGAGATACCGATCTTCCACGCGGATCTCGATGGCATCCTGACGCTGGACAGCGGGTGGCTGACTTTCAGCGATAACACCTCCACGGCGCGGGTGGGCCGGGCCACCAGCGGCCGGCTGATTATCAATGGGGGAACCGTCCAGGCCGGGACCATGACGGTGGGAGGGCTGACCAACTCGCAAGGCATGGTAAGCATGGCCGGGGGCAGCCTCGACCTCAGTTCGCTCTTCAGCATTGGGCGCAATCCGGGTACGACCGGGACGGTCGCGCTGCTCGGCGGCCAGCTATCCGTGCCCAATGATGACACGCGGATTGGGGATTCGGGCCTCGGCCAAATGATCGTGTCGAATGCCACGGCAACGCTGACCAACCTGGTGGTTGGGCACAGCGCGCTTTCGGTTGGCACGCTGACGTTGCAAAACAACGGAGTCATCCTGCTCTCGAACGATCTCTCGATCGGACGTTTTGAAGGTTCGACCGGAAGCGTCACCGTGGCCGGCGGCAAGCTCCTCGCGCCCGGCCTCAAGATTTACGTCGGCCGCGAAGGCGCCGGTCAAATGTCTGTGGCCGGCGGGGGCGTACAGGCCGCTCGTTTGTTGGTGGCCGCCAATGCCACGAACACGGCGACTGGAACGTTCGTGATGTCCGGCGGATTGTTGAGCCTTTCCTCCAATCTGGTGGTCGGCACTGTTTTCCTTTCCACCGGACAGGTGGTTGTAAGCGGTGGCACGATCACGGCCACGAACGCCAGCGGAGGAGGGACGGTGAACATTGCCAGCGGCACGCTGACCCTGACGGGCGGAACCATCGTGGCGGACCGACTGGTGGCGACCAACTCGGCTGGAAGGATGATTTTTAGCGGCGGCGTCCTCGAAACGGCAGGCAGCACGGTGGCGAATGGCGCTCCGTTCGTCGTGGGTGACGGCACCAACGCCGCCACGCTCCGACTGCTCGGCGGGATGAATTCCTTCGCCAACGGCCTGATCATTTCTTCCAATGCCACTCTGGCAGGCTGCGGGACGATCATCGGTAGCATTATCAATCACGGAACCGTCTCCACTAATTGCGCGGGCGGGCCGGTCTTGCCCACGATCACGAAGCTCAGCAAAATCGGGAACACGGCCAGTGTTTCGTTCACAACGGCGAAGGGGCTAAGCTATACCGTCGAGTACAAGAACAGCTTGAGCGCCTCCAATTGGGCGATGATCCTGCCAGCGGTAACGGGAACCGGAAGTGCGGCGACCGTAACGGACACCGCGGCCACGGTGCCGACGCGGGTTTATCGCGTCCGCGCCCAATAGCCTGGCTTGGAGCCGGGCATCGTTGGCTCGCCCGCCTTAACGGAGTGATGAGTCACGCGAGGAGCGTTCACTTCCGGTCAAGCAGCGGCGCAACTACCGCGTGGAGGCTTTGTGAAATGATCGGCATGGAAAATCTTTCCAGGCAGCGCGCGCGCGCCTTTTCGCCCAGCGCCCGGCCTTTCGCCGGATTCTGCAACAGATCGGCGATCGCCGCCGCCAGCAGCTTCACGTCGCCAGGAGGGACCAGCGAGGCGCAGCCGTCCAGCGTGGCCGGCAGGTCCGAGATCGAACTGGCGACAATCGGTTTGCCCATGGCCATGCAATCATAAACTTTCATCGGCATCTGATAGCGCGAGGGCGCCTTATCCAACTGGGGGATGGCAACCACGTCCGCCGCCGCCAGCAAGGTCGGCAGCGACGTGTAAGGCACCAGCGGAATTTTCTGCACTTCGCAGCGTTCCCATTCCGGGAGGGCCATGTCTTCGGGCCGGCAGAGCACGGCGAGCCGCGCGCCAGCCACTTTGGCCACCGCCTTGGCCAACGGGCGGATTCCTTTATGTTTTCGCGGCGTGCCCGGAAACAAGACGGTTGGTCCGGTGAACTCGTACAAACGGCGGGCCGCTTCCCGGTCGATGACGGCCGGGTCGAACAAATCGGTCAGCGAACCATGCGGCACGAGCGTTCCGCCGAATCGTTTTTGCAGGGCGCTGGATGCCACCGTGATGGCCGAAGCCGCCGGCGCGGCCCGCGTAAGGAGCGCCAGATAGATCTCCGAGTCCGGTCGATCCAGATCGGTGCGGGCAGGTTTTCTGGTTTCAGCCGCCAGCGGGGCGAGCGCCACGTCGAGATCGTCGATGTCCAGGATCAGCGGCACCTGCCGTCGTTCCGCCGCCAGCAAGCCCGCGCCAAACGAGGCGAGGTACGGCTTGACCGCAATCAGGACATCTCCATCGGCAGCCTCCACGAGCTCGACCAGCGAATCATAGAATTTTGGAAAATCCTTTTCCGGCACGGTCTTGAGCCAAGGCTCTCGCGGCAACGCCGGCCAGACTCCCTGGGCTTTGGCCAAGCCGACCATGGTCACGTCCGCGAACAGACTGGCGGCCTTGGCGAGGCGGTGCGCGCGCATCGCCGCGTTGGAATAAAGTTTGTGGCTAAGGATCGTGATTTTCATCGAACCGGAAAATGGGTCGCGGGAATCGACGGGCGCTGCCCTTAAAAAGGCCCTGAACCCGCGGGCAAAAGTCAGCCGGCAACAGCATGGGCTTCCTCGGACGGCAGCGTTCCAGAGCGGGCAGTAGCTTGCAAGCGGTACAAGGCCGCGTAACGCCCGTTGGCTTGCATCAATGTCTCGTGCGTGCCGCGCTCCAGGAGCTGTCCGCCTTCGAGATATAAAATTAAGTCGCAGTCGGTGGCGTGATGCAAATCATGGGTGATGAGAAAAGTCGTGCGTCCCTGGTTGAGTCGATCGAGCGATTCGGTCACCGCCCGCTGGTTCTTTCGGTCCAGGCCGGTCATTGGTTCGTCGAGGATGAGAATGGGGGCCTGGCGAATGGCGGCGCGCGCGATGGCGATCCGTTGTCGTTGCCCGTGCGACAGCGTCACCCCGCGCTCGCCCAGTACCGTGTCATAGCCCTGCGGCAGCGACTCGATGAACTCGTGGGCGTTGGCCAGCCGCGCGGCGGCCTGGATTTCCTCCGGCGTGGCGGAGGGCGCGCCGCAGGCGATGTTCTCCCGCACCGGCGCCGCAAACAGCAGGTTATCTTGCAGCACGACGCCGATTTGCGAGCGCAGCGATTCCAGCGTGTAATCGCGGATGTCGCGGCCGTCGATCGTGACCCGCCCATGCTGCGGGTCGTAAAGCCGTAGAATCAAGCTGACCACAGTGGATTTGCCGCTGCCGGACTGCCCCACCAACGCGACCCGCTGGCCGGGTTTGACTTCGAAATTCATGTCGCGCAGCAGCCGCTGTTCCTGCTCGTAGGCAAAGCTTACGCTTTCAAACCGCACTTCGCCGTGAAACGACGGCGCGCGGACCGCCTCCGGCAAATCCCGCACCTCCGGCACGCGCTCCAACAAATCGAGCACGCGCTCACCTGCCGCGGTCGCTTTACCCAGCCGCGCGGTGTATTTGGCGAACTCCTGAATCGGCCGGAACGCGTTCTTCAGATAGGCCAGAAAGACCAGGAGTTCACCGGCGCTCAATTCCTTGCGCAACACCTGCCGCGTCCCGTAAAACAACACCAACGCCCCCGCGATGGCGGTCAGCAAATCGACGGAGCGCTCAAGACCGGCGGCCAGCCGCTTGGCTCTCACGTCTTGTTTCAGGTTCTTTTCGCTTTGCCGGCTGAACTGCTGCTCGAAGGCCGATTCGAGCGAAAGGGCTTTCACCGTTTTGATGGCGGTGATGGATTCGGCGGCCGTCGCGGCCATGGCGCCTTCGCGTTTTCGCTGGAGGCGCGCGACCTCGTTGATTTTTCGCCCCATCGTCACCGTGCGCAGCCAGAACAACGGGAACACCGCCAGCGCCACGAGCGCGAGCCGCCAGTTCATCCAGAACATCAGGGCGAGCATCCCGGCGAGAATGAGCGCCTTGGCGAGCATCGGCAGGACGGCGGTCACCACCACGTCCTGGAGCAGGCCCACGTCGCTGATCACGCGGATCACCAGGTCGCCGCTCCGGGCCCGCGTGTGAAAGGAAAGCGAGAGATATTGGACATGGCGATAAAGTTGCGCGCGCACGCGGGTCAGCACGCGATTGCCGATCTTGGCGAAGCCGATGGTGCTCCAAAAGCCGGCCAGCGCGCGCAATCCGGTGATGGCAACCATCGCTATCGCCATCATGGCCAGCAAGGTGACCGGATCAAAAATATCAAACAAAGAAACGCGATAACCGTGCGCGCCGTGCATTTTGTTGATGACCCGGTCGAAGACCACCTTCAGCGGCCAGGGTTCCAGCAGTCGCAAGCCGACTTCCAGCAGCAGGGTGGCGAGGGATCCGAACATCAGCAGACGATGCTTCCGCACCTGGGGCCAGAAGTGCCGGAGGACCCGCCACAGGCCGGGAAGATCTTTTCGGAGTGTTTGCGGAGTGGGCATCTAAGTTCTGAGCGCCGCGCCATCAGCATGCGGTGTCGCCCCAAGCCCGGCAAGGCGGAGCACCCGCTGGGCCACGGCATCCCATGTGTATTGCTTCAACACGGTCGTTCGCGCGGCCTGTCCGAGTCGGGCGCGCAGTTTCGGGTCGGAATGCAGGCGTTCGAGCGCCGCCGCCAATCCAGCGGCGTCACCCGGCGTCACCAACAAACCATTCCGGCCCTCTTCAATTAAGCTTTTCAATTGTCCGATCCGGCTGGCCACGACGGAAAGGCCCGCGGCCATGTATTCATAGACCTTGAGGGGGGAAAAGTAAAAGTGCGCCAGGGGCGGATACGGCGCGACTCCGACGTCCATCGACGCCAGCCAGCCCGGCACCGCGCTCGCATCGACCGCGCCGGCCAAATGGACCGCCTCGGTCAAACCGGCCGCGGCCAGGTCCGCCACCAAGCGGTCGCGTTCCGGGCCGTCACCCACGATCAAAAGTCGCGTCTGTGGATGGCGGCGGCGCAACTGCGCGAAGGCTTCGACCAAAATCGAGAGTCCGTGCCACGGCTTCAACGTGCCGACAAACCCGACGGTGAAGGTTCCGGCCGGCCTTGGCAGCGTCGGCGCCAGCCCCGGGGAGAATCGTCTCGGACTGACCCCGTTCGGGACCATGTGGATTTTGTTTCGCGCGCCCGGAAACTGTTCCACGTAAGCGGCCACCTCGTCCGAAACTGCCAGGATCACGGTGGCGGCGCCGAACACCTGTTCGGCTACGCGCTGGGCGCCGGCGCGGTCCGCAAGGTCACGATGCGCCGCTTGCTCTTCAATGAGCGGGGCGTTGACCTCCAGCAGAGCCGGGATGTTCGCCGCGCGCGCATATTCCATGGCGGCAAAACTCCAGAGCGAATAGCGCTCATACACCAGGTCATAAGGCAATTCGCGCGCCAGCGCGGCGCGCAATTCCCCGTTGGCGGCCAGCGCGGCTTGCTCGCGAGCGGCCAGGTCGCCTTTGGGCGGACGCGGCAGCGAATGGACCCGCAGGTCTTCCAACCCCATTGGTGGGGTCCCGCTGGCGTTCGCGCTAAACACTTCCACATCGGCGCCGCGATTTTTCAGGGCGCGGACGACTTCCTGCACGTGGATCGAGCATCCTTTCCGGCCAAAAATCGGCACGCCGAGGTCCGCGCTCACATAGGCGATTCTCACCGGTTCACCTCGGTCGCGGGTTCGCGCAGATTCTTCATCTCCATGGTCTGGCCGGCTTTCGACGGTTCGGCCGGCGCCGTCCCCAACAAAAGCTCGCGCAGTTGGGCGAAGTTGCTGCGCCGGTCGAAACGCTGCTCGATGACCGTTCGCGCGCGGGCAGCCAGGCTTTCGCGGAGTTGCCTGTCCCCGAGCAGCAACTCGATGCTCGCCGCCAGTCCATTCGGGTCGCCGGGAGCAACCAACAGGCCGGTCCGGCCGTGCTCGACCAACTCCTCGATGCCATCCAGATGGGTCGTCACCACTGCCACGCCGACCGCCATCGCTTCCTTAAGGACATTGGGCAAAATATCGCGGTCGCCGTCCGGCGCCTCAATGCAGGCCAAGGCAAAAATCATGGCCCGCTCCAAAAGCGCCCGCAATTCTTGTTGCGGCAACGGGCCGACCATGCGGATGTGCTGCTGCACTCCGCAATTCCGGATCTGTTCCTTGACCGCGCCCGCCAGGCGGCCGGTGCCGACTATCTCACAGCGAAAGTTGAGTCCCTTTTCCTTCAGCAGCCGGCACGCCTCGATAAAGTCGGCAAACCCCTTCTTTTCCACCAGGCGGCCGACGCTCAGGATGAGCGGCTCGACCGGCTCGGTATTGCGCCGGGGAAAGGCATTCAAGTCGATGCCGTTGTAAATCGGGTGGACCGCCAGCTCCTCGTTGACCGCGGCGCGCAGGCAGGCGGCGCTGAAACGGCTGTTGGCGACGACGAAGCGCGCCCGGCGCATCCGTTCGTGGAGCTTGGGCGAAGTGAGTTGGTTACCCTGAAATACGTCTTTGGCATGGGTGGTGATGCTGTAAGCGACGCCCGCGATCCGGTGAGCGATCAACGCGACCTTCGCCGGGATATTAGCGTAGTGGGCGTGCAGGTGGCGGATGTCCCCCATTTCGCGGATGAGGCAGCAGGCCTGGCAGAACCGGAGCAGAGAGCTCCTGAAGGCCCCCCGCCGGGAACCACGAATCAGATGCCGGAGCGTGTGCCAATATTCGCGGCGATGCTGGAGCAAGACAACCATCTGGCCCTGCAGAACGCGTATCGGCTCGTGATGAAGTTCTTCGGGCAGATAGGTAATCGGGGACCGCACTGATTTGACCTGGGGATGCGACACGGCATCGACGGGGCGCTTGAGTGAAAAAATGTGGAGCGAGACTCCTTGCCGTTCCAGTTCCAGGATTTCGTTGAGGATAAAAGTCTCCGACAGACGGGGGAACATTTTGAGCACATAACCGATCTGCAGGCCCCCAGCCGGATTCATGAGGCGGCCCGCTCGGACGCGGCGGTGGCGTGTTCGGCCTTGGTCGCCGCCAGTGCCAGCAGGTGGCTGGCGGCCTTGCGGGCGCCGTCAAAACTCAAAACTGCGTTGGCCCGATCGAGCGCTTTCTGGCGTCCATCGCGGACGGCTCCATCCACCTGGTTCCGGAGCGTTTCGGCGCTGAGCTGCTCGGGCCTGAGGGTCCGCAGCAAGCCGAGGCGCTCGAACGCCAAGGCCCGAAGCAATTGTTCGGCGCGCGGCGCAGTGCGCGGCACGCAGACGGTCGGCAAGCCCCGCGAAACTGCCTCCACCAGCGTGTTGTAGCCCCCCATGCACACCAGCCCGTCCACCGACCAAAACAGGCTGGAGAGATTCTGCACAAACGTGTGCAGCATCACTTTGGTTTCGTCGGCCAGTCGCTGGAGCCGTTTGAAGTCATGGAGGGGCGTCATCGGGCCGGTGACCACGATGCCCTGCCAGGCCGCCCCCGCCGCCGCCCGCATAAAGGTTTCCAGCAGGGGGCAGCCATCTTCGCCGCCACCCGAGGTGGCCAGGACGACCGGACGCGGCCGATTCTGCAACGTCAGCGCCGACCAGCGGATGTCGCTGCGCCCTTCCGGCTCCTCGCGATTGATCACATAGCCGCAAAAGCGGGTGCGTTCCACCACGGCGGGGGAAAAGTCATATTCGGCAATCGGATCGAAGACCGAGCGATGGCCGTACACAAAAACCAGGTCGTAGAATTCCGCAATGGCAGCTTGAAGATTCTCCGGCGCCCATTCCTGAAGCACGGTCTCGCGCTCGTCGAGGATGTCCCGCAGTCCCAGGACCGCGTGAC
>WNGH01008743.1_pt1 | contig 14522 bp, 12 predicted proteins | sample 5400631 | NCBI WGS metagenome assembly WNGH01 (sample SAMN13153373, study PRJNA577476) | soil metagenome | isolation source: 115 cm soil or saprolite under Garry oak tree replicate 1 | place: USA:California | collected 2016-06-15
CGTCGATCGTGCTGATCACCCACGACCTCGGCGTGGTGGCGGAGGCGTGCGACCGAGTGGCCGTGATGCACGCGGGTCAGCTCGTGGAGATCGCCGACGTCCACACGCTCTTCAAACGCCCGCTGCATCCCTACACGCAGGCCCTCGTGCGCTCGATTCCGCGGATCGATCGCGAGGTCGCCATGGAACCCATCCCGGGCGCGGTGCCCTCGCTGCTGGCGCCGGCGCCGGGCTGTCGTTACGCCGACCGTTGCGCGCGCGTGCTGGAGGTGTGTCGGCGCGAGCGCCCCGTGCTGCGCGCGGCGGGGGCGAGCCACGAGGTCGCCTGCCATGCCGTCGAGGTGGAGAGTGGCACTGCTGTCCGTTGAGGGCCTCGTCAAGCACTTCCCGCTCGGTGGCGCTCGCGCGTGGCTCGACCGGCTGGGCGGGCAAGCGCCGCGCTCGGTGCGCGCGGTGGACGGCGTGTCATTCGCCGTCGCGCCGGGGGAGACGCTGGGCCTCGTGGGCGAGTCCGGCTGCGGCAAGTCGACAGTGGCACGCTCGATCTTGCGCCTCGTGGAGCCGACGGCGGGCCGCGTGACCTTCGGTGACGTGAACCTCACCACGCTGAGCGCGGAGCCGCTGCGCCGCCAGCGCCGCGACCTCCAGATGGTGTTCCAGGACCCGACGGCGTCGCTGAACCCGCGCCTCAGCGTGGGGCGCACGGTGGAGGAGCCGTTGCGGCGCCACACCACGCTCGGCACCGGCGAGCGGCGCGCGCGTGTGGCCGAAGTGCTGGCGCAGGTCGGCCTGGGCCCCGAGCTGGCCGGTCGCTACTCGCACGAGCTCTCGGGGGGGCAGCGCCAGCGCGTCAACTTCGCGCGGGCCATCGCCACGCGGCCGCGGTTCGTGGTCCTCGACGAGCCGACGTCGGCCCTGGACGTCTCGCTCCGCGCGCGGGCCATTCTCCTGCTCGACGAGCTGCGCGCCACGCTCGGCATGACGTACTTGTTCATCTCTCACGACCTCGCCAGCGTGAAGTACCTCGCCCATCGCGTCGCCGTCATGTACCTGGGGACGATCGTGGAGGAAGCGTCCACCGCCGAGCTGTTCACGCGGCCCCTGCATCCTTATACGCGGGCGCTGCTCTCCGCCGTCCCGGTGCCGGACCCCGATAGGCGGCATGCGCGTATCGTGCTCGCCGGCGAGGTGCCGAGCCCCATCGACATTCTCGGAGGCTGTCGCCTGCGCGGCCGCTGCCCACTTGCGCAGCCCGTCTGCGCGGAGCCCGTTACACTGCGCGAGGTGGCGCCGGCGCACCGCGTCGCCTGCCATCTCGTCTGACCCCGGACCAGAGGAGGCCGACCGCCATGGCGGAGGAGACGTTTCTCGAAGGCAAGGTCGCGCTCGTCACCGGCGCCTCCTCGGGAACGGGCGTGGACATCGCGCGTGAGCTGGCCCGATGTGGGGCCCGTGTGGCCGTCCACTATCGCCACTCGCGCGCCGGAGCCGACGAGGTGGTGGCGGCCATTCATAGGATCAGCGGAGAGGCCAAGGCCTTCCGGGCTGATGCGGCTGTGAGCGACGACGTGCGTCGCCTGGTGGACGAGGTCGAGTCCGCACTCGGGCCGGTGAGCGTGCTCGTCAACAACGCGGGGCCCTTCGCGGACACCGCCTTCCGGACGCTCTCCGAGCGCGACTGGGACTACGTGATGAACGCCAACCTCAAGGCGGCGTTCGTCGCCTCGCAGCGTGTGCTGCCCGGCATGGAAAGGCTCGGCTGGGGGCGCATCGTCAACCTGGGCGCCACCTCCGGCCTCGTGCGCTCGCACTCGGTGTACGGACTCGCCAAGGCGGCGCTGCTCCACCTGACGGAGAGCATGGCGGTGGAGTTCGCTCCCCACGTGACCGTGAACGCGGTGGTGCCAAGCCAGATCGCCAGCGCGCGCACCGACAGGATGCCGGACTACAAGGCCGCCGCCATCGCGACCACACCACTGAAGCGCCTCGTCACCCAACCCGAGATCGCGAAGATCGTCGCCCTCCTGTGCTCGGCCTCTTTCGATTTCGTGACGGGTCGCGCCATAATCCTGGACGGCGGGCGCAGCCTCCCCGTGTTTCCGAAGCTCAACCTCGCCGCTGGCTTGGAGCCCTGACATCGGGGGAAGTGACCCTCTCAAGGCGGAAACACGGGTTTCGAATCCCGTTGGGGCCACCAAGTTAATTTCGTTATCGGTTTTCGCTCCGTGTTTTAGGGCGTGCAGAGCTGGCGCGGGCCAGTTACACAATCATTCGGCGGGGCAAGTCGGGGTGCGTCGCGCTTACGAAAAAGAGCGTTGCGATTATGGAACTGGTTACCGCCTGCGTGTTGTTGCCCCTGGGATGAGTTGGTAGAAACTTTCCCAGGAATGACAACTTTCAGCCGGTGGCGGCGTTCGTTGGAGTTGGCACCGAGGGTCGCCGTTCACCGGCTGATGGCGGCGTCCGCCGAGCTAAGCAGTTACACAATCTCGATTGTGGGACTCGGCACACGGTAGCGAGGCAGGTCGCGGATTATGGTGGAGCCGCCGGGGGCGAGCTCACTACTATGCTCAGCCCGAGGCCAAAGGGGAGGGCCTCGCGCTGATCGAGAGCGCCGAACAGTTCTTCGCCGCGACCGGTGCCGTCAGAGCGTCAGTCGCCCTAGCCGTTCGGCCCAGAACGTCATCCCGAGCTCCCCGAACGTCCGCCGCGCGGCGGCGAGATGCTCGCTCGACCCCGTGATCCTGGCCAGCGTCGCATGGCACCAGCCGCCCTCCGGACGCGCGCCGAGCTCGCGCGCGAGGGCGAGCGCCTTCTCCGCGCGGGTGCGCGCCGTCGCCGCGTCGCCGTCGCCGAGCAGCAGCTCCGCCTCCAGGCGCAGCAGCGGGCCGCGGTAGCCATGCGCATCGCGCTCGGTCACGTCGGCCAGACCGCGCGCGATGATCGGCCGGGCCTCGTCGGGACGCCCCGCGGCGAGATAGACCGCGGCCGGCACCGAGCCGAAACGTGTCCACTGTAGCTGTGCGCCCGCCGGCCGCTCGAGGCCGCGCTCGAGATACTCGACTCCGCGCGCGCGATCACCGGCGAGGAGCGAGGCCCAGGCGAGGTAGAGGCCGTTGGCGCAGACGCCGTGCATCAGGTCGTGCTCCTCGGCGATGGCGAGGCCGCGCGTGAGCGCGACAACGGCTGCCTCCAGATCGCCCTGGAGCAGCTTCAGGTAGCCGAGAAACGCGTTCGCGATCGAGAGGCTCGAGGCGTGCCGGATCTCGGTCGCCATCCGGAGGGCTTCGGTGGCGGAGGCGAGGGCGGCGTCGAAGCGTCCGAGCGCGCCCTCGGCCTCCGAGCGCCAGCCGCACAGGCTCACGAAGATCGGATAGACGAGCCCGGGCTCGTGGCCCTCGGCGGCCGTCGCGAAGAGCTTGACGCCGATGTCGAACTCCTCGACGGCCTCCTCGAAGCGTCCCATGTCGCGGCACGCGACGGCGCCGATGAAGCGCGCGTAGCTGCGCGTCCGCAGGTCGGCGGCATCGGCGCGCGCCGCGGCCTCCCGCGCGCGCTCGAGCGCGCGGTGCAGCGTGCCCGGGATCGCGCCGGCCAGGGCAATCGCCTGCGCCTGCCGCACCTGCACGCGCGCCAGCCGAGGGCCGTCGTCGAGCGACCGCGCGAGGGCCTCCACCTTGTCGCCGAGGACGCCGAGCCCATCGACCTGGCCCGTCGAGATCCGCGTCGACCAGAGCTCGAGGTACGCGTCCAGCTCCAGATTGCGATCCGCCGCGTCGCCCAGACGTTGGAGCGCGTCGACGCTGGCCTCGTAAAACGTCACCGCCGTGCCGTAGCGCGCCTCCGCCTGCGCCTTCGCGCCGGCGCGATAGAGATAGCTCGCCGCAGAGGTCCACACCTCGCCGCGGACCGCGTGGTGCGCCAGGACCTCGACGCTCTCGGGCGCGTGGCCGCGTTCCCGTGCCTCGAGCGCGGCGAGGACGCCCGTGTGGAGCAGGCGTCGACGCTCGCGGAGCAGGCTCTGGTAGGCCACCTCGAGCGTGAGCGCGTGCTTGAAGGTGTACTCGAGCTCGGGAAACAGGCTGGTTTCGTAGAGGAACTCGGCCGCCTGCAGCTGCGCGAGGCCGCGACGGAGCTCCAGCGCCGTCGTTTCCGCCACCGTCTCAAGCAGCGTGAGGGCCACGGTCTTGCCGATGACAGCGGCCGACTGGAGAAGATGCTTGATCGGCGGCGGCAGCCGGTCGATGCGCGCGGCGAGCACGGCCTGGACGGTGGCCGGTACCTGGATCGTGTCCAGCGCTTTCGCGAGCCGGAACGAGCCGCGCTCGCCGACGACCACGCCCGTCTCGACGAGCGTCCGCACGCTCTCCTCGAGAAAGAACGGATTGCCCTCGGTGCGGCCGAGGAGCAGGCGTTTGAGCGGCTCCAGCGGACGCCCCGCGCCCAGCAGGGCGTCCAGCAGGGCCGCCGCGCTCTCGGCCGCGAGGGGATCGATGCGGAGCTGGGTGTAGTAGGTCTTGCCGCCCCAGCCGTGCTGGTACTCGGGGCGATAGTTGACGAGCAGCAGCACGCGCGCTGTTGGCAGACTCTCGACGAGGCTGTCGAGCAACGCCTGCGTCTCGCTGTCGATCCAGTGCAGGTCCTCGAAGAGCAGCGCGACCGGCTGCAGCCGGCTCTCGCGCAGCACGAACCGCTTGATGGCGTCGAGGATGCGCTGCCGACGCTCGGCGGCGCCCAGCGCATCCCACTGGCGATCGCCCGCCGGCGTCCCGAGCAGCGCGAGCAGGGCCGACAGCGTGTCGCGCAGCGTCTCGTCCAGCGTAAGCAGCTTGCCGGTGACCTTCTCGCGAACGACGCGCGGCTCGTCGCGCTCCTCGACCTTGAAATACATCCGCAGCAGGTCGATCACCGGCAGGTACGGCGTCGCCTTGCCGTAGGAGACGGACGCCGACTCGAGGACCAGCCAGCCGTCGGTGAGGTGCGAGCGGCTGAACTCCCAGTACAGCCGCGACTTGCCGACGCCGGGCTCGCCGACCACGGCGACGAGCTGCCCGGAGCCGGCGCGCGAGCGGTCGCGCGCCAGCGCCAGCTGCTGCAGCTCGGGATCGCGACCGACGAAGCGCGTGAGCCCGCGCGCGGCGGCCGCGTGCAGCCGCGAGCGGATCGGCGAGGCGCCGGTGAGCTCGTAGACGTCGAGCGGCGCGTCGAGCCCCTTCACCGGCCGCGGCCCCAGCGGCCGCGTGAGAACGTAGCCCTCGATCAGGGCCAGCGTCTCCGACGGAATCAGGATCGTGCCGGGCATGGCCATCTGTTCCATGCGGGCGGCCAGGTGAGTCGTCTGGCCGATGGCCGTGTAGTCCATGTGCAGATCGCTGCCGATGGAGCGCACGACCACCTCGCCGGAGTTGAGACCCACGCGGATGTGGACCGGCAGCCCAAGGCTTCTGTGCAGCTCCTCCGCGTACTCCTTCACCCGCTGCTGCATCCGGAGGGCGGCGTAGCACGCGCGGACGGCGTGATCCTCGTGGGCGATCGGCGCGCCGAAGAGGGCCATGATGCCGTCGCCCATGACCTGGTTCACGGTGCCCTCGTAGTGATGGACGGCCTCGATCATGCGCTCGAGCACGGCGTCGAGCAGCCGGCGGGCGTCCTCGGCGTCCCGGTCGGCCAGGAGCTCCATCGAGCCCTTGAGGTCTGCGAACAGCACGGTGACGTGTTTGCGCTCGCCCTCGAGGGCGCCGCGCGAGTTGAGAATCTTCTCCGCGATGTGCGTGGGCGTGTACTCGACCGGCGAGGCGAAGCGTGTCTCGGCGGCGGGGGCGGCTGCGCCCGCCGGCAGCGCGCACTCCGGGCAGAATTTCGCCCCGGGCGGCAGGCGCGTCCCGCAGCGTGCACAGGTGACCGCCGCCGCCAGCGGCGCCGCACACTCGACGCAGAACTTCGCGGCGGGCGGGCTCTCGTGCTGGCACCTGACGCACTTCATAGCGGGCAACGCTACCGCGTGACCAGGCGCTTGACAACCATGGCCGGCCGCCGCAGAGTCGAGGCCGCCCGACGAAGGAGATCAGCATGGCCAATCAGATCGCCGCGCAGGGTGTGCACCATTTCCGCCTCACCGTCAGCAACGTCGATCGGGCCGTGAAGTTCTACACGGAGGTCCTGGGCTTCACGAAGCTCATGGACCTGAACCCGGGCGCGTTCCTGAGCAACGGCAGCGTGGGCCTCGGCATCGGGCCCCATCCCTTTCCGGACCGCGCGATCAAGAACGATCGCTTCGACGAGAACCGGATCGGCCTCGACCACATGAGCTTCGCGGTGCCCTCACGGGCGGCGCTGGACGACGCGGTCCGCGTCCTCGACAGTCACGGGGTCGCGCACAGCGAGATCCGCGATCTCGGCGAGGGGTTCGGGATCTCCATCGTCGTGTTTCGCGATCCCGACAACGTGCAGCTGGAGGTCAGCGGGCCCCGGAAGTAGCGTCGTCAGCATCATGCCACTGCGGATGCCGCGCACGGCCCGCAGCGACGACGCCGCGTCGTCGGCGCGGGAAGCGCTTCGCTTCTCTTCGAGCAGGCCACCAACGCAGACGGAGTCTGGACGCTTGTCGTCCGGTCGAGTGACGGCGTCGTCGACCACATCTTCCGCGCCGTCGATGAGTACGGCTACTTCGCGGGCCGCTTCAACGCCTTACCGCAACCTTCAGGGACCCGAGTCTAGAACGCCTCAAGAAGCGGATCGTCGCCAGCAGGCGGTGACGCCGTGGTAGGCGTCCTCGACACGATCAAGCACAACCTCAGCGAGATGACGCTGACAACCGAGACGATCAAGACGCAGGTCTCTGGCGAAGCGTGGATGAAGCAGAGACGAGCGGAGATCAAGTGGGAGTGTTACTCGAAGCTCGCCGAGGACCTCGGCGAACTGGCGACGCTGCTTCAGGAAGTCCGATTCATCCGGCGTCGTGGCCCTGTGCCGGGCTTCGATCAAGCGGCGCTCGATAACAAGATCGCGCTGAATCAAGCCGCCGCAGACGCCGCGATGGAGAGACATCGTCGGTACGCCTCGATCGCCCGGATTGTCGTTCCGCCCGAGGTACGAACCTTCCTGAGTACCTTCGCTGACGAATGGAATCGAACCGTCCTGTTGGAGGATCAGTACCGAGGATCTCCGCCAGCTGGCCGCGGGCAGCCCGCCGGTTGAGCTCAAGCTGCCAGAGACGGTCCTCGGCGACGGTGAAGCCGTAGGCCTCAAAGAGGCCCGGGTTGGTTTCGCCCTGGCCCCTTCGTCGTTGCTTTCTCAGATCCCGAGGGCGTTTCTTGCCATCGGATGAAGCATGGCCGTTTTCGGGACTGCGAGCCCGTCCTTGTTCCACGCGAGCATGAGCGCCACCGTCACAGCTTGGAACGCGTTCAGGTATCCCGCGCCGACCTGATACTCCTCATAGCCCGGCATTGGCGTCGCACTTCCTTCGAGCGTGGACTTGATCTGATCCGGAGTAAGCGCGGGATTTGCCTCCAGCATCAGGGCGACCGTGCCCGACACATGCGGAGTCGCCATGCTGGTCCCGCTCGCCGCCGCGTAAGAAACCGCGTCGGTGCCGAGGTTGATCAGGTCGACGGCGAAGAAGGTATCGATGACAATGCCTGTGCTGGCACGCGCCGCCACGATGTCCGCACCGGGTGCCGTGATCGTCGGGTGATAGAGTGGATCGCCCGGGATTCCGCGGGAGGAAAAATCGGCGAGCGTCTGGCCGTCCTTGAGCCCGGCCGCAACACAGATGACCCACGGCGCGACACAGAACGGGTTCAGGGTGTTTTGACCGGGCCCGTCGTTGCCGGCGGCGAAGACGACCACCAGTCCGGCATCGTGGGCCATCTTGCTCGCCACGTTGATCGGGTCATTCGGCGAGAAGGGCCCGCTGGTCCCCCAGCTGTTGGAGATCACTCTGATCCCGTACGTGTCCCGGTTGGTCAGCACCCAGTCGAAGGCCTCGAGCGCCGTCAAGACGAACAGCGCCTCCCCGGCGCCGAGGCCCACCAGGTTTGCACCGATGGCGACGCCGCGGTATTTCCCGGCGAGCGCGGCGCCGGTCCCGGCGGCGGTCGAGGCCACATGGGTTCCGTGGCCGCTCGTCGTGTCGGTGTTGGCGAGGTTCTCGACGACGATCGGGCCGGCCCCGAACAGATCGGGCCCAACCTTCACGTTCTGGATGACCTTCTGGCCAAAGGGCAGGTCTGGATGCGTCCCATCGATGCCGCTGTCGATGACGGCCACGCCGACACCTCTCCCCGTGACTCCGAGCTCGGTCCAGACCCGATCGGCCCCGATGAGCGGAACACTTTGGTTGAGGAAATAGTCGAGCTGACGGTTGTGGTGGATCGACCTGACACCAGGCAGGCCGACAAGGCCTAGAATCTGAACCGCGGTACCCCGTACGCCGACCATCGGGAGCATCCGAAACGGGAGAACCTGAACGCCGGTAGTTCGAACCGTCGCGAGCGCGAGTGCGCTCGGGTACTGGTCGAAGACGACGACGGCCTCGACAAGTTCGCCCGGCGCAGCGGCATCGAGTGCGTGCCGAAGAATCGGGTCGATCTCGCCCGTGAAACTGAGCCAGGTGGGCGCAATCCCCAGTAGCTGGGCGCGCACGGGCACTCCCTGGAACCCGAGGAGCCCGATGACCACTGCGATTGCCGTGGCGGTCACATGCCATCCTCTTCTCATGCGCTGACGCCCCCTTCCCAAGCGCCGATTCCTCCACGGGGACTGTAGGCTTTGATCCAGGCGTCGATGACGATGCCCTTGTCCAAGACACGATCGACAACATCGAGGAGACTTGTGCCGCCGGCTGTCCGTTCAACGGGTATCGCTCTTCCGTGTCTTTCATGAAGTTCGTCGGACCCGCCGCCGGAGCGCTGTCGGCGCCGCCGAGAGAAGGGCAACCTTCCGCGCGCGATCCTTGATCTGCTTCCGGACGTCATCGGCGTCGCTGTCGCTGTGGGGTGATCGGAAAGAGATGACGATCGTACTTCCACCAGTCGAGCCCGATCTCCTGCGCCTTGGCGATGGAGCACATGATCATCCGGATGCGCATTGTGAGGAGCTCGATCTCGGCGAGAGAGATGCGAATGTCGCCGGTGATGGAAAGGCCCTTGTCGAGCACGCGGTCGAGAACATCGACGGTGCTGCTGGCCCGAGGACCTACGCTTCCCTCTAAGGACATCCCCTCCCCCGTAGCCGGCAGCGAGTCAGAAACCGACGGTGCCGGTGCAACGTTGGTGCCTAACCCAGCGTCTCGAAATATCGGCCACTTGAACTTGATGGTGGCAAAACGTCTACCCATTACAGCCTTCAGTGGCTGAGCACCTTCTAGGGAAAAGTTTCCTCCTTGGTGTTACCTAGGACGCGTCGATGCGCCCTCCGCCCCTGCCCAATTCAAGTACCGCGTCCTGATAGTCGACGGCGTCGAGGACACTCGCGAGATGTACGCGCTCTACTTCACTTACCTGGGCCGCAGGCTGCATGTTCGGGCCCGACTACACGGCGGGGTGTCCGCACTGCTCGGCGATCGCGGACGGGTTCGACGGCTTCGTCGTTCACCTGGCCAACCACGACGTCACGCTTTCGGCGGTTTCGCGGGCGCCTCTCGCGAAGCTGCAGGCGTACAAGCGGCGGTGGGGTGGACGTTTCCCTGGGCGTCCTCGCTCGGCAGCGATTTCAACTTCGACTTCTACGTCTGGTTCAGCGAGGAGCAACAGCGCGAGGGGAGCATCGAATACAACTACCGGCGCGGCGGCCACGCGATGGACGCGACGTCGGTCCCGGAGCCTGTCGCCGAGCTCGCGGCCACTGTCGGAACCGACGCGGCGACGTACACCCGGGAGAGGCCGGGCATGAGCGAAGACCTCAGGAAGCGTCGAAGAAGGCTTGGCGAACAAGCGGGCTCAGCGCGCGACGCCCTCCCGATTGGTGATTCGTCGGGCCAGGGCGGCTTTCCAGTGATGAGTCACTGTCTGCACCGTAGCTGAACGCGAAAGAGGTGAGGTGCTGGCGTAAATCTGGGTGGGGGCGCCCCCGATCATCTGTCCTCCGTGTCGCCGATGCTCCCCGGGCACCGCGGTATCATATGGTCCCTCTATGAACCGGGACCACGCGAAGCGCGCGCTCGACTTCCTCGCTGACATGATCCGCTTCAAGAGCTACTCGGGCACGCCGGGGGAAGGCGAGCTCGCCCGCTTCGTCGTCGAGCAGATGCAGCGGCTCGGCCTCGAGGCGTTCACTCAAGAGGTCGAGCCCGGACGCATGAACGCGATCGGGATCTGGCGCGGGACGGGCGGCGGCAAGAGCCTGCTCTTCAACGGCCACCTCGACACGAACCCGGTGACCGAGGGCTGGACCGTCGATCCGTGGGGTGGCGTCTACGACGACCGGTTCGTGTACGGCATCGGCGTTTCCAACATGAAGGCTGGCGACGCGGCGTCGTTCTGCGCGGTGGAGCGGCTGATCGAGGGCGGTGTTCGGCTTCGCGGCGACGTCGTGCTCACCTACGTCGTCGGCGAGCTGCAGGGCGGCATCGGCACCATCAAGGCCATCGACTCTGGGGTCCGGGCCGACTACTTCATCAACGGCGAGCCGACGGATCTGGCCGGCCTCACGCTCCATGCCGGCGCCTTCAACTGGATGATCGAGCTCACCGGCATCACGCGCCATGTCTCCAAGCGCGAGGAAGCGGTCGACGCGATCGCGGCGGCCACACGCCTGATCCCGCGCATCAATGCGCTCGCCTTCAGTGCCGCCGCGAACCCCGATCACGCGTCGGTCAACCGCGCCCACGTCGGCGTGGTGCACGGTGCCCTGTCGCGCGAGCTGCACGAGTGGCGCCCGCCCCAGGTGGCGGACTTCGCGCGGCTGGTGGGCACCGCGCGCTACGCGCCGAGCCAGTCGGAGGCGTCGGTTCTCGCAGATTTCCGGCGCCTCCTCGACGAGGTCGAGCGCGAGACGCCAGGCCTCCGCGCGACCGTCGCGCGCTCGGCGCTGGGGAACCGGCCCGTCATGCTGCCCTTCGAAGTCCCGCGCGACGCCCGCATCGTCGAGGTCGTGCGCAAGGCGTATCGCGCGGTGCGCGGGGCGGAGCAGCCGCTCGGCCCGGTGCCGCCCTACTGCTTCTACGGCACCGACGCCGCGCATCTCCTCCACCGCGCGCACATGGAAGGCGTCGTGTGCGGGCCCGGCGGCCGCTACAACACGATGCCCGACGAGCGCGTGGACGTGGCCGACTACCTCGACATGGTCGAGATCTACATGCTCGCCATCCAGGAGATCTGCCGATGACGCCGAGGATCTCTCGCCGCGCGTTTCTGGGGGTCACCGGCCTCATCACCGGCGCCGCCGCGATCCCGGGTCTGACGCCCGCGCGGGTGCTGGCCCAGAGCGAGAAGCCCGGCGGCCTTCTGCGCGTGAGCGTCACGTTCGGGCTGAGCACGATCAATCCGATCATGCACATCAGCGGCGCGGAGTGGATGGCGACGAAATGGATGTACAACAACCTGACCCGTCTCGGCGATGGCGCCAGGGTGTGGACGTTCAAACTCCGGCAGGGCGTCCGCTTCCATCACGGGCGGGAGCTCGCGGCCGAGGACGTTGTCGCCACCTTCACCACGCTGCTCGATCCGAAGACGGCGTCGCCGTACCGCGGTGAGGTCGGCCCTGTCGACCGGGTGGAGGCGCTCGACAAGTCGACGGTGCGCTTCACGATGAAGTCGCCGTTTTCGGTGTTCCCGGCCATCGCGGCCGTGCCGAACGCGCGCGTCGTCGCGCGCGAGGGGCTCGCCGACATGAAGGCCCTCGCCTCGCGGGAGTTCGGGACGGGCCCCTTCAAGCTGAAGGAGTTCGTCCCGGGTGATCGCGTGGTGGTCGAGCGGTTCGCCGATTATTTCCGCAAGGGCGAGCCGTACCTCGACGGCGTGACCCTGCGTGTCTTTCCCGATCCGGCCACCGAGCTGACCGCGTTCAAGAGCAAGGAGATCGATCTGATCTCGGGGCTGACGCCCGATCTCTTCTCGCAGGTGGCGACGCTGGCGGGCGCCGAGGGCCTGGCCGTCGCGGGCGGCACCTTCGCGGCCGTCACGCTCCCGTCCGATAAGCCCCCATTCAACGACAACCGCGTGCGCGAGGCGCTCAAGCTCTGCGTCGATCGCAAGCTCATGCTGGCGGCGATCCACAACGGGCAGGGCGAGCTCGGCGTGGACCACCCCGTCTCGAGCGCCTACGACGCGTACGTGCCGCTCGCGCCGCGCAGCGCGGATCTAGAGAAGGCGCGTCAGCTCATGAAGGACGCCGGCCTCGCCAACGGCGTGACCGTGAAGCTCTTCGCGGCGAATTCGCCGCCGATCCGCGAGAGAATTGCGGTCGTGCTGAAGGAGATGGCGCGCCCGGTCGGATTCAACATCGACGTCGAGGTGCTGGCGTACGACCGGTACCTCGCGCAGGTGTGGAACAAGGGCGCGATGTATGTCGTGTACTACGCGACGCGGCCGACGGCCGACGCGATCCTGATGAAGCTGTACCATCCGAAGGAGGGGCTCGACGAGGGCCGGTGGGCGGCCGCGCACCCGAATGCGATCCGCCTGCTCGAGCAGGCCAGGGAGATCCTCGATCCTGACCGTCGCCGGCGGCACTACGCCGACTTTCTGAAGACCTCGCGTGACGAGGGCCCGTTCATGCTGCCGTTCTTCGCGAGCGAGCTGAACGGCAAGTGGGCGTACGTCCGCAACTACCGTCTGAGCCCGTCCAGCTCCGACATGGTGCTGGACGACGTGTGGCTCACGGGCGACGCGCCGAAGAAGAAAACTTGAGGTGGCGCGTTACGCGCTGAGGCGCCTCGCCTCGATCGCACTGATCCTGCTCCTCGTCTCGGCGATCGTGTTTGCGGCCATCCACGTGCTGCCGGGCAACGCCGCCACGCTGATCCTGGGCGAGTACGCCACGCCGGAGGCGCTCCGCACGCTGGAGCGCGAGATGGGCCTCGACCGGCCGCTCCTCGTGCAGTACGCGAGCTGGGTCGCCAGCGTCGTCACGGGCGACTGGGGCGTGTCGCTCGCGATGAAGCAGCCCGTGGCGACGGTCGTCGGCTATCGCCTGCGCAACTCCGCGTTTCTCGCCCTCGCCGCGCTCACCGTGGTCGTCGTCGTCGGCGTTCCGCTCGGCACGCTCGCGGCGCTGCGCCGCGGCCGGCCGCTCGATCTTGCCATCGTCACCGCCACGTACGTCGGCATCTCGATCCCCGAATTCGTCACCGGCCTCGTCCTGCTCCTCGTGTTGGCGGGACCGTCCGTGGGCTGGTTTCCAACGAGCGGCTACGTGGAGCTCGCGAGCGGGGTGACGGCGTGGGCCCGCCATCTCGTGCTGCCGGCCATGACCCTGACCATCGTGCTGCTGGCCCACGTCGTCCGCCAGACCCGCTCGGGGCTGGCCGACGTGCTGACCGCGCCGTACATCCGCACCGCGCGACTCAAGGGCGCCTCCGCCCGCCGCATCGTGCTGCGCCACGCGCTCCGCAATGCGCTGCTGCCCACGATTACGGTGCTCGCGCTCGATCTCGGATACCTGATGGGCGGCATCGTCGTCGTCGAGGAGGTCTTCGCGTATCCTGGCATGGGCCGGCTCATCATCTACGCCGTGCAGAACCGCGACGTGCCGCTCCTCCAGATGTGCGCGCTCGTCGTCGCCTCGGTGTACGTGCTCGCGAACTTCGCCGCCGACCTCGCGTACGCCTGGCTCGATCCGAGGATCCGCTACTCGTGAGCTCCCTATCGCCGACGCTCGGCGTGGGCGGCGCGATCCTGGCCCTCGTGCTCGCGATGAGCCTCGCGGCGCCGTGGATCGCGCCGTATCCCACGACCGAGCAGCACATGCTGGAGCGCCTGAAGCCGCCGGGCGCGCGCTTCCTGCTGGGAACCGATCAGTACGGGCGGGATCTCCTGAGCCGGACACTCTTCGGTGCGCGCCCGGCGCTCGGACTCGGCCTCGGGGCGGTCGCGCTCGGGCTCGCCCTTGGCGTCCCCATCGGACTGACCGCCGGCTACGTCGGCGGCCGGCTCGACGACCTCGTGATGCGCGTGGTGGATGCGATGCTCGCGTTCCCGTCCCTGCTGCTGGCGCTGCTGATCATCACGGCGCTCGGCGCGAGCACCGGCCATGCGCTCCTGGCCATCGGCGTCGCGAACGGGCCGGGTATCGCGCGGATCGTGCGCAGCGCGACCCTCGCGCTGCGCGAGGCGGAGTTCGTCCTCGCTGCGCGGGCGCGCGGCGAGCGGCACCTTTACGTGATGTTCGGCGAGATCTTTCCTAACGTGCTGGCGCCGGTGATCGTCGAGGCGACACTCCGGATCGGCTTCGCGATCCTGGCCGGCGCGAGCCTGTCCTTCCTCGGCCTCGGGGTACAGCCTCCGGCCGCCGACTGGGGGCTCATGATCCGCGAAGCGCGCCAGTACGTGTTCCTCTCGCCGTGGCCGCTGCTCGCGCCC
>WNGH01012333.1_pt1 | contig 14515 bp, 13 predicted proteins | sample 5400631 | NCBI WGS metagenome assembly WNGH01 (sample SAMN13153373, study PRJNA577476) | soil metagenome | isolation source: 115 cm soil or saprolite under Garry oak tree replicate 1 | place: USA:California | collected 2016-06-15
AGCTTCAGCGCAAACTGAATTTGTCGCGAGGTGGTGGACGCCGCCGTGATCGTCCCGGCCGAGGGGCTATAGGAGTTACCCGTGAAAACCACCTGGTTCGGGTACGCGAAATTGGGGTGATTGAGAATATTGAAAATCTCCGTTCGGAATTGCACGGTCCATTGCTCACTGATTCTGAACCGTTTGAAAAATGAAGTGTCCACGTCAACCAAACCCGGCCCGCGGAACGCTCCGCGCGACACGTTCCCGAAGGTCCCGGGAGTCGGCAGCGTGAAGGCGTTTGGATCGAACCAGTGGTCGACCGTCCCCAAAATCACCGGCCCTGTAAAGTTCGGATTCCGGTCGGGTACGTCGGCCACATTCTGGTCGCCTGTCCCGGTGTTATTGAAACCGATCTGAGGCGTGAACGGGAACCCGTCCTGCGCGGTGACGATCCCGTTCCATTGCCAGCCGCCGATCAACTGGTTCACCAGCCCACGGGAGCTGCTGGCGAAGCGCTGCCCGCTCCCAAACGGCAACTGATAGCTGAAGTTCGCGTTGAACTGGTGGTTGAGGCTATAAGCCGCCGGGCCCCGGTTCAGGGACCGACCGTAGGGACTGAAAAGATCCTGCGGCTCATTTTCGCCGGAAGGCGCCAGGATGGCCGAATTCAGATCCATCACTTTCGAATAGCTGTAATTCGCTTTGAACGCGAGCCCGCGCCGGAGGTTTCCACGGCATGTAGGTTGTTCCCGGAGGCACGAAGCCCGGGGGACCCAAGACCCCGGTAACGGGGTCTTTTACTGCGGCGAGAACTCCGCCGCTTGGGCACCCACGCGGGTCTGTGGGGTTTGCGCACACCTCGGGCGCCGCCGTGTTGCCATCCAGCGTGAGATTGGTGTGGTAGGACTGGCTGCCTATATAGCCCACCTCGAGCATCAGGTCTTTGGCCAGCTGGCGTTCCACCGTCAAGCTCCAAATCTGCACGGTGGGGGTCTGCATGTTCGGATCGAAACCGGTGGGTTGATAAATCGAGCAGAGTTGCTTCGCCGCCACCAATTGGTCATTGCAAGTGGGCGGGAGTGCCACATTCTTCTGGAGCGGAAGCAGCGGGAGGAACCCGGGCACTCCGTTCGCGGCAGGATCGCTGCCCGTTATGTTTAGCTGCTCGCGGGCGGCAAACGGTGGATTGGGCTGGGCTCTGATACCCAGGTTATCCAGGAGGTCGTTGTGGATTCCAAAGCTGGCCCGCACCGACCAGGTTCCCCTGCCGGTCGGGTCCCAGGCCAGGCCCACGCGCGGCTGCAACAAGAGTTTGGCCTTGTTCGACTGTAGGCAGGAATTGCCGATGTTGGGATTGGTCTGAATCACGAAGCCGGGATCATAGAAATAGTTGGTACACCGGCCAAACGCCTCGTTCCACCCGTTGGTCATCTCGTCCCGCAACCCCAGACGCAGAGTAAGATTCGACCGCAGCTTGATTTCATCCTGGACATACCAGGCTGCTTCGAGTGATCGGTAGCCAAGCCCGGGCGCATTCCGCGTCACGATCGGCCTGGGTCGGCTGGTCCTGCAGGAATGTCAGCATGTCCTTATAGGCCACGTTGCCTGCCGATGACAGAGCCACGCCGGCCTGCCCTTGTTGCACCCGCTGAATCCAACCTCCTGCGCTCAGCGAATGCTTGCTTCTCGTGTAGTGCACGTCATCGGAATAAGTGAAGTAATGTCTCACGCCTACATTCGGGTTGTTGCCGGGCACGCCCGCGACGGCGGACTGGGCTGCCGCGCTTATCCCACCGCCGATCACAATGGTGCCAGGATTACCTCCGGTAAGAAACACCAGGTCCCCCGGTATCGGCACTGCGGGGGCGTTTACCAAGGTGGCGTACGTACCGGCGTACCCAAAGGTCGCGACATTCACGACGGAGGAAAAAATATGTGTCTCTTGTAAACCGAGTGTTTGGGAGTGCAGGTCGGAGATACTGACGAAATTCGGATCTCCCCCGCCTCCTCCTCCCCACGGAAGTCTCCTGTTCCCGTTGTCATTGGTGTAGTTTGCGGAGAAGGAATCTGCGCTGGAGATTGTGTAGTCAAAGCGCGCCAGGCCAAAATGTTCGTTGATCGTCTGCTTGGGATTATTGTAGCTGTGAGCGGTTCCGCCGGGCAGCTTGCTCACAGGATCGAGCAGCTCTGCTCCAGCGCTGGGCGCCGGCCAGAAGTCATTGGCGTAAGGCAGCATCCCTGACTTGAGATTCGTAACGGGGACATAAGCGCCAGGACTTGGGCAGGCACTGGTGGGACTGGGCCCACTCTTATTGACGATGTAGCACGGCAGATTGCCCAGGCGAGCCTGCGCATCCGGCACAATCGAGTCATAGGGACGCGCCAACCGCTCCCGAAACTCTTCGTAGGTCCCGAACAGGAACAGCTTGTCCTTCTTGAGCGGGCCACCCAGCGCTCCTCCGAATTGATTGCGCCTGAACGGAGGGGTGCTGGGGGTTTGATCGAAGAAGTCCCGCGCATCCACGGCGCTGTTGCGGAGATACTCAAACACGTCGCCGTGCAACTGATTCGTCCCCGAGGTGGTCACCACGCTGATCTGCCCTCCGGCCCGTTTCCCATACTCCGCGCCATAGGTATCGGTGAGAACATTGAATTCCCGCATCGCTTCCACCCCGAGCAACTTCCCGCTGGCTCCGTACGGCGTGATGAACTGCCCCGTGGCGGCCCCGCCGACCCAGTCGATCCCGTTAAGGATAAACCGGTTGGTTTCCGGCCGTTTCCCCGCCACCGAGAACATGTTCCAGGTGCCGCCGTTGAGTGTATTCGAGGTGGTATTGGAAACGCCCACGTTCAGCGTGAGAAGCTGATCGAAGCTGCGCCCGTTCAGCGGTAACTCCTTTACCTGGGTTTCGGTAATCACCCCGGAAGTAGAGGCCATCGTGGTGTTCACCAGGGGAGCCTCCTCGGTCACCGTGACTTGCTGCACGACGCTTCCCACTTGTAACGTCAAATTCAGCACGGCTTCCTGACCCACTACCAAGGTAATTCCGCGCCGCACTTCCCGCTGGAATCCCATTCTTTCCGCCGTCAGCTCATACTGCCCCACCGGGAGCGATGCAATATTGTAATTACCCGTAGCATCAGCCTCCGCCACGCGCGTCAAGCCGGTCTCCAGGTGTTTGACCGTGACCATCGCGCCCGGCACCGCCGCTCCTGAAGTGTCGCTAACGGTGCCCGTAATGGCCGCGGCGAAACCTTGAGCGTGAGCCGGGCCATTGCCTAAGGCGATCAAGCCAACCAATGTAATGACAAACGCTGCCAATTTCGGCAGCGCGAACCGGCTTCTTCCTGTTCGGTTTACCATGGCTCCTCCTTGTAAAAAGGCAAACTGCTTAAGCCGGAACCACGGCCCCAGCCGAGGTCCCGGCTGGCCCAAAGAATCACTATGGCAACTGCTCGGCCCTTATGAACGCTCCCAGCTCAGTCGGTGCCGCATCGTCCGCTGGCTCCGCCCGGTCCGGTTCTATAGTTAAAAAGACGTGATGAATTTAGATGCGTAGATTTGTGGCAGATTGGCGGGCCGGGAGTAATCTTCATCGCTCACCCACTTGGCGATGCACACTAGGAAATTCAAGAAGAGATGTGGCCCTTTTGCTAGTGTGTTCGTCTCCGACAGTTGATCGGTTTCTACGCTCCTTTGCCGAGCTTGTCAAGCGATAAGTTGGGGTTGACTTTACCCATTTTTGGCTAAGCGAATTGTGGCCGGAATCTATCATCTTGACATTCGATTCGCACGGAGTAGATCATGCCGTCAGAAAAGCCGCTTATCCTGGGGGAAATTGCGCTGCTACGTAGGGAGATATTGAGAAGGAACATGGGTTTTCTTTCATCAAGGCCGCGGCCGATGTGCATCCTGGCCACGCTGCTTTTTCTTGGAGCAGTGGGACTAGCCCAGTTGGTCTACCCACAGGCAGCTCAAAACCGCGGCGGTCAGAACGCCGCTCCGAATACGAATAGGCCCGATACTACTAAAGAAGATCAAAAGCCCAAGAGCGGGGATCTCGAAGTTCTGCCCGTGCAAGGCAACATCAGCATGCTTGCTGGCGCCGGCGGCAATATCACAGTGCAAGCAGGAAGGGACGGGATCCTGCTGGTGGACACCGGTCTGGCAACCATGAGTGACAAGGTGCTGGCGGCCATCCGGCCGTTATCCAAAGGCTCGCTCATCTACATCATCAACACCGATGATAGAAGCGATCATGTAGGCGGTAACGAGAACTTGGCCAAGACGGGCCGGCCCTTAGCCATCAACCGAGCCTCGCAAGCGAGCGTCATGATTGTTGCGTTTAACACGGTTCTGGACCGGATGAGTGCACCGACCGGGCAGACGGCTCCGACGCCGGAAAAGGCCTGGCCGAACGACACGTATTCGGTACCCGAGAAGAACCTCTATTTCAATGGTGAGGGGATTCAGATATTTCATCAACCGGGAACCACCGACGGGAACAGCATCGTATTTTTCCGGCATTCCGATGTGATCAGCACCGGTGATATTTTCGATCCCACGGAATACCCCATCATCGACTTGAAGAGTGGAGGGAGCCTTCCGGGAGTGCTCGAGGGCCTGAATCGCCTGAAGCAGATGGCGATTCCGGCGGACCACCAGGAAGGCGGCACGATGATCATCCCCGGGCATGGACGGCTTTGTGATGTGGCCGATTTGGATGTGTACCAGCAAATGGTGACCATCGTTCGGGACCGCCTGCGGGACATGATTAAGCGGGGGATGACACTCGAGCAGGTGAAGGCCGCCCGGCCGACCCGGGACTACGATCCGATTTATGGCAGCGCTACGGGCAACTGGACGACGGATATGTTTGTGGAGGCCGCCTACAAGAGTCTCAGCGGCAAATCAGACACTACCGTAAGCCATGGAACGAACTAGTGCCGTTCCAACTATTTGGGCCAAGTGCTTCGCCCTGACGACGCAAAAGTTCAACAAGGGCCGAACGAAACCGAACCTGTCCCTGAACGGGGACCGGTCGGGATACAAGTTTCGTTCGGTCCAAGGTCGCGGACAGGCATTCTTTGGCGAGACAAGTTGGAACGGCACTAGCAGAATTCAGCAGCGGCCGTCCCGGCTTTGGGGTAAGAATTCTCTGATGTCTATCAGGAGATGGTTATGAAAAATAGATGGCTCGTTTTGCTGGGGCTCATAACGTTTGTAGCGCTGGGCGCCAGTCAGATGCTCGCTCACCATGCCTTTTACTCGACTTATGACCGCGACAAAACCATGAAGATCGAAGGAACATTGAAAGAATTCCTGTGGCGCAATCCGCACTCCTACGTCAGGGTCGAGGCCCCGGACGAAAAAGGAGAGATGCAGATGTGGGTCGTGGAGTGGGCCGCGCCTGCGCAATTGACCGAGAACGGCTTGACCAGCAGTACGCTCCGGCCTGGCGATAAGGTCATCGTTACGGGCCACCCCGGGCGCGCTGCGGGTGAAAATCATAGAATGCAAATGCAGAAAGTGGAGCGGCCCTCCGACGGTTTCAAGTGGGAAGGCGTCGTTCGATAGCTGGTAGTCGTTGCCCGAGAGACGAAAAATGGAGATGAAGTTCGGAAGTGTCGTGGCGCGACTGGGTCGGCCGTGTATGTTTCTGGCGGCGTTGTCTCTGCTGCTTGGGGCTCGTGTCGGTGCTCAGGGCCGGGCCGGTAACCAATCCCCGGCCAGTACCCAAGCCCCGGCCGCCAAAACGCCACGGGCGGCAGCCCCGCAGGATTTGACCGGGTATTGGGTATCGATCGTCACCGAATTGTGGCGCTACCGTATGATGGTGCCGGACAAGAATGATTATCAGTATGTTCCGCTCAACCCCGAAGGCCGCAGAGTCGCGGATACTTGGGACCCCGCCAAAGATCAGGCGTCCGGCAATGAATGCAAGTCGTATGCTGCGCCCGCCATCATGCAAGTTCCGGGGCGCCTGCACATTTATTGGCAAGATGACGGCACGCTGCGCATGGATATAGATTCTGGGACCCAGACGCGTCTGTTTCATTTCGGGGGCTCAGCACCCCAGAGTGAAGCGCCCACCTGGCAAGGATTCTCGGTGGCTTCCTGGGAGGGAGACGAAAACATTGACACGCGTGACGGCCAGGGTGGACCCATACAAGATGCAGCCGGCAGGCTCGTACCAGGAAGAGTGTTGAGGCAGGCAGACTATCTCAAGGTGGTTACCACCCGTTTGCGTCCCGGATACGTGCAGAAAAACGGCATTCCTTACAGCGCCAACGCGACGTTGGAAGAAGACTTCGATACCTTTTCAGACCCGTATAGTGGCAACACCTGGCTGACGGTGACGAGCGTGGTTAGCGATCCTCAATACCTCATCGAGCCTCTCTTCACGCATGCGCATTTCAAGAAGATTCCGGACAATTCCGGGTGGGATCCCACGCCATGTCGGGCCAACGAACCGCGCTGATTCGATCTCTTGGGAGGTGAGAGCATGAGATTCGCAAACATCAACTGGAAAAGGAAGGCCCCGTGGTTTCTTCTGCTCGTGCTCGTGGTGCTGCCGGCGCGGCCGGCCCGGGCCCAGGCGGATATAACCGGCGAGTGGTCGCCAAGGGTTTACAACGACGGGGTGGATGTGGGCGACTATACCGGAATTCCACTCAATGAAGCGGGGCGGCTGAGAGCGGAGAGTTGGCATCCGGATCAGATTGATCTTCCGGAAAACGAGTGCAGGCCGCACCCCATCGACATAGGGTTGCGTGTTTCCGTTTCGCAGCTGTTGATTACCAGAGAGTTGGATAGTGAAACCAGGCAACAAGTTGGCTATCGCCTGCACGTGTCCTGGCAGGAGCCAGAGCAAGTGATCTATACCGATGGTCGTGCACACCCTTCCCCGAATGCGGCCCACAAATGGTCGGGATTTTCTACCGGGCATTGGGAAGGAAACACCCTGGTATACACAACCGACCATCTGAAGGAAGCGTATCTCACCCGCACCGGTGTTCCCCGCAGCGCCAAGGCCACGGTGACGACGCGCATCCACCGCTACGGGAATTATCTGAATATCACGTTCATAATTAACGATCCGGCGTATTTGACCGAGCCTTACATTCGCGAGTACAGCTGGGTTTATGCTCCCGACCAGGTGATCCCTCCATTTCCTTGCGAAATCATTCCAGACGGGACCATCCTGCCGGCGGGGAGCGTGCCCAATTTCCTGCCGGGCAAGAACGATGTTCTTAGCAACTTCGCGGTGGAGTACGGGCTGCCTCCGGAGGCCGCCTTGGGCGGTGCGGAAACGACGCACCCCGAGTACATCAAGAAGATGAAAACCATGAAGGTCGCGCCGCGCACTACCACGGAGCACTTCAAGCGCGCCGGTTAGCGCCGCGCGCTCCTTGCGACTACTTCTCTAGGGGTGCTCAGCTATGCGGCTCGAGCCCCGCTTCTTTAAAGATCGCCTCTGCGTCCGGTGACGCCAAGTATTGCAGGAGCGCTTTGGCGCCCAAACGGATCGTATTTGAAGCTGACGGTGCCACAGCTTTTAGGTCCCCACTTACTTTCCAGTGACCCAGGATGCGACCGGTATCGCGATAATACAGAGCAAGACTGCTAGAACGGCGTACATGAAATGCCATCCCAACTGCCATGCACGCAGCTCATCCGGATCACTCGGACGCGGGCCGGAGAAAAGGCGCATCCTACCCTCACCATCTAAGCCGAGCTTCCGCAGCCTCCGGTAGCAAAGGACCATGGACACAAATACCCACGCAAATGACAGACAAAAGAGGGTCACGAGAATCGGGTTCACAAGTGTCGTGTGTTGCGCCCATGCAAACCACAGCGTGAAAGGTATAACGACCAGGAAGGCTAGCAGAATGGCAAAGCCAGTCGTAGCTTTAAAAAGACTTGCCCAAACCACTTCAAACACTTTTTGGAGCCGCTTGTCCATCAGCGTTCCGAGCCTCACTTCTTTGGCGTTGAGCACGACGGGCAGTTATGATGGCTGCTGCCTCCCGAGGCCGCCTTGGGTGGTGCGGAAACGACGCACCCCGAGTACCTCAAGAAGATGAAAACCATGAAGGTCGCGCCGCGCACTACGACGGAGCACTTCAAGCGCGCCGGTTAACACTGTACTTTTTGCAATTGCCGTTTTGCGATTGCGTTGTGCTTTGCTTCGTCGCTTTCGTTCGGCGTTGCCCCAGTTTCAATCCTTTTGGGGAAAGACCGGATTCCATGCCTACGCTCTCAGCTATGCGGCTCGAGCCCCGCTTCTTTAAAGATCGCCTCTGCGTCCGGTGACGCCAAGTATTGCAGGAGCGCTTTGGCGCCTGCGGGATCGCTCGCGTGTGTGGCGATGAATCCCACCATCGGCGTGGGCGTACAAATCTTCCTTGGCAGAACTCCTACGATGTCGAATTTGTCCTTGTAGGGAAGTTCGTCACTAAGAAGAAGCATGCCGATGTCGATGTCTCCGCTTTCGAGCCGCTGATACGTGGTGACCGCTCCGGCCGTGGCGGTCGGCGAGATGCCTGCGCCCCCGGGCCCAAGCATGACTTTGCTCTTCGTGGCGATCTGGTCGGCGATTCCGAGCTTATTGATCGCCTCCATGGGTCCCTCGCCGGCGACCGTGAAATCGGGGTCTTCATATCCGATGGACTTGGCCGCGAGGAGTGCTTTTTTGACTGCTGCGGGCGTGGAGATGTCGGGCTTGGGCGCGCCCTTCGGCACCGCGACTCCTGTGAGAAAGCTCGCAATGGGTGTCGCACTGCTGACCATGATGGTTCCGGAGGCGATTGCTCCCGGAAAGGGCGCGATGATCAGTGACACGTCCAGCGCCTGGCCCTTGGCCACCGATTGCCGGGTGGCCACGCCATTGACGTAAGTCACTTTTACCTTGTAGCTTGTTTTAGCCTGGAAGTTCGCAAGGATCGTATCGATCGGCTTCCGGGCGATCGTGGGCGCCAGAAGTGTGATTTCATTCTGGGCCGCCGCGCTCGCTGAAATGCCGAACACAAGCGCGACGCCAAAGAGCGCTGAAAACAAATATCTCATGCGTTTCATGGAATCCTCCTGGTCATAGGCAGGGCATTCCGCTTTCGGATCTTGGCCGTGCTTATACACCAAGGGCGCCTATTGCAACCACACTTTTTCCATCCATGTGGAAGTCGGCGGCAACAGAGGCGGATCGCGGTCCTTACTTTGGTTGTTGTGCACGGGGACCGCGGTTGGATGAGGCAGCGGCCTGGAAAAATCCTTAATTGTGGTGCTATCGAAAATATGGTACACGGAGTTAGCATTGGCGGTAGTTTGTCCAGAGGAGCGTCATATGAAAGCTAAGCTACTAACGTCTTTGGCCTTGGTTGTGGGTCTCCTGGCGCTTTGCAGTCCGATCTTCGCGCATCACGGGAGTGCGGCGTACGATAACACGAAGCTAGTCGTCTTGAAGAACGCCACCGTCACGAAAGGCGCGCATATCGGGCGTACGGGCAAGGTGGTGCTCGCCAATGGCACGGTTTTCGGCAGTGGGGAACTGGAAGGCGATCGGGCATCTCAGTGCGATAAGGAGTTCGGACCCGGCGGAGATGAGGCGGCAGCTTGCCGCCCCGACGGGCGTAAGACGACCAACAAGGAGTAAGAGCCGCAACGGGAGTGCTGAAATGAAACTTCTTTCCAAGTACTCAACGGCTGGTCTGCTCGCATTTTTCGCGGTCTGGTCCGTGGTTGCAGCGGCCCAGGAGCCTGCGAATCAGAACCACCCGCCCAAACCAGGCGAAGACACCGGGGGGCCGGCGCCTGTGCACGATCTCAATGGGACTTGGCTAGGGCCCGGCGAACCGGAACTGAACAACCGGATTCCGCCCATGACGGCTGAAGGGCAAGCGAAATTAAAGCTCAATATCCCAGATCCGTTTAGCGCGACGTCAAACGACCCCTGGAAAACATGTGACCCGCTCGGCATGCCGCGCATCGTCAATAACGAAATAAGAGAAATTGGGTTCGCCACCATGCCTGATCGCATCGTGATCCTGGAAAACTACGCAAAAGTTTGGCGCGAAGTCTGGACGGACGGTCGGCCGCTCCCCAAGAACGTAGGCCACACGGGCGGGCCCTCCACCATGTATTTCGGATATTCGGTGGGCCACTGGGAGGGAAACAACACACTGGTTGTGGATACCGTGGGCATGGACGACAAAACCTGGGTCGACCGCCGCGGCTATCCACATAGCATCGATGCGCACGTGATCGAACGCTACACGCGTACCGACCACAACCACTTGACTGTAACCGAAACATTGGACGATCCGGCCTACTACACCGCGCCTTTTGTGATTGCCAAGGCCGACTACAGGTGGATTGCCGGCCAGGACAACCCCAAGGTTGCGGTCCCCTTTTCTAACGAGTATATGTGCATCCCGTCTGAGGCCATTGAGTATATGAAGCTGGTCGGCAGTCCCGCCGATGAGGATGCGGCGACCGGCGTTAAGAAATAGAAAGAACGCCCAAGCCTGGGCGCAAGTCCGCGCAATTACTAGGGCAACGGCTCAGTGCGCCGGTTCCATCCTGGCTGCTTTGTAGGCCGCTTCCGCCTCGGGTGATTTGAGGTATTGCAAGAGCGCCTTGGCGGCTTTCGGATCTTTCGCCTTCGTGGAAACGAACCCCACAGCATCAACCGGAGTCGAAACTCCCCTCGGCAGGCCCCCGACAAGATCAACGCCGTCGCGGAGGGTATCGCTGACCTGGGGACCCAAAAAAAGCTCGACCTCACCTTTGGCGACCGCCGCCTCCGCTTCCTGGCTGCCTTCGACAATCTTCATTTTCGGCTTCACTTGCTCGGCGAGGCCGAGCTTCTTGAGGGCATCCATGGCCTCGCCTCCGAGGGTCCCCTGCGCGGGGTCCACAATCACGATGGACTTCGCCGCCAGCAGCGTCCGCTTCACCGCCGCGGGTGTGGAGATGTCCGGCTTGGGCGCGCCCTTTTTCACAGTGACTCCCAGGACAAGTCTCGCCAGCGTTGTTGCGGTTTTCGGGTCGACGTTGCCCGAGGCGACCGCTTGCGGGTAGGGTGCAAATATGATGGATACGTCCAAAGCCTGCCCGCGCGCCACCAGCTGCCTGGTTCCATAGGGCGGGGTATCCCTGCTGCCCTGGCCGTAGGTCACCTTGACCTTGTCGCCTGTTTTGCTCTCGAACCCCGCGATTAACTTGTCCATCGTTTCCCTGCCCATGGGGCCCGGCGCCAGGAGAGTGATTTCAGTCTGGGCGCGCGCGACGCCTGCATTGCCGAGCAAAAGCGCGACGACAACTGCTGACGAAAGCAGATATTTCATGGTTTCCTCCTCCCGTCGGCCGGGCATTTGAGTTCGGCGTTCCGCCGTTATACACCAAGCGCGCGCGGCGGCCAACCACACGAGCTTTGCTGAGACACCGCTAGCGCCGTTCCAACTTGATGAGCCTAAGCAAAGGGTGTCCGGCAAAGGCTATCTAGCTGGCCGTGGATAGTCAAACTTAGTTGGAACGGTGCTAGCGCCTCTCGCAGCCGCGCCAAAACCGCTATGCGCGAGGAATTTTTCCGGATTATTGCAGGGGCTGGCCCAGGGTGCGTTGCGCCATCACCTTGCGCACGTTCTGATACAGCGCGCGGGCGGGCGGAATCGATTCGATGGCTCGAAGGACCTGCGGATCATCCTGCAGATCTACCTCGAAGCCAGCCGGAAGGCCAAATACGGACATGAAAACTTCTTTCTTGATCTCGCGCTTGATCCAGTCGAGGTTCTGCTCCATGTCGGCATCGCTATAGGAGATTTTTTCCTTGTCCAGATCGCGGCGGAAGAGCGCCAGCACGCTATCAGTCACCACGAAATTCTTGCTGATCTCCGGCTTCGTTCCCAGGAAGTAAGTGGTGAAGCTGCCCACGCCTCCCTGGCCCTGGTAGGGGAAGAAAATATCGCGCCGCAAAAGCAGTTGCTCGAAATCGTTGAGTTTTGGCTCGCTGACAACCACGTCCGGGGTGATGCCCCCGCCGCCATACACCTGCCGGCCTCCGTCGGTCAGTTTGACTTCGGTTGGTTGCGGATTCTTGTGATTGTAGAGGTAATCATAAAGTGATACGTCTTTGTAATCGCGCTGAATCAACCGGCCGCTCGGTGTGTAGTAGCGGGCCGTCGTAAGCGCGAGCCCGGTATTCTCACTGAGAGGCGATACTGTTTGTACCAGTCCCTTGCCGAAGGTTTGTTCGCCAACCACCAGCCCGCGATCGTGATCCTGCACGGCCCCGGTCACGATTTCAGAAGCGGAAGCGGAACCGCCATTGACCAGGACGACGAGCGGCACCTGCACTCCGCGATTGCCGCGAACTGCGTAATAGCGCCGTTCCTGCGAAGCCCGCCCGTGGTGCGACACGATGAGCTGATTCTTATCCAGGAACATGTCGGAGACCGAAACCGCTTCGTTCAGCAATCCTCCGGGATTGCCCCGCAGGTCCAGAATCAATCCATCGAGATTGGCAAGGTCGAGCTGCTTCAGTGCCGCCGCAAGTTCCGTATCGGTCTCTTCGTTGAATGCGGAAAGCCGCACGTAGCCGGTTCCAGGGCGCACCTGAAAAGCCACATCCACCGAGTGCTTCGGAATTTCATCCCGCGTGATCGTGAAGCTGAGCGGCTGGGAATAACCTTCCCGCGCCATGTTCACGTGGACCACGGTCCCCTTCGGTCCTTTCAGCAAATCGGCGACCTCGGAAGTGGTCAGCCCTTCGCACGATTTGCCGTCCACACTTTGAATGATGTCGCCGGGTCGAATGCCTGCTTTTGCGGCGGGCGAGCCCGGCATGGGAGCGAGAACCACGGTGTGGTTTTCCTGCGGACCAACGTTCATCCCTACGCCGTAGTATTTACCGCGCTGGTCTTCGCGCAAGAGCGCGTACTGGCGCGGATCGAAAAACGTGGAATGCGGATCGAGCACCCGCAGCAGTCCAGGAATGGCTCCATCGTAAAGAGCATGGTCGGTATCTACCGGAAGCGCGTACTCCTGCTGGACGGCCGAGAGCACCTTGGTGAAATTCTTTATGGACTCCTGCAGGTCGGTCGTTCCCGAGACCGTCGCGCGGACCGACGGCCCGTAGATCCCGCCAAGCGCGGCAGATACGACCAATACGCCCAACACCAGCAGAGCCCCACGCCTCTCGCCTTTCATCCCAACCTCGCTTTCGGCGCACAGTATAGCATGGTTTTCTTAACCGATTTGACACCCCTCCGGGGCTACTCTATGATGCAGACGTAGAGCCTCTTTTCGGCCGGGAACGCCTGACCAGTGCGACTACTGCTTGGACGCTCTCAGGCTGAGTTTGGCTTCACAGCGAGTGCATGCTCAGCATCCCTCATCTCGTCGTCATTTTCCTCATCGCCTTGATTGTGCTAGGCCCGGAGAAGCTTCCTCAGGTGGCGCGTGTCCTGGGTAAGGTCATGGCGGATTTCCGCCGCATTACCACTGATTTCCGTATCCAAATCGAAGATGAAATGCGCGAGATGGAGCGGCACACTCGAGTGCAGCAAATGGGCACGCCCGAAGCGTCGCCTTACCGACCCACCGATCCGGAACTGCTGGGGGCCGTGCCTGCGGAAGCCTCGCCGCCAGCGGCCGCGGCGCCAGCGGATGCGGCGCCGGCGGCCCCGGTGCCAGCGGCTCCGGCGCCGGCCACCGTTCCCGAGAAACCCGCCGATGGCGAATCCCAGCCCGCCTAGCCGTCTTGAATCCGAAGACGGCGGCAAGATGTCGTTTTTTGAACATCTCACCGAGCTGCGCACGCGCCTGATCCACGCTTGCGGGGCCATCGTCGCGGGCACGTTTATCGGCATCTACGTCGCCAAGCATTTCCTCGAATTCGTCGCCCGCCCGATGGTCGATGCGCTGCGCGCCGCGAACCTGCAGGACAAACTGATTTTTACGCATCCCGCCGGTTATCTCTATCAAGTCATTACCTTGGGGCTGTACCTGGGGATTGTGATTGCCTCGCCGTATGTTCTCTATCAGGTTTGGCTCTTTGTTGCGCCGGGGCTCTATCGGAATGAGAAAAAGGCCGTCGCGGGCTTTGTGATCTCATCGGTAGCCCTGTTTCTATGCGGGATCGCGTTTGCTTATTACGTAATCCTGCCGTATTTGCTGAAGTTTCTGGTGAATTTTCAGACCGGCGGCCCGTTTACTCCGCTGATTAGCGTGAACGAATATTTCGATCTCGTCCTGAACGTGCTCCTCGGCGTCGGCATCGTCTTCGAACTGCCGGTGCTGGCATTTTTGCTGTCGCTCTTCGGCATCGTGACGCCGCAGTTCCTGTGGAAAAACTTCCGTTATGCCATCTTGCTCATTGCTATCCTGGCTGCGGTCATTACGCCCACTCCTGACGCAATCACGATGTTGGTTTTTATGGCCCCCATGATCGTGCTCTACTTTCTGAGCATCGGCGTTTCGGCCGCGGTGGTGCGCAGAAAGCGCCGTGCCGAAGCGATCGCTCGCCAAGGAGCC
>WNGH01003778.1_pt1 | contig 14512 bp, 17 predicted proteins | sample 5400631 | NCBI WGS metagenome assembly WNGH01 (sample SAMN13153373, study PRJNA577476) | soil metagenome | isolation source: 115 cm soil or saprolite under Garry oak tree replicate 1 | place: USA:California | collected 2016-06-15
GTCCCCCGACTGCGGCACCTGGACGGGGACGGGGGTCGTAGGAACGAAGAAGGCGGGCAGGCTCTCGGTCCGGATGGCCACCGTCTGGCTCCCGGCCCGCACCCCGCTCACCACTGCCTGGCCGCCGGCCGCCGACTTCGCCGAGACCGATCCCACCACGACGTCGATCTGTTGCAGCCGGACCGCCTCGCTCGCGTCCAGCGCCCCGTTGCCGTTCTCGTCGTAGAAGACTAGGGCGCTGACCGAGTAGGTGGGGTCGGCAGACGGGCTGGGACCGGTGGGGGACTTGCCTCCCCCGCAAGCGGCGAGGGGAAGGCTCAGGATGACGAGAACGCGGAGCCGGCCGTGCAACGGCGTTCCCCTCCCCCTACGTGGGGAGGGACAGGGTGGGGGGTCGATGAAGGAACGGAAGAGAGAAGCCCGCGGAAGCAACATCGTCAAATCGGCATTCTATCAGACCTCGGGCGGAGCAGGGCGGCGGGCGCCGACCTCCGTCAGGCCTTGGCAGGACTGGGAATCAGCTCGCTCTCTTCCCCCGGGACGTCCAGCAGGCGCAGGCCGACGTCGAAGCCGGACGACGCGGAGGGGCGCGCGCCGTCGCCCATGACCGCCTGGTCCACGCGCACCACCTCGCCCCGGAGGCCCACGGACGGCGCCCCCGGCGCGCGGATCACCAGGCTCACCGCGCTCCCCACCGGCACGGGCTTCTTCAGGCTCAGGAGCAGGCCGCCCGCGGAGACGTTCTTGGCCCGGGCGGCGGTCCGCCGGCCGGGGGCTCCCAGGGTCACGGGGTGGTCCGCGGGGACGCGCAGGTGGCGGCGGCGCTCACCCTGGGCGAGCACGATCCGGTTCTTGCCGGCGGCCTTGGCCCGGTAGAGCCCTTCGTCCGCCTTTACGATCATGTCGGCGGGGGTGGCCGCGTCGTCGGGCCAGGTGACGATCCCGCCCGAGAGGGTGACCCGGGGCCCCCGGCGGCGCCTGAAGCGCTGCTCCATCCGGAGCCGTACCCGCTCGGCCACCACATAGGCGCCCGTGCCGGAGGTCTCGGGGAGGACCACCGCGAACTCTTCGCCACCGTAGCGGGCCGCGATGTCGATCTCGCGCACGCTTTCCTTCACGACGGTGGCCGCCCTGGCCAGCACGCGGTCTCCCTCCAGGTGGCCGAGGGTGTCGTTGACGAGCTTGAAGTCGTCGAGGTCGAGAAGGACGAGCGAGGTCTTGAGGGCGTGACGCCGGGCCCGGGTCATCTCGTGGCGCAGGGCCTGCAGGAAGTAGGCCCGGTTGAAGAGGCCGGTGAGCCCGTCCGTGACCGCTGAGCGCTCGGTGCGCTCGTAGGCCGACACCTCGATGATCTTCGGGTTGCGGAGGCGGTGCTCGAGGTTGGTGAAATAGTCGAGGAGCGACACCCGCAGGCCGGGATCGCGGCCGAGCAGGCCGGCAAGCCGGGCGCGGTGCTCACGGATGCGCCGCCAGTGGCGGCGTGCCTCCGCCTCCGCGAACTCGAGGTTGACGAGGACCCCCAGCAGAGCCGCGTGGATGGCTTCGCCCTTCGCCCCGCGCTTCGCCAGCTCCTCGAGAAGGCCCTCCTCCTCGCCGGGGGCGGCCTCGAGCATCGGCAGGAGGGACTGCCGCAGGTTCTGGAGATCACTCGGTTCCATCTTGGATCGGAGGGCGGGAGAGCAGGAGGACTGTATGATAGGCGCTGGCCCGCTGTAAAGCGGCCTTTTCAGGAGGCCTCCTGAGCGCCCTCACCCTCGCCGTCGTGCTGGCCGCCGTTCCCCCCCCGGCCCCGGCCGCTCCTCCCGCGGGGGGGCCCGCGACGGTGTACTTCGAGCAGTCCACCCTGGTGCGCACCGACGGCGTGGCGCAGGGAGCGGGCGTGCTCTCCCGGGTCTGGTACGGCGGGAAGCGCATGCGCCTCGAAGCGGGGGACGTGCCGGGCGGACCGGCGCTGATCCTGCGCCTCGACCTCGGCAAGGCCTGGCGGCTCGATCCCGAGCGCAAGGTCGCAACCGAGGTCGACGTTGCGCAACTGCGCGCCCGCTCGCAGATGGACGCTTCCCTGGCTGGCGACCTCATGGGGGGAAGCGAGGAGGGGCGCGTGCGGACAAGAGCTCTCAGGGACCCCCGGACCATCGCTGGCCACGCCTGCCGCGGCTTCCGCATCACCGGCCCCTCGGTGGTGATGGACCTGTACCTGGCGCAGGACCTGGGCGTCGGCACCGACGCCTTCACCGAGTTCATCGAGTGGTCGGGGGCGGACCAGTCGATGGGCGGGGTCATGGCCGAGATCCGGAAGCTCCAGGGCTTCCCCATGCAGACCCGCTCGCGGGTCACCGTGCTGGACCGGGTCCACGAGACCGTTTCCACCATCACGAAGATCGTGGTGGGCCCGCAGCCCCGCGCTCTCTTCGAGGTGCCCGCCGGTTATCGGGTGGCGGTCGAGGCCAGAGACCCCGAGAACGAGTGACCGGTGGGCATCCTGTTCTCCATCCTCGGCAACGCGGTAGCCCTCCTGGCCACCACCGTCGTCCCCGGAATCACGTTCCACGGGAGTTGGCTCCAGCTCGTCCTCGCGGGGGCGCTCTTCGGCCTCTTCAACCTGATCGTGCGCCCGCTCGCGATCCTCCTCTCCCTCCCCGCCCTGATCCTGACCCTGGGCCTCTTCTACTTCGTCCTGAACGGGATCCTGCTCTGGCTCGCCCAGTTCATCCTGCCCGGCTACCGGGTCCACGGCATCCTGGCCGGGATCCTGGGCAGCCTCGTCCTCATGGTCGTGAACTGGCTGCTCTCGGCGATATTCGGGCCGAGGAAGGAATAGCCCGAGCGGCCTGGAGGGCGAGTGGACGGGACGTTTGTCCCGGCGCCCGAGGTCGATTCTGGCCAAAGCGGGACGAAACTCCCATGGCGTCAGCCCGTTTCCGGAGGTATCCTGCCGGCATGGCCCGAGGAGAAAGAGACCTTCCCGCCGGGCCCCCATTCGAGAGGTAGCCATGCACCTTATCGGTCCGAAATCTGCCGCGTCCATTCCGGCGGCGGTCGCCATCGCCACCCTGCTCGGTGCGTCCGTCGCCCGTGGAGATGAAACCTGCAACTCGCCCTACATGGCCAAGCTCATCAAGGGGCAGGAGGACTACGTCTACGTCTGGGCCCTTGGCGTCGATGGCCTGGGGGACGGCTCGGACAAGCTGGTGACGGTGGACGTCGACCCGAAGTCGAAGAGCTACGGCAAGGTCCTGAACCAGGTCTCGGTCGGCACGCGCGGCGAGGCCCATCACATGGGCTTCACCGACGATCGCCGTCGGATCTGGGCCGGGGGATTGTCGGGCGGTGACATCTACGTGTTCGACATCGCCGCGGACCCCGCTCGGCCGCGGCTCGTCAAGACGATCAAGGATCTCGCCGCCAAGACCGGGTTTATCGGTCCTCACACCTACTACGCGCTACCGGGCCGCATGCTCGTCCAGGCCCTCTCCAACGACAAGGACAAGGGCGGCGTCACCGGCATCGCGCTCTACAACAACGAGGGCGAGTTCATGGCTCGCTATCCGATGCCCCTCGACAACGGCGGGGATGGCTACGGCTACGACCTCGCCGTCAACCCGACGAAGAACGTCCTGCTCACGTCGAGCTTCACGGGCCACGCGAACTACATGCGGCCCCTGGGCGAGCTCATCAAGGACGAAGCGGCGATGAAGCGCTTCGGCAAGACGATGGTCGCGTGGGACCTCAAGGCCATGAAGCCGCAGACCGTGATGCAGGTCCCGGGAGCGCCCCTCGAGATCCGCTGGTCCCTCAATCCGGGGGACGACTGGGCGGTGACGGCCGCGGCCCTCACCTCCAAGCTCTGGCTGGTGCGGCGGGACGCGAGCGGCCAATGGCAGGCGAAGGAGGTGGCCACCATCGGCGACCCGTCGAAGATTCCGCTGCCCGTCGACATCAGCATTCGCCGCGACAGCAAGGGGCTCTGGGTCAACACGTTCATGGACGGCATGACCCGCTATTTCGACCTCTCGAACCCGGAGGCGCCGACCCAGACCTACGAGAAGCACACCGGCCGACAGGTGAACATGATCTCCCAGAGCTGGGACGGCACCCGCGTCTACATCACGTCCTCCCTGCTCGCGAACTGGGACAAGGCCGGCGCCGACAACGAGCAGTTCCTGCGCGGGTTCCAGTGGGACGGCAAGGAGCTCAAGCCCGCCTTCGAGATCGACTTCACCAAGGAGAAGCTGGGGCGCGCTCACCACATGAAGCTGGGGTCGAAGGTCCTGCGCACCGCCTACGTGGCGCCGGGCCCTCGCTAGGGCGGACCAGACACCGCCGATGGTGATCTCCGCCGTCGACTTGCCACCCGTCCGCGAGGGCCGCCGGGGGGCGGTCGTCTCCCTCCTGGCGTTGTCGATGCTCTGGCTCGCAGCGCCGCCCGCCCACGCGCATCAGGCCGACCAGCCGCGGATGGACTTCGTTCTGCCCCCGCCGGGAACCTACGAGCTTCACCGCATCATGCGAGCACCGGACGGACCGGTCCTGACCGTGGACGGGCGCCTCGAGAAGCTCTCGCGGTTCACCCGCGACCGGATCACGCTGCTCGGCTTCATCTACACGAGCTGCCCCGACCCCCAGGGCTGCCCGCTCGCGTATCGAGTCTTCGATCGCATCAAGGAGGAGATCCGGGGCACTCCGGCTCTCAAGGACGAGGTGCAGCTCGTCACCTTGAGCTTCGATCCCGCGCGAGACACCCCGTCGGTCATGAAGCGGTATGCCGGCCGACAGCTCGAGGACGAAGGAGGGCTGCGCTGGTTCTTCCTGACCACCCCCTCCGTCCGCGAGCTGATGCCCCTCGTCGAGGGCTTCGGGCAGGACGTGCAGTACGCGGTGGACAGATCGACGGGCCGGCCGGTGCGGCAGCTCTCGCACGTCCTCAAGGTCTTCCTGATCGACCGGTCCGGCTACGTCCGCGAGATCTACACCTCGACGTTCCTCCACCCCCGAGCCATCATCGGCGATGTCAAGACGCTGCTGATGGAATAGCCGGTTCTCAGCCCAGCCGGGCCGCGATGGCCTCCGCGATCTCGGTCGTGCCCGCGGTGCCTCCCAGGTCAGGCGTCAACGTGCGGCCCTCGGCCAGCACCGCGTACACCGCGGCCCGCACCCGGCGGGCCGCGTCGTGCTCCCCCAGGTGCTCGAGCATCAGGGCCGAGGAGAGGACGAGGGCCATGGGGTTCGCCAGGTTCCGGCCCGCGATGTCGGGGGCGCTCCCATGCACCGCCTCGAAAACGGCCGCCGCCTCGCCGATGTTCGCCCCCGGCGCCAGCCCCAGGCCGCCGATGAAGCCGGCGCACAGGTCGGACACGATGTCGCCGTAAAGGTTCTCGAGGAGCAGCATGTCGAAGCGGGTGGGGTCGAGCACGAGCTGCATGCAGGCGTTGTCCACGATGATCTCGTCGTATTTGACCTCGGGAAAGTCCTTGGCCACCTTCCGGCAGCAGTCGAGGAACAGCCCGTCCGAGAGCTTCATGATGTTGGCCTTGTGGACCGCGCTCACCCGCTTGCGGCGGTGGCTCCGGGCGTGCTCGAAAGCGAAGCGGGCGATGCGGGTCGAGGCTTTCTCGGTGATGATCTTGATCGACTCCACCACCCCCGGCACCACCACGTGCTCGAGGCCGCTGTAGAGGTCTTCGGTGTTCTCCCGGACCACGATCAGGTCCACCCCCTCGTAGCGGCTCTTGACTCCGGGGAGCGTCTTCACCGGGCGGAGGTTCGCGTAGAGATCGAGCTGCGTGCGGAGCTCCACGTTGACCGAGCGATGCCCAGTGCCGACCGGGGTCTCGGTGGGGCCCTTGAGCGCGACCTTGTTCTTGAGGATCGAAGCGAGGACGCGCGGGGGCAGGGCGGTGCCGTGCTCGCCGATCGCGCTCGCCCCCGCGATCTCCGTCTCCCAGTGGAAGCCGATCCCGGTGGCGGACAGCACGCGCACCGCCGCCGCCATGACCTCGGGGCCGATGCCGTCGCCGGGAACGAGGGTGATGGTGTAGCTCATGGTCTCAGGAGATCGGGCTCCCGGCCACGAGGTCCAGGACTTCCCGGGTGGAGCGCGCGCGCTTCAGGATGCCGAGGTCCTCGGGGCTGACCTTGCCCCGCTGGAGCAGGGTCTCGCGCACCCAGCGGAGGAGGCCGTCCCAGTACGCGTCGTCGCCGAAGAGGATCACGGGCAGGGGCTCCACCTTCCGGGTCTGGACGAGGGTGACCGCTTCGAACATCTCGTCCAGGGTCCCGAAGCCCCCGGGGAGGAAGACGAAGGCCTTGCTGTACTTCACGAACATGACCTTGCGCACGAAGAAGTAGCGGAACGAGAGCGTGGTCGTGAGGTAGGGGTTGGGCTTGTCCTCGAAAGGCAGCTCGATCGCGATCCCTATGGACTGACCCCCGGCTTCGAGCGCGCCCTTGTTCGCCGCCTCCATGTCGCCGGGGCCGCCGCCCGTGATCACGGCGTGCCCCGCCCCGGCCAGGGCGCGACCAAGCTCCTCGGCGCGGCGATAGTCCTCCTCCCCCGGCCTGCTGCGCGCCGAGCCGAAGACGGTGACGCCCTTGGGGATCCGTGAGAGGGACTCGAAGCCCTCCACGAACTCGGCCATGATACGGAAGATCCGCCAGGTGTCGTTCGCGAAGTCCGGATCCAGCAAGCCTTGCTCCATCAATGAATTGCGATCATAGACGGGGTCGGGCGGGAAATCAAACGCCGCACCGGAACCAAAGCCGGCCCCCGCCCGTTACCGAAGCGGCACAGCGAAGGCCGGCGGCTACGAATGCGCGGGGCTGTTCGCGGATCAGCGTTTCCCTCCCCCTACGTGGGGAGGGACAGGGTGGGGGGTCGATGACGGATAGGAGGGGGGGCGATGACGGATCAGCACGGGGTGGGAGGGTCGATGAACGAACGGCACCTGCGGCTCAGCCGGATGGCCGCGACGGCCCTCCTGGCAGGGCTCACGGCCGGTTGCCTGGTCGAGATCGACCGGGTGGCCGACCCCGGCCCGGCCTTCGCGCAGGCCCGGCGCGAGGCCGCGCGCTATCAGGGGCGCTCGGGCCCCGCCCACTACGTCAACGTGCTCGTGTACGACCACGACGAGGGGCAGCTCGTGCGGGTCAGCGTGCCGATGTGGCTCGCCCGGAAGGTCGCTCGTGACAAGGACGGCCTCGACCTCGATCTCGGGGACGGGCGCGCGGAGCGGACGGTCCGGCGCCACCTCCGATTCGAGGACCTCGAGAGGGCCGGCCTCGGGGTGCTGGTGGAGGTGGAGGAGGAAGGCGGCGACCTGGTGCTCGTCTGGCTGAAGTAGCCGCGTGCGTGGCGCCGTGGTCCAATGTCGCAGGGATGCAGAGCCCGGCCGAGCCCGGGTCCGACCGGGACCTCTTGCACCGGCTGGCCGCCGGCGACCGGGAGGCCCTCACACCCCTCATGGAGCGGCACTACCGGCGCCTCTATCGGCTGGCCCTGTCGTACCTGCGGAACCCCGATGACGCGCTCGACGCGGTCCAGGAGACGTTCGTGAAGACATTCCAGAACGCCGCGCGGTGGGACGGGACCTCGGAAGCCGGCCCCTGGCTCTCCCGCATCACGATCAACGTCGCCATCGACCGCTATCGCCGCGACAAGCGGCGCCAGGCCACCTTCACCCCCTTCGCGGAGGGCGACCACGACCAGACGATCGCGGGGGGCGAGCCCTCGCCCGAGCGGCGCACCTTCGGCTCCGAGCTGGCCGGGCGCATCGCCTCCGCCCTGCGCGTTCTGCCCGAGAAACAGCGGGCCGTCTTCGTGCTGCGCCACTACGAGGAGATGAGCCTCGAGGAGATCGCGGAGTCCCTGGGCCTGAGCCTGGGGACGGTGAAGAGCAGCCTGCACCGCGCCGTCCATCGCCTGCGTGAGCGGCTCCAGGGGGTCCGGGCATGATCTTCGACCACCTGCGCTACGGCCCGAGGGTGAGCCTGCTGGCCTTCGGAGCCCTCGAGGGACGGGAGCGCGAGGCCACCGAGCGGCACGCCGGCTCCTGCGCACGCTGCCGGAGCGAGCTCGAGGCGCTGCTCGCGCTCCGCGAGGAGCTTCGCGCCGACCCGGTATGCACGGCCGAGCCCGGCCTGCCGCTCCCCGTGCTGGTCGCCCGGGTGGAAGCCCGGGTCAGCAAGGCCCTCGCGAGCCCGCGGGCGGCCTGGGCCTGGCGGCTGGGGGTGGGCCTGCCGGCGGCGGCGGCGATCGTGGCGATCGCGCTCCTCGCCCCCCGGGTCGCTCCCCGCTTCGTCCCTGCCGCGGCGCCCGTCGCCGTGGTAGACGAGGCGCCCGTCTTGTCCGCGGACGCCCTCGCCCGCCTGGAGCGCAACGTGGCCCGCGAGCAGGCCGCGCGCTACCTGAGCGACGCGGGCGACGTGCTGGTGACGGTGGCCGCCGCCCCGGTCGAGTGCGACCGGAAGGACGAGCGCGTCGACGTGGGGCAGGCTTCCGCCCGGAGTCGCGAGCTGCTCGCCCGCCGCGCCCTCCTCCTCGAGTCGGGGCCGCAGGCGGTGGCGAGCGCGCGCCCGGTCCTCGAGGACGTGGAGCAGGCCCTGCGTGAGGTGGCGTCTCTGGAGTCCTGCGTGCGCCGAAGGGACGTGGAGCGTCTGCGCGAGAACGTGGAGCGCCGACAGCTGCTCCTGCGGATCCGGCTCATGACCCGGGAGCTCGAAGGATGAAGGGCTGGGCCCGAACCCGCGCGTGGACGGTCGTGCTCCTGGCCGGGCTCGCCCTGCTCGGCGGGTCGGGCATCGTCTTGGCCCAGGGAGACCCTGATCGCCTGCGCAACGCCAAGGCCCTCTTCTTCGACCGCAAGTATGCCGAGGCGCGGCAGGCCTGGGAGGCCATCCGGGCGGGCCGCGGGCCCGAGGCCGAGGCCGCCCCCTACTGGATCGCGCGCTGCAGCGAGAGCCTGGGCGAGCTGGAGCGGGCCCTCGACGAGTACGGGGCCTACCTGGCCGGACACCCCGCCGACCGCGCCCTCGCGGAGGAGGCGCGGACCAGCCGGGTGAGCCTCGCGGCGCGCCTCTACAAGACGGGACAGCGGCAGCACCTGCCCATCCTGAAGGACGCGCTCGACGACCCGAGCCGGACCGTGCGCTATTTCGCGGCGCTCCAGCTCCCGACCCTCGGGTGCGACGTGGGGCGACCGGCTCTACCCGTGCTCAAGAAGATCCTGACCGAGGAGAAAGACGAGGACCTGCTCGATCGGGCCAAGCTCGCGCTCCTGCGCTGCGATCTCCCCGCCCTGGCCCAGAGTCCGGGGCCGGCCCCCGCCCTGCCCCTCGTCGCCCGCCCGCGGCCGCGCGAGACCAGCTGGATCCGCGTCCGGATCTACCAAAGGGGCGCGCCCAGGCCGCAGGTCTCGGTGAACCTGCCGGTGGCCCTCGCGGAGCTGGTCTTCAAGAGCCTGCCCGAGGAGGCGCGGGCCGAGCTTCGCCGCAAGGGCTACGACGCGGACAACTTCTGGGACCGGCTGAAGAAGCTGGGGCCGACCGAGATCCTCACCATCGAAGGTGACGGCGGCGAGCGGGTCCAGATCTGGCTCGAATAGTCGCGGGAGGGACGATGAAGGCCACGTGGCTGCTGGCGCTCGTGCTCGCAGGGGAGACCGCGGGGACCCGATCCGCCGAGGACGACCTCGCGCTCGTGAAGAAGGCGGTGGCAGCCAGGCCTACGGCCCCGGCGACCACTCCGGCGGTGGTCGCACAAGAGGGAACGGGGGCCAAGGGCGACCCCCGGGAGCGGGAGGCCACTCGCGCCGCCGGCCGCAAGGGCAAGGAGCCCCAGTGGCTGAGGGTGCGGGTGGCGGAAAGGAGCGGCAAGAAGGTCTCGATCAACCTGCCCCTCGCCCTCGTGCGGGCGATGGGCGAGGACTGGCCCATCGAGCTCCAATGCGGCCGGCCGTGCGGCGCGGAGGGTCACGCCGGGAAGGACCGGGCCCGGCTCACCCTCGGTGACGTGCTGCGTGCCCTCGACGCAGGCGAGGACCTCGTCCAGGTCGACGATGCGGACGCGACGGTCCGGATCTGGGTCGAGTAGCCGCGGGATGCCACAGAGTCGTTGGCCCCTCGCAGGGACACCACTGCTCCAGCCAAGCGACACCCGCGGAGGAAGCTGGTCCACAAGTCCTTGCCCCTCCGTCACAACCGGGTGGAACGGCCCTTGCTCTCGATCTCGCTGGCTGTCCGTTCACTTTGGGGGGAACGGCCCATGAACATACGCAAACTAGGCGGTGCAGCGCTCCTCGGTGTCACGGCCCTGCTGGCCACCTCGGTTCCCGCACAGGCGGGAGACCGGTATGACGGCGGGCGCCGGGGCTATTATTCGTCGAGGGGATCCTACTCGCACGGGCGCAGCTACCGGCCGTACCGGTATGGATACCGTGCTCCGCGGTACTACTACCGCTCGGCGCGGCCGTACTACTTCGCGCGGCCCTACTACTACGACGACTACGTCTATGACCCGTACTACTACGGGGCCCCGCCGATTTACTACGGGTCGCGGTACTGCCGGCCCCGCGCCCGGGTGGGCGTCTTCTTCGGTTTCTAAGCTCGCGCTCGTCGCCCTTCGGCTAGCTCGCCGGGGCGTAGTACCCGAGCTTGTGCCGGATCTGGAGCTCCTCGCGGGTCGGGGTGCGGACCACGATGCGCCGCCACTTGCCGTCGCGCCTGCGGTTGGAGGAGACGTAGCCGAGGCTGTACTGCGTGCGCAGCTCCTCGGCGATCTGGTCGTAGACCGAGTCCAGCTCCGAGAGCGAGTTCGGGAAGAACACGCGCCCGCCGGTGTCCCGGGAGAGGGCGGTGAGGAGGTATTCCGCCTGGCTGAAGGCGAGGCGCTGCCGGTCCTGGGCGCGGTTCGGCCGGAGGCTGATGCAATAGATGTTGATCTCGGTCTTGCGGGCGAGCTGCATCACCTGCTCGTCGCTGACGAGGGAAGCGGTGTCCTCGCCGTCCGTCAGCAGGACGATGGCCCGCCGCCGGAGCTGTCCCCCCTTCTTGTCCTTGCTCAGCTCCTTTAGCGCGATGTAGAGCGCGTTGTGGAGGGCGGTGGGGCCGGAGGCAGCGGTCTTGCCGACGGCGGCCTCCAGCAGCGTGTGGTCCGCAGTGAAGTCCTGGAGGACGGTCGCCCGGTCGTTGAACTGCACCACCTGAGCGGCGTCCTGGGCCCGCAGGGTCTTCAGGAGCCGCAGGGCCGCTGCCCGCGCCTGGGGCAGCTTCTCGTCCATCGAAGCGGACACGTCGATCATCACCGCCATCGAGATGGGCAGGTTCTCGTGGGTGTAGAACGAGAGCTCCTGGCGAATCCCGTCCTCGAAGACCGCGAAGTCCTTCTCCGCGAGGTCGGTGACGTAGTTGTTCCGGCCGTCGGTCACGGAGAGGTTCAGGTTGATGACTTCGATCCCCACCTCGAAGGTGGGCGGGCGTTGGGGAGTCTGCGCGAGGAGGGGCGCTGCCCCCAGGACGAGCGCGGCCGAAACGGTTCGGAGCTTCATGTCGGGGTCAGGACTCCCGGGCGGGCCGGGGCTCGGGGCCGACCCGCACCTTCACCCCCGGGCGCGCCACCTTCACCTCGATCTTGCGGTTCTTCAGCTCGGGGAGGGTGGCGTAGGACAGACGGTACTGGCCGCGAAGCTGGGCGGTGAGCTTCCGAAGGGCGGCGTCCAACCCCATGAACGAGAGGGTGGTCTCGTGGAGGCCGCCGGTCCTCTTCGTGAGGTCTCCCAGGACGTAGTCGTAGTTGCCCCGGTTCTCGAAGTCGGTCTTCCCCTCCTCGATCTGGACGGCCGCGAAGAAGCTCGCGTTCTTCTGGGCCTCCGCGACCACCCGGAATCGGTCGCGGCTGCTGAACTCCACTCCCACTGCGGTCACGGCCACCACCGCGGTGCGCTCCCCTTCCCGCTTCTTCAGGTCTGCGGAGGCCTCGACCAGGGCGTCCAGCATCGTGTTGCCGCCCTGGGGGGCCACCCGGGTCAGGGCCTTCGAGGCGGCGGAAACGTCGTCCGTGTAGTCCACGAGCTTCGTGGGCCGGTCCCCCGTCGTCCAGAGCGCGTAGGTCGAACCCCCTGGGAGGCGGCCCAGGAAGCCCGTCAACGCGTCGACCATCGTGAGCCGGTAGGAGGAGTTGACGGCGGCGCTGGTGTCCACGAGCAGGGCCAGGGTGAGCGGCCGGCGGTCGAGCTGGAGCGAGGTCACGTCACGGGCCACCCCGTTCTCCAGGAGGGCGACCTCCTCCGGGACCAGGCCTTCCACCGGGTTCCCCTTGTCGTCGGTAAACGTGACGGTCACTGCCCGGACCTCGGCCTCGGCGGCCGGCGCCGCCGGGGCCAAAAGAAATGCCAGAACCGCCAGGGTCGCCATGGCCCTCCGAAGCCGCGTCTTTCTTGCCCCCGCCCCCGCCAGGATTCAATATACCCCATGCCGCCTCGAGCCACTGTGATCACGGTCAGCGACTCCGCCGCCCGTGGCGCGCGCGAGGACGTGTCGGGGCCTCTGGCCTGCCGGCTCCTCGGCGAGGCGGGCCTCGTCGTCGAGGGGCCGTTCGTGGTCCCGGACGAGCGGGCCGCCATCGCGGAGCGCATCCGGACGGCCGCCGGACGCAGCCAGCTCGTCGTGACCACCGGCGGCACCGGCTTCGCCCCCCGGGACGTGACCCCGGAGGCCACCGCGGACGTCATCGAGCGCGACGCCCCGGGGCTGGCGGAGGCGATCCGGCTGCACGGGTTGCGCCAGACCCCGCTGGCCGTCCTCGCCCGGGGCCGGGCGGGCCTCGTGGGCTCATGCCTGGTGGTGAACCTTCCGGGAAGCCCCCAAGGGGTGCGCGACGGGCTGGAGGCGCTGCAGCCGTTGCTGCCTCACGTCCTGGACCTCCTCGCGGGGCGGACCGGCCATGGCTGAACCGCCGCGTGGGTTGAGCGGGGAAGCCGTTCCTGCTATCCTCCGCTTTTGGGTTTGCGGCGATAACCCCGGAGCCGTGCCCGCCCTTGCGGACGCGGCCACTCTCTGCGGCCGGCCGTCATGGTCGCGCGGCCGATTTCATGGGAGGATCGATGCATTCTTCTTTCCGACGCCGTAGCGGCCCCATTGTGGTTCTGCTGCTCGTCGTGGCGTGCTCCTCGGGGAACCCCACGACGCCTCCCACCGCGAGCCCCACTACAACGGTGGCTACTGGTCCCACGCCGCCGACCGGGGCCCCCGGCTGTCCCCTCGGTTACGGCAGCGGACGCTTCACCTGCCAGGGCGACGTTCCCGGCCTCCTGCCCCAGCTCGACGCCGCCATCAACAAGCTGGTGGCGGAGAAGCCCAAGCTCTTCAACCTGGACAACCCGCCCGCCGTGGGCGCCTACTACATCCACGACGTCGACGCCTTCTACGCCGGGGTGGAGTCCAACCTGCAGGCAGCGGGGCTCTGCGGCCAATTGAGCTACTCCAAGGACACCATCTGGGTCAAGGAGAACAACTCCTACAGCGAGAACTACGACATCGTGACCGCCCAGAACTACATTCGCCGCGGCCCCAAGACTTACCAGGTCACCTGCACGCCCGCCAACTTCCCGTTGACCCAGGAACAGGCGGTCGCCCGCGTCACGGTGTCCTTCTTTCGGATCAACTGCCCGCCGGAGAAAACCACGCCCCCGAGCGGCCTCAACCAGCTCCCCGTCAGCTGCGTGGGGACGATCACCGCCACCCCGAGGGATTCGGTCGGGAACAAACTGCCCCTCGATCAGCACGGCACGGCCATCGCGTGGTTCTTCCAGGCTGGGGAGGGGACCATCGTCTCCGCCAGTCCCGACGAGGAGACGCCGTTCAACGTCCGGCTGACGGGCCGCAACGAAGGGCTGTTCACGATCTGCGCGACCGTCCAGGACAAGACGGGCTGCCTGACCGGTAACGTGACTCCCTAGACCCCGCCGCGTTCTCCGCATTCCGTCGCGTCCGGGTGGATCCGGCGCGTGGCCGCGGCGACAAAGGTCAACCCGGCGGTCGCCCCGAGCGCCGATAGAGGCTGAGGCCGCGGCCGCGCAGGAGAGGAAGCGCCCGCTCGAGCTGGTCGGGCGTGGTCTGCAACACGCGGACCTCTCGAGCCAGGCGCTTCACGATCCGGCGTCCGCTGGGGGTAGGCGCCTCCACGACGGCCTGCCTCTCCCGGTCCAACAGGAAGTCACGGGCCTGCCGGGTCTCGCGCGCGTAGGCCACGACGGCCGGCCAGGATTCCACCGATCGCACCGTGGCCAGGAGGGCCACGGCGCAAATCCCTCCCCGGACCCACCACCGACGGCAGCCGAGGGGCGAGGGGCAGGTGAGGCCGCCGAGGAACACCAGGCCTATCCAGAACAGGGCCGCGTAGGTGCCATATCGCGACTGGTAGGCGAGCTGCACCCCGAAGCCCGACCGGCCGAATGCGGTCAAGGCACAGGCGAGCGCGCCGTAGAGGAGGATGCCGATCGCCACCCGGCCCACGCGGGAA
>WNGH01007275.1_pt1 | contig 14511 bp, 9 predicted proteins | sample 5400631 | NCBI WGS metagenome assembly WNGH01 (sample SAMN13153373, study PRJNA577476) | soil metagenome | isolation source: 115 cm soil or saprolite under Garry oak tree replicate 1 | place: USA:California | collected 2016-06-15
GATGGTGTAGGCTGAGGTGCCGGGATCGAGCTGGTCGAGGAACCACAGACGCTGCTGGGCAAACGAGAGCGGCAGATCATCCTCTCGGGGCATACGCGCTGGCCCACATCCCTGCGCGTGGAGCCCGCCTGGGATGTGGTAGGCGACGCCGCCAGGCTGGAGCGGATCCATGACCCAGAGGCGTTGCTGAGCGAACGACAGCGGCTCGTGGTACCCATCGGCGGCCGGCCCCCTGGCCGCGACGTCATGACCGTCCACGTTGGCGTGCAGCCACACCAGGATCTCCGCCTTGCGGGCAGCAAGCTCCTCGCGCAGCCTGTCCGTCAACATGCCCTTGGGCGCGCTGCACCGCAGCCGTTCGCCGTCGACAAAGAGCCTGATGTCGAGCGTGCGCAGGTGGGCGATGAACTCGGCCGTGGTCATGCGCTTTGGGCGGCAAGGGTGTGCCGCGAGTTCCTGGCTCATTCCAGCTCTTTCTTCAGGGAGTATCGCTTATACTCGCCCGGAAAATCGTCGAGTACTCCAAACACAACATAGCCCAGCTTTTCATAAAACGCCAGGGCTTGAAAGCTAAAGGTCTCCAGGCAGGCGTGCCGGCAGCCTCTACGCAGGGCTTCCTGTTCAGTGGCAATGAGCAATTGCCGGCCGTAGCCCCGGCCGCGAATGCCTTCGTCGACCCATAAGAAGTCCGTCAGCAGCCATCCCCAGTAGGTGCTCCCCATCAATCCACCCACAATCTGGTGGTGGTTGTCCCGCAGCCAGATGGTTAACTCCTGGTATCGCTGATCGCCTGCTTTTGAGCGGTTGTAGGCATAGATTGCCTCGTGTACGAAACGCACATCTTGCCTCCTGGGTTCTTGAGCGATCTCCAACTGATACTGGTCTCCCCCAGAGGGGGAAGTAGGCCGGGATTCCTTTGTCAGCTCCGAGTGGCCGCCATTCAGTCGCTCCTGGGTCAAGACGGCTGCCAAGACGTTTGCCGCCAAGCGGTACTGGAGGCTGCACCAATTGAGCCCCAAGGTCATGATTCGCTTCACTAAAAGTCCTCCGTCTCCCGCTCATCCTGCCCCTTGGCCAGCATGCTGCTGAGCAGGGCATTCACCTCCTCATCGGTAAGCTGGTCGAGCCTGGCGAGCAGTTGTTCTCTCCTCGTCAGAGTGATTCCCCTGCTTGGAGAAGGCACCGCCGATCTGTCGCCAGATTTCTCCGCCTTCTCTATGTCGAGACAGAGTCCTGTCACCGTCGGTTCTTCAAACAGCCTGCGTAATGGCAGTTCCACCTGAAACACTTTACGTACGCGAGCAACCACCTGCATACCCAGCAGGGAGTGACCACCCAGCTCGAAGAAGTTGTCATGCACGCCTATCCGCTCAACCTTGAGCACTTCAGCCATAATCCCCGCAAGCTTTTCTTCCATAGGGTTCCGTGGGGCTATGTATTCCCGCTCGCTTTCCGGACGTGCCTGGTCCGGCGCCGGTAGCGCCCGCCGATCCACCTTGCCGTTGGGCAGCAATGGGAGCGTATCGAGGCTCACGAACGACGCGGGCACCATATAATCCGGCAGCCTGTCTTGCACAAAACGCCGGAGAGCGCTCGGAGCTGGTGCACTGTCGTTCGGGACGACATAGGCGATCAGGCGCTCGTCGCCACTGGCGCCCGACACCGCGACCACGGCGGCGTGTAGTGAGGGATGCGTGCGCAGGACGCTCTCGATCTCGCCCAGTTCGATGCGGACGCCGCGCATCTTGACCTGATCGTCCACCCGCCCGAGGAACTCGACGTTCCCGTCAGGAAGGAAGCGGCCCAGATCGCCAGTCCTGTAGAGCCGAGCCTCTGGGTCTGTGGCGAAGGGGTCGGGGATGAACTGCTGCGCCGTGAGCGCCGGATTGTTGAGGTACCCTTGGGCGAGGCTATGCCCACCGACGTAGATCTCTCCCGAGACCCCGATTGGCACCGGGTGCAATGCAGGGTCGAGCACATAGATGTGCGTATTGGCGATCGGCCGACCGATGGGGATGCGCTCGAGCGACCGACTGTTGCTGATCACATACCAGGTCACGTCAGCTGCGACTTCAGAAGCACCATACAGGTTCATTAACGTGGCGTCCGGCAGGTCCGCCTCAAAATGCCGCGCCAGCTCAGGCGTGAGCGCCTCGCCACTGGTGATCCAGAGTTTCAGCTCCGGTATGCTGCTGTGGAGGTCTGCAACACTGTCGAGCAGGAGACGGAGCACCGAGGGCACCAGCACGATACGCGTGACCCGGTTGGCTGCCAGAGTTTGCACCAGGCGATGTGGGTCCTCCAGATCTGCATCTGGAATGATCACGTTCGGGACGCCCTGGAGCAGTGGCCCGAATATCTCCCACACGGAGTCCACGAAGCTCAGGGCGGTCTTCTGACAGCAGATCTCACCCGGCGCAAACCCCCAACCATGCCACATCCAGGCAAACCGATTGACGGCGGCGCGGTGGGGGGCGAGCACCCCTTTCGGCGTGCCGGTTGAGCCCGACGTGTACATGACATACGCCAGGTCGTGCGAGTGCACACCGCTATCGGGATTGGCGGCGCTTTCCAGCGCGATGCTCTCCCAGTCTGTATCGAGGTAGACCGTCTCGGCAGTACACCTCGGCAGACGATGGATGAGCCGCTGCATGGTCAGCACCACCGGCGCCCGGCTGTCCTCGAGCATGAAGGCGAGCCGCTGCTGCGGATACGCTGGGTCCATCGGCACATACGCTCCCCCGGCCTTCAGGATGCCAAGCAGGCCCACCACGGCTTCCATGGAGCGCTCGATACAGATCCCTACCAGCACTCCGCGCCCGACGCCTCGCCTGCGTAGGTGATGGGCCAGCTGGTTGGCCCGCGCGTTCAGCTCGCGGTAGGTCATGCGCCGGTCGCGGTAGAGCAGGGCGACCGCTTCCGGCGTACGCGCCGCCTGGGCTTCAAACAGCTCGTGGATGCATTGATCGTGTGGATAGACCGTGGCGGTATCGTTCCACTCCACCAGGAGTTGATGGCGCTCGGATGCGCTCAGAAGGGGCAGGGCGGACAGGCGTTGCCCAGGGTCAGCGACGATCCCTGCGAGCAGAGACTGAAAATGCCCGAGCATGCGCGTCACGGTCGTAGGCTCAAACAGGTCGGTGCTGTACTCGAAGGCGCAGAACAGGCCGTCGTCGACCTCCGCCATCTCGACGGTCAGGTCAAACATCGCGGTGCCGCTGTCGAACTCCAGCTCCTCCAGGGTCAGACCCGGCAGTTCAAGCCTCTGCCTTGGGGCATTCTGGAGCATGAACATCACCTGGAACAGCGGTGTGTAGTTCAGGCTACGCGGCACCTGCAGCGCCTCAACGATCTTCTCGAACGGGACGTCCTGATGGGCATAGGCCTCGAGCGCGACCTCCCGCACCCGTCCCAGCAGCTCGCGAAAAGTGGGGTTGCCGGACAGGTTGGTCCGTATCACAAGGGTGTTCACAAAGAAACCGATCAAAGACTCCAGCTCAACCTCACTGCGGCCAGCAGCTGGAGAGCCGATGACGAGATCATCGCGGCCCGTGTAGCGCCACAGCAGCGTTTGAAACGCGGCTAGCAAGGTCATAAACAGTGTCGCGTTCGCCGCACGGCCCACCGCCTTCAGCCCATCTCGCACGGCGCGTGACAACACCAGGCTCTGCATCGCACCGTGTGCAGTCCGTACAACTGGGCGGCCCCGGTCGGTGGGCAGCTGCAGCACTGGGTCGGCACCCGCAAGCTGCTTGCGCCAATAGGCGAGCTGCCTGTCGAGTACCTCGCCTTGCAACGCCTCTCGTTGCCAGCGCGCAAACTCCCCATACTGGCTCGGCAGGTCGGGCAGCGGCGACGGGAGTCCAGCAGCACACGCGGCGTAGAGTCGCCCGATCTCCTCGAAGAGCACACTCATCGACCAGGCGTCGGTAATGATATGATGCATGACCAGCACCAGGACGTGCTCGTCCACGCTCAGGCGCAGGAGCTTCGCTCGTATCAGTGGACCGCTGGCCAGATCGAAAGGCCGTTGCGCTTCGTCGCGGGCTCGTCGCAACGTCTCGGACGCGCGCTCGGGTGCTGGCGCGCCACAATTTCCTGAAGACTGTCTCGCAGAGCCTCGCTGGAAAGTGATCCGCGTACTCTGATCACTCGGGCGATATTGTACGCCGGGTTCCCGGGTTCCAACCGATCGAGAAGCCACATGCGTTGCTGCGCATAAGAGATGGGATATACGTTCTGGTGGTCTTTGCCTCGCTCTAGCACGCCGCGTATCCTCTCTGCTGCGTATCCCCTCTACGGCAGCGGGCTCAAGTACAATTCCACGGCTCTGTCGCAAATTTGCGTGTATGGCCGATTGCAGGGGCGTCATCCCTGTCGATGCGGGGTCTTCCTGGTAGCGGCAGACGGCTGCTGCATGCGCCTCACTCCCATCGATGGTGACTGATGAGACCGGCAAGATACAGGCCACGAGCACGCTCCCTCTGCCCCAGTCCCTGATGTCTCGGGCAATGGGGGATCTCGTGAGCCGGGGCGTGACGCTGGGCATGGACCGCCCCAAGGTAGGAGGACGGGGGACATCTCAGCTGTGAGACACTCGAAGGAGTTATAAGGGATCAGACCACAAGGTAACATATAGTCTCACTATAAGATCGGGCAACAAGGGAATCGAAGTCTGACTATTTGTAACTATTATAGCACTGGCATATCCATCCAGTCCACACGTTCTCAGCTGTGCGCCATCAGCCATTAGAGACCACTTTGACATCTCCACACTGTTTTATTACTATTTTGACTGTCTTTCCAGGTTGACGCAGGCTAAGTGATGAGATATGAGTCACTTCTGTGATTTGGTCAAACGCATCCGTCACAGAAGGAGCATGCCATGGAAGCGAGATACGCCTTTCGCAAAAGCCAATTGCTGGACGAATGTCAGGTTGCCCCTGAAATGTTCGAGCAGGTCATTCCACGGCTCTCCACCTTCATGAAGCCCTTTGTCAGCATCTTCCAAGGTCAGGTCGCCGCTCAACATGCCAAAATCTATGTCTGTGGCCTGTTGTCGAACGTCGAACGCAAAAACATCGCATCGATTGCCTCTCGTTTTGGTCAGTCTCGCCTGCCACTGCAAGGCTTCATTGGTTGGGATGCGTGGGACGATGCGCCCTTGCGCGAGGAGTTGCGGGGCCAAGTCACGAAGCACTTGGGACAAGGCGATGGGGTATTGGTGTTCGATCCGTCCGGATTTCCCAAATCTAGTCGGGAGTCGGTGGGGGTGGCCAGGCAGTGGTGTGGCCGCCTGGGCAAAGTCGAGAACTGCCAAGTGGCCATCTCCTTGGGCTATGTCTCCAGCAAGGGGCACACCCTGGTCGACACACGGCTGTCTCTGCCGCAAGCATGGACCAAGGATACGGCGCGCCTGGAGAAAGCCGGCGTGCCCAAAGCGTCCCGGGCCTATCGCACGCGTCACCAGTTGGCCTTGGCGATGCTGGCGGCACACGGGGCCTCGCTCCCGCATCGGTGGATTGCCGGGGATGACGAGATGGGACGTCCGTACTGGTTCCGGCGTCGCCTGGCGGCCTTGGACGAGCGCTCTCTGCTGGCCGTCCCCTCGAACACAGCGATCCGTGATCTGGAGACGCCGCTCCCAGAGTATCGTGGGAAGGGCCGCCGGCCCACGCGGCCCTGGCACAGCGTGCAGGCCTGGAGCCAAGCGCTTGACGCTACGGCCTGGCGGCGCCTTGATGTCCGCGATGGTGCAAAAAGTCCACTGGTGGTCGAGATCGTCAAACGGCGCGTGGTCTCCAGAACCCACCGGCGTCAGCAAGGCGACGAGGAATGGTTGGCGGTGATTCGCTACCGTGACCGCGACCAGGACAAGGTCGTGAAGGTCGACTATTATCTGTCCAATGCGGGCCCTGAGACCCCACTATGGGAGTTGGCCCGCGTGGCCAAGGCGGAGCATCGCATCGAAGAATGTCTCCAGCGGAGCAAAAGCGAAGCTGGGTTGGCCGACTATGAGGTGCGCCATTGGACAGGATGGCAGCAGCATCAAACGCTGTCGTTACTGGCCACGTGGTTCTTGGTGCGGGAAACCGATCGGGGGAAAAAAATGGACTCCTGCGATCACCTTACCGCAGATTCGTCAGGGTATTGCCCTGATCTTGCACGAGGCGTTTCAGTGTGGGACGATGTCGCAGAGGCTGAAGGAGTGCCAGAAGCGCTTACAACGCAATGAGCTGGCTCGTTTCTATCATTGGAAAAAGCATAACCTCTTGGCTCCATTGAACTTGTATAAACGACAATTCTAACCCCCTGGGGGAGACAGTCGAACTATAAACCATTTCATCCATACACACAGCTTCGTTGCACGGAGTGGGCCACATGCCACCACTTTCGCCCGACGTAGAGCCCCAGAGGCTCTTTGCTATGGCGCAGATGCTCCAAGACGACTTCCAGGCGCGTCTCAAAGCGCTGGAATTGCAGCTTACCCTGGAACACCAGCGCCAGCGAGACCATGTTGAAGAAGAACTCCACAAGCTCCGGCAGCAGCTTGCGATCATGGCCCGTGAGCAGCAGCAGCAGCAGCAGACCATGCTTACCACCTTGCGCGAGACCGTTGATGAATTGCGCAAGGAGGTCGCAGAAGCCCTGCACCGCCTCTCCCACGATGTGGACCGTGTGGCTCAGCACGCCGAGGCCCAGACCAGTCGGGCGCTCGAGCGGCTGCGCAATGAGCTGCTGGAAGCGCTCTTGCAGCGCGACCAAACCACTGTCAAACGTCATATCCTGGGAGAGCTTTTCATGAGTCTGGGGAAGCACTTGCAGGAAGCCGGCGGGGGAGAAGAGCCATGACCGTAGAGCGCTGGAGTGTCGACCAACTCGGTGCCTTGGCCGACGAATGGATGGCCGAACGCGAGGCCTTTCTGTCTGCCTTGCACACCTATATGGCGACCCAACTGTCCCAGAGTGTTCCTACCCAGCCACACCCGATAGCTCCAGCCGTCTATCAGGCTGAGCTGGCCGCGATTGGTGAGCGCCTCAGCAGCTTCCTGCACACTATGGACAGTACGCCATGGTACACCCTCCAGCACCGTATGGCCGAGCATCAGGCCGCGCTGGAAACGCAGTACGCTGCTGCGGCGCGTGATGATGCCGCACGGCTCGCTGCCCTGCAGCCACCGTTGGACGCCATAGCACCGCACCTGGCGGTCCGCCAGGCACTGGCCATTCTGCAGCACATCTTGCACCTCTACAAGGAATTACAGGGCCAGTTCACCTTCGCCACCAGGCAGCTAGCCAACCGTCTGGTCGCACAGATGAAGTATCAACTGTACCCAGTGCGTCATCATCTGCCGGCTGTGATGCACTACTGGCTGCTGGAGAACGCCGACCTGGAAGCCTGCGAGCCTGCCACCGCACACGTCGCCCCGGGCAGCGGCATCCAACGCTACGCTGCCGAGGGACCGCGTGGGGCGTATACCTGTTATGTGCCAGAGTACTATCGCGCCGACCAGGCCTGGCCCTTGTTGCTGACGCTGCACGGTGGTAGCGGCAACGACGAGGATTTTGTCTGGACGTGGCTGCAATACGCCAAAAGCTGTGGTTATCTCCTGGTCAGCGTCAAATCGTTCGGTCCCACCTGGTTTCCCTGGGACGCCCCGTCCCTGCTCCACATCCTGGACGAGGTCCAGGCACGCTACCACGTCGACCCCGACCGTATTCTCCTCACGGGGTTGTCGGATGGCGGTTCGTTCAGCTATGAAGTCGGCTTTGCCTGGCCTGAGCGTTTTCGCGGACTCGCGGTGGTAGCTGGGATATTGCGACCGCATCAGCGCAGTGCCCAGGCGAGCCAATTGCCCGTGTATATTGCCCATGGTGAACGGGATCAACTCTTTCCCGTCAGTTATATCCGCCTGGTCGTCGACAAGCTGCGTGAGTGGGGACACGACGTGACGTATCACGAACTCACTGGCTTCGGCCATGCCTATCCGCCCGGCGAAAATGCTGCCATCCTGCACTGGTTCGAGGGCACAAGTTTTAAGTTTTAAAGTAATGAGTTTTTCTGCTTAACATTTCATCATCAGCTCAGCACCATCCTTGGGGCGATGTGATACTTCTTCAACTTATAGCCCAACTGGCGGGGGGTAATGCCCAACAGGGCCGCGGCACGGGTTTGCACACCGCCGCTGCGGCGCAGTGCTTCGAGCAGGCGTTCACGCTCGATTTCGGCTACAGCCTTGGGCAGGGTAGCGGCAGTGGTCTCGGGAAACAGTACCCGAGGCGCAGGCGCAGGCGTATGGAGACTGATGGGGAGAGGGACATCCTCTGGCGCGATCACCTCCCGACGCGTCATCACCACCATACGCTCGATGCAGTTCTCCAGCTCACGCACATTGCCTGGCCAGTCATAGCCAACGATCAGGTCCATGGCGGCCGAGGAAATTTTGAGCGCTTTACGATTCTCCGCATTGAAGCGCTGCAGAAAATGGCCCACCAGCAGGGGAATATCTTCTTTGCGCTCGCGTAACGGCGGCAGCACGATGGGCACAACGTGTAAACGATAATAGAGATCCTCACGGAATTGCCGCGCCCGCACGGCCTCTTCCAGGTCAGCGTTAGTGGCGGCGATGATGCGCACGTCCACCGTCAGGCTGCGACTGCCTCCCACCCGTTCGAACGTGCGCTCTTGCAGCACACGTAACAGTTTGATCTGGGTGGCGAGGCTGATAGCGCCGATCTCATCGAGAAAGAGCGTCCCCTGATCGGCCAGCTCAAAGCGGCCGCGCCGTGTTTTGACCGCCCCGGTGAAGGCGCCGCGTTCGTGTCCGAACAGCTCGCTTTCGAGGAGACTTTCCGGCAGGGCAGCACAGTTCAGCTTCACAAACGGCTGCTGACTGCGCTCGCTCAGCTTATGCAGGGCGCGTGCTACCAGCTCTTTGCCCGTGCCACTTTCCCCACGCAGGAGGATGGTCGAACGACTCTGGGCCGCCTGCTGAATTTCCTGCATAACCGCCTTCATGCCTGGGCTATGGCCGATAATCCGGTCCGGATCGTAGCTCAGCGGCAGTCCAACACCAGCCGCTTCTCCAGACTCTGGAAGGGTTTTAAGACGCTCCTGCAGCCCTGTCGTCTGCAGATACAACCCCACGTACGTGCCCGTCAATTCTAGAAAAGCCAGCGCCGTCTCCAGCGTTGGGGCTGGCTGAGCAGGACAAAATAACACCAGCACCCCCATGGCCTGCTGCAGGCCATGGAGCGGTACGGATAATAATACCCCTTCGTGGACTGTTGCGCCGGCTGTCCCAGGCAGTACGGTGTGACGCGCCGTGGCGGCACTGTGCGCTTCGAGCCCCTCCGTCAACTCGCGGCCGACCTGGACAATTTGCTGCTGGTACATACCCCAACTACATCCCTGCGGACGTCTGGCAGCCTCTCCCGCCAACACGACAGCGCCCGCCATAGCTCCTAGGGCATCTCCGAGTAGTTGCAGAACATGCTCCAATGTTAGCGCCGAGCTACGCGTACTACGCACCAGGTGTGCGATCTGTTCCAGCCATTGCATGGGGCTGCCGGCTGCACCGGAGACAGCCTGCTTGCGCATCCTCATACCCTCCCAGCGGTTTGTCGCCCTGTGAACCTGTCACGCAGAAGTCATACACGCTCTAGGAGAGGAGGTCAAGTGGTTGATCGCTGAGAGCGTACTTTCTCCCTTGCATTTTTTTGCCAAGAGTGCGAGCGTCCTAGCCGCAATGCCCGCACCAGGCTGGGCATCAGGAATACGTCGCCTGAGATGGGATCATAAGGGAAGGGACCCATGCGCAAATACGATGCCATTTTTTTTGACGCCGCCAATACGTTACTCTATCCCTATCCATCCGTGGGTGAGGTTTACGCCCAGGTGGCCAGACGCTATGGCGTCGAGACGACCGGAGAGGCAGTGCAACGCGCCTTTCGGCAGACCTGGGGGACCGTGGAAACCCTGGCACGCAACGATCCGGTACGCTACGGCGTTGGGGAGCCAGACGGGCGCCGCTTCTGGCACGCACTGGTGCATGCCACCTTTGCGCACATCGCTCTACCAGAACAGTTTGACGCCTTCTTCGACGAACTGTACTGGCTCTTTGGCCAGCCGACCGTGTGGCGTCTGTTCCCAGAATGCCTCGAGGTCCTGCACGCGCTGCGCCAACAGGGCTATCTGGTGGGCGTGATTTCGAATTGGGATATTCGCCTCCTCGAGCTGTTACAAGGGCTTGGCGTAATGACGTACGTGCAGCATGTGAGCATTTCTGCCCTCGTAGGCTGGGAAAAGCCGCACAATGCCATCTTCCAGCACGCTACTGAGGCCGTGGCAGTGCGTCCCGAGCGGGCTCTGCACATTGGTGACAGCTTGCAGGCCGATGCCTACGGTGCCCACCAGGCCGGTTTACAGCCCCTGTGGTTGCAGCGGCAGGGAGGCAGCCACACCGACTACCCAGTTATCCAGGATTTGCGCGGTGTACTGACCTGGCTTGAAGCGCATGGGATGTAACGGAGAAGCAGAAGGGTCTGTACCTCATGCCCGAATTACCAGAAGTCGAAACCATCCGCTGTGGCCTGGCGACCCGCTTGACCGGCCAGACCATCACTGGTGTACGGGTGCGGCAGGCACAGTTGCGCCACCTCGTCGACGTGGCCACCCTGCATGCGGAGGCCGTGGGGCGTACCATTACAGGCGTGGACCGGCGGGCCAAATATCTGCTGGTGCGCTTGCAGCCAGATCGGGTGCTGGTGCTGCATCTGGGCATGACCGGGCGCCTGTGGGTCGGGCCGCCTGTCGACCATGATGCGCCGCACGACCATCTTATTTTCCACCTCGGACCGCAGCTCGAACTGCGCTTCCATGACACGCGCCGTTTTGGTATGTGTTTTCTGACCACAGAAGCGGAACTCCTGCACCATCCGCGCCTGCGCCACCTGGGGCCAGAACCCCTCTCCGAGGCGTTTGCCGGGGCCTATCTCCTGGAGCAAGCCCGGGGACTGCGCAAGCCCGTCAAAAATTTTCTGATGGATGCGGCGGTGGTGGTTGGGGTCGGGAATATTTATGCCAGTGAGAGTCTCTTTCTCGCCGGCTTGCGCCCCACGCGTGCAGTAGGACGCTTGCGCCTACACCATTGGGAACGCCTGTGTAGGGCCGTGCAGCAGGTCTTACACGCGGCGATTGAACACCACGGCACCACCCTGTCAGACTATGTAGATAGCGAAGGGCGGCAGGGCAGCTTCCAGAACCAGCTTCTGGTCTATGGCCGAGAAGGTGAACCCTGTCACCGTGACGGCCGCCTGATCCGACGCATTGTCCAGGCCGGTCGGAGCAGTTTTTATTGTCCGGGCTGCCAACGCTAACCCTCAATACCAATACTTCGTCTGCTGGGCCCACGGGCTTTTCGGATACTGCTTGTGCAGCAACTGAAAGGCCTGTTTGGAGAACTGCGTGGTCTTGGCGTTCGTGCACCCATAGCGTGTGGACCGCACAGCCAGGTGCAGCGCCTCAGGCATGCGCGGGTCGTCAGGCGTGTGCTTCGCCCAGGCGAGCACCTGTGCCACCAGATAATTGGGCCCTGTCTCGAGCGCGTGTAGCTTCTGGCTGTCGGCCTGAGCTGCCTGCTTCTGGGCCGCGGTCAAAAAATCGCCAGCATCAGCCCCACCAGGAAGCAACGGGACGAGCGTGCCCTGCTGGCGCTCCCCCTCCGCCTCTTTGTCCTTTTGTGCACACCACCAGTTGTTGCGGAAATCGTCGATCTTGTCGAGAGGCGTGAGCCGGCCTACACCGGGATCAACATACGGACGCGTGCCAGGATATTTGAGCATCAGAAACACGGCAGCAAACTTTTTGGCGTCGTTATTGGTAGCTGCAAGGTATGCATCGAGATCTGGTCGTAGCTCGGGTATCTGCTCGGCAACGACAGGCGTGAGTTCTTGCACCATGGGGAGTTGGTCCAGCAGGACCGCTTCCACCCATGTCGCCAGTGCCAGTTCACGGCGCAGGTGGACCGGTAGCGCGGGACGCATGGCGGCGTCTTTACGCAGGCTCACCGGCCATGTCTGGTTCATGAGGTGCGTAGCATCCTCGTCAAAGTGCGCCAGTATGGCGGACGCTGGCAGCGACTCCGTGGTATCGGCCACGGTCACGCCAAACAGCTGCGTGGGGAGTTCTCTGCCGTCTTCGTCATAGGTAATACCCGAGGGGACACGCTGGGCGTACGTAAGCAATTCCTCCAGGTCGCGTGCCACCTGCATCCGCAAGGCACGCAAAAGATTCAACGCCGACGGCGGGAACGCTGCACTGCCCGGCGCCAGCACCAGGTCGAGATGCTGCCGCGCCTCGTCTTTCTTCCCCGTCTGGAGTAAGAGCCGGGCGCGGTGAAAGGCAACCGACGCAAAAGCGGGTGAAGTCGCCTGGATGTTCGTCGCCGCGGCAACCAACTGGGCAGCTTTCGCATGGGATGCATCGATCTTCGCCAGTGCTGCTACGAGCCAGGGCAGTGCCGCAGTGCTTTCCCATTGCTCTTGGGCGTGCGTCAAGGCCTCCTTGTCCATTCTCTGGAACGTGACGAGCCAATCGCTCAGCACGTCGTCTTTGACCACTGCTGGCAGCGGTGTGGCTGCAGGCTTTTGGACCTCGGCCTGATCACTAAGATACTTGTCCAGAAGGAGCGTATAGTCCGCCAGATCCTGCTGGAGTATCGTGTCAGCGTCCTTTGTGAGCACCGCCTGGACCAATTCGTGCAAGCGCTGGGTAGGCGCCGAGCGGAAGCGGACGAATTGCAGGAGGCGCCTGGCGGCTGGGTGCGTGGCGCTCTGCGCCCTATCATCGAGGATCTGGCGGATGTGCGTCTCCACTTGCGCCAACATATCCATATCGACCTCACCCTCACCGCCCTGGAGCGTCGCCTTGCGTACCAGGGCCCTGGCGACCAGATAGGGGGCCAGCGAGCGCCACGGCGAGGCAGTGTCCTGGGCAATCGCCGCAAAAGCCTCAACCGCTGCATCAAAATTGCCGCTGTAGAAATGCGCTGCGGCGACTTGATAGGCGCTGTCGGCGCGTAGCTCTGGCTCTGTTGCAGGACGCAGGGTGAGGTTGGCGCCATCCGAGCATTTGGCAAACACCACGTCTTGTGCCTGCACCCATTCGCGCACCGCGGCGCTCTCCACGCCCAAGCGCTCTTGCAAACGGCGCAGCGTGCCGGCAGCAGTTTTGAAAGCGTCCGCTGGACAGTTGACGTAGGTGCTAAACTTGTCTCCTTGTCGAAAGACGTTGATGCTGGGCGCTGGCCCTACTCCAGGCACGCTGCCACGGGCCTCGAGCCAGACTTTGGGCCATGCGTCAGTGTCAGACTCCAGAGAAGACACCAGTCTGTCGCGCCACAGGGCGACGAGGGCCTTTTGCTCGGCTGCATCGAAGCCGGTGCCAATGAGGTAGCGGTAGGCCACGGCTAAATAGGAGCGTGCATAGGTCGGTTGCAGCACGCCCAGGTCGCCGGCCGCGAACCTTTCCAGAGGAAAATCGGGGTGCACGCTATAGGTAAACACCGCGCGCGCAAAGAATGGACCACAACTCACGAGCGGCTCGGGCCTATACAGGACCACACTGAGTACCAAAGCTCCCACCAGTACGAGGCGTCCGGTTATTGCCATCGCTGCACCTCCTCCAGAACCATATGGACAGACGCGGGTGACCAGGCCCGTGGACTAAAAACGTATATGCGTCTTCCTGACCGCACCTGCGGCACAGGCTCATCGGTTGCCAGACCAATGCTGTGTTGGACAGCCGTGCAACGCACGTCCCCGCCAGCCTGGAGGTGCAGCAGCACGTGCTGCCGGTCTGCGCCCATGCGAAACAGCATCGGCACGGCCTCATCGATGGGTAAACCCGCCAGCCAATTGTCGGTGAGACACCACGAGGCGAGGGCCGTGATGGACAGACGGATGGTGTCAGGTAACACCCGACGCAGGTCGTGCAGCATCGCACGGTAAAACTCGCGCTCAGACAGTTTGGCATCAAAGTCTATTTGGACAGCAGGGACCGTAGCAGCACTGCCGAGGGCAGCAATCTCGTGCACCACGCTGGCGCGTTGGGCTAGTGCGAGCGTCGGGGGGAAGAGCGTATCGGCTTCAATGCGTATCACCGGGATGAGCACCGTGGCCGGCGGGACATCTAGAGGCTGCAGCCGTGGGCGTGTGATCATGGTATCGTGGCGCAGGAAGAGCGTCTTGGCCAGATATGCGACCCCTACCGCACGTGGATCGAGGGTACGCAAGTCTTCGCGCCGCTCCCAGGCCCACAGCATCACGCGCGGTAGATGCGCCAGCGGATCAGCGAACGCCGCCCGCGGCATTGGACGTCTGGACACGACACCAAACCTCAGAACTCCACATACGACAACCACCAACAACAGGCCAACGACGCCCATACCGAGCACCAGGTTCCAGCGCTTCCTCAGTTGCCGACAGACGTTGCGCGGGTCGCGTAAGTAT
>WNGH01006596.1_pt1 | contig 14507 bp, 11 predicted proteins | sample 5400631 | NCBI WGS metagenome assembly WNGH01 (sample SAMN13153373, study PRJNA577476) | soil metagenome | isolation source: 115 cm soil or saprolite under Garry oak tree replicate 1 | place: USA:California | collected 2016-06-15
GCCGACTTCATCAACTGGGCCAAGGCCAACGGCATCCGGGTGGGCCCCGGGCGCGGCTCGGGTGCTGGGTCGATCGCGGCGTACGCGATGCGCATCACCGACCTCGACCCACTGCGGCACGGCCTGATCTTCGAGCGCTTCCTCAACCCGGACCGCGTTTCCATGCCGGACTTCGACGTGGACTTCGACGAGCGCGGCCGCGGCGAGGTGATCCGCTACGTCACCGAGAAGTACGGCGACGACCGCGTCGCGCAGGTCGTCACCTACGGAACGATCAAGGCCAAGCAGGCCGTCAAGGACGCCGCCCGCGTGCTGGGCTACCCGTTCTCGATGGGCGAGAAGATCACCAAGGTCATGCCGCCACCGGTGATGGGCAAGGACGTCCCGCTGGCGAAGGTCTTCGACAAGGACGACAAGCGCTACGGAGAAGGCGTCGAGTTCCGCGCGCTGTACGAGTCCGACCCCGAGGTCAAGCGCGTGGTCGACACCGCCAAGGGGCTCGAAGGACTCAAGCGCCAGTGGGGCGTGCACGCGGCAGGCGTCATCATGTCGTCCGAGCCGCTGCTCGATCTCATCCCGATCATGAAGCGCGAGCAGGACGGCGCGATCATCACGCAGTTCGACTACCCGAGCTGCGAGGCGCTCGGCCTGATCAAGATGGACTTCCTCGGGCTGCGCAACCTGACCGTCCTCGACGACGCGCTGCTCAACATCGAGGCCAACCGCGGCGAGAAGATCGTGCTGGAGGATCTCCCGCTCGACAACCGGGCCACCTACGAGCTGCTCAGCCGGGGCGACACGCTCGGCGTGTTCCAGGTCGAGGGTGGGCCGATGCGCGCGCTGCTGCGCAGCATGCGTCCGGACAACTTCGAGGACATCTCGGCGGTCGGCGCGCTGTACCGGCCCGGGCCGATGGGCGCCAACTCGCACAACGAGTACGCCGACCGCAAGAACGACCGCAAGCAGGTCACCCCGATCCATCCCGAGCTGGCCGAGCCGCTGGCCGAGATCCTCGGCGATACGTTCGGGCTGATCGTCTACCAGGAGCAGGTCATCGCGATCGCGCAGAAGGTGGCCGGCTACTCGCTTGGGGCTGCTGACCTGCTGCGCCGCGCGATGGGCAAGAAGAAGAAGGCCGAGCTGGACGCGCAGTTCGAGAAGTTCAGCTCGGGCATGGCCGAGCGCGGGTACTCCGAGGGCGCGGTCAAGACGCTGTGGGACATCCTGGTGCCGTTCTCCGATTACGCGTTCAACAAGGCACATTCGGCGGCGTACGGACTCGTCTCGTACTGGACGGCGTACCTCAAGGCCAACTACCCGAGCGAGTACATGGCCGCGCTGCTCACGTCGATGCGAGACGACAAGGACAAGTCCGCGATCTACCTGTCCGAGTGCCGCCGGATGGGCATCAAGGTGCTGCCGCCGGACGTCAACTCCTCCGACGCCGACTTCACGCCCACCGGCACCGACATCCGTTTCGGCCTGGGCGCCGTACGCAACGTCGGCGCCAATGTGGTCGCGTCGATCGTCGAGTCACGCAAGGCCAAGGGCGACTTCGTCGACTTCGCCGACTTCCTGCGCAAGGTCGACGCCGTCGTGTGCAACAAGCGCACCATCGAGGCGCTGATCAAGGCTGGTGCGTTCGACTCTCTGGACCATTCGCGACGCGGACTGATACACGTCTACGAACCGGCGGTCGACGCGGTCGTCGATACCAAACGTGCCGAGGCGATCGGGCAGTTCGACCTGTTCGGCAGCGCCCTGGACAACGATCCGGTGGCCGACGTCTTCGCGGTGCGGGTACCCGAAGGGGAGTGGGACAAGTCGGTGCTCCTCGCCTTCGAGCGTGAGATGCTCGGGCTCTACGTCTCCGACCATCCGCTGCTCGGTGTCGAACACGTCCTGGCCGCCCATGCCGACATGTCGATCGCGAGTCTCATCTCCGAGGGCACCACCGACGGGCAGACGCTCACGCTCGCCGGCATCCTGTCGTCGGTCAGCCGGCGCGTCACGAAGGCGGGCGCGCCGTGGGCGCAGGCGGTGCTCGAGGATCTCGAGGGCTCGGTCGAGGTGCTGTTCTTCCCGGCGACGTATCAGCAGGTCGGCATCAACATCGCTGAGGATTCCATCGTCGTGGTGCGCGGCCGCGCCGACGCGCGCGACGACACGATCAAGCTGATCGCCAGCGACCTGACGTTGCCGGACATCAAGGAAGGCCCGCGAGGCCCGGTCGTGGTGACGATGCCGCCGGAGAAGTGCACGCCACCGATGGTTCAGCGCCTGCGTGAGGTGCTCGCGGCGCATCCCGGCACGACCGAGGTTCATCTGCGCCTGGTCAGCAAGGGGGAGCGGGAGCACACGCTGCGGGTCGGCGATGGCTTCCGGGTCGCGCCGTCAGCTGCCCTGATGGGTGACCTCAAGGCCCTCCTCGGCCCGAACAACGTCTCCGCGTAGCACTGCATGGGCCTGGATCCACGGACTCGCATCGCTTTCGTCGACGAATCACTGTCAGACGCCATGCGTGACCCGAATACGTACCTACTCGGCGCGGCGGTTTGCGAGCAGCGTGCAGTCGCGGCCGTGCGGGCGAACATTGCCAGCCTCCGACTCAAACGCCAGGTGAAGGTGCACTGGCACGACGAGGACGCGAAGCGGCGCATGGTGATCGCCGAGACGATCGCCAGGGCGCCAGTGCGGCACCTCGTCGTCGTGCGTGAGGGCAGATTGGGGGAGCGTCCCGAGCGACAGCGCAAGAAGTGCCTGGAGCGGCTGCTCTACGAACTCCAGGAGCTACACGTCGCGACGGTGACTTTCGAGTCCCGCGGGCCTGCCGACAACCTTCGCGATCGCGATGCGATCGATGGCTTCCGCGCCAGGCGTGTGATCAGTAGCGATCTGCGGATCGAACATGTCCCGGGCCCGCGTGAAGCTATGCTCTGGGTGTCCGACGCAGTCTGCGGCGCGACCGTGCAGCACCGCAAAGGGGAGTCGGCGTACTTGGAGACGCTCCGGGCAGGCACCGACATACGGCTCATCCCGATCCGTACGTCGTGAATAGCGCGAAGCCCCAGGCCCTGTCGTCCGGCAGGAAGTCCTGGGGCTCACTTCCAGCTCCACCGCGATGGAGCCAGCTGGACCAACATCATCGGCCACCCGCCGTGGCAAGTCAACAGGGCGGGGCGCTGTTCGCTAGGGGCGCGACTCGATTTCCGATCTTCGGGCTTACCGGGTCCGACCTCCGCTAGGGGGCACGACGGAAGGCGATCGCGTCAGAAACCTCACGCTTGGCGGCTGAACTCGGCGACCGCCGCCTCGGTGTCGACGTCACGTCGCGGTCGCGGAGTGTCCATCAGCAACGCGACGATCACTGCGGCCGCCGCGACGACGACCGCCGCCACCACGAACCCGTCGGTGAAGCCGGCGGCCAGCGCGGCCGGCCTTGCCGAGGGATTCGGAGCGTGCGATGCGAGGTAGCTGGCGGCGCCGCTCGTCGCGATGGTGTTGAGCAGCGCGGTGCCCGGTGAGTCGCGTAGTTCATCGCCGGTGCCATCACCCAGCCCATGCCGAACGCGATGAGCAACTCGGCGGGCAGGATCACCGAGACGTAGGAGCTGCCGGCCTGCAGGCGGCTGGCCCAGAACAGGCCGGAAGCTGCGATCAGCAAGCCCGGCACCATCAGCGCGCGAGGCGGCACCTTCGCGATCAGCCGTGACGCGATGCCGCCCGCGGAGATCAAGATGGCACCGGTCATCGGCAGGAAGGCCAGCCCGGTGAGCACCGGCGAGTAATGCATGACGATCTGCATCTGGTAGGTGAAGAAGAGGAACGTGCCGAACAGGCCGATCACTGACAGGCCGACCGCGAGATAGGCGCTGCCCCGGGTGCGGTCGAGCACGACCCGCAGTGGCAGCAACGGTTGCGACACCCGACTCTCGACGACGACGAAGCTCGCGATCAACACCGCGCCGAGCATCAGCAGGCTGACGACCTTGGCCGAACTCCAGCCGTGGGACTCGGCCTCGCTGCAGCCGTAGACGACTGACACCAGACCGAGGCTGACCAATGCCGCGCCGCGGACGTCGAGCCGCCGACGGGCAGCCGAGCGTGGTTCGCGCAGCAGCAACTGTGCGCCGACCGCGGCAGCGATCGCGATCGGGATGTTGACGTAGAGGCACCAGCGCCAGTCCAGGTACTCGGTGAGCAGCCCGCCGAGCAGCAGCCCGACCGCGCCGCCGCCCGCGGCGATGGCGCCGAAGATGCCGAACGCCTTGGCGCGCTCGTGCGAGTCGGTGAAGTTGACGGCGATCAGCGAGAGCGCGGCGGGCGCGAGCAGTGCCCCGAAGGCGCCCTGAACCGCACGCGCCCCGAGCAGCATTCCGAAGTTGACAGCGGCGCCGCCGAGTGCGGACGCTGCGGCAAACCCGATCAGGCCGACGAGGAAGGCGCGTTTGCGGCCCGTGTAGTCCGCGACGCGCCCCCCGAGGAGCAGCAGGCCACCGAACGCGAGCGTGTATGCGGTGATGACCCATTGGCGCGAGGCGTCGGAGGCACCCAGATCGCGCTGTGCCGAGGGCAAGGCGATGTTCACGATCGTCACGTCGAGCACGACCATCAGCTGGCCCAGGCAGACGAATACCAATGCCGCCCAGCGGTGCGGGTTGGCCGGTGTCGGGGTGGGGGAGGTCTGTATCGACTGCTCTGTTTCGGACGCGTGCATCGGACATGCTCCTGACTTATTCAACGACGATGAATTCAGCGTGACACATCTCGTGCTAGATTTCAACGGTGATGAATAAAACGCTCGACGCGAAGCCGAGACCCGGCCGGGGCCGTCGCCCCGGCGGTGCCGATACCCGTGAGGTCGTCCTCGACGTGGCTCGCCGGAGGTTTCTCGCTGACGGCTACCAGGCCGTCTCGCTGCGATCGATCGCGATGGAGGCGGGCGTCGACGTCGCGTTGCTCAGCTACTTCTTCGGCTCGAAGCAGGGACTGTTCGCGGCTGCGCTGCGGCTGCGCACCAACCCCGCCGTTGCGATCGCCGAAGCGCTGCCGGGCGATGTCGCCGGCGTATCCGAGCGGCTGCTGCGCAAGATGCTCACGGTCTGGGACGACCCGGCCAGTAGCGCACCGCTGCGGGCCATGCTCGGCGTTGCCGGTGAGGACGCCGCGACAACGCGGCTGCTGCGCGAGCTCGTCGAGCGTGAACTGATCACGCCGCTCGCCAAGCTGATCGGCGGCCGGGACGCGCACAAGCGCGCCGGCATGGCCGCCGCACTGATGTCCGGCGTCGTCTTCTCCCGATACGTGCTGGAGGTCGAGCCGATCGCCAGCGCGACGGTCGACGAGGTCGTCAGGTACCTCGCGCCGGCCTTGGCATCCGTGCTCCAGCCGCCGGCGCGAGCGCCACGCCGAACATCCCGCTGAGTGACGCCCGTCCGGCGCCACCCAACGGGAGCGGTTCAGATCGAGCGCTGGTACGCGCCGAACGCTCGCGTCGCGACCCAGGCCATCACGACGGCCAGGGCGGTGATCGCACCCAGCCGTGGCCAGATCGCTCCCCAGTCGGGGCTGGCAGACAGTGCCTGCCGGCTGATCACCACGACCCAGTCGACCGGGTTGTAGTTCGCGACATGGCGTACCCAGGACGGCGCGAGCCGGGTGTCCATGAGCGCCGACGCCAGGAACGGCAGCGGCAGGCTGAGGAACTGGCTGATCCCGATCAGCGTCTCCTGCTGGCGGGTCAGCAACGCCATCGCGTTGGACAGCGCCGCGAACACCACGGTGAGCAGCACGGCCGCCAGCAGGGTAATCGGGATGCCGTCGGCCGCACCGTCGAAGCGGGTGCCGCACGCGTACGCGATGGCCAAGACGATCGAGGCCTGGATGATCGTGGTGATCGCCTGGTAGGCGAGCGTGCCGATCACCATCGCGCCGCGGCTGACCGGTGAGGCGAGCAGGCGGTCCATGACGCCGCGATTCATGTCTTCGATGTAGACGGTGCCGGCCCATCCGCTGGAGAACAGCGCGGTCATCATGATCACGCCCGGGGTGATGAACTCGAGGTAGGAGCCCGAGGCAGCAGGGAAGCCCGGCAGGTGCACCAGCGACTTGAACAGCTGGCCGAACAGCAGCAGCCAGACAATCGGCTGCACCAGGGTGGCTCCGACGAACCACGGCTGGCGGATCAGCGCGCGGACGGAGCGCGTCGTCAGGTAGCCGGAATGCGCGAGAAGCCGTCCCGGCGCGGCCGCGGCGTACGTGCTCATGCTTGATCTCCTTCGAAGGTGTGGCCCGCATAGCGCAGGTAGACGTCGTCGAGCGAAGGCCGCGCGACGGTGACGGACGCGACGACGATGCCGGCGTCGTCCAGCGAGGTGAGCAGCGTGGGCACCGCACGGGCGCCCAGCTCGGCGCGGGCGTGCAGCGTCGAACCGTCGGCGACGACGCCGTCCAGACCGGGCAGCCGTTCGAGGTGCCGCAGTGCGGCGCCGGTGGCGTCCGGGCCGGTGAGCTCGACCTGGACGGTGTCGCCGTGCAGCTCGGCCTTGAGCTCGTCCGGCGTGCCCTCGACGACGATCCGGCCGTGATCGATGATGGCCAACCGGTCGGCGAGGCGATCGGCCTCGTCGAGGTAGTGCGTGGTGAGCAGCACCGTCACCTGGTCGTCGCCGGCGAGCCGGGCGATCTCGGCCCACATCTCGGCGCGCGCCTGCGGGTCGAGGCCGGTCGTCGGCTCGTCCAGGAACAGCACCTGCGGACGGTGGATCAGCCCGATGGCGACGTCGAGCTTGCGTGCCATGCCGCCGGAGTACGTCCGGACGAGCCGGTCGGCGGCATCGCCCAGCCCGAAACGGTCGAGCAGCTCGTCGGCCCGCGCCCGCGCCGCCAAGCGCGGCAAACCCTGGATGCGCGCCGCCAGAACGAGGTTCTCTCGCCCGGTCGCCATCGGATCGCTGCTCGCCTTCTGCGACACGAGGCCGATCGCCCGGCGCACGCGGTCCGGCGCGAGTCGCACGTCGATGCCGGCGACGGTGGCGGTTCCCGAGTCGGCGCGCGAGAGGGTAGTGAGGATCTTGACGGCGGTGGACTTGCCGGCACCGTTCGGGCCGAGCAGGCCGAAGACGCATCCGGACGCGATGCTGATCGACAGCCCGTCGAGGGCCCGGACGGGATCCTTGCCGTGTCCGGCCGGGTAGGTCTTGACGAGATCGCGGGCGTCGAGCGCGATATCGCGGGTGGCAGCGGGCGGATCAGCCCGTTCTTGCAGTCGTGCGGTCATGCGATGACTCCTTCGGTGGGGAGTCGAACGCGCGCCTAGGCTGAGCGGTGCTCCTTGAGTGGTTCGGTGCGTTCTGCCAAGGGCTCGCGGGATCGACTCTGGGGCAAGGGCCCTGCCTGGGTGTTGCCGCACCCGGGCAGGGTTCGTTCATTTCTGGCTCTCTGGTGGCAGCAGCGCCCGCGCCTCCTCTCCGAGGTGTCGGACCGGGTCGGCGAAGATCTCCTCGAGCGTCATGCCCTCGGCGCGCAGTTCGTGCATGCGCCGCCACGACTTCGTCCCGGGGAACGAGCTGGACCGGATGCCGCGGGCGAGGTCGACGACGAATTCCAGCTCGGCCGCGACCATCGCCCGCCGGAAGAAGCTCTCGACCAGGAAGAGGTCCAGGACGCCGGACTCGCGGGCCACGTCGTGGCTCGCGTCGATCCCGCCGATCTCGATGCGCAGCTTCTCGATGCGCTTGTCGAGCAACCGGGCGACCTCGTCCGGCGGCAGGCCCGGCATGAGCGACAGGCCCGCTTCGAGCGACGTGAACTCCTTGGCCGGTGTGGACAGGAGCTCGGCGAGCCAGTCCTCGAACTCGGTGCGACCCGCTTCGGTGATCGCGTAGACGGTGCGCTCGGGGCGGCGCCCGTCGCGGCTGGTCTCCTGCGGCTCGATCAGCTTGTGCTTCTGCAGCGCCTCGACGACCGAGTACAGCGAGCCGTAGTTGAGCTTGATGCTCGTCTCCTTGCCGCGCTCGCGCAGCGTCGTCGAGATCTCGTAGGGATGCATCGGCCGCTCGATCAGCGTGCCCAGCACGGCCAGCGCGAGCGGGTTCGAGACGCGCCTGCGGGTCATCCTCATTGCTCCCTTCCGATTACTCGAAGCAGAGTATTCGTGATGGGTCATTCCATGTCAAGTGCGTTCCGGACCAAGTACCGTCGAGCGGCGTGAACGCCCCGCTGTCGCTGCCTCCCGACCCCGACGAGCCCGAGATCGGCGAGTTCGAACAGGGGACGCCGGGCAGCCGGTGGGCGCTCGGGCGTTACCTGGTCGGCCGGGCCATCGGCGAGTACGTCAGCCGCGGCCTGCTGGCCTTCGCACTGTTCGTGGTCGCGATTGCCGCGCTCGTCTACTGGATCGGGCCGACCTGGCTCGCCGTGCTGATCGGCGTGTTCGCGCTGTGCGTGCTGCTGATGCGCTGGCTGCTCGGCGCGCTGTTGCGCAGGCTCACCGCGGTGGACATCTTCGGCCCGCACGAGGCCCGGATGCGCGCCCTCGTCGCCGACACGCGAGCCGACGTGCGTGCCGAGCTTCGCCGGATCGGCTTGCCGAGCCGGACCTGGACGCTGCCGGTACTGGCCTCACGGCTCGTCCGTCGCAAGCGCCGCGCCGAGACGCTGGAGCGGATGCGCCGCTTCGACGCCGATCGCGTCGTGCCCGCGGCCCGGCTCGACGAACTGCACCTGATCGTGCGCCAATTGCGCCCCCGCTGATCGGGTATGGCCCAGCAGGCCCGATCCCGATAGGTTCGCGCTGGTTGTCATCGGCCGGATGATGAGGATGGTTCTGCTATGTCATGGCACATTCTTGCTAATCGGATCCGCCCGGTTCTGGCGGTGAGCGCCGTCCTCGTCTCGTCGGTCGTCGCGCTGGCCGCCCCCGCGCAGGCGGCGGAGACGCCGTCGAGCGTCCAGGGCACGCAGACCGTGCCGGTCTACTCCTATGCCGACGCGATCCGCGAGAGCGTGTGGGTGCAGGCTCCGTTCGACAGCGACCAGGACGGCCAGCCCGACCGGATCGCCGTCGACCTGGTGCGTCCGCGTGAGACCGCGGCCGCGCACGTCAAGGTGCCGGTGATCATGGAGGCGTCGCCGTACTACACGTGCTGCGGGCGCGGCAACGAGAGCGAGATCAAGACCTACGACGCCAACGGCACGATCACCAAGGAACCGCTCTACTACGACAACTACTTCGTGCCACGGGGTTACGCGTTCGTGGCAGTCGACCTGGCCGGCACGAACCGCTCGACCGGCTGCGGCGACGTCGGCGGCAAGGCAGAGGTGCTCGGCGCGAAGGCCGCAGTCGACTGGCTCAACGGCCGGGCTACGGCGACGTACGCCGACGGGAGCCCAGCCGTGGCGACGACCTGGACGAACGGCAAGGTCGGCATGATCGGCAAGTCCTGGGACGGCACGATCGCCAACGGCGTTGCCGCCACGGGAGTCGCCGGCCTCAAGACGATCGTCCCGATCTCGGCGATCTCGAGCTGGTACGACTACACCCGCTTCGGGGGAGTGCTGCGCTCGCCCGGGTACGTCGACTTCCTCGCCACGTTCGTGGGTGGGCGCCCGGCCGGGACGTGCGACGCCGAGTACGGCGCCGACCAGGCAGCGAGCGACGACGCCACGGGCAACTTCAACGCGTTCTGGGCCGAACGCGACTACCGGCCCGATGCCAGGCATGTGCACGCCAGCGTGTTCGTCGTGCACGGCATCAACGACCAGAACGTCACGACCAACCAGTTCGGCACGTGGTGGAACGAGCTTGCGGCACTGGGCGTCCCGCGCAAGATCTGGCTGCACCAGGGCAGTCACGTCGACCCGTTCGACATGCGCCGCGCCGACTGGGTCGACGAACTGCACCAGTGGTTCGACTTCTGGCTGCAGGGACTGCAGAACGGGGTGATGGCCCAGCCGCAGGCCTCGATCGAGCGGGCGTCCGGGCAGTGGGTCGACGAGCCCCTCTGGCCGGCTGCGGGCGCGCGTCCGGTCAGCATCGGCCTCGGTAACGGTGACGGCACGACCGGGACGCTCGGCGGCGATCACCACGGAAGCCGCACGTTCACCGACGATCCCGCGCTCACCGAGGAGCAGGCGGTCGCCGACCCGAACACCGCGAAGGGCGGCCGGCTCGCGTTCCTCAGCGCGCCGCTGACGCACGGTGTCCGGATCTCCGGCGCGCCGTCGATCACCCTGCGTGTGCAGGTCGACAAGCCGACGACCGAGCTGTCCGCCCGGCTGATCGACTACGGGACCCAGACCCGCGTCGACTACGAGCGCGGCGAGGGCATCCGCACACTGACGACGCAGTCGTGCTGGGGAGAGTCAACGGCTGCGGACGACGCCTGCTACTTCGACACCGCCGAGAGATTCGTCACCAACGACGCGTTCATCACCGCGCGCGGCTGGCTCGACGCCGCGCACTACCGGTCGCTGTCGCTGCTCACTCCGCTGCAGCCGGGCAAGTGGTACACGATCACCGTGCCGCTCGACGACTACGACGCGCTGGTCCCGCAGGGTCATGTGCTCGGCCTGATCCTCAGCCAGAGCGACAACGAGTACACGACGCCCACGCCGACCGGCGCGACGGTGCAGGTCGACCTCGCCGGCAGCACGCTGAGCCTGCCGATTGCCGGGTGGGGCCTGCCGCTCGCGACGACTGCGCCTGCCGTGACAGCCACGCAGGCGTCGGTGTCGGCGGCGAACGCGACTGTGGATCACCGCCGTCCGGAGTTCCGGTGACCGCCTCCCGCGGGTGAACTGACAGACTGGCGGGGATGTCATCGCCTTCCTGGGTCGGACCGTCAGCGTCCACACCTGAGCTCCGGCCGGACGCCTCTGGCCCGTGGGTCACGCGGCGCGACCTGCGTGTCGGCGGCGTCCTCGTCGGGTGCCTGGCGTTTGCCGGCGTGCTGGTGGGCTTCGTCTGGCTGGCGATCGCGCCCCGAGCGCACGGCTTCGCCTACTTGAATCACACGGTCGTGCCGGTGGAGAACGAGTCGTTCGTCGCTTCGGACGGGCGGTTCCTGCTGCTCACGGCCGGGGTGGGGCTCGTCGCCGGGTTGCTGAGCTGGCTGGATCGCGCTTCGCGTGGCCCGGCTGTCGCGGCGGCCCTGGGCGCGGGCGGCCTGCTCGGCGCCGTGCTCACCGAGGTCGTCGGCCGCGTCACCGGCGGCGGCAAGACGACCGGAGCGCTCGGCGACACCCTCAAGCTTCCGGTCACGGTGCACGCCCCCGGGTTGCTGCTCGCCGAGCCCGCCAGTGCGCTGCTCGTCTACGGAGTGTTCGTGCTGTTCGCGAAGCGCGACGATCTTGCCCGCCCGGTCGAGCCGGACCCGCAGGCCGACTTGGTGCCCGCGTCGCCCCTGCTTTAGTTCAACGCCGGGACGATGCGCAGAGCCTGTAGCGCCACCGGGATGCTGCGCGTCTGCTCGATCAGGGTGATCTCGCGGCGCATGACGATCAAGCAGGCCAGCAGCCGGTCCGCGGCGGTCGGCATGGCGAGCAGCTTCTGTCGCTGCGACACGGGCAGTTGCACGCGCGCCGCGACCTCGTAGGACAACCGCACCGGGTCGCCGACGAGCTCGACGTCGCGGTCCCGGTCGCTCACGTCGGACAGCACCTGGCTGTACCGCCCGAACAGTGCGGTGACCATCAACGCCAAGTCGGCCGGGAGGTCGCCGTCGTCCTCGCTGAGCCACTCGACCTGTGCCTGCAGGTACGGCTTTGCCGACGAGTCGACATCGACGATGCGAAAGCGCCGGCTGCCGACTGTCAGCAGGTCGCAGCTGCCGTCCGGATAGGGCTCTTTCTCCAAGATCTCGGCAAGCGTGCCGATCTTCGCGAAGTCGACGTCGGCTGACGTCTCCGATCCCCTGCTGAGGGCAACGATGCCGAATCCGCCGCGCGATGCCTCGATATCGGCGAGCATCTGCCGGTAGCGCGGCTCGAAAATGTGCAGTGGCAGCGGCAGCCCCGGCAGCAGGACGTGATCGAGCGGGAAGACCGGGATCGTGTCCACGATGACTGACGGTATGCGATCGAGCGCAATACCACGAGGACGCGGGCCTGGCCGTCCGTAGACTGGCGGCGTGTTGCGCCGGATCGATCTGACCGCTGCGTCGGCTGACCCGCGGCGCGCCCTGCCGCGCGCTCTGGTCGACGTCACCGCCGCGCTGGAGACCGTGCGACCCATCGTCGAAGGGGTGCGCACTCGCGGCTACGCGGCCGCCCGCGAGGCGACGCTGCGCTTCGACGGCGTCGACGTCGCCGTCCCGCGAGTGTCCGCGGACGCGCTGGCCGCAGCCCTGGACGCGCTGGACGCCGGCGTCCGCGACGCGCTTGCCGAGTCGATCCGCCGGGCCCGCATCGTGCACGACGCGCAGCGCCGCGAGACGGTCGAGGTGCAGGTCGTGCCCGGCGGCACGGTCACCGAACGCTGGGTGCCGGTGCGCCGGGTCGGTCTGTACGTGCCGGGCGGGCTCGCGGTGTACCCGTCGAGCGTCGTGATGAACGTCGTGCCGGCGCAGGTGGCCGGCGTCGAGTCCGTCGCGGTGTGCAGCCCGCCGCAGCGCGACTTCGACGGCTTGCCGCACCCGGCGATCCTTGCCGCGTGCGCGCTGCTGGGCGTCGACGAGGTGTATGCGGTCGGCGGCGCGCAAGCCGTGGCCCTCCTGGCATACGGCGACGCTGCGCTCGGGATCGAGCCGGTCGATCTGGTCACCGGCCCGGGCAACGTCTACGTGGCCGCGGCCAAGCGCCTGCTCCGCGGCGTCATCGGAATCGACGCCGAGGCCGGTCCCACCGAGATCGCGGTGCTCGCCGACGCCACTGCGGACCCGGTGCACGTCGCCGCCGACCTGATCAGCCAGGCCGAGCACGATCCGCTCGCCGCGTCCGTGCTGGTCACCGACTCCGCCGAACTGGCCGACGCCGTCGACGCCGAGGTCGAGCGCCAGGTCGGGCTCACCAAGCACGCCGAGCGCATCCGCGCCGCGCTCACCGGCGAGCAGTCGGCCACCGTGCTCGTCCGCGATCTCGAGCATGGCCTGTCGGTCGTCGACGCCTACGCCGCCGAGCATCTCGAGGTGATCACCGCGGACGCGCGCCGGGTCGCCGAGCGGGTCCGCAACGCGGGCTGCGTCTTCGTCGGAACGCACAGCCCGGTGTCGCTCGGCGACTACTGCGCTGGCTCCAACCACGTGCTGCCGACCGGATGTACGGCGCGCTACGCGTCCGGGCTGTCGGTGCAGTCGTTCCTCAAGGGCGTGCACCTCGTCGAGTACACACACGCCGCGCTCGCCGAGGCGGCGCCGTACGTGCTCGCCCTGGCCGCCGCCGAGGATCTGCCCGCGCACGGTGCGGCCGTCGCGGTGCGGCTGCCGTGACCGCCTCCACGGCGAAGGTCACGCTCGACGAGCTGCCACTGCGCGACGAACTGCGCGGCCAGCTCCCGTACGGCGCGCCGCAGCTGGACGTCCCGGTTCGGCTCAACGTCAACGAGAACCCGTACCCGCCGTCCGAGGCGGTCGTCGCCGACATCGCCGCGGCCGTCGCGTCTGCCGCGCGGACCCTGAACCGCTACCCGGACCGGGACGCTCTCGCGCTGCGCGCCGATCTGGCCGCCTACCTCGGGCACGGTCTGAGCGCCGACGAGCTCTGGGCGGCCAACGGATCGAACGAGATCATGCTGCAGCTGCTGCAGGCATTCGGCGGTCCGGGACGCACGGCCCTGTCGTTCGCCCCGACGTACTCGATGTATCCGGAGTACGCGCGCGACTCGCACACCAAGTGGGTCCTCGGACGGCGGGAGGCCGACTTCACCCTCGACGTCGCCCACGTGGCCGCGCAGATCGGCGAGCACGCGCCGTCGGTCGTGCTGCTCGCGTCGCCGAACAACCCGACGGGCACGGCCGTTCCGCTTGCGGTGATCGAGGCCGTGTGCGACGCGGCACCGGGCGTCGTCGTGGTCGACGAGGCGTACGCCGAGTTCCGCCGGACCGGGACACCGAGCGCGCTGTCTTTGCTGCCGCAGTACCCGCGGCTGGTCGTCACCCGCACTATGAGCAAGGCGTTCGCACTCGCCGGTGGGCGGGTCGGCTACCTTGCCGCCGCGCCGGCCGTGGTCGACGCGGTGCGTATCGTCCGGCTGCCGTACCACCTGTCGGCGACCAGCCAGGCCGTGGCGCGCGTCGCCCTCGCCCACGCCACCGAGTTGCTCGCGCGGGTCGACGACCTTCGCGCCGAGCGCGACGCGACGGTCGACTGGCTGCGTGCCACAGGGTTCCAGGCCGCCGAGTCCGACACCAACTTCGTGCTGTTCGGCACGTTCGGCGATCGGCATGCCGTGTGGCAGGGGCTGCTCGACCGCGGTGTACTGATCCGCGAGACCGGCCCGGACGGCTGGCTTCGGGTGTCGATCGGCACGCCGGATGAGATGGCTGCGTTTCGGGCCGCGCTGGAGGAGC
>WNGH01003782.1_pt1 | contig 14502 bp, 17 predicted proteins | sample 5400631 | NCBI WGS metagenome assembly WNGH01 (sample SAMN13153373, study PRJNA577476) | soil metagenome | isolation source: 115 cm soil or saprolite under Garry oak tree replicate 1 | place: USA:California | collected 2016-06-15
CCCGTGCGGCTCGTCCAGGACCGACGGATAGAGTGGCGTGACCTGAGCGTGCTGGCGAAGGTGATCCAGGCTCGGTACGGCGTCGCGGTGCCCGCGGAGGAGCTGCGGACCGTGGCGCCCGCCACGGTCGGCGCCATTCTCGAGCATCTCGCCGCCAAGCATGGCGTCCGCCGCGCTGGCGGCGACGAGGGGGAGGTCGTGCGCGCGCTCGCCGAGCGGATGCTCGCCGACCTCGACGATACGCCGCTCGATCTGTCTGATCTGACCGTGGACCGCTTCGCCGGCTATCTCAGGGAGAATCTCCACGCGCCCGCTGCGATCGAGGCCCTCATGAACCGCTTCACCGTGCGCACGGTGAGCGACTACATCGTGGGGGAGCTCGCGACCGCCTCGCGTCTCGCCCCGGGAACCTGAGTGCGCTTCGTCTTCGTCGACCGCATCGTCGCCGTCGAGCCGGGCCGCAGCATCGAGACGCTGAAGAACGTCAGCGCGACAGAAGACGTCTTCGCCGACCATTTCCCAGGCTCTCCGATCCTCCCGGGAGCGCTGATCGTCGAGGCATTCGGGCAAGCCGCGGAGCTCCTCATCGGGATGAGTCACGACTGGACGAAGATGGGCCGCTTGACGCGGCTCGCGCGCGTCTCGTTCCGCCACTTCGTGCGTCCGGGCGACCAGCTCCGGCTCCGCGCTGAGCTGCGCTCGTCCGGTGACACCTGGGCGCTGGCGGCGACGGCAGACGTCGAGGGCCGCCGGGTCGCGACGGGGACGCTCGAGTACGCGCTGGACGAGGCGCGTCCAGGAACCGACCTCGCGGCCAGGGCAGCGCGGCTCAGCGCGCTCGCGCGGGAGCTCCAGCCGTTGCCGCTCGACCTCGCCGCGAGGGGGATCACCCTCTGAGCGCTTCCGCGCCGCGGCGAGAAGTTCTGGTGACGGGGGGCGGCCGAGGGATCGGGCGCGCCATCGCGCTCCGTTTCGCCGAGGCCGGCTCGCGCGTCTTCGTGAACTTCTTCGTCAACCGTGAGGCGGCGGAGAAGACGGCGCGCGACATCGAGCTGCGCGGCGGCTCGGCTCACCTCGTTCAGGCGGACCTGAAAGAGCCCGCGGAGATCAAGCGCTTGATCGCCGAGGTGGGCCGCGTTGCCGGGCGGCTCGACGTTCTCGTCAGCAACGCCGCCTCGGGCGTGCTCAAAGAGGGGCTCGAGTTGTCGGCGAGGCAGTGGGACTGGGTCCTCTCGACCAATGCGCGCCCGCTCCTCCTGTTGAGCCAGGACGCGGCGCGGCTCATGACGGCCGGCGGGCGGATCATCGCGCTGTCGAGCCTCGGGAGCCAGCGCGTGATCCCCGGCTACGCGGCGGTCGGCGTCTCGAAGGCGGCGCTCGAAGCGCTCACCCGCTATCTCGCTGTCGAACTCGGGTCGAAGGGGATCACCGTGAACGCGGTCTCGGGCGGCGCCGTGGCGACCGACGTCTGGCACATGATCCCTGACGGCCAGCAGGCGCTCGAGGCGATCCGGGCGCGGACGCCGGGGAATACGCTCGTGACCCCCGAGGCGATCGCCGACGTAGTGTTCTTCCTGGCGAGCCCGGCTGCGCAGTTCATTCAAGGTCAGGTTCTAGCGGTCGATGGTGGCTACTCGCTCCTCGCATAGCGTCGGCGATCGCCGCCGTGTCGTCGTGACCGGGCTCGGCGTGGTCACGCCGATCGGCTTCGATCTCGACTCGTTCTGGAAGGCCGCGCTCGCCGGTACGTCGGGAGTGCGGCGGATCAGCCACTTCGATCCCGAGGGGCTCCCGACCCAGATCGCCGCCTCCCTGGCGGATCCAGCGCTGATCGAGGAGTTCCGCGCCGAGGCTGAGCTGAACGCATCGGAGCCGCGCGGGACGGTCGTGGGCGCGCGGGCGGCCCATGGCGCCGTTGCCACCGCTGGCGCGCGCGAGATCCTGGCTTCGCCGCGGGCCGGGGTGTTCGTCGGCACGAGCGGCGAGCGCCACGATCTGCGCGAGCTGGGCGCGATCGCGTACGCGAGCCGATCTGAGGACGGGCGGGTGACGCCGTCGGGATTCGTCAGGGAGTTCGCGCACCGCGTCGGGCGTGACCGGTCGTACCGCACATGGCCCCAATACCTCGCCTCGCGGCTCGCTGGCATCTTCGGTATCGAGGGCCCGACGGCGACGATCCAGACCGCGTGCACCTCATCGGCCCAGGCGATCGGGGAGGCCTACCGCGCGATCCGTCGCGGCACGATCGACCTGGCGCTCGCGGGCGGCGCCGAGTGCATCGTCTCGCCCATGGAGGTCCAGCTCTTCTGTTTGCTGGGCGTCATGTCCCGGCAGAACGCGTCGCCCGAGACGGCCAGCCGGCCGTTCGACGCGCGCCGCGATGGGTTCGTGATGGGGGAGGGCGCCGGCTTCCTCGTCCTCGAGGAGGCGGAGCACGCGCGGCAGCGCGGCGTGCAGCTCCTCGCCGAGGTCGCGGGCTACGGGACGACGTGCGACGCGTACCGCATCACCGACGAGGCGCCGGACGGCCGCGGGGCGATCGGGGCGATCCGCGCCGCGCTCGGCGACGCGGGCCTCGGGCCGGAGGACCTGGACTACGTGAACGCGCACGGCACGTCCACGCCGATGAACGACCGCGTCGAGACCGCGGCGATCAAGGCCGTCTTCGGGCCGCACGCGGCGCGGCTCCTGGTCAGCTCGACCAAGTCGATGATCGGTCACACGATCTCGGCCGCCGGCGCGATCGAACTGGCAACGACGGTCCTCGCCGTCCGCGACCAGATCGCCCCGCCGACGATCAACTACCGCGTGGCCGACCCCGAGTGCGACCTGAACTACGTGCCGAACGCTCCGCTGACGACCCGCATCCGGGCGGCCATCTCCAACTCCTTCGGCTTCGGCGGCCACAACGACTGCCTGCTCGTGCGAGAAGTCAATCGATGAGCGCCGAGGAGCGCGCCGCGATCTCGGTCGTCATTCCGGTCTTCAACGAGGCGAAGAGCCTCGGCGACCTCCACAATCGCCTGACCCAGACGCTCAAGCAGCTCGGGCAGTCGCACGAGATCATCTTCGTGGACGACGGCAGCCGTGACGGCTCGACGGACATCCTGCGCGCGCTCCACACCCAGGACCGCGCGGTGCGGGTGATCCGGTTCAACCGGAACTACGGCCAACACGCGGCGGTGTCCGCCGGAATGGAGCGGGCGCGGGGCGACGTCATCGTCACGCTCGACGCCGACCTCCAGAACCCGCCCGAGGAGATCCCGCGCCTCCTGGCGGCGCTCACCGACGGGGTTGACGTGGTCGGCGGGCGGCGGGTGAGCCGCCGCGATCCGTTGTTCCGTCGTCTCGCCTCGTGGGTCGTGAACCGTGTGACCTCGGCCGTCGTCGGCGTTCGGATGCGCGACTACGGGTGCATGCTCCGGGCTTATCGGCGCTCGGTCGTGGACCGGATGCTGGCTTGCGACGGCGGGTCGCATTTCATCCCGGCGCTCGCCAACACCTTCGCGACGTCGGTCGCCGAGGTGCCGGTCGACCACGGCCCGCGCCAGCACGGCAGCTCCCGCTACGGTCTCCTCCGCCTGCTCAGACTGAACTTCGATCTCCTGACGGGATTCTCGTTGCTCCCGATCCAGGTCGTCAGCCTCACCGGGATCCTCGTGTCCATCCTGGGCCTCGGCTTCGCGGTCATCCTCGGCTTGGAACGTCTCCTGGCCGGTCCCAAGGTCCCGGGCATGTTCACGCTCTTCGCGATCCTCTTTTTCCTGATCGGCCTCCAGATCCTCGCCTTAGGGCTGATCGGGGAGTACGTCGGACGGATCTACCAGCAGGTGCGGCGGCAACCGCGGTACGTGATCAGCGAGGTGCTCGAGTGAGCCGGGCACGCTGGGCGATCTTCGCCTACCACACCTTCGGCGCGCGCGCGCTCGAGGCACTGCTGGCGCGGGAGGAGCAGGTAGTCGCGGTCGTGACGCACCCCGATGAACCAGACGAAGGTGACTGGTTCGAGTCGGTCGCCGAAATCGCGCGGATTCACCGGCTGCCGCTTTTTACCCCGCCCTCGCCGAACCTGCCCGCGATCGTCGAAACGCTGCGCGCGCTCGCCGCCGACGTGATCCTCTCAGTCTGGTACCGCCGGCTCCTCGGGTCTGACCTCCTTGCGCTGCCACGCGTCGCGGCGCTCAACCTTCACGGCTCACTGCTCCCCGCGTACCGCGGCCGGGCGCCGGTGAACTGGGTGCTGGTAAACGGCGAGCGGCGGACGGGCGTCACGCTCCACCACATGGCGGGCGAGGCGGACGCCGGGGACATCGTCGCTCAACAGGCGATCGACATCGAGCCAGATGACACGGCCTTCACGCTCTACAAGCGCATGGTCGAGATCGGCGTCGAGCTGCTGCTCGACGCGTACCCCGGCGTGCTCGCGGGGACTGCGCAGCGCATCCCTCAGGACCCTACGCGTGCGACGGTCTTTCCACGGCGGCGTCCGGAAGACGGGCGCGTCGAGTGGACGTGGCCTGCGGCGCGGATCGCCAACATGATCCGCGCCGTGACTCACCCGTACCCCGGAACGTTCGTCGGGGACGGTACCGGTCGGCTCTTCCTGTGGGCCGGCGCAGTGTTGCCGGATATCGGGAACGGCGCGGCGCCGGGCACGCTTCTCGAGATCCTGCCATCGCAGGGGATCACGGTGGCGACCGGGGAGGGCGCGCTGCTGCTGAGGCGGATCCAGAGCGCTGGTGTCGCCGAGGAGCCCGCTGACGTGTGGGCGGTCAGGCGTGGGATGCGGCCCGGCGTTCGCCTGACGGAAGGCGCGTGAAGGTCCTGATCACGGGGGGCGCCGGCTTCCTCGGGTCGCACCTCTCCGAGGCGTGGCTCGAGCGAGGCGACGAGGTGACCGTGCTCGACCCGGCGCCCGACCTGAAGGTCCGTCATCTCCGCCCGCACCCGAGGTTCCGGGTCATCCGCGAGTCGGTGCTCAAGCGCGACATCCTCGAAGGGCTCGTCGCGTGGGCGGATCTCGTGTACCACCTGGCGGCCGTGGTCGGCGTCGAGCATTACGTCGGCGACCCGTACCAGGTCCTCACGGTGAACATCAACGGGACCGAGGAGGTCCTGAGCGCAGCGTTCAGCCATCAGAAGAAGGTCGTCTTCAGCTCGACCTCGGAGATCTACGGCCGGAACACCGTCGTGCCCTTTCACGAGGACTCGGACCGCGTGCTCGGCTCGACGCAGATCGACCGCTGGTGCTACGCGACCTCGAAGGCCGCGGCCGAGCACTTCTGCTTCGCCTTCGCGCGGATGGGGCTGCCGGTCGTCGTGCTCCGCTACTTCAACGTCTACGGTCCGCGACTCGATCAGATGGACCGCGGACGAGTCGTCACGATCTTCATGGGGCAGCTCCTCCGCGGCGAGCCGCTCACGGTGATCGGCGACGGCTTGCAGACACGGACGTTCACCTACGTGGACGACGCGGTGCGCGCGACCGTCGAGGCGGGCCTGCGCCGCGGGGCGGAGGGGCGGGCGATCAACGTCGGTTCCGAGGAGGAGGTGTCCATCCGCGAGCTCGCGGCGCGAATGATCAAGCTCTCCGGATCCTCCTCACGGCTGATCTCCGTGGCGAAAGAAGCGGTCTACGACCAGGGCTACGAGGACATCCCGCGGCGCGTGCCCTCCGTGCGGCGCATGCACGACCTCCTGGGCGTGCGCGCCGAAGTGGGGCTCGACGAGGGCCTCGGGCGGACGATCGAGTGGTTCAAGCGACAGTAGCGCTGCGCGTGGACGTGGACACGCGGCGCGGGCTCGCCGAGGGCGTCCCCCGCTTGCTGGAGCTCTTCCGGCGCGCGGGCGTCCGCGCCTCGTTCTTCGTCACGATGGGGCCCGACCGGTCGGGTCTGGCGATCCGGCGTGCGCTCCAGCCGAGCTTTCTCTACAAGATGTGGCGGACAAATCCTCTCAAGCTCTACGGTCTGCGCACGCTCCTGTCCGGCACGCTCCTCCCGGCGCTGCCGGTCGGCGCCGGAGCACCGGCGCTGCTCCGTCAGATCGCCGACGAAGGACACGAGGTCGCGCCCCACGGCTGGGACCACGTGGGCTGGCAGGATCGGATCGATCGCCTGGCGCCGTCGGCGATTCGCGACGACCTGACGCGAGCCGCGCGCGCCTTCGAGACGATCTTCGGGCTCCGACCCCAGGCGAGCGCCGCGCCGGGTTGGCGCACCTCGCCCGAGGCGCTCGTGATCCAGGAAGACCTCGGCCTCCGTTACGCGAGCGACACGCGAGGCGACGCGCCGTTCAGGCCGCGGGTCGCCGGCGGCCCGCTGAAGACCATCCAGGTTCCGACGACGATGCCGACGATGGACGAGCTCCTGGGCCGCGTCCGCGACCTTTCTGGAGCGCTCGTCGACGCGCTCCGGCCGGGAGTCAACGTCTTGACGCTCCACGCCGAGGTCGAGGGCGGGCCGCTCGGTCCTGCGATCGAGAGCTTCGTCGAGCGGGCGCGACGGGCCCGCGTAGCGTTCACGCGTCTCGACGAAGTCGCCGCGGCCGCGCTCGCCGCCGGGGAGGATCTGCCGGTGGCGCCCGTGACCCAGAGCCCTGTGCCCGGACGCAGCGGCTGGATCTCGGCTCAGGGTCCGGCCGACCGCCCGGCGTCGCGTCCGGCCAGGCGCCCCGGCGTCGGGGTGAGTGAATGAGGTGGTGGATCCTCGGGGCGATCGTGTCGCTGATCGCTGTCGCTCACGCTGAGAGCCAGCCACGACAGCCCGGGGTGAATGGAGTGCCGATCCGCGTGCGGAGCGGCGGCAACGAGCTGGTCGCCGTGCGCGAGGCGCCGGTGGCGTACGCGAGGCTCGATCAGCTCGTCGTGGACATCGCGCGGCCGGCCGAGCCGGGCGCTGCGCCCATCCGCATCGTGCGCGCCGCGCCCCAGCAGATGATCGACTACGTCCTGTGCGTGACCCGCGACGGGACGCTCGTGGTCGGCGCGCGGACCGAGACGTTCGACCCGGGCGAGCGTCGCTACGTGTTCACGAAGGGGGAGATCGTGCGGAGCTATCGGCCGTTGGACGCGCCCGAGGGCTGGCTCTGGCTCGTCGAGGTGGCGTTGAGCCGGGAGATGACCGTCACGCTCGAGGTCCGGGCACCGGCCTCGTGGCCGGCCGAGAGCGTCACGGTGACGGCGAACCATCTGCCATGAGACTCGCCGTCCTCGGCCTGGTCGTGTTGAGCCTCGTCCTCGCGGGCTGCGGAGTGTTCCGACACAGACCGACGACAGCCGAAGCGTCGCGCTCGCCGGCGGGTGAGGCCGGCCGCTCAGCCGCGCCGGCCGCGCCCGCTGCGCCGACCGGGCCCCCAGCACCGACCGGACCCGCCGCACCGACCGCGCCCGCCACGCCCGAGCCACCGAAGCTCGCCGAGCAGCTCACACGCGTCGCGAGCGAACTGTCGGAGCTGCAGAACGCGGTCGCGAAGCTGCTGGTGGCGTCGCGCCAGCAGGAGGACCAGCTCCTGTTCCTCCAGCGCCGCGTCGGCGAGCTCGAAGCGCAGAACAAGAGCCGCGCGCCGTCGGTGCCGAGCGGCTTCGCCCCGCCGGCCCCGATGCCGGTGCCCGCAGTGCCGCAGCTAAGATCGGCGACGACGACGCCTGCGGAGGATCTCTACCGCATGGGCGTCGAGAAGCTTCGGGCGAAGGAGCTCGATGCGGCCGTCCTCGTCCTCTACGACCTGATCGGCGCGTACCCCGACCACCCGCTCCGTGAGAGCGCGCAGTTCCTGGTCGCGGACATCCTCTTCCAGCAGAAGGATTACCGCGGGGCGCTCGCGGACTTTGAGGCGCTCATCGGCGCGGTCCCCGGCGGCGCCAAGGTGCCCGACGCTCTTCTGAAGATCGGTCTGTGTCAGCGGGGCCTCGGCGACGGCGCGCTCGCCAAGCAGACGTGGGAGCGTCTCGTGCGGGACTACCCCGGCAGCGTGGCCGCGCGTCAGGCGCGCGTCCTGCTGAGAGGCTAGGCGCGGCCGACCGCGACGACGTCCGCAGGGTGGATCTCGACCACCGCCGCCTGACGGATCAGCGTGACGGCCAACACGAGACGGGTGACGCGATCCTTGCGCAGGAGCTTGCCGCGAATACCGGCGAGCGGGCCGCGGACGACTTCGACGTCCATGCCCTCGGTGAGGAACGGGTGGGGGTCGTACTGGAGCGTGGTGGCCGCAAGCCGTTGGATGGCGTCGATCTCCGCGTCGGGAACGGGCTCGGGCGGGCCGCCGCAACCGACGAGGCCGGCGACGCCGACGACGGTCAGGACGCGCAGCCGCTCGACCAGAGGGAAGCGGGCGAAGCAGTAGCCGGGAAAGAGTGGAAAGGCGATCTTCTTCCTTCGGTCCTTCCAGTGACTCCAGCGCTCGACCAGGGGCAGGAAGGTCTCGACTTTCCGCTCGATGAGCTGGGTGTTGACCGTCTTCTCGTGACGGGAGCGCGTCCGCAGCACATACCAGGCTGCGACGAGTTTGGGAACGTCTGAGACACCAATCGCCGGATCGTCCACAGGTTTCTAACCTTTCGGCATTTTTTTGAAGTTCCTCCGAATGGCACGAAACCGACGGCGCGATGTGCGCCAGACTCCGAGACAGGGTGGAGGTTAGGCGATCCCTAAAACCTCGTCAATCCATTTTTTCCGCGCCCAGCTGCCATTCCCGAAGGCGCGTTAAGGTTCCGAGGAAGAGGCTTTCTCGCCATCAAGCCGAGCGGCGCTGCGGGGGCTGTCCTTCGAGGAGGCACGCGATGATGCGCAAACTGTGCGAGGCGGGCCAGCTGCTTGCCTGGCTACGGGAAGTCCTGAAGCACGCCAAGGCCATCGATGTCGACGTCGTCGTCGTCGACACGGCGGAGTCACGGTCGCTGGTGCAGATCACCTTGCACGACGTCCCGGGCCCGCTCGGCGGCCTCCAGGTGGGGCCTCCGTCGGACGACTGAGCCCGTGCGCGAGGTTCAACCTCATCATCTTCGAATGCCCTACGGCCCACCGAGGAATCACCTGTATTCGAATCGCGGCATTGACACGCCGCTGAACTGGCCGGTAGAGTCGGCCAGGAGATTCTGATGACGCGGGCGGTCCTGACCTACCGCGAGTACGCGGCGCTCCCCGACGATGGACGACGGTACGAGATCCACGATGGGGAGCTGTCGGTGACGCCTGCGCCCGGCACGAAGCATCAGATCATCAGCGCTAATCTCTACGATATCGTCCGCGAGCACGTGAAGACCCGTGGCCTCGGGCTTGTTCTTTATGCACCGCTCGACGTGATCCTGGCCGACACCACGATCGTCCAGCCCGATATCGTCTTCGTCGCGACCGACCGGCGGAGCCGGGTGAGCCAGCGGGGCGTAGAGGGCGCACCGACGCTCGTGGTCGAGATTCTGTCGCCGTCGACGATCCGGATCGACCGCGTGACGAAGCTCCAGCTCTACGCGCGCTACGGCGTCCCGTTCTACTGGCTGATCGATTCCGAGGCGCGCGCCCTCGAAGCGTACACGCTGGGGGCGCAGGAGTACTCAATTGCGCTCCGTGCGTCCGGGAGCGACCCGATCGCTCCACCGCCATTCGGCGACCTCGCCCTCGTCCCCGCCTCGCTCTTCCCCTGACCCCACCCCGCGGTCCCGCCTGACCCCTGCGATACAATCGCCGCCATGTGGCTCGCCCTGGCGCTGGCGGCGGCGCTGTTCCAGGTGCTCCGCAACACCGCCATGAAGCGCCTGGGCCACGCCCTCGACGAGTACATCAACGTCTGGGGGCGCTTCACCTTCCTCCTGCCGTTCGCCCTCGCCACGGCGTTTCTCACCAGCTGGCCCGCGCTCCAGCCCGGGTTCTTCGCCTGGTGCCTCGCGTTCGGCGTCTGCCAGACGCTCTCGACGCTCGCGCTCTCCAAGGCGCTCAAGCTCGCAGACATCTCGCTCGTCACCGCGCTCTGGAAGGTGAGTCTCCTGATCCTGCTCGGGATGGCGTGGGCGACGATCGGCGAGCGGCCGAGCGCGCTCGGTGTCGCGGGCGTGCTCCTCTCCGCCGGGGGCGTCTACCTGCTGAACGTCACGGGCGCGCACATCTCGCTGTGGGAGCCACTGCGCGTGCTCGTGACCGATCGGGGCCAGCGCTACACGCTGCTCGCGGCGTTCTTCTACGCGCCGAGCGTGATCACGATCAAGCAGGCGATCCTCGCCTCGAACACGGCGGCAGGGACGTTCGGTGCCTACCTGGCCGCGAGCCTCATCATGACGCCGCTCGCGCTGACGACTTCGGCGCGCCACTTCTCGGCCGTGCCGCGCTTCTGGAAGGAGTTCGTCGCCCTCGGGCTCTTCGCCGCGCTGACCACGATGAGCCAGGGCAAGGCCTACACACTGACGCTTTCCTCGTATGTCGAGGCGGTGAAGCAGATCGAGATCCTCTTCGCGATGGGCGCGGGCGTCCTCTTCTTCGGTGAGGCGCAGCGGGTACGGGAGTCGGCGCTCGGCGCCGTCGTGATGCTCGCGGGAATGGTGCTGCTCGCGCTCGCGAAGTAGGCGTATCGGATTCGGGGCATTGACACGCGGTTCGCGCAGTCGTTAGAGTTCGGTATGGCCGATCGGGCGATTCTCCTGACGTACCGCGACTACTGCGAGCTCCCGGACGACGGGCGGCGGTACGAGATCCACGATGGAGAGCTGTCCGTGACGCCGGCGCCGAATCCCCGCCACCAGCGCCTCGTGGGCGCGCTTTACAGGGCTCTCTTCGGCCACGTCCGGAGTCGCGGGCTCGGCGAGGTGCTTCTCTCGCCGATCGACGTGATCCTGAGCGACATCGCCATCGTCCAGCCCGATGTCGTCTACCTCGAGCGCGCGCGGGCGGGCGCCGTGTCGAGCCGCGGGATCGAGGGGGCGCCGACCCTCGCCGTCGAGATCCTGTCGCTGTGGAGCGTCGCCATCGACCGACGACGCAAGCGTCATCTCTACGCACGCTACCGCGTGCCCTTCTACTGGATGGTGGACGCGGAGGCGCGAACGGTGGAGGCGCTTGCGCTGGGCCCGGAGGGGTACGCGCAGGCCGGGCGGGTGGCAGGCGAGGAGCGTGCGGCGCTGCCGCCGCTCGGCGATCTGGTGCTCGACACGGGCGCCCTCTGGCGTGAAGGGGCGGGCGAGGGTTAGAGCTCGGGCCGCTTGCCGGAGGTCGCGCGGACCTCGGTCTTGATCCCACCCCGGACGTTGAAGTCGCCCGTCACCTCGACCCAGCGGGGCTTGGCCGCCGCCACGAAGTCGTTCAGGATCCGGTTCGTCACGTCCTCGTGGAACGCGCCCTCGTTCCGGTACGACCACACGTAGAGCTTGAGCGACTTGAGCTCGACCAGGTGCTGGTCGGGCACGTAGCGGATGCGGATCGTCGCGAAGTCGGGCTGGCCGGTCCGGGGGCAGAGGCAGGTGAACTCCGGCACGGTCATCGACACCTCGTAGTCGCGGTCCGGGTGCGGGTTCGGCACGACCTCGAGCGTCTTCGACGGCGCGCTCCGCATGCCCGGATTATAGCAGCGCGTGCTCAGCGGCTCGTGAGCCCGATGCCGACGGCCACCGCGGCGCTCGCCAGCAAGAGGTCGAGCGTCAGCGGATCGCCGGTGACGAGAGCGGCCGCGAGCACGCCGAAGATCGGTTGGGTGAGGAAGAACCCCGCGAGCGCGCTCGGCCGGTAGCGGCGCAGGAGCCACAGGTTCACCACGAAGTTGAAGCCGGCAACCAGGACGCCCTGATAGGCGATCGAGGTGGCGAGGCGGACGGTCCAGCGAGTCGGCGAGGGCTCGAAGACGAGCGAGACCACGACGAAGATGGCCGTGCCGATGAGCACCTGGGAGAGGAGCAGCTTCACGGGATCGAAGCGCTGGACGGCGCGCGCGAGATAGATGGTCCGCTCGGCCAGGATGAACGCCGAGACGACCATGATCGCGTCGCCGAGGAGCGTCGGCGCGCCGCCGCCAATCTGGTGGACGAAGAGCAGGACGATGCCCGCGTAGGCGACGAGCACGCCGGTGAGCTTCCGGAGTGTGAGCCGGTCGCCCGGGATCAGGAAGTGGGCGAGGACCACCGTGTGGACGGCGTAGAGGTTCAAGAGGATCGCGGAGTGCGCCGCGCTCGTGAGTGAGGTGCCGACGTTCATGGAGCCGATCTGCAGGGTGAAGAGGAGCCCGAGAAAGACGAGCGGCCGCCACTCGGAACGTTCCATGCGCAAGCCGGCGAACCGTCCGGTCGCCCACGCCCAGAGCCCGATGACGACGCCCCCGACGAGGAAGCGCATCCAGGCCAGGCGGATGGGCGGGGCGTCCTCGAGGCCCAGCTTGATCACGACGGGATTGGCGCCCCAGAGGATCGAGACGAGCACGGCGACCGCCGCGCCCCTCAGGTCGATGTCTTTCGCGGGGTGGCTCAGAACACTCTAAAGATACGACACCACCTGGCATAATCGATTCATGAAGATCGGCCTGATCGGCCTCCCGAAGAGCGGCAAGACCACGCTGTTCAATCTGCTGACCGGCTCTACCGTTGCCACCGCCCGCTACGACGCGGGCCGCGCGGAGCTCCACACCGGCGTCGCGCGCGTGCCCGACCCGCGCGTCGACCGGCTCAGCGCGCTCTTCAAGCCCAAGAAGACCACGTACGCGAGCTTCGAGGTCGTGGACCTCGCGGGCATCGCCAAGGGTGAGCGCGGCGGGCTCGAGACCAAGGAGTTCAGGAACGCCGACGCGCTCCTGCACGTGGTCCGCGCCTTCGCCGACGAGGTCGCGGGCCTGCCCGATCCCAGGCGCGACATCGTGGATCTCGAGACCGAGCTGATCCTGGCCGATCTCGAAGTGGTGGAGCGGAGGCTCGAGCGGCTCGAGGCGTCCCTCCGGAAGCAGCGCAAGGAGGTCGAGGCGAAGGAGCAGGAGATCCTCCGGCGCCTCACGTCGGCCCTCGAGGCGGAAACCCCGCTTCGCGCCGTGGAGCTCTCGTCCGAGGAGGCCAAGGCGATTCGAGGGTTCACGTTCCTCTCCGAGAAGCCGATCCTGCACTGCTTGAACCTCGACGAGAAGGCGATCTTAGACGGGCCAGCGGTGGTCGAGAAGTACGGGCTTCACGAAGTCGCCGCGCGGCCGCGGACCCGGGTGGGCTGGGTGTCGGCGGTCATCGAGACCGAGGTCGCCCAGCTCGCTGGCCCGGAGCAGCAGGCGTTCCTGGCCGAGCTCGGCCTCAAGGAGCCTGCGATCCACCGAGTCCTAAGCGATTGTTATACCTTGCTTGGATTGATTTCCTTCTTCACGCTGGGCGAGGACGAGGTGCGGGCCTGGCCGATCCCCGAGGGCACGCGAGCGCAGGACGCCGCGGACACGGTCCACTCCGACATAGCCCGCGGATTCATCCGTGCCGAGGTCAACAGCTACGACGACCTCGTCGCCGTGAACGGGTCCTTCGCCGACCTGCGCGCCAAGGGCCAGCTCCGCCTCGAGGGCAAGGACTACATCGTCCGGGACGGGGAAGTCTGCCACTTCCGCTTCAACGTCGCGAAGGGATAATCTCGCTCTAGGATTCATGCCAGGAGACAAGAGCCACTGAGCGGGCTGATCCTGCCCCGCGCCGGACAATACCCTCGACAACCCGGCTGATCTTTCCATCGCGCGCCGTCCCGAGAGAGTGAATTCTGAAAACGCTGGAGGCGACCTTCAGACGACTCTGGGTAATCAGGTTGCCGAGCTGGGCGGCCTCCAACGGCGTCAGGGGCACGAACGCATTGAGGTCTTGCCCCGCGCTCGCGAGGGTCGCGAAGCTCTGGTCGTCCCGCGTCCCACGGATACCATCGAAGCCCCATCGAAAGCGTAGGACTTTGGCCACCAAGCCCTCACTCATGCCCAGTGCCATCAATACTTCCCTCGGTGCGGTATTCAGATTGACCTTTCCGTCTGAATAGACGGTGACGAACGGTTGGAGAGCCTGAAAGACCTCGTGGGTCATCCCGTCCACCAGCCAGAGCTCTTCCAGGACCTTGAAGGGCCTATCCTCCAGCTCGACCAAGCTCTTATGCTTGGCCCTCCACTCCAGGAGGGCATCGGCGATTCCCTCGGTCATGCCGGGGAGCCTGACGAGGATCTCCTTTGGGGCGGTATTGATGTTGATCTTTCGTTCCTCATCGACGACCCCGTAGACGACGCCTGCTGACCCATCTTGCCCTGGCCACGCATAGCTCACCGTGAAACTGCCGGACCCGAGGGGGACCTGCTGAAAAGCCTCCGGATTGTGCGCCCACGACTCCAGATAGGAATCAGCCGGTGGAATCGGATCCCGCTCCAGCTCCACCAGCGCTCTCTGGTAGCCAGCCTTGGCCAGATAGAGGGCCGTCAACCGATCCCTCTGGTAACTGACGAGCCTTTGGTCCAGTGCGGTCGTGTAACCGAGGGCAAGACTTAAAAGGACAAGGATCGCCAGAGTCCAGAGGACCTGGATCAGGACGGACC
>WNGH01007572.1_pt1 | contig 14498 bp, 20 predicted proteins | sample 5400631 | NCBI WGS metagenome assembly WNGH01 (sample SAMN13153373, study PRJNA577476) | soil metagenome | isolation source: 115 cm soil or saprolite under Garry oak tree replicate 1 | place: USA:California | collected 2016-06-15
AGGGTTCAGATCGAACCGGGCAGGAAATCTCAGGTGGAGAAACTTGTCGCCGCCAAGATAGGCAATGTTGTATTCCAGGCCTCTGATTCACAGAACGGCTCTATCTTCGGCTTTACAGGCGCAAACGTTGCTGAGGGAAGCGAGATTCTCGAATGGGTCAAAGACCAGCCCGGGGTTGAATCTGCGACTATGAATATTGCAGAGAAGGTGGTGCATGCCTTCGACTGGCTTGAATCCGAGGTCCAGAAGCAAATAACAGCAGGACAAACTCCCGGTCCAAGGACGGAGAGGAAGATGCGCGAAACAATAGCCGTTCGATAGAGGCTGTTCTCAGGGTCCGGTGCTGGCGGTGGACTGTGCTCTAGAATTATGGTCGAGTCTCATTGACATGAAGGTTCCCGCAACCACCATTCCGTAAATCCCAACAGCGATAAGCAAGTGAACCCATGTCACCACCTCATTTTCGCCCAGGGCGATGAATCCGAGAATGATCTGCACCACGGTTGCTAGAACGAGGCCGATGGAGAGGCCGCGTAACGGCCTGAATGGCGGTTTCAAGGTCTGAGCGACAATCAGGATGACTATCGCAAGTCCGAGGACTACGAATCCATTGATAATGTGGGGTATAGGAGTGAAGCTGAACAGTGTTATCAGTCCACCCAGGGCAATTTGGAGGAAAACGAGGATCATAGTCACGCGAAACAGGGCTCCAACTCGCACTTCGAATCAACCTCAAGGGTCATTCCAGAACGGCTATGATTTTAACACATTGCCCAAGCCCATTCGCGTTATTGGACAAAGCCTCCGTATGATCAACTGCGATCCAGCCTTCCGCTCTCGCCGACTCGCGTGTCTCTCCTCTAACGCGAGGAATTACGTGTCCAAAAACGCGACGGGTCATAGGAGTCGACTTAGATAATTCTCTGACGCGAATCTTTGCTTGGGGAACAGAGATGGAATTAGCTCCGTACACAAGGAATGGACGGCGACTGGCACTACTCTGGATAATCCTCTTTCTGGTTGTCGTCGGAATAATAGTTGCTGCAAATCTCGTGTTCCGGCCTGTTGGTTACTATCCGTGGTATCCGTTCGGTTTTGCCTGGATCTGGGTCCCCTTCGCATTCCTCTTCTTTTTCGTGCTAAGATGGTTCTTCTTGCCCCGCGGATGGGGCTACCCGCGTGGATACCGGATGGGTGTCAATGCCTACTCCATTCTGAGAGAGAGGTTCGCCCGGGGAGAGATCACTAGGGAGCAGTTCGAGCAGATGTCGCGCGACTTGCAAGAGCACGCACGGGTATGAGCGCGAATCTCAGTACTAGGGTGTTACTGCTAGCAATCCTCGAACTGATAGTTGGCGGAGTCGTACTGCTCGGCGGTGCTGCGCTGATCAGTTTCTCGGTTGATGCCACGGGCAAAGGTCTGGGAATCGTTCACGCGGCACTAGGGTTGATGGGACTCTCCGCAGGCGTTCTACTGCTGGCAAAGAAGGGTATGGGGTGGACCCTGACTGTCTGGACTAACGTGTTAATCATTGTCTTCAGCACTGCATCCGAAGTCGCTTTGTTCGGTGCGAGCTCTCTTCCAAGCGACCAATTCGTCGATTCGATAACTGGCACGACTGCGGCCGTTGTCATCGCCGCAGTGGTCATCGTTCTACTGATGAAGCATGATCTGAAATTGTTTCTGCGGCAACGGCAGGGGCAAGCCTCTCCCTCTCTTTGATACGAGCAAGAAACAATAGAAGTCAAGTAATAACTTGAGGAGTTCTCTACCGAAGTGTCCCTGCTCCCGACGGGCGGATCATGGAAGCCTTGTCTGCACTGTCGGCGAAGCTGATCAGATAAGTCACGATAACGGCCAGCAAGAACGCATTTGTAAGGTGAACCACAACAACTGTGTCTGATCCCAAAGCGACGAATCCCAAAAGTATCTGCACCACATGGTCCGCTATTGAAGCGATGCCTGTCTTGAATAGGGTGGACTTCGAGCCGTACTCTCGCACGGCGAATACTGTTGCAAAAATGAGGACTACGAAGGTGATACTTCCCCAGACGATGTGGTAGGTTATGGGGGAAATTGTAGCATAGTGCTGCCTCCTAGGATGACTTGGACAAACAGCATCATCCCGACGAGGTTTGTCAAGATCCGGCTCGGCGTCATGCTCCGAAGCCTATCCTGCGTCAGCTAATAAATTGTGACAGGATAGGCTTGCGGGCATGTCCGAAAACTCTCCGACTTTCTGTCTGATTTGGGCCCGCAAACTGATTTTTCTTCGAAGCCGGGGACTAAGTTTTGACTTGGGCTTGTTAGCGAGAATGGTTAATACTCGAATCTAGCCACCGAAAGGTCGATTTCAGGCTTCGCTAGGTGGCTCGTGCGATATTCGCCCCAATTCGAAGATTGCAATTCTCAGATTTGCTGTATCCGAGAATCATCTATTCCGCGGTCAAGGACAAGGAACAGTCGGCTCAGCCCATCTATGGTGAGAAGTATCTTAGACGACTACTCTGGTATCTCCTGGGCGGGACCCGTGGAGGGCCAAGCAGGGTTGAGATTCTCAAAGCTCTTCGCGAACGGCCCCTGAATGCAAACCAGCTTGCCGGGGTTGTCCGTTTGGACTACAAGACGGTCGAACATCATTTACGGGTCCTAGAAGAGAACGGTCTGGTGATGTCTTCACAGAAGGGGGCGTATGGTGCAGTTCTACTTCTCACAACCACCATTGAGCAGGCATGGCCACTGGTGGAGGAGATTTGGGGCAAAATTGGAAGAACCAAGATAAGCGCAGCAGAAAGGAGAGACTAGAGGAAGCAGAGCTTGAGCTTGGCGTTGTGGCTCGCGGCTGTGGTGGCTTTTGTTAACATAGCTATGACGCTGGTCCTTCTAGGAATCTATCTGGGGACGTACAGAAAGATCAGGTCCTCCTTCACCATGGGCCTCGTCCTCTTCGGAATATTCTTCGTTGTCCTGAACTTGGCGATTCTGGTTTTCTGGCTCTTCCTCTACCAGAACTCTGCAGCAAGCCTCGTCGACCAAGCGTCATTCTACATGCTCCTCGTCAATATTGGAGAAGCGCTCGCGTTGACGAATCTGCTCAGAGTGACTTGGAAATAGAGCGATCTACTCCAGCTCTCGCCGTGCATTCAGCTCGCGAAAGCTTGGTCTTTCTCTGGATAGAATCTGGCAGGAAAACTGGTATGATTTGGGAAAACCGTTAAAAGCGATTTTCTTGGGACAAAAGCTTCGGGATTTTTCTTGAAAGGCGAAGATAAGAAAGCTGAGAAAGAGTCCGAATCCGGACAGGATGGCATTTCTCGAAGAGAGTTCCTCAAGTACGGAGCGGGAGTCGCCGTAGTCGTGGTCGGAGCCACGGCCCTGATGGGCAAGATTCCACTCCCCTCAGAACAACCGAAGAAGACTCCTCCCGCAAATGACAATTCAGAACCGATCGTAGCCACAGTATCAGGAGATCAAGTCACCGTTATGAATGGACAGGTCATAGTCAAGACAAAGGACTCTGGCTTAGCCGCACTCATCGCCGAAAAAGTCAACGCCGGAGAATAGCTCTTGACATCTCACCGAGAAGCTCCTAAGATCTCGAAGGACCCCGTAGCTGACAATACAGACCTCTATGCCTTCGTCAGCCCAGACAAGCCTGACACTGTGACGATGCTAGCAAACTATGTGCCACTGGAGGAGCCGGCGGGCGGCCCAAACTTCAACGCATTTGGAGATGATGTTCTCTACGAGATAATTATAGACAATAATGGTGATGGAATCGAGGACATCACCTACCAGTTCCGGTTCAAGACGAAGATTGGAAACCCGGACACCTTCCTCTACAACACCGGACCGATCAGTTCTCTCTCCGACTCGTCATGGAACGTGAAACAGTTCTACTCTGTCACAAGGGTCCGGGGACCGAGACGAACGGGCTCATCAACCTTGCTGGGCAACAATCTTCCGACTCCACCGGTCAACATCGGACCAAGGTCAACCCCGAACTATACCGACCTAGCAGATGCGGCGATCAATACTCTTAGCGACGGGTCGAACGTGTTCGCCGGCCAACGAGACGAAGCCTTCTACGTTGACCTAGGGTCCATATTCGATCTCGGTACCCTCAGACCATTCCAGAATCTACACCTCATACCCACACCCGCCGCTCCCGGCGTGGACACGACAAAGGGTTTCAGCGTCCACTCAATAGCGATACGGGTCCCGAAGAGTCAGCTGACCCATGACGGTTCCAGCCCGACAGATCCCTCAGACCAAGACTCGGTGGTTGGAATATGGGCTTCCGCTAGTCGACGCAAAGCAACCATTCTGTCCGGCGACGGCGACGATGATGATAACGGTCAGCCCGACGATGATGCTTCTCCAGGATTCCAGACCGGACCCTTCACACAGGTCTCCAGGCTCGGAATGCCCCTCATCAACGAGGTCATCATACCACTCGGAAAGAAGGACCTCTGGAACACTGTGCATCCCCGTTTCGACTCTCAATTCCTCTCCTACTACCAAACACCGGAACTTCAGAAGCTCCTGCCAATCCTCTACCCGGGAGTCTTCCCTAACTTGGCCGCCTACGGCAAGGCCAGAGCCGATCTCGTCGCGATCCTCCTAACGGGCATACCCTCAGGAATAGTTACAGGCTTCCAAAACCTCACAGGCACGGTCCAGGCAGACTATCTGCGTCTCAACATGGCCATTCCGCCAAACACCACGAATCCGAGCGGGCTAGGCATAGTCGGAGGAGATCTCGCCGGATTCCCCAACGGGCGAAGAGTCCTGGACGATGTAATCGACATAGAGCTGAGAGCCATCGCGGGAGCGACCCTGCCACTAGTCGACTCTGGATTCACACCAGACGGCGCAGCAGGCTTGGTAGCCGACGGGGTCGATTCCAACCCAGTGCAACCCCCGAACACGACGCCATTCCTCTCAACGTTCCCGTATTTGCCCCACCCAGTCCCTGGATACGAACACTCCCACGACCCATAGCATAACAACCCCCCCATCGTGTGGCCTAAGGCCACATAACCCGATCATCTACGTGGACCAAAACTCTCCCGGCTGTCAGAAGGGACGCGTTGGTTGTGCGGGTGTAATGTATTGAGAATTAGTTGACCGCTGTATAGGACGCTTCAGAGATGCGAAGCTTTGGTCTGCCGTATCTCTTCCAGATCCCTTTTACGTATTCCAAGTGTCTCTCCATGACTGGCGTCAGGAAATAGACTGCTCCATAGCTTTCTCTCTGGGGTGTCTGGATGAGCTTGTTCTTGTAGAGTACGTCGATCTGATACTGCATGGCTTTGTAATGCACGCCCAGGAGCTTTGCGAGTTCGTTGATGTTTGACGGCTTCTCGTTCAATGCGAGCACTATTTTCACCCTCATCTCAGCGCCTCTTGTTCCGGCGAAGAGATAGACGAGAAGCTGCTTGAAGAAGGGGTCGAGCTCCAAGGGTGTTAATCGTCACTCCTCTAACACTCATCTCGACTTGTGCAATAAGCATTTTTCGAGTGGCTGTACGCCGTGGTAATTTGGAATGGATGTGGAGAAACGCTTGAATAAGTCACAGGAAAAACGAGATTATGTTTCGCCAATGGATTCTATGATGGAGTTGACCTATATCGCAGCAGCGGCAAATATAGTGATCCTGCTCGCACTGCTCTACCCGGGCTTCAGGAATTTCTTCAAGACAAGATCGGCAATATCGGCTGCTCTCCTACTCTTTACTCTCCTGTTCCTGATACAGAATGCTGTCGCTATCTATTTTCATCTAACTGTCATCTATACACCTGCAGTTGAGTTTGAGATTGCGACCTTAACGATCATCCAAGCGGTAGGCTTCGGCACGCTTCTATGGGCTACCTACAAGTAGTAGCCATTTCACGTAAGCAAGATCGCGTAGGAAAGTTCTAACCAACAAGCGAAGACTCTCTACAGTTCGTGCGTTTTTCGGCCTCCCTCGATTGAGGTCGATCACGCTCTCGGTCCGGTCTCACCTCGGTTGAAATGAGAGAGTGTTTGTGTTAATGCTCCCAGAAAGTGGAAGAAAAATGTAAGGAATCTGGAAATACGATTAAATTCGCACTCTAACGTTTTTGCATCCGATAGGTTTTGAGGCAGGTCACAACGCCGATTCTGGCAGTATTCCTCGTCATCGCGCTCATCGTCGGGGCCGTTGGAGGCTATCTGGCTGGTAGCCGGTTAAGCAGCAATAACAACGCCTTTTCCTCCTACACTGACACTTACAGCGGCCCCATCAATGATTCTCCGGCCGGCTTCATAACCAGCGCTCCCCTTGTTGCAGGCTTCACTAGGAACCAGACCACGGGATCGTTAAGCGGGCAGATAGCATGGTATTGGCTGGTCGGCGGCACAAATGGAACCGTCAATCCCGTCTACTTCTTCAACTACCAGAACGGAGCGCCGGTTCAGGGACAGTACCCAATCATCGACGTAAAACCCGGCGATACCGGTTACACGCACTTCTGGGAGATGAACAATGTCACGGTCACGAACAGCTACACGCCTAATGCGATAAAGTCGCTCACGACCCTGAAGAACGCAGAACAAGCCGGTCTCGTGACGGTCAAAGACGCGGGGAGATCCCTCAATGGTCCCTTGGTCGCTCACAATGTTAAGATCGTTGTTGTGAACGGTGAGCCCCAGTTTCTACCGGTCTGGTACCGGACTGATCTTGCAAGTATGGCCGTGTTTGAAACCAATCTCCCAAGTGGAGGTGTTCCCTCCATCTCGATATGGCTCATCCAGAGAGACGGCGACTCCTGCCCACTACTGGAAGCACTCTGCGGAACGGATTTCAACCATGACGGAGACATCAAGGATTCCGGCGACCTCATCGACACATACCCCGGCCAGCTCGGCTCCTCTCCGCTATGGGCAGTCTCGATACTCCACGTCTACAACAACACCTACCACCCGAACGGGGGACTCCCATATCCCGTATCCATCTCGGTCGGATTTCCTTCACCCTTCCCACAAGACCCAGCAGTCGTCCCAAACGGCATGTTCACATCTCTAGAACAGGCTCAGGCTGACCAGAGCAAGACAAACCCCACCTATGTTGATCTGACCTTTCCCAGCAGCAATAAGGGAGTCACATCCACAGGAAATCTCGTAAACTGTCCCACGCTTCCATTGGGAGTGGAGCCTCCGGCCATCGCATTCAGCTAGAATCAGTTTACGCACTCGACCCTCGGGTATTACTGATCATTGTTGAGGCTGGTCGCCCGAGAAGTTTGGGACGAGGACCTTATCCGTTATCCGATGAAGAGACTGTTTAGAGCCAGGACTTGCATTTGCTTGTCCTGATGGCCTTGCGTCTAGCCCCACCTAGGGTTCCTAACCCTGAATCTTTCGATCTCTATGCTGAGCTAGTGGTTCTCGGAGGGCCACCGCTATCCCGTTATCCGGTTCGACAATTAGGCGGGACTGGCCAGACTAGCTTCTTGGACCCAATGCTACGGACTTCGTGCCCCTCTTAGCGATCAATCCATCAATGCTCAACCTTCGGCTTCCATACAATAACAGAAGCAGGTTTAGCCCAAATAGACCATAGTCTTCCTGAAGGCCCAGTGATCCGATTAAGAGCCCTGTAGTACCGTTAACGAAGAACTCGATTACCCCCCAAAGCGCTGCGAGCCGAGTGGCGAGGCCAAGTATGAGGAGGATCGCCGCCACGGTCTCAAATGCAGTGAAGAGGTAGAAGAACGTCACAGAATTCCCTGTTCCAAACATTGCTAGCTGTGGTAGGTTCTTTCGCAATGTGTTCGCTGGGATCATGATCGGATTCCCGGCTGAAAGTGCTGTCCAGCGAGGAATGTCCCTGACGAGCCACGTGTAGCCCATGATTATCCTCAGAACCACGAATGCGTAATCACCTCTTCCATAGGATGGTGATAGAAGAAAGGAGTAGAAGCGGTTCGGCCAAGTGCTGAGCGTCAATGTCTGACAACTGACGGCGATTGACAACTATTTACGACTTTGCCATTGCGATCCTGAAAGACTTAAGTCAACGAATGTAAGTTGACATTGTCCGTGTATCCACTTACCCCGAAGCAGTCTGCCGCATGGAGCCTATTTCAGAAGGGGGTCTCGATGATACAGATCGCCAAGCAAATGAAAGCGAGCAGACAATATGTCCAGCAAACTCTCAAGATAGCAGAGGGTAAGATCTCGAAGAGCTTGCTCGATGCGGCACGATCCAACGACTTGGAGATAAGAGGAATTCGACCGGATAGAGGAGCACTCCTCGGGCACAACCGGGTCCTGGGAAGAAATGTCGTCGTCACATACACCTCAAAATACGGAATAAAGGTCTGGTACTGGTACGATAAACCCGAAGAGGTGAGAGACGAGAAGCTTCTCGACGAGGCACGAGAGTACCTGTTCAACCAGGCTGAGGAAAGGGGCATTAGACTGACCCACGAGGAGAAGAGTATGCATCCAGCAAGACTGGCGCGAACAGTCTTCAGCAGAATCTTGCCGGAGGCAATCCAATGAGCGGGCGGACCCGTGTCGAATCATTGCTCAGGGGATGGCTACCACAGAAGCCTGTCGAATCACAGAGAAGTTCGACAGCCTTCGACGTTGAGAGGGAACTCCTGGATGGGAAGAAGAGAGTGCTAAGGTTTGGGGGACTCTCGGGGGTACTCTGGTCAGTGCTCAGCCTTCTTTCACTCGCCGGTCTGGCTTATGTTGTTGGCATCGGCTCACCATTGTACAGTCTCGCTGATGTGAGCACCATGCTTACGGCCGTGTCGTTCTTCGTCGGCATGTACTTGGTCTTCCCTCGCCCAAACCGGGGCAGGGCTAGGACGGCTCTGTCTCTGGGAATCATGAGTGGCCTGGCCAAGTTCTCAATGTACCTCTCCTCTCAAGCAATTCTTGCCCTAGGGCTTGGGTCAAGGGTGATCCAAGAGCTGGCGAGGATGGGGTACTATGCGTCGTTACAACAGTCAAGCGTTCTACTGGCTGCTGGCTCCATAATCCTCTTCGGGACCTTGGCGAGTCTAAGGTCCTTCAGGCTGATCAGTACCGCTCTCGGAGCGACCGGAGTGGTATTCAGCCTGCTTGGACTAACCTCAGTATTCACCCCACGCACCCTTGGTCCACTCCAGTTATCGCAAGGGGCACAAACTCTCACGGGGTACATCCCCATTATCTGGGTCGTCCTGATGTCGGTCAGTCTCCTTTTCTCGAGCAGGACAATCGGCTGGCGAATGAGCATGCTAATAATCGGTCTCCTGTTTTCGATGTGTTATCTGACCCTCACCGGCGTGTTCTGGCCGCGTCGTCTGTCCTAAGCTGCAAACAGTTTCCTCAACACCCCAGTCGCTTATCGTGCAAAAAAGAGGAGATTTGAGTGCAAAGTTTTGCTGCTTCTCTGCCTATACACAACTAGCTCAGCATTCCTTGGTAGACGTGATTACTACGGAGCTGGCAGTTGTCGTGGTCGGGACCGCGGAGGATAGACTTGCCACCGGAAGAGAAAGAGCCGTTGCCGTTATCGAACTGCCAACAATCGTTGCGGTGGTGTTCTCGATGGCTGAGCAGCCGGAAATGTTCCCGTTCGAGTCGAACTTCGTAACATGGCCGACGACACCCCCAGGAGTTCCGGCTACGAAGCCTCCGTCACTTGTTTGCCGAACCGTATCGAACTCTAGATTTTGAGTGAAATCGTAAGACTTCTGCCAGCTTATGTTCCCGCTGGCGTCAGTCTTCAGAAGCCAGCCTTCGAAGTAGCCGGCGTATGTGGTAAAGTATCCAGCGAAGATGTATCCCCCATCTGAGGTCTGGCGGACCGACAAACCATTAGTGCTGGCCGGCACACAATCGTAGCCGTCGCCCTCAAGGACGCAGTAAAGGAATGGGTCCTGATACTGCCTCTGCCACTGGATGTTTCCATTCTGGTCAAGCTTGAGAGCCACAAGATTGGACCATCCAGCAACACCGTCGCTGTTCCCTACGCGTCCGGTCAAGATGTAGCCTCCATCCGATGTCAACTGGATCGGGGAGTCGATCCCTATCTTGTCATAGCTTTTCTGCCACTGGATCGCACCCGTTGCGCTCAACTTTGTGATGAGTGCATCATATGAGGGGTAGGTCCCTCCGAAGCCAGAGATAACGTATCCACCATCCGGGGTCTGTTGAACATCTGATGGATCCGCGGTCGGTTCAATACCAGCATCGCACCCTGACGACCCCGTGGATGAGCATCCGATTCGCTCTTCCCACTGAGAGTTTCCAGCGGAGCCAAGCTTCGCAATCCAAGCGTATCCAATACCCGTAGCCTCCATCGGATGTAAGCTCAACGTCGACAGCGTTAGCCGTAGAAGCACCAGAGAAAGTACTCTGCCACTGGATGCCGCCACTCGAATCAGTCTTTACGACCCAGGCACATGATGCGTAGCAGGGAGTGCCGAAATTCCGCTGTGTCTCGAGGCTGCCAGAGAAGATGTATCCTCCGTCAGGGGTCTGGTGGACGCTAGTAGCGAACTCAGTATCCGCGCCCGTGTTTTCCACGTTCGCTCCATAATCCTCTGACCACACAATGCTCCCACTCGAGTCCAACTTGATGAGCAGGGCATGGCTAAGGCCGCTGCTAACGTACCTATAGTCACCTACGACTATGAATCCTCCATCAGAGGTTTGTTGGATATCGCTGACGAATACGCCATACCGGGAAGAAAGGGATTCTGGGAATCCCGCGCTCGTGGACGCAGTCGTGTGTCGGGCACCGGCGACAGAAATCGTAGCTAAAGCGCTGAGCATCAGCAAGAGAGTCGCAGACGCTACAAGGCTGCTTGAGACAATTTTCTTTGTCAACATATTTTGCGTCAATCGGTGTCAATTGACACATATTTAACACTATCCGTTAGATGCAGTCTCGAATCAGCTAACGTTGTTCTTCTCCCATGATCAGAATACTGCCACTGTCTTTCCTCCGGGTCGGAGATGGGGTGTGAGAAGAAATTCCTACCCCTGAATCTCTCAACATCTGTCCTGAGCGAGCGGATTCTCGCAGAGTCCCTTCATTCTCCACAGGACCCCGTTCAGATGTCTGCTCATCCGAGCCTCCAGAACCAGCTTTCCGTACAACCATCCTAGAGGCTCTTTGAAGGAGACGCGCTATTTGCTTGTTTGTCTACTTAACCCAGTTGTCCAGTAGGGGTTGGGTGATCTGATCACGAGAGTCAAAGTATGCCAAAAAATGGTAGGGTTGCGGCGGGGGTGACCCACCGCATAAGCTGTCTTCTTCACGCGCGATTGGTTATGGTTGTACTGGGCAGAGGAAGTCGGCACCGCTGTTGCGTGTCACTGTAACAGAGCCCGCCGTTTGTGCAGAAAGAACCTCGGCCTGTGACTTTAGTAGGAATGGTGTAACTTCCGAGTTGAAGGTTACTGTGAAAACCTTCCAGTGTCCTCCATGATAGTCAGAAGATCCAGGTGCAACACCAGCAATGCCTAGTTGGCCGGTCGCACCGTTTGCCACCTTGTAGAAGTTGTCTGTTCCCTGGTTTGGAATGGCTACCGGAGTGACAACTGTGCGGACGATGATGTCGTTGTAGAATAGCTGGCCGAAACCTACGTTTGCTGATGTGGTGCTCGCGCGGGCTGGAACGACGAATACGAAAAGCGCGAATGAAAGGAGCGCAAGACCATAGACAGTTCTCATTTTCTCAAATCACCTCGGATTCCATGTCGGCTATCCTCGAGAGTCTTCTTACGGGTTTAGCGAGATCAGGTCTAGATCGTATCCAGTTTACGTGGAGGTTCATGAGGCTCTGAGAATCACGTTAAGACTTTCGAAGTTGGCCGGTAGCGCATATTTTTTGAAACAGGATTCCATCCTCCTCACAGCCCATTACAGCCCTGACCAGCCAGACTCCGCCTAGAAACATGTTACTTGGCGAAATTCTCCTAGAAAAATCTAGAATTACAGTTTATCCTCGCGACGCAAAAGCGCTGTTTAGGCCTCGAAAGGTCTAATCCGAAGTCACAGGACTCGGAACAGAATCTTTAGCCAGCTAACGTAGCACAGCCAAATCCAAGAAGCTCTTGAAGGTTTCCAGTGCCACCTACGGCCGGGCTTAAATCCAAATCTAAACGTGTTAGAAACAATGGCCTCGCTTTCGACTGCAAAGGTTCTCGGGGGAGTGGGCGGAATTTTTGCTATCATCCCAGGCATCAGTCTCGTTGGATGGATACTGATTCTAGTTGCAATGAAAGAAATCTCGGACGTTACACAAGACAGGACTATCTTTGACGACGCTCTAATCGCAGGAATCACGGCCGTAATCGGCGCAGTCACTTTCGTCGTCCTCCTCGGATCGGGCGGTTTCGGGGGGCTCATCACCCTTGGCGCGATAGATTTCGGCCTCTTCGGGTTTCTGGGCGCGCTGGCGCTCCTCGCCATATTCTCGGTCTTTCTCATAGTCTCATCGGTCTTTCTCAAGCGGGCCTACGACAAGATCGCACAGCGCCTCAACGTTGGCGCGTTTGCAACCGCCGGCCTGCTCTACCTGATTGGAGCCCTAACCGTGATCGTGCTTGTCGGATTCCTAATACTGCTCATAGCAATGATCTTCCAGATCGTCGCATACTTCTCCATCCCGGACCAATCTGCACCCGCTCTGTACCCCGGCTTCCAGCCACCCCAGCAGATGCCCGCTCCCATGCCACAGGTCGTGCAGCCACAGGCGACCCCTCCACAACTCATACCCGAATTCAAGTTCTGCTTCAAGTGCGGCACCAGACTCCCTGCCAGCGCGGTCTACTGCACCAATTGTGGTACAAAACAGTCGTAGCCATCATCATGCAGATTGCATTTCTCGTGACCGGGAAGGTACACAGATCGGCACAAATGCAACCACACATTTCAGACGTTTTCTCAAAGAAATGAGCACTGCTGTACGTAGAGGTTATCAGCGCGGCCGAGGAATACTACGGTGGACGGTCGGAGGTATATGGCCACAGCGGAGAGAGAGAATATTGTCCTTGAGGTAGACCTAGCCCGACCGGTCCGGTCCGACGAGCTCGCCGAGAGGCTGCTCAATACCGCCACGGATCTGTCCGCGGTGTTCGTAATGACGGAGAAGGGACCCTTGCTGGGCTTTCGTCTCGGTCAAAGAACGTTCCTATGTCTAGGCGAGGTCGTTGACTATCTCAAGTCGACAGAAGGCGCCCGGCTGAGAGGCTAGACCCAAGGGTCTAGCGGCGCAACATGCTCAGGAGACGGCGCTTAGGCTGAGATAGTCCTGCTTCTGGGCCTTAGCCGCGGGTCGGTGCCTTTCTGGTAGCCTCTTTTCCAGTCTCAGGAGGTTCGGGGAACAGGTCCTTCCCCATTCCCGATAGCACATCGGAGAACGCGTCCCTACCGGTCGATCCTGCGACTCCAGGATTATGTGTCCTTATCCGGTTAAACAGGTCGTCTATCTTGTCCGCGATCTTGCTCTTCTCCTTGATCGTCTCGTCAAGCTCCTGTCCATCAGCCTCCAACCGCTGGACCTTCGCCTGCAATCCCTCGATTCCCTTCGAGACCTCCAGCATGCCAGTGACCGTTGCCAGGGACGACTTCAGGCTGGACAGCTCCTTCTGAAGTCCCTGTCGATAGCTGCCGAGTCTGTCAAGTATAGGCTGGTAGAGGCGTAGAAAGTCGCCCATCAGATTCTCGAACTGCTTAATCGCGAGTGTATATCTATCCTCCCTCTTCTTCTCCGCAAACTGTTTCGCGGTCTGGATGAGCTTTTCCCGGAGAGTCACTCTTTCAATTACATCGTCCAAGACTTCTCGTATATTGTACGAGTCGTCGAACATCGTTTCCCGCATACGGACCGAGTAGAACGCCTGAACGAGCGAGCCTTAAGAAATCCGTCACCAACGGCCTAATCGGCCGGTATCTCGGGGTTCCTGGAGCCCTCTTGTCGAGGCACGTTATGCAGGCTCGTCAGTCGACTAGTCGCTAGAGGAACGTGTCAGGGGGTGACGATTATTTCTCCTCTCATCCAGACAGGATGAAAGTTACAGTGGTACTTGTAGACCCCGGGAGTCGTGAGCTGGACGAAGAAAGTATTACCACTGTCTAGTTCTCCTGAATCAAACTTGGTCGCGCCGGTAGGCACCAGTGTAGCGGTAACGGTGTGGGGTGAGTCGTCATGGTTCTTCCACTGGACGAACGTTCCGGCCTTGATGGTCACGTTAGATGATAGGAAGTTCAGGTGGCTGTCAATAGACACTCCAGGCGGAATGTCTACGCAAGTGGCGGTTGGGCTTGGACAGACGATGGGCTTGGGCTTGGCGGGAAAGACCAGCACGTAGAACATGGAGCCGCCGAGGGCGAGCCCGATCAAGAGGAGGGCCGAGAGGACAGCCGTGTCCGGCTGGTATGCAGAGGAGGCCAACTTTTCACCTAGTGTCCTATTGAGCCTAAGGCGAGCACCACGGCGAGTACTGCGAAGAAGAGTG
>WNGH01011547.1_pt1 | contig 14498 bp, 10 predicted proteins | sample 5400631 | NCBI WGS metagenome assembly WNGH01 (sample SAMN13153373, study PRJNA577476) | soil metagenome | isolation source: 115 cm soil or saprolite under Garry oak tree replicate 1 | place: USA:California | collected 2016-06-15
CCACTCCTGTATTGCTACAGGCGTTCGACTTGCATGTGTTAGGCCTGCCGCCAGCGTTCGCTCTGAGCCAGGATCAAACTCTCAGGTTGGATGAGAACTTGAACCGGCTGATCACAACGTTTGACGAGGTCCGTCACCTCAAGATCGCTTTCGCGACCCCATGGTGTGACCTGAAACGTGTACCGCCGAAGTCTCGTCCGGCCGCACCCTCTCGCGAGGAGGCGGCCCGCAAGGACCCCGCCGTCCACGTTTCTCTTTCTTCCGATTCACCTGTCAAACAGCCCGGGACCGGGGTGGTCCCGCCCGCCGAAGCCCCGGAGAACCATCGAAACCCGCGCTTCCGATGGTTGATCGGAAGCTGGTCTACGAGCATCTCAGTGAGGGCTTCGTAGGCGCGCCATCGCGCCGAAGCGGGCGGCGCGCCGTGGAGAATGTATATATGCCCCCGGCTTTTCGCTTGTCAACCGCCGCCGGGCCGATTTCGCCGCGCCGAATTCCGTGCCAGCCCTTGTGGGCCGGGTGAGAGAAAACCGCAATCCCTGTGTGGGCTTGGGGTCCGGGCAGCCGCGCCGTACTGCGGCCACATTCCTCGGTCGTCCTTGCGAGTTGGGGATCGCGAATCCAAGTCATGCGGCCAGCCGGATCCGGTCGTTGATGGACCGGGGGGTGCACGGCATCGTGGTCTCCTCGAACGGGGGTAGCCGGGCCAACCGGCGCCGCGGGTTCCGCGGCAATGCGCGCAACGGCGCGCCGGGGACGACAACTTGGACCAGGGCAAGCTGCGCGGCCCGTCACGACTGCGTGCGGAATCGGATTCCGCCGATTTCGGCCAGGAGCCGCCGCTCTCCGTCGACGGCGGCAATCCCGGCTTCGTCGACCGCCGCCGCGTTTCGGTGCAATGGTTCAGCGGGACGGTGCTCACCGGGCTATGCGGCGCGGCGCTAATGGGCGGCGCCGTCTATGCCGCCCTCGACGGCGAAACCACCTTCGGGGCCGTTCCCGAACGCATCGAGGCGGCCTTGCGCGGCACGCTCGCCGGCATCAGCGATCGGCTCGGCGCGACCGCCCGCAAGACCGACAAACTTCCCACCGCGAGCGAGATCAATGCCGCCCGCCAAGTCATCCGGGTCTCGACCATGGCTCGCGTCGGCGACCGCGAGGTGGTCCGGGTCAGACCCTTCATCCGCGTGGCATCGAACCTGTCGCTGTCGGCTTCGGAACTCTCCGCCAACATCCCGCCGTTCAACCCGCAAAAGCTGCTCGCCGATGCCTCGCCGTCCGGCGCCGCCGATGCCGCTCCCGAGGCCGAGCCCGACGCCGAGGTTTCGTTCCTCACCCGGGATTTGGCCGCGCTGCTGCCGAAGGCGAAGATTGCCGCAATCCTCCCGCTCGAGGAGATCGTGACGCGGGTGCGCGATGTGGCCGAATGGGCGACCGGCTCGGTCCGCTCGGCGGTCAATGCCGGGCTGCAGCCCGGAACCAAGCTCGCCTATGCGGCGGAGGGCAATCTCGATCCTTATGTCGGCTTCGAGGCTCGCATCGTCCCGGAGAACATCACGCTGCTGCCCAAGACCGCCAACCAGACGACCGGCGGCAATTCCTGGAACGAGCGCACGGTGACGGCGAAGAAAGGCGAATCCGTCGGCGCGATCCTGCAGCGCGACTTCGGCGCCACCCCCGAGGAGATCAAGGCGATCGCCGCCGTGCTCGGCCCGCGCGGCCGCGACGGCGCGCTCAAAGACGGCCAGAAGCTGCGCATCCTGGTGGCGCCCGGCGAAGCCGGCCAGCAGCGGCTGCAGCCGATCCGCGTGATCCTGCTCGGCGACAGCGGCATCGAGGCGGTCGTGGCGCTGTCGGATGCCGGCAAATACGTCGCGGTCGACGTCCAGCACATCGACAACGAAGTCGCCGAAGCGGACGAGGACGACGAGAATCCCAACGCCGTGCGGCTCTACCAGAGCATCTATGAGACGGCGCTGCGCAACCAGGTGCCCCGTCCCGTCATCGACGATGTGATCCGCATCTATTCCTACGACGTCGACTTCCAGCGGCGGGCGCAGCCCGGCGATTCCTTCGAAGTGCTGTTCGCGGGCGAGGACGATCCCGGCGAAGCCAAGAACGACGTGCTGTTCACCGCATTGACCGTCGGCGGCGAGACCAAGCGATATTTCCGCTATCAGGCACCCGACGACAATCTGGTCGACTATTATGACGAGAGCGGCAAGAGCGCCAAGAAATTCCTGGTCCGCAAGCCGGTCACGCTCGGCATGATGCGCTCGGGCTTCGGCGTCCGCCGGCATCCGATCCTCGGCTACATGAAGATGCACACCGGCGTCGACTGGGCCGCGCCCAACGGCACGCCGATTTACGCCTCCGGCAACGGAAACGTCGAGAAGGTCGGCTGGGAATCCGGCTACGGCAAGTACGTGCGGCTGCGCCACGCCAACGGCTACCAGACCGCGTATGGTCACATGTCCGGGTTCGCCCGCGGGCTGCAATCGGGGGCGCGCGTGCACCAGGGGCAGATCATCGGCTATGTCGGCTCGACGGGACTGTCGACCGGCGCTCACCTCCACTACGAGATCATGGTGAACGGCCGCTTCGTCGATCCGATGCGCATCAAGCTGCCGCGCGGCCGCGTGCTGGAAGGCCCGGTGCTCGCCGGCTTCGAGCGCGAGCGCGAGCGGCTCGAAGCGCTGCTCAGCCGCGCGCCCGCCCGCATGGCGCAGACCGGACAGGCGGCTAGCCGCTAACCCACCGCCCGTGAGGAGGCTCGTTACGCCGCCTGCGCGGCCGCTTCGCCGTTGAACACCAGGCCGTGGGCGCCCGCCGAGATCACCACCCGTTCGCCGTCCTTGATGCGACCGGAGAGAATGAACTCGGCCAAGGGATCCTGCACCGATTTCTGGATCACCCGCTTGAGCGGCCGGGCGCCGTAGGCCGGATCCCAGCCCTTCTCCGCGAGCCATTCGCGCGCCGAGGGCTCGAGCACGACCGTGATTTTCCGGTCCTCGAGCAACTTCGCCAGCCGCCGCATCTGGATGTCGACGATGCGGGTCATCTCCGGCCGCTTGAGCCGGTGGAACAGGATGATCTCGTCCACGCGGTTGAGGAACTCGGGACGGAAGCTCGCGCGCACCACCGCCATGACCTGGTCGCGCACGGCGTCGGTGTCCTGGCCGTCCGGCTGGTTGACCAGATACTCGGAGCCGAGGTTCGAGGTCATCACGATCAGCGTGTTGCGGAAGTCGACGGTGTGGCCCTGCCCGTCGGTGAGCCGCCCGTCGTCGAGCACCTGCAGCAGCACGTTGAAGACGTCGGGATGCGCCTTCTCGATCTCGTCGAACAGCACGACCTGGTAGGGCCGGCGCCGCACCGCCTCGGTGAGCGCGCCGCCTTCCTCATAGCCGACGTAGCCCGGGGGCGCGCCGATCAGGCGCGCGACCGAATGCTTCTCCATGTACTCGGACATGTCGAGGCGGATCAGCGCCTGCTCGTCGTCGAACAGGAATTCGGCGAGCGCCTTGGTGAGCTCGGTCTTGCCGACCCCGGTCGGGCCCAGAAACATGAACGAGCCGATCGGCCGGTGCGGATCCTGCAGGCCGGCCCGCGCGCGGCGCACCGCGGTCGAGACCGCGTGCACCGCCTCGGCCTGGCCGACGACGCGCTTGCCGATCTCGTCTTCCATCCGCAGCAGCTTGTCGCGCTCGCCTTCCAGCATTCGCTCGACCGGCACTCCGGTCCAGCGCGAGACGACCTGGGCAACGTGATCGGCGGTGACCGCCTCCTCGACCAGCGCGCCGTCGCCGGCCGCGGATTCTACCGATTTGAGCTTCTTCTCGAGCTCGGGAATGCGGCCGTAGGCGAGCTCGCCGGCACGCTGATATTCGCCGCGGCGCTGCGCATCGGCGAGTTCGTTGCGTGCCTGATCGAGCTCGGTCTTGAGTTTCTGGGCGTCCGAGAGCTTGTCCTTCTCGGCCCTCCAGCGCGCGGTGAGCGCCGAGGATTGCTCCTCGAGGCCGGCGAGCTCCTTCTCGAGCCGCGCCAAGCGATCCCTGGAAGCGGGATCGGCTTCCTTGCGCAACGCTTCCTGCTCGATCTTGAGCCGGACGATTTCCCGGTCCAGCGAATCGAGCTCCTCCGGCTTGGAATCCACCTGCATTTTCAGCCGTGCCGCCGCCTCGTCGATCAGGTCGATGGCCTTGTCGGGCAGGAACCGGTCGGTGATGTAGCGGTGCGACAGCGTCGCGGCCGCCACGATGGCGCTGTCGGTGATGCGCACGCCGTGATGCAGCTCGTATTTCTCCTTCAGGCCGCGCAGGATCGAGACGGTGTCCTCGACCGAGGGTTCGGAGACGAACACCGGCTGGAAGCGCCGCGCCAACGCGGCGTCCTTCTCGACGTGCTTCTTGTATTCGTCGAGCGTGGTGGCGCCGATGCAGTGCAGTTCGCCGCGTGCCAGCGCCGGTTTCAGCAGATTGGAGGCGTCCATCGCCCCTTCGGCCTTGCCGGCCCCGACCAGCGTGTGCATCTCGTCGATGAACAGGATGATGCCGCCTTCGGCCGCGATGATCTCCTGGAGCACCGATTTGAGCCGCTCCTCGAACTCGCCGCGATATTTCGCACCGGCGATGAGCGCGCCCATGTCGAGCGCCAACAGCTGCTTGTCGGCGAGGCTCTCGGGGACGTCGCCGTTGACGATGCGCAGGGCGAGCCCCTCGACGATGGCGGTCTTGCCGACGCCGGGCTCGCCGATCAGCACCGGATTGTTCTTGGTGCGCCGGGACAGCACCTGGATGGTGCGGCGGATCTCGTCGTCGCGGCCGATGACCGGATCGAGCTTGCCGGCGCGGGCGGCTTCGGTGAGGTTGCGGGCGTATTTCTTGAGCGCATCATAGGCGCTCTCGGCCGAGGCGCTATCGGCGGTGCGGCCTTTGCGCAAGGCGTTGATCGCAGCATTCAAATTTTGCGGCGTGACTCCGGCGCGCACAAGGATCTTGCCGGCTTCGCTCTCCTTGTCGAGCGCGAGCGCAAGCAGCAGCCGCTCGACCGTCACATAGCCGTCGCCGGCTTTTTCCGCGGCCTTTTGCGCGGCGTCGAACACGCGCGCCGTTGCCGGCGCAAGATAGAGCTGCCCGCCGCCGGCCCCGGAAACTTTGGGGAGCTTGGCAAGGCTCGCCTCGACCGCGGCGAGCGCCTCGCGGGAACGGCCCCCGGAACGGTCGATCAGGCCGGCCGCGAGCCCCTCCGGATCGTCGAGCAGCACCTTGAGGATGTGCTCGGGGGCGAACTGCTGGTGGCCTTCGCGTAGCGCCAGCGATTGCGCGGATTGCACGAAACCGCGGGCGCGGTCCGTGTATTTCTCGAAATCCATGTCGAACTCCCTCGGCCTGCTCCGCCCGCCCGAACGGCACGGTCGGAACATCGTCATCGGACGTATTGAATGCCCAGGACCCCGGTACGGCGGTCCGTGCAAGGATGTAGGAGGGGTAGGCCCAGCGCGGAAGGGGCGGAACCGGATTTTCATAGGCTGGCCAGCAGTGCGCGGCGGCCTTAATCAAACGACCAGGAAAGGGGCAGAGCGGATGGACAAGGCGGCGAAGATCGAGGCGATCTACCGGTATCCGGTCAAGGGTCTCAGCGCCGAGAGTCTGGCGTCGACGCGGCTGACCTTGGGCGAAACCATTGCGGACGACCGGCTCTACGCCATCGAGAACGGCCCGTCCGGTTTCGATCCCGCGGCTCCCGCGTATCTGCCCAAGCAGCGCTTCCTGATGCTGATGCGCAACGAGCGTCTGGCCCGGCTCGAGGCCCGGTTCGATGTTGCGACTCATGTGCTCGCAATCGAGCTGGAAGGTGCGAGGGTCGTCTGCGGGGATCTGCGCACGCCAACGGGCCGCGCCAGCATCGAGCGCTTCTTCGGGGAATTCTGCGCCGACGAGCTACGCGGACCGCCGCGAGTGCTGCACGGGAACGGCCACAGCTTCTCCGACGTCGCGCGCAAGGTCGTGTCGATCATCAATCTGGCTTCGGTCGCTGCAATCGAGGACGCGATCGGCGCACCGGTCGATCCGCTGCGCTTTCGCGGCAACCTCTATGTCGCGGGCTGGCCGGCGTGGCACGAGTTCGCGCTGCTGGATCGCGAGATCGGCATCGGCGCGGCCGCGCGGGTGAAGACCGTCAAGCGCATCCGGCGCTGCGCGGCAACCGAGGTCGATCCTCGAACCGCCGCCCGCGATCTGCCGATCCCCGGGACGCTGTTGCAACGCTTCGGTCCCCGGGACGCTGTTGCAACGCTTCGGCCATGGCGATTGCGGGGTCTACGCCGAGGTGGTCGCGGACGGCGAGATCGCGCTGGGCGATGCGGTGGCGGAAGGCTAAGCCAAGAGCCGAGCAGCATACGCACTGTCCCTTTCCCTTGTTGTGGGAGAGGGAAAGCGCGCTGCCGGCTCAGCCTGAGGTATCTGAACAAACAACGCAGCGAACGGGCTTAATGGTTGCGGCTCAGCAGAAACACAGCCTGCTCGCCGAACAGGTTCCAGAACCACCACGGCGCGTTGAGGCGGAGCGGCTTGCCCCAGGCGTTGAGCGCCACCGCGCGCTCCATTTTGACCCCGATCGCCGTGCACAGGTCGCGGAAATCCTTGATCGTGCAGAAATGGATGTTCGGCGTGTCGTACCAGCTGTACGGCAGATTGTCGGTCCGGGGCATGCGTCCGCCGAGCAGGATCCGCAGGCGGATGCCCCAATGGCCGAAATTGGGGAAGGACACGATAGCGCACCGGCTGATGCGCAGCATGTGCTCGAGCACCCGGCGGGGATGGCGGGTCGCCTGCAGCGTCTGCGACAGGATCACGTAATCGAAGGAATCGTCGGGATAGTCGACCAGGTCGGTGTCGGCGTCGCCTTGGATGACCGCTAGTCCCTTGGCGACGCACTCGTTCACGCCCTCCCGCGAAATCTCGATGCCGCGGCCGTCGACGCCGCGCCGCTCCGCCAGGATCCGCAGGAGCTCGCCGTCGCCGCATCCCACGTCGAGCACCTTGGCGCCGCGCTCGACCATGTCGGCGACGAGCAGGAAATCGACGCGGGCGCCGCCCTGCGCGCGCGCCGCCTCGGCCATGGTGAGATCCCGGGTGAGGCGCTTGAGCATCATGATTTGCCGGGCTTAAGCCCGCGCAATCTGCCGGCGCCCTCGAGGAAGCCGCGCACGATGGCGAACAGCTCGGGTTCCTCCAGCAGGAAGGCGTCGTGCCCCTTGTCGGTCTCGATCTCGGCGAAGGAGACCGGGGCACTCGCGGCATTGAGCGCGTGGACGATGGCGCGGGATTCCGCGGTCGGAAACAGCCAGTCGCTGGTGAACGATATGACGCAGAACCGCGTGCGCGTCCCGTGGAATGCTTGCGCCAGCACGCCGCCGTAATCGGCAGTGAGATCGAAATAGTCCATCGCGCGAGTCAGATACAGATAGCTGTTGGCGTCGAAGCGCTCGACGAAGGAGATGCCCTGATGCCGCAGATAGTTCTCGACCTGGAAGTCGGCATCGAACGAGAAGGTGGGATTGGAGCGGTCCTGCAGCCGACGGCCGAACTTGCGGTGCAGCGCCGCGTCGGACAGATAGGTGATGTGCGCGCCCATGCGCGCCACCGCGAGCCCGCGGTGCGGATTGGTGCCCTCGAGCTGATAACGGCCGCCGCGCCAGTCGGGGTCGGCCATCACCGCCTGGCGGCCGACCTCGTGGAAGGCGATGTTCTGCGCCGAATGCCGGGTCGAGGCCGCGATCGGCAGCGCCGCGAACACCCGTTCCGGGTAACTGGCCGCCCATTGCAGGACCTGCATGCCGCCCATCGAGCCGCCGGCGATCGCAAACAGCGACGGCACGCCCAGATGGTCGAGCAGCATCGCCTGCGCCCGCACCATGTCGCGGATGGTGATCACCGGAAAGTTCAGGCCCCACGGCTCGCCCGTCGCCGGATTGATGGAGGAGGGCCCGGTGGTTCCCATGCAGGCGCCCACCACGTTCGGCGAGATGACGAAATAGCGCTGGGTATCGATCGGCCGGCCGGGCCCCACCATGGTCTCCCACCAGCCCGGCTTGCCGGTGACCGGATGCACATTGGCGACGTGCTGATCGCCGGTGAGCGCGTGGCAGATCAGGACCGCATTCGAGCGCTCGGCATTGAGCTCGCCGTAGGTCTGATAGGCGATCTGGAACGGGGTCAGATCGATGCCGGCATCGAGCCGCAGCGGTTTTTCCGGCCCGAACCGCACCAGCGGCGATTGCGGGTTCTCCGCCTCGCGGGAGCGGCCCGTCGCGTCGCGTACTATGCTGAGGCTGGCATCGGCCATCGCGGCGCTCTCGTTACAACTACAAAACTACGGCTCCCGGCCGAACCGGATCCGGTCCTGCGTCAACACCGGCGCCGCCGGGCGTAGGTAGGGAAACCGTGCCGCAACGTCAACGTTTTCTTTGATTTCGCCGTGCTTGGCACCTATCAATGGCGGCGCAAGGGCGGCGGGTTTTCCCGATTTATTGATCAACGATGGACAAGCATGGCCGACGGACCTTCGCTCGCCGAGCTCAGACGCGAGATCGACCGGATCGACGCGGCGATGCACGCGCTTCTCATCGAGCGCAGCGAGATCATCGACCGGCTGATCCGCGCCAAGCGCACTCAGGAGTCCGGATCGGCGTTCCGGCCGGCGCGCGAGGCCGAGATGATGCGCCGGCTGGTGGAGCGCCATCGCGGCATCCTGCCGCTCGACACCGCCGAGAGCATCTGGCGGGTGATCATCGCCACCTTCACCTATGTTCAGGCGCCTTACGCGGTGCACGCGGATCTCTCCTCGGGCGAATCGGCCATGCGGGATTCGGCCCGCTTTCATTTCGGCTTCACGGTGCCGTTCGTGGCCCACATGGGAGCCGCGGCCGCGGTCGCTGCGGTCGCGGCCTCGAAGGGCGACCTCGCGCTGGTGCCGGCAACGCTCGTCGCCGGCGCCCCGGCGTGGTGGCCGGCGCTCGAAGGCGAACGCGAGCCGAAGATCATCGCGCGGCTGCCGTTCGTCGAGCGCGCCGATCATCCGGCCGGCCTGCCGGTGTTCGTGGTGTCGCGTTCGGCGCCCGACGCCATGGTGAGGGAAGTGGAAGTGTGGAGCGTCAAGGTGGCGGGCTGGGGCGTGGCGGCGTCGCGGGCGATCGCGCCGCTCGCCCACGTGCTCGCGGTACCGGACCGCGTCTCCGACGGGGCTGCGCTGCTCGTCTCGGTGCCGCAGGGCCGAACGCTCGACGAGATCGGCGCGGCGCTGGTCGCGGCCGGTGCCTCGATCGCGTCCGCGGCCCTCGTCGGCAGCCATGCCACGCGCTATACGGTCGCCGCGTCCGGATTGGTGGCGAGCGGCCGCTGACCGGTCGAGCTTGATTCCCGGCGCCATCGGCACCAGAACACGCGCGGCCGCTTCGCTCGGCCGAACGGCCGCGACCGGAGTTTTCGATGTCCGCACGACAGCGTCCCGAACCGCGTCCCGGCGTGCTCGCGATCGAGGCCTATGTGCCGGGCAAGAGCAGCGCGCCCGACGTAGCCAAAGTGTTCAAGCTGTCGTCGAACGAGACGCCGCTCGGACCGAGCCCCAAGGCGCTCGAGGCCTACCATGCCGCTGGCGCCACGCTGGCGGAATACCCCGACGGCTCGGCTTCGGCGCTGCGCGAGGCGATCGGCCGCGCGTTCGGCCTCGACCCGGCGCGCATCATCTGCGGGGCGGGGTCGGACGAACTGCTGCATCTCTTGGCGCAAGCCTTTCTCGGGCCGGGCGAGGAGGCGATCCACACCACCCACAGCTTCCTGGTCTATCCGATTGCGACGCTGGCGGCCGGCGGGACGCCGGTCGTAGCCGGCGAAAAGCACTACACGGCGCACGTCGACACGATCCTCGCCGCGGTGAGCCCGCGCACGAAGATCGTCTTCATCGCCAACCCCAACAATCCGACCGGCACCTATCTGCCGTTCGACGAAATCCAGCGATTGCGCCGCGCGTTGCCCAAACCCGTGCTGCTGGTGCTCGACGCCGCCTACGCCGAATACGTCCGGCGCAACGACTACGAATCCGGGCTCGAGCTCGTCGCCACCTCCGACAACGTGGTGATGTGCCGGACCTTCTCGAAGATTCACGGATTGGCCGCGCTTCGCCTGGGCTGGCTCTATGGTCCGGCTCACGTCGTCGATGCGCTCAATCGCATCCGCGGACCCTTCAACGTCAGCCAGCCGGCGATCGCTGCGGGCGTCGCCGCGATCGAGGACACCAATCACGTCGAGGCTTCGGCCGCCCACAACGCGCGCTGGCTGCCGTGGCTCACCGAGGAGATCGGCAAGCTCGGGCTCGCAGTGACGCCGAGCGTCGCCAATTTCGTGCTGATCCATTTTCCCAGCGATAAAGGGCGCACGGCCCAGGATGCCGACGCGTTCCTGACCCGGCGCGGCCTCATCCTGCGGCGGCTGGAGCCCTATCATCTGCCGGGCGCGCTGCGGCTCACCGTCGGCAGCGAGGAGGCCAATCGTCTATTGGTCGAGGCGCTGGCGCAATTCATGGGTGCGGCGGCGTGAGCGAGCCTTTGTTCGAGCGGCTGGCGCTGATCGGGGTCGGCCTCATCGGCTCCTCGATTGCGCGCGCCGCGCGCGCCTGCGGCGCCGCGCGCACGATCGTCGCCACCGCGCGTTCCGCGGCGACGCGCCGACGCGCGGCCGAGCTCGAGCTCGCCGATGAGGTGGCGGCCACGAACGGCGCGGCGGTGAAGGACGCCGATCTCGTGATCGTCTGCGTTCCGGTCGGCCAATGCGGCGCGGTCGCCGCCGAGATCGGCCCGCATCTCAGAGAGGGCGCGATCGTCTCCGACGTCGGCTCGGTCAAGGCTCAGGTCGCGCGCGACATGGCGCCTCATCTGCCGGCCGGCATTCATTTCGTGCCGGCGCATCCCGTCGCCGGCACCGAATATTCCGGACCCGACGCGGGCTTCGCCGAGCTGTTCGTCAACCGCTGGTGCATCCTCACCCCGCCCGAACATGCCGATCCGGCCGCCGTCGAGCGGCTCTCGGCGTTCTGGCAGGCATTGGGGTCGAGCGTGGAGACGATGTCGGCCGAGCATCACGACCTGGTGCTCGCGATCACCAGCCACGTGCCGCATCTGATCGCTTACACGATCGTGGGAACGGCCGACGATCTCGAGGCGGTGACCCGTTCCGAGGTGATGAAGTTTTCCGCGGGCGGCTTTCGCGACTTCACCCGCATCGCCGCATCCGATCCCACCATGTGGCGCGACGTCTTTCTCGGCAATCGCGAGGCCGTGCTGGAGATGCTGGGAAGGTTCAACGAGGACCTCGCCGCCCTGGCGCGGGCGATCCGCTGGGCCGACGGCGACGCTTTGTTCGATCTATTCACGCGCACGCGCGCGGTTCGCCGCGGCATCGTCGAGCTCGGCCAGGATTCCGGAGCGCCGGATTTCGGCCGCACCCATGCTCCGCTGCCGCTCGCGCCCCTGCCGCGGCCCTACGCGGCCGACGGCGAGTAATGGGCGCCCAATAGCTCGAACTACTTGGATTCCGCCTTCTCATACAGCGGTGCGGTGCGGCCGAGCGCGAGCGGCCCGAGCGAAACCGCGCCGTCGGCGAACCGCAGCGGCATGGTGACCGCACGCCGGCCTTCGAGCTCCGCCGGCTGGCCGAGAAAGCCCAGCAGGCTCGTGCCCATGCCGGCAAGCGAGCCCGAGACGGTCACGCCCGGAAACAGCGGCTTGAGCACATTGAGGTCGAACCCCGCGACCGTCATGCGCAGCGTGCCGTCGAGGCGCCCTTGCGGGCTGAGGCCGAGGCTGCCCGCCCCGACCGCGATCATATCGCCGCGTTGCAGGCGCGCATGTTCGATTTCGAGCCGGCCGCCCGCACCTTGCAGCTGACCCAGCAGCGCCGCAAGCGATCTCGGCGTGAGATCCTTGAGCCCGCGCAGGACCGCCGTGGCCTCGAAATCGATCGGCTGCGGCATGAGCGAGCCGGCGGCGGGCGAGGCCGCATCGGTGAACCGCGCCGCGAGATCGAGCACGGGCCGGCCCGGCGTCGAGTCGGGATCGAGCCGCACATGCAGTTCCATATGCTTGGCGGTCAGCAGGGTCTGCGAACCGGCCGGGCTCTTCTGGTCGAGCCGGAATTGATCGACCGCGAGCGAGATGCGCTCGGGGGTAGGCGGCAGCCCGCGGACGCTGGTCTGTGCCAGCGTCCAGTCGGCGACGAGCGACACTCCGCCGTTCGGCGCCTCGAACGTGAGCGGCGCCTCGACTTCCGCGATCAGCAGATTGGGCCGGTAGACCTGCGCTACGACGAGGAGGTCCTTGGCTGTGACCACGAACGGGGGATCGGCGCTGCGCATTTGCGCCCCCGCCGCGGTGCAGCGCACCTCGATGCGGAACGGATAGCCGGCGAGGTTCTCGGACGCACAGGTGTAGAGGCGGCCGGATTGCGCCTCGCGCGCGCGCCAGGCCGTGATCGAGGCTTGGGCCACGGAGGAGGCATGAAACCACAAGGCGGTCCATCCGGCGGCAAGCGCCACGAACAAGGCGAACGGCAGAACGACCTGCCAGGACCGGCGGGAGATGGGGCGGGAATGGATCATCCGTGCTTGCATCGACGCGAGATGTGGCCCGAGCAAGGCCAGGATTGGGTTTATGTGTGTCTACGGGAGTGCATGAAATCCCCGGAAACTCTGGGAAAACGGCTACATGCAATTACGCTTGTTTATAGCAGTTCACGCACGTATATTGGACACGATTGGACACAGGGGGATTTTACCATGGCCCGGACACTACGCGACAGCAATCTCGGAACACGCGCCGCCCGGCGACAGCTCACGCCACGCGGCAAGCCGTACTACCGGCAGATCGAGCCGGGACTGCACCTTGGATTTCGCCGATTGAGGGGCGGCGCCGGCCGCTGGGTTGTCCGGTCCTACACCGGCTCGCGGTCCTACGTCGTCGAGACCATCGCGACCGCCGACGACTACAGCGACGCCGACGGCATCGCGATCCTCAACTTCTCCCAAGCCCAGGGGAAGGCGCGCGAAAGCATGGTCCGCCATGCCCACGAGGCTGCCGGCAAGTCCGGTCCGTTGACGGTGGCCGATGCCGTCCGGGATTATTTCAAGCACCAAGAGCTGCGCGGCAAGCCGACCGAGGCGCGTCACCGGGCCGAGGCGCTGATCATCCCGGTGCTCGGAGATGTGGAAGTCGAATCGCTGACCACTCCGGTGCTGCAGCGGTGGCTGGCTGACGTGGCCGCCACCGGGCCACGGGTGCGAACTGCTCGGGGCGAGCCCCAGCGGCATCGCGCCGTCGGGACCGACGAGGAATCCAAACGCCGCCGCCGCTCAACCGCCAACCGCACATGGACGGTCCTGCGAGCCGCGCTGAACCGGGCCTGGCGGGAAGGCCATGTAGCGTCCAACACCGCCTGGGTGCGGGTGAAACCGTTCGAGAACGTGGACGCGGCACGGTTGCGGTTCTTGACCGTGGCGGAAGCGCAAAGGCTGATCAACGCCGCCGCCCCGGGGTTCCGCCAGCTGGTGCGGGCGGCTTTGGCGACCGGCTGCCGATACGGCGAACTCACCCGATTGACGGTCGCCGACTTCCATCCCGATTCCGGCACGATCGCCATCCAGATGTCCAAGTCCGGCAAGTCACGTCACGTCGTCCTGACGACGGAAGGTGCCGAGCTTTTTGCGCAGGCATGCGTCGGCAAATCCGGTCACGATCTCATTTTCACCAACGGTGGAGGCAAGCCCTGGAAGCGGTCGAACCAGGGCAAGCCGATGTCGGAAGCGTGCACCCGGGCGAAGATCAAGCCGGCCGTCAGCTTTCATGCGTTGCGCCACAGTTACGCGAGCCTCGCCGTCATGAACGGCATGCCGTTGCTCGTCTTGGCGAGGAACTTGGGGCACGCCAATACCAGGATGATTGAGAAGCATTACGGTCATCTGTCCGCTGGCTACGTCGCCGACACCGTCCGGGCCACGGCGCCCACGTTCGGAACGGTGTCGAAGACGAACGTCCGGCGGCTCGGGTGACGGGCCATGCCACGTAAAGGACAGGAAGACGATCTCGATGAATATCTCGAAGAGATCGCCGGCGCGGAAATTGACCTGATCCTGAGCAGGGTAGGAATCAAGCCAGCCGAGGTTGGCTTGTGGCGGCATTTGCCTCATGCCGGACGTGCCGCGCGCCGACGGCTACTTGTCCGCTATCTTGCTGCCTACGTCGCAGCGGGACTGCCGCCGCCGTCTAAGCTGGTCGATTGGATCCGCGACGAGCTGGATGTATCCGACGCGCCGCTTTCCAGGGCAAAAGACCCAGAAAAGGTTAAGGCCGTTGCCAGGTATCATGTCTACAATCCGGATTGGAGTTTGCGCAGTACCGCCGAAGCATTGGAGTTGCCGCGCAATAGAGTTTCCGATTACACGAATCA
>WNGH01006445.1_pt1 | contig 14493 bp, 18 predicted proteins | sample 5400631 | NCBI WGS metagenome assembly WNGH01 (sample SAMN13153373, study PRJNA577476) | soil metagenome | isolation source: 115 cm soil or saprolite under Garry oak tree replicate 1 | place: USA:California | collected 2016-06-15
CTGGGCGCGCCATCATGGACCGGGAGGTCCGGCTCGCCCGTGAGGCCGGCGCGCTCGACGAGCTGCCAGTTAACTTGATCCCGCTGGCCATGTCCGCTACATGGAGGGGAGACTTTGCGGCGGCCGCCTCCCTGATCGCGGAGGGTGACACGGTCTGCGAGGGGACCGGGAGCCGCCTCGCGCCCTACGCCGCCATGTTCCTCGCTGCCATGCGGGGTAACCAGGCCGAGCTGACCTCGCTGGTCGAGGCGACCATCGCCGCGGCCGAAGCCGGGGGACAGGGCGCCGCGGTGACATGCGCGCATTGGGTGGCCGCGATTCTGCACAACGGGCTCGGCCGTTACGCCGACGCGTTCGCGGCAGCCGGGCAAGCAAGGGCGGGCAGCCACCTGTACGTCTCCATGTGGGCGCTGCCCGAGCTGATCGAAGCCGCCGTGCGCACCAGCAACACCGAGGTTGCGGCCGGCGCACTCGAGCGGCTGGTGGAGTCCACCAGTGTCTGCGGCGGCGACTGGGCGCTCGGGGTCGAAGCGCGCTCACGGGCCCTGCTGAGCGAGGACGAGACCGCCGACCGTCTGTACCGGGAGGCGATCGAGCGGCTCGGCCGCACCCGGATGCGTGCGGAACTGGCCCGCGCGCATCTGCTCTACGGCGAATGGCTCCGCCGCGAAAATCGCCGTATCGACGCCCGCGAGCAGCTTCGCGCCTCCTACCAGATGCTGACCGCGATGGGTTTGGATGGCTTCGCGGAACGCGCCCGCCGCGAGCTGCTGGCCACCGGGGAAACGGTGCGCAAGCGCACGGTCGAGACCCTCACCGACCTCACGGCCCAGGAAGCCCAGATCGCCAAGCTGGCCCGGGACGGGCGCACCAACCAGGAGATCGCCGCCCAGCTGTTCATCAGCCCCCGCACTGTCGAGTGGCACCTGGGCAACGTGTTCACCAAGCTCGGCATCACCTCCCGCAAAGACCTCCGCTGACGCATCGCCCGATCCGCCGGGCAAACTTCAGAGCAATAGCCCACAGAAGGCAACCTCCGCAGCCTGCGGGTCGATCAACTGGCTGCGGTCAACCTCCGCCTGCCCGGCCACGGCCGCGCCGACGCGTCCTTCGATGACCAGATGACCGCTATGGTGGCGGCCCGCAACGAGGGCCTCATCGCCGGTGTAGGCCTGAGCTACGTCAGCCTCGAACAGCCACCTAGCTCGGCTAACGGCCCGAAGGCTCGGTGTAACGATCCGGAGGCTCAGCGTACCGGCCCCGAGGCTCGGTGGACCTGCTGTTCGTAATCCTCGGCCGACGGGTCGGACGTCCGGCGCATGAGGAACACGAGGGAGATGATCAACCCGATGGCACCGCCAATCATCAAGATCAGGCCTATGAGCTGCACATTCACGTGGGCGGGGGACCAGTGGATGGCGTACCGCAGGATTGCGCCGATCACTACGAGCGCAATGCTCCCGCCGATGGTCATGGACAAATTCTCCTGTCATTTCGGTGCAGCTTTGCCGCGCCGCTGGCCATCTCGCCGAGGCTGATGGTCCCGCGGTGGGCCGCCGGGTGCGAGCGGGAGATCCACAATTCGGGTTCGAACTGTCCCAGATTCATCGCGTCCAGCGGGGCGGGCAGCGCGTCGGGGCTGGCCGTCAGCCAGCCCAGGCCGGCGTCGGCCCGGCGCTGGCGGACCGGCGAGAACTCCGCGTCCAGCGGCGTTTCCAGCCAGACCACGTCCACATCGGCGGCGGCGGCCGCCGACCGCAGCGCAGATGCGGTCTTGACCGTGAGGGCCTCGGGCAGGCGGGGCGGGATGATCACGCGCAGGCGCGGCCGTCCCAGGCCCGCCGCCTGCCGGGCCTGGCTGACCCCGTGACCGACCGCCGCCAGCACGTCCCGGGCGGTGTCCAGCAGCACGGTGCCCGCCGCCGTCAGTCGCACCCCGTCGCGGCGGCGGTGCAGCAGCCGGGTGCCGACGATCTTTTCCAGCTGCCCGATCTGTTGGCTGAGAGTGGGCTGGGCGATCAACAACCGCTCCGCGGCCCGGGTGAAGGTGCCCGCTGGCGCGGAGAACGCCAGCGGTGATAGAGGTGGCCGGGCCATGCGGTAGCCGTGAACCCAGTGGAGCGGGCCAGCCCGGCATAGCTTGTTGCTTTGGGCACATAGCCGGCACATCTTGGACGCCGACCTGGCGCCTCCTGTCTGCTGAGAGTACGAAGGTCGTTCGTCCAGCCGGCCGCCACCTTGACCGTGGCTCGCTGGGCCCATCGAGGAGGAAAACATGAACGTTTCAGACCAGGTGGACGCCCTGCAAAAGCGGGTCGCGGAGCTGAAGAGCTCTTTCGATCAGGCCCGGCGGGAAACCAACGAGCAGGTCAAGGCGCGCATCGACCAGGTCAAGGCGGACATCGCCGCGCGCCAGGATGCCGCGAAGGAGAAGGCCGAGCAGGCCGCCGACCGTACGCAGAGCCAGTGGAAGTCGCTGAAGGCTGATGCCGCGGCCAAGAGGGCGGACTTTCAGGCCCGCATCGATCGCAAGCGCGACGAGCATGACGTTAAGCGGGCGGAGGATGACGCCGAGGCTGCGGAAGATGACGCCGCCGATGCCCTGGATTACGCCTCGTGGGCCGTCGACCAGGCTCAGCTGGCCGTCCTGGACGCGATCGACGCCCGTTCCTGGGCGGACGCACGAGCCGCGGCCTCGCCATCAGGCTAGTCATCAGCGTCCCTTACTGGCTTCATGGTCCCGGCATCACGCGAGTCGGCCCGGCGGCGCCAGCCTTCCTCTGGGTTGCGTGTGACCTGCGCCCTGCTGGGAGGTGCCTCCACCGGGGCGATCGTCTCGCCGTTCACGCTGCCCGCGGCGTCGGTTCTGCTCGGCTGGGACACCGCCGTCGTGATCTTCCTGGGGTGGGTCTGGAGCGCTGTCTGGCGCCTGGATCCCGGCAGCACCGCCCGGCTCGCGAAACGGGAAGACCCCAGCAGCGCGGTCGCAGAACTCGTGGTCGTGGGCGCGGGCACCGCCATGCTCGGCGCGGTCGGCTTCGCGCTGGTCAGGGCGAGCCAGGCCACCGGCGGCATGAAGGCGTACCTGATCGCCCTCGGGGTGGTCAGCGTGGTGCTGTCCTGGACGGTCGTGCATACCGTGTTCATGCTGCGATACGCCCGTGCCTACTACTCCGATCCGGTCGGCGGCATCGAGTTCGGTGAAAGCAACCCGCCTAGCTACCTGGACTTCGCCTATTTTGCCTTCACGATCGGGATGACCTTCCAGGTGTCGGACACGAACACCACCTCCAAGCCGGTCAGGCGGATCGTGCTGCACCATGCGCTGCTGTCTTACCTGTTCGGCGCCGTGCTGCTGGGGCTCGCGATCAATGTGATCGCCACCCTGCTCAGATGACGACGCGGGCGGATCCGGAACTCCCCAGCGCACTGGGTGACGGGCGAGCTGGCTGCGCGGCAATCCTGCTATTGGTCTCAGGTATTGGCCAGCGGCGCCCGCTGAGGGTTGCACTGTTCGCACAGAAACTGTCCGGCCGGAGGATCAGATGAGCGCCAGCTCGGTCAAGGACGCGGGCAACACCAGGCCGCGTATGCCCGTGAAAGTGCCTGCTGACGCCGCGACCGAGGTTCCGGCCAGGCGCGCGCGGGTCCGGGCCGCCGCGGCCGCGCGCGGCGTCCCGCTGGCTACGATCATCACCGCCGTCGCCGTGGTGGCCCTCGCTTACCTGGCCGGCAAGCTCGCCTACCGGCTGCGGGACGTCATTCTCCTGATCGCGGTGGCCGGGTTCATCGCCCTGATCCTGAACCCGCTGGTGGTGTACGTGCAGCGGCGGATCCCGCGGCGCGGCTGGGCCGTGGCCATCGTCACCGTGTGGGCCGCCGTGGTGTTCACCGGCCTGCTGCTGGCCTTCGGCTACCCGCTGGTGAACGGGCTGACTCACCTGGCGCATCGGCTGCCCTCGTACGTGCAATCCGCGGCGCACGGCCGCGGCTGGATCGGCCACCTGGCCCGCCGCCTGCACCTGACGGCCTGGGCGGCGCGGAACGCCCCGAAGCTGCAAAGCCTGGGGACCAGCCTGGCCAGGCCGGCCCTGTCCTTCGGCAAGGGCGCGGCGTCATTGCTGGCCACGCTGGCCACCATCACCGCGCTCGTGCTGCTTCTGCTGCTCGAGGGCCCCAAGATGCGCCGCGGGCTGCTCGGCCTGATGTCGCAGGACCGCGCGGCCCGCTACGCCCGGGTGGCGCACGAGATAAACCAGTCTGTGATCGGGTACGCGGCCGGCAACCTACTCACCTCTCTCATCGCAGGCGTCGTGATCTTCGTCGCGCTCGCCACGGTCGGCGTTCCGTTCCCGTTCCTGTGGGCGCTGTGGGTCGCCCTGGTCGACTTCCTGCCCATGATCGGCGGAGCGCTGGCGGGCATCCCGACCGTCCTGTTCGCCGTCAGCCACTCGCTCACGGCGGGCATCGTCACGGCAGCCGTGTTCATCGGCTACCAGCAACTGGAGAACCACGTCCTGAACCCGGTGGTCATGAGCCGGACGGTGAAGATCAACCCGCTGCTCGTCCTGCTGTCCATCCTTATCGGCTCGTCGATCGGCGCCTGGCTCGGCGGCCTGTTCGGCGGGGCTTCGTGGCGGCGCTGCTGTCCATCCCCTGTGCCGCCGCCCTGCAGGTCGTCGTCAGGGAGCTGTGGCAGGCCACCGCGCCCGGCGGACCACTCGACGGTGAGCCCGGGCCGGCTACCGCGCCGTCACCGCCGGGAAGCTCTGGGTTGCCGGAGGACGGACGCGCCTAGCCACTGGCAGGCGAGCGGGGCGAGTTCGACCTGCAGGCGGTCCGCGCCGACGGAACGGCCGAGGCTCTCCTCGGCCTTGCGCACCCGGTACTGGACGGTGTTCTTGTGCAGCGTCAGCCGTTCGGCGGTGGCCTTGAAGCTGCCGCTCTCGGTCAGGAAGACGCGCAGGGTGTCGCGCAGCGTCGAGTGGTGGTCGTCATCGTCTGCGAGTGATCCCAGGGTCTCGATGACCCAGGCCCGGACGAGCTCGACCGAGCCCGACATCAGGGCCAGCGGCGCGACATCGCCGAAGCGGGTCACCGGCGGCCCGGCCGGGCCCGCGGCCAGCGCGACCGCGTGCGCGCCCAGGGCCTGCTGGTGGGTGCGGCGAAAGCCGGGAACACCAGCGCCTGCAGCACCGACGGCGAACCGGATCCCGGCGTCTGTCCCGGTGGAGGAGGTACCCGCAGACCGGATGGGGAAGGAGTCCCTGGCGCCCAGCGGCAGCCAGGCCCACGCGCAGAACTCGTCCTGCGGAAGGAAGATCGGCCGCGCTTCGCAGCCCGCCCAGCGGGCTACCTCCGTGGTCGCCTGCTCCAGCCGGGACAGGGCGTCGCCGCCGGCCCGCATCCCTCCCACCCAGCACATCACGCCGGCATGGTGCTGCCGGAGCCGGTAGCCGAGGATCGCCTCGGAGGAATCCACATCGACCCGCTCACTTCTCAGCAGGGCCCGCACGCGGGCCGCGCGGGCCGCGCTGCGGTTCCGCAGCCAGTTCTCCTTCTCTGCTTCGTAGGCGGACACGAGCTCCTCTGATACCTGGTCGATGTACCTGGCCGTGATGGCGGCGATACGCAGCCCGGCCGCGCTGACGATCGAGGCGTCGTCGGTGCTGCGCCCGAGTTCCTCCAGGCACCAGTCCTGGAACCGGGCCGACCCGATGCGGTAGGCGCGCAGTAGCGCGGCAATCGGCACGCCGCGCTGCGCCAGCCGGCGGGCGTACTCCTCGGCCGCCGCGGGGGCGTGCACTTGCTCCAGGTCGATGTCGTGCTGGAGGACATGCAACATGGTGGCCACGTTCTCCGCGACGCTGGCTTCCAGCAGCGACAGGACCCGCTTGTCGCTGCGCAGCTACGGGATTCCCCGCACGATCAGGTCGTAAATATCCGCGGACAGCTCAGCGGTGCGGGGGGTGAGCTTAGCGGAGACGTCTGAGGCGCTCTGGGCGACGGACGGGCTTGACCTGTCCACCGTGGAATAGTACGCCGCTGCCTCTGAAGTTGCCCAGCGCCGGATTTATCCCGGTTCACCGGCGGCTGGTCCATTGCGGGCCGACGACGGCCCACGCCGACTCCCACCTAGCGAGACGATGCCGGTCAAGAGCCATCCAGCACAACAGGTAACAGAGGGTGAGCACCACGGCGGCACCTACCATGATGGTGGTGCCGGCCAGCACCGCATTGACCATCATGTCGCTCGGGCTGGGCGGGGAAGCCGGTGGCTCTCCGGAGCGGTCCGGCCAACCCCGTACGGAGGTTCGGGCTGCCGCCGCGCGGACGGTGGGACCGGTCGCACTGGTCAGCGTGCCGGACCGCCCGGTTCTGTCAGGCGGCCGCCAGCTGGCTCCCGCCGCGGTCGTCTGGCTGCCGGCCGTCGGCCCGGGCCGGGACGGGACCGCAACGGCAGGCCGGAACCGTGCCGCCCGCTGGGACTGGTAGAAATGCCCGGCGAAGAATGCCGCCGCCACAAGAGCGGTGAGGAAGGCCGCGGCCAGAGATACGACGATGGCCCGCTCGATACGGTCAGAAGGCCGCCGCAGCTCGTTCCGGCCGAAAAGCAGCCGCCTCAGGCGCGGCAGCGGGCGGCCCGTTCGGCGGGCTGGACCTCTCATGACTTATCACCTCGTGCCTTCGCCGGGAGGCTCCGGCGTTGCCTTAGCTTCGTGAGCCGGGCCATTCGTGCCGCGTGAGCCGTCCCGACTCGTCCTGGATTTCCACGGCCACCTCGGCCAGCGCGGGCGCGTGCTGCCGGTAATGATGCGCGCAGAACAGCAGTGCCCGCCGACTGGGCAGCAGGACCCGAACGTAGGCCTGAGCGCCGCACCGGTCGCACCGGTGCACGGCACTCATCGGCCTGGTAACGCCCGGAGGTTCGCTGGGCGTCGCTTCGTCCCGTTCCTGGCGCTGCGCCCGGCGCTCGGTCCATGATTCTCTCGCGCTCATCGCGGGTACCTCCTTGGCCCGGTCACGTGGTGCGTCACGGCTAGCTTTCAGTCCACCGTGCGCGGCAGCGGTTGGAAAGGCGATGGCACCTGTCGTGGTATTGCCCGGCCCTATACCCCCGGCGACCTTGAGCGAAGGGTCGCGCAGGACGCGAGGCTGGAACCGGAGCGTCGAGTTGCCGGAGGACCGGCCTATGCGCGTAGCACGACTGGCGCCTGAAAGCTTGTGCTCGCCATCCGATGCCCGCCAAACCCGTCCAGTGGACTGTGGAATCCACCGGCGGGCGGAGGAGCGAACGTGGCACCAGAAACCGACATCCTGCTGCCCGCGGTGCGGCGGGAGAACTACGACAAGGGCATCGAGCGCTTGGCGGCGATCACCGCCGCCAACCTGCTCCCGGCCGCGACCACTACACCTGCGGCGAACAAGCCCGTGAAGCCATCGCCGGCCTCGCCCTCGACTGGGTCATTGACCCCTGGCCTGGCGAACTCGGCCGAGGCGGACCCGACTGCAGCCGGCACGCCGCAGGGCGTCGAGCTACGCCACCTGCGCTACTTCGTGGCGGTGGCCGACGCGGGTACCTTCACGCATGCTGCGGAACGTCTGTACCTCGCCCAGCCGACGCTGAGCCAGCAGATCCGCCGCCTGGAGGAGATGGTCGGCACCCCATTGCTGCAGCGCCGCCGGGACGGCGTCCGGCTGACCGAAGCGGGCACCGTGCTGCTGGAGCAGTCCCGGACCCTGCTGTCCCTGCTCGATCGCGGACTGAGCCGCACCAGGCAGGCCGCCGGCCTGGGACGGCCGCGGCTGCGGTTCGTCGTCCCGCCGTACCTGCCAGAGACCCTCGCGGTGCAGACGGCCCCCCGGCTGCGGTCCGCGGCCGCTGCCGCGGGCGTCGAGGTGGCCTGGATGGAGACGGTACTCGACGCCGAGTTCTCGGCGATCCGCCAGCGCCGGGCCGATGCCGGCCTGGGCTGGCTGACCTTCCCCAGGGAGGCCATGCCCGCTCCTCTCGAGGTCATGGAGCTCGGGGAATTCGAACCCGACGTGTGGATCCCCTCCCCGGACCAGGCAGCTGGCCAGGCCATCAGCCTCGATGAGCTGGCTCACATGGACGTCATCCACGGGCCGCGCCGCGTCAGCCCCGCGACCTACGACACCTGGATGGCGGTCCTGTAGGCCAGGAACCCGCGCTTTGCGTTCACCGACCCGCCGTTCCGGAACTCACTGCTGATGACCCTCGCTTTTGCTGCAACGGGGAGCCGGCCTGCCGCGGTGCTGACCGGCCCGCGCCATCGCATCGGGGCCAGTCCCGGACTGCCACAACCCGACGGGGTCACCGATACCACCAGCGATGCGACGGTGCCGGTCCGCATCGACCAGCATCCGCTGACCGCCACGGCGGGCCTGGTGTGGAGCGACGACCTGCCCCGGGTCCTCCAGCAACTGCTTTTCGATACCGCCGATGGCATCACTTTCTGACCGGCGCGGGTCAGCAGCCCGTGGCGGCAGGCTTCTCGCATAGCACGGGCCAATATCAGCAGAGCCGGCGTCGTCTTTGCCCGGGCGAGATTGTGACGTGGACTGGCCGAGGAACGGCTATCCGCCGTCTCATTCCTCCGGAAAGGATTCAGGAAATGGGCAAGACCAAGGACATCCGCGAAGCGGTCGAGGCCGAACTCAACTTCGACCCGCTGGTCGACGCCGCGGACATCGCCGTACGGAACATGAACGGGGAGGTAGCGCTCAACGGCACAGTGCCGAGCTACCCGCAGTACCTGGAGGCGGCCGGCGCGGCGCAGCGCGTCGCCGGGGTGACCGACGTGCACAACCACCTGGAGGTGGTGCTGCCGGAGGGCGATTATCGCGACGACGTCATGCTGACCACTGCGGCCAACAACGCGCTCGCGCTGAACATCACCGTGCCGGACGGCGTGGAAGCGACCGCGAGCGACGGCAACCTCATCCTGACCGGCACCGTGAGCTACGGCACCGAGCGGGCCGCCGCCGAGCAGGCCGTCTCCCGGCTGGTCGGCGTGCGCAACGTCAGGGACGACGTCGAGATCGCCTACGACGCCGACCCGGTCGATGTCGACCTGCACGTCCAGGAGGCGCTGGACCGGTACGCGCTGGTCCCCGACGACAGTGACGTCGAGGTGGACACCAGCGGCAACGTCGTGAAGCTGACCGGCCACGTCCGCACCTGGGCCGAGCACGATGCGGTGGTCGGCGCCGCATGGATGGCCAACGGCATCCTGGAGGTCCGCGACGACCTCGCCATCACCGGCTGACCGCGACCTGACTGCGATTTCCCGCATAGGGAGCGACAACGGCGCATGGCTGCGAGCGAAAGCGTGGATACCCAGCCGAAGGTGTCGGCTGGCCAGGCACCGCCGCCCCGGCCGAAGGACCGGAAGCGGCCGGTGATGCGGTGGGCCGTGCACGGCGTGCTGTTCGTGGGACTGACAGTGGGCTTGTTCGGCGTGCTGCCCCGGCTGGGCGGGCTGGCCCGCGACACCGCCGAACTGCGGCACGCCCGCCCGCTCTTCGTGGCGGCAGCGATCACTGCGCAGGCGGTGTCGCTCGCGTCGTACGCGCTGCTGTACCGCCGGGTGCTCGCCTCGCTCGGAGCCCGGCTGCGCATTGCCCTGGCCCTGCGGGTCACGCTGGCATCCTTCCTGGTCAGTCACGTCACCCCATTCGGGTCGGCGACCGGCACCCTGCTGAACGTGTCCACGCTGGAAACCGAGGGCATCGCCGCGCCCACCACCGGCGAGGCGATCGGCCTGACCAGCCTGATGTCCACGATCGCCCTGATCGCGCTGTTCGCCACCGGGCTCGTGACCACCGCCGGGAGAAACCTGTCCCGGACCTACCTGGCCACGGCGGGCATCGCCGAGCGGGCCGGGCGCCGGGCGGCCAGGGTGGCGCGGCACTTCCGGTCCAGCATCGACCCGGAGAAGGCGGCCCGGACCAGCAAGCGGCTCGCGTCGCTGGCCCGGTCCGCGCTGACCGGGCGGGCGTTCCTGGCCAGCTTCGGGTTCGCTTCGGCCGACCTGCTGTTCGACCTGCTCTCGCTCGACCTGATGTTCCTGGCCGTCCGGTACCAGCCCGGCTTCGGGCCGCTGGCGGTCGCCTACGCCGCGGCGAACATCGCCAGCGCGATCCCGATCACCCCGGCGGGCTGGGAGTCATCGAGGTCACGCTGGTCGCCATCACCGTCGGCTTCGGCGCGCCACGGGCCACCGCGGTGCTGGCCGTGCTCGGCTACCGGATCGTCAACTACTGGCTTCCGCGGCTGCCCGGGGCGGCGGCCTACCTTCGCCTCCGGCTGACCGGGAAAAGCTGATCCTAGGAAAGGAACCCATGTCATGTTCAAGTCATCATCCACCTCGCTGATCCTGCTCGGCATGCTCGCCATCATCGTGGGCATCATCGCCCTGGCCTGGCCCGGGGTGACCATCCTGGCGCTCATCATCTTGTTCGCGGTCTACGCCTTCATCGACGCCGGGCTGCAGACCATGCGGGCCTTCAGCAGCTCTGCCGCCGGGCCGGTCTTCGGCCACCTGCTGCTGGCGCTGATCGCGCTGGCGGCCGGGGTGATCGCCATCGTCTGGCCCGGGCCCACCGCGCTGGTGCTGGTGCTGGTGGTGGGGATCTGGGCCTTCGCCGGCGGGATCATGGAGATCGCGGCAGCGTTCGGCGCCGGGGAGACCGCCGGCACCCGGGCGCTGTTCGTGCTGAGCGGGCTGGTGTCGGTGGCGTTCGGCGTGGTGCTGTTCGCCCGGCCCGGGGTCGGCGCAGTCACCCTGGCCCTGCTGTTCGGCCTGTTCAGCCTCATCTACGGCGTGTCCCAGATCGTCACCGGCGTCCAGCTGCGCCGGACCGGCGAGACCCTGCGCGCGGTCCTGCCCGACGCCGCCTGAGCCCGGCCGGGCGTAGGCAGGCGCGCTCCTCGTGAGGACCGCCAACCGCACCGACAACGGAGGCACCACCATGGCCACATCCGAGACCGCAGACCACGGCCGGCCGGCGCGGCCGGACATCTTCCAGCACCATCCGGTGGTCCTGGAGCAGCAGGCGCAGCGAGCCGCAGACTTTCAGCTGCGGATCGCCGACAAGATCACCGCCTTCGCGGGGTCGATGAAACCACGACTTCACCGAACAAGAGCTGGAACTCAAGACCAACACCCAGCTGACCCGCGAGATCGACAGGCTCACCACCGAGCTGCACAACCGGCTGCTGAGTAAGTCCGCCCGGCCGCGGTCTTGATCGCCGACCTTGCCGTCCTGACCGGACAGGCCCTAACTGACGTGTCCTTGTGACACGGCGGCAAGACGCGCCACCTGGGGGAGCCTAGGCGAGGGCTGTACTGGCTGGTGCACGACTCCGAGAAGGAACGGGGGGAGACGGAGCGGATTCGCTGGACGCAAGCGTACGGGAAAATGATCGAGACCCACGCTGAAGATCAGCTTCGCCGGATGGCCCCGCCACTTCTCGGTGGCGGCAGTACCTTCTTCACGGAAGAGAACCTGCTGGCGGCGTTCCCGGGGATGAAGAACTGTGATGCTGGTATCGACTTTCGGCGGCGAAATCGTGCTGGCGGAAGTCGTCAGCGCGACCGTGAAGACGTCCACCCGTGAGTTGGCCGACCTGGATTCGTTCCGCGAGGACGCCGAGAAGAGGGGATCGAACAGCCCCGGGTGTGGCTTGGCATGGCCACGCCCGGCGATGCGGTGGGCAACTTCGGGTCCGCGCTGCACATGCTGTCCGAGCAGGCCACGTATCTGTACAACGAGGGTTCGCGGTAGTTGTACGACACGCACGCCTCGGTCAACCGGATGGCCGAGGACCAGGCCGACCGGCTGAAGGACCGGCCCGAGGAGACGTGGGAGGAGATCTTGCGGCGGCTGCGTACCCGGGAGGCTCCGGCCCGCGGCATGTTCGCGCGGGTCCAGATCGGCCCGGAGAACAGCGGGGAGATCGCGGACGACCCGGCGGTGCGGCTGGCAGTGCTGCACCCGCAGTACTCGCACACCCGCGGGGACTCCGCCTCGGCGGCTTACATGTCGCAATGAGCGCTCTATCTAAGCGCGGCAGCGGGCAGCGGATGAACCGGAACATGATCGTCTTTCTGGCTGCCGACGCCCGCAGGTACGCCGAGCTCGACGAGGCCGCGCGCAAGTACCTAGCGTGGAAGGACATCGGGGGAGCGGATCCCTGAACTCGACCTGTCGACGCAGCAGGTGGCCCAGGCGCGCAAGCGCCTCAAGGACGCTGACGAGACCGTGGACCTGCGCATCTCGGCTGGCTATCACTGGCTGCTAGTCCCGGTGCAGCCGGCGGTCGACCGCCCGGTGTCCCTCGACGAGATCAAGACCGACACGGCCAAGGACCGCCTAGCTGAAACGCGCCAGCGACAAGCTACGCGCCGCCGACCTGCTGCGCACCGTGCAGGGGCCGCAGAACATCCGGCTGGACCTGGACCGGTTCCTGTCTTCCGTCTGGGCCGCCGGGCACATCGCGGCGGGCAAGCTCTGGGAGTACTACTGCCAGTACGTTTACCTGCCCCGGCTGGCCGAGCGTTCGGTGCTCGACCGCGGTATCGTCGCGGTCTTCGATCAGGTGATCTGGGACCAGGACGGCTTCGCGGTCGCGTCTGGCTACGACGAAGCCAGCGGCCAGGTACGTCGGCCTGTCGATCCCCAGGGGAATGTCCCGCCGCAGATTACCGATTCGGCGCTGCTGGTCCGGCCTGATCGCGCAATCGCCCAACGCGAGCAAGAGCGGGCCGAGCAGGAAGCCGCCGGTGCTGCTGCCGCAGCGGCAGCAGCGGGTGCTGGCGGCGCCGGAGCCGGAGCGAGCACGGACAGCGATACGGCGACCGGCGCAGGAACCGGCCCCGGGGGAGGATCGTCCCCCGGGCCGGTATCCGCGTCTGGCGGAGCCCTCCCCATGGCGGGGCCACACCACCGGGCAGCGGCCGCCCCACCCGCGCCGAGCCCAGTCACACCCCGGTTCTACGGCACCGTCCGCCTCGACCCGGAGCGCTTCGGCCGCGATCTCAACCGCCTCTACCAGAAGGTCATCCAGCACCTCGCCGCTCCCGAGGGCGTGGATCTGGAGATCACCGTCGAGATCAGCGCGTCCAAGAAGGACGGATACCCCGACGACAAAGCTCGCATCGTCACCGAGAACGCCCACACGCTGAAGTTTGACCAGTACGGCTTCGAAGATCATTGACTTCGTCAGTGTGGCCGGAGGCGTGGCTGACTTGACCGAACGGAAGCTCCCCTACCAGTAAACCTGTCCGTCCGTGTGCCGTGGCACCACACCGTATGGGATGCGACGATCTGCGCCGATAATGCGTCTACACTGCTCGTCGCTACGCAATAAACATCCTTAATTGCGGGGGTTACAGAAGGGTGTGAGGTCGAGGCCGGTGCTGGCGAGGAAGCCGCCGAGCAGGCCGGGCCGGTACTGCATCCGCCTGAGCCGGGTCTTGATCAGGGCGGTGAGCTGGGGAAGGTTGCGTTTGGCCAGGTTGGCCAGGGATCTTTTGAGGTGGGACCAGACTGGTTCCACCGGGTTCAGTTCGTGCGCATACGGCGGGAGCCGGTAGACCGTCAGCCAGTCCCGGGCGGCGATCAGGCTGGTCATCGCCTCGCTGACGTGCACGTTGAGGTTGTCCCACACCATGACGATGGGGCCGGCGAGTTGCTGGTGGGCGGCGTCCAGTAGGGCGGCGCAGTCGGCCTCGGTGACGCCCTTGCGCTTGTCCGTGCCGCGGGTGCGGCGGCGATGCACGCGGTAGATCAGCCGCGGCCGGCAGCCGGGCTTGACGGCGAGCAGTGCGGCCAGCGACACGCGCCGGTTGCTGCCGCCGGTCACCTTGACCACAGGCGTGTGGCCGCGCCGTCCCCAGGTGCGGCCTTTCGGCGGCCTCAGGCCCTGGCCGGATTCGTCCTCGAAGACCAGCCAGGCCCCCAGGTCCGCCGCCGTCCTTTTATGACGGGCCAGGTCGCCTCCTTCCAGGCGGCAATCTTGGCTTCGTCCCGCTCGGCGGCCTGGCGGGCGGGAACCTGCACACTCCACCCGATCCGGTGCAACAGCAGGTCCAGCCCCGCCAAGGTGTAGTCCACGCCGAACCGGCGGCGCACCACCTCGGCGATCCTTGCCAGCGTCCAGCACTGATCCTCCCAGCCCTGCACGGCCGGGCCTGCTTCCAGCACCGCCTCCAGCTCCCGCACCTGCGCCGCCGTCAGCTTGCACGGGCCCCCACCAGGGCCTTTGGACATCAGCGCGGTCCGGCCTCCGGCGGCCAGCGCCCGCCGCCACCGATTCGCCGACATCCGCGTCACCCGGAACCGCCGCGCGACCTGCCGGTCGGTGGCCCCCGCCTCGATCGCATCCGCCGCCGCTAACCGCACCTGCTCCCGGCGGGCCCGCTCCGCCGCGGTCAGCCCGCCACCATCGGGATACCTCATGCCCCC
>WNGH01003787.1_pt1 | contig 14492 bp, 7 predicted proteins | sample 5400631 | NCBI WGS metagenome assembly WNGH01 (sample SAMN13153373, study PRJNA577476) | soil metagenome | isolation source: 115 cm soil or saprolite under Garry oak tree replicate 1 | place: USA:California | collected 2016-06-15
GATCGCGATTCGCTTAATTGCGCTGTCCTTTCTGTAGGCAGTGCGGCTAGGTAGCTCAGTTGGTAGAGCAGCGGACTGAAAATCCGCGTGTCGGCGGTTCGATTCCGTCCCTAGCCATAACATCGCGGCGTATAGATCGCGCTCTCGAAATGGCATCCACAAAACTGAAGCAGGGAGCGGACAGCTTAACAGCTTCCTAGCTGGGAGCTTTCATACGGGCGTAAAGGCAATGCGAAACTACCTGCTGGTATTCATGCACCGCCGAGAGTTGAGGCCAGGCTGCTGATTAACGTTGCTTCGCGCTCTACTGCGGCAGCAGCGCGGGCGATCTCGCGATCGGCAGCCTGCCACTCTCCCTGTTCGATCGCTTCGCGGACGCCGGGTATCGTCTTGACGCCGTAGCCGGTATAAAATCCGGGCGCGTAGAGCATGTGAACGTACCATGGCCTGTTCCTCAGGCCTTCAGCGGATGTCAGTGCACGCTCAGCCTGTACGAGGTGCTCGTTCACACTCTTCGCCACCGTTGAGCGCCCCTCGCTGACAGCGCGATTGTATGCCTTGTCGTAGCGCGACGCGGCGTGATTGAGGGAATCGAGTGCATTGAGCAGGGGCGCGAAGTTCAGTTGCGGCGCGGGTTGCTGGCGCTGCGGCGCGGTTACGGGTTCACGAGGGTCACTCGTGAACTTGAAAAGGCCCTCATCGATCTGCCGATTGCGCTCGGCGATTTGTTCGGCGCGACGATCGCGCAGCGACTGCAGATCCTTGACATAGGTCTGGATGGTCTCAGCGAGATTCGTGAAGGCGAACGGTAGAAGATCGGCGTTGGCCAGGCGAAGCACTGCAATTCCAGCTACCTGTGCCAGTGCGCGCTCGTAAACGAACGCAGAGTCACTGAAATGAGTGAACCAGTAGAAATCGTCGTAGATGGAGTGGTAAATCCCGCCCTGATCCTCACCGCCGTAACCCAGGTTGAGTGAAGCAACACCGAGGTGATCGATGAAGGACGAATAATCGGAGCCGGAGCCGAGTGCACCAATGCGAAGATCCTCGCGATCTCTCGCTTCTTTGCGGGCCTCGGATGAGCCGTTCAGAATTCTCGCCGCCTGAAGTCTCTTCCATGAGCTCACGCCTGATTCGGGATCTTCGACGTCCAGCGCAACACCGTTGATGAACTTCTCGAGCGAATGTGAGCCCTCGATGCCGAGATATCCTCTGCTATTAGTGTCGCTGTTGAGATAAGCAACCGCGTGCGCCTTGAGCTCGTCGGCGTGTGCTTCAACCCACTCCGTTGAGCCAAGGAGTCCAGGCTCTTCTCCATCCCACGCTGCGTAGATGATCGTGCGTTTGGGTCGCCAACCCTGCTTGTACAACGCGCCGAGCGCGCGTGCTTCTTCCAGTTCGGCGACGAGACCCGAGATCGGATCCTGGGCGCCATTCACCCATGCATCGTGGTGATTGCCGCGGATGATCCATTGATCCGCTTCCGTAGATCCGGGAAGCCTGGCGATTACGTCGTAAAGAGTTTTCAGACTCCAATCGGATTTCACGCGAAGGTGAACCTTCGCTGGCCCCGCGCCGAGCCGATAGGTGATGGGGAGTCCGCCTCGCCATGATGCGGGAGCGATCGGACCTCCAAGTGCCTCGAGCAGTGGCTGTGCATCGCCGTAAGAGATCGGCAGCACTGGAATCTTCGTGATGGTCGGTGCCTGCGCGACGGTCAGACGCTTCGCGTTCTTGGTGGCGCCGACTCCCGGTGTAAGCGGATCACCGGGATACACGGGCATATCTGCAACGGATCCGCGTTGCACTCCCTGAGCCGGACGCATGGGGCCCTTGGGGAAGACATCACCGCCTGCGTAGCCATCATCTCTCGGATCCGAATAGATCAGACATCCTATCGCACCGTGCTCCGCCGCAACTTTCGGTTTGATGCCCCGCCACGAGCCACCGTACTTCGCGATGACGATCGCGCCCTTTACTGAAATGCCGCGCTGCTCCAGCTCTTCATAGTCGGCGGGAACACCATAATTCACGAAGACAAGCAGACCGGTCACATCACCGTCGATGGAATAGGCGTTGTATGGGGGCAGCTGTTCGGGCTGCTGATTGGAGGTAGGGTCCAGCGGGAGCGCTGTTTCCTGCAACGATGCCTTGAAGGTCGTTGGTGAAATGAGCTCGACGACGCGCTCGACAGGAGTCGGAAAGAGAACATCGAAGTTCTCGATGTGCGCATCCCATCCGTATGACTTGAACTGATCCAGAATCCACTCGGCGTTGTCCTTGTCGTAAGGAGAGCCCACATGGTGTGGCCGCGCACTCAGGCGTTGCATGGCCGCTCTCATGCGCGCCGGATCGGGCATCGCCTTGAATCGCGCTTCCAGATCGCGTTCAGCCTGGACGGACTGCGAAAAAAAACCGCGGAGCGGCGTATCAGCCGATGACGGGGCGAGAGCAAGCCCCGTTGCTGAAATCAGCAACGACGAGAGCAGCTTGTGCATCGATTAACCTCGATTTGGGGGTGACGGGGAAAAACGCTCTTTTAAAAAAAAGGAAGACGCTGGAATTTACTCAGCGTCTTTAATACAGCGATGCAGACCTTGCAGTTGCGCAGAGGTGGCAGTCACGCCGATGCAGCTTTCTTGCGTGCGCGGCGGGTGGTAAGAGGCTTGTCGCCTCTCGGTTTGTCCGCGCTGTCGCCGGCCTCAGTTTCCTCGAGCGGAATCCAGCGCTCGGCCCAGCTACCAATCTCCCGCAGCGCTTTCTGGAGCTCGTGTCCTTTGGTCGTTAGCTCGTATTCGACCCGGACGGGGGTTTCGGGAATCACGTCGCGTTCCACTAGCCCCTGGGCCTCGAGTGAGCGAAGCCGCTCGGAGAGCATCCGATCCGTGATGTCCGGAATCGCGCCTTTGATGGCAGCGTAACGGCACCTTCCCTGGAGCAGAGTCTGGAGGATGGCCCCTGTCCATCGGCTACCGATGAGCTCGATAGCCCGGTGAAAACGGGAGCAAACCTGCGAGGTGGGCGGGAGTGAATCGGACATAGGCAGAAGTTAGGGGAAATGGCGCTTGACACAAGTTACTTACTAAAATATATTAGCCTACTCATAGTAAGTCCAGTGCGGCTGACGCATATACGGCCATATAACTGGCTCAAACTGGCAAAGATCGAGAGGAAAAAACCAATGACGGCAACAGTAGAAACCGCTCCCGTAACCGGAGCTAAGACTCAGTGGAAGCTCGACCCGATGCACACCTTGGTCGAATTCTCCGCCAAGCATCTAATGATCACGACCGTCAAAGGACGGATCGCAGATGTCGAAGGCACCATCAACGTCGATGAAAGAAATCCGGCGAATTCTTCAGTCGAAGCAACCCTCAAGGGAGCGAGCATCGACACGCGGACCGAGCAGCGCGACCAGCACCTTCGGTCAGCCGATTTCCTTCACGTTGAGCAGTACCCGGAGATCAAGTTCCGCAGCACACACGTCGAGGGTGACCGGGACGAGTTCAAGCTCACCGGCGACCTGACGATCCGTGACGTGACGAGGCCAATTACTCTCGACGTGAAGTTCGAGGGTCAAACGAAGGATCCCTGGGGTGGGGAGCGCATTGGATTCAGTGCTACCGGTAAGATCGACCGAAGGGATTTCGGGCTGGTCTGGAATCAGTTGCTCGAGACAGGTGGTGTCGCCGTCGGAAATGACATCAAGGTTGCTATTGAGGTTGAGGCCATCAAAGTCGGGGCATAGTAGTCGATAAGGAGCTAACACAAAAGCGGGCGCTGAGGAAAATGGCGCCCGCTTTTGTGTTTCGGGGTACTCTTTAACTGCGAGAAAAGATAAGTGTCGGTCCGAGGCAGTAGGTGCGAGGTTAGCCGAACCGAATCCAGGTGAAATCCTCTCAGGAGTCTATCCCCTTTTCACATGCACGTTTTCGATTGGGCACAATGGCTGGTTCTTCCAGCCAGCCTCATTCAAGTCATCCTGCTTAGTTCCGTGGCAGGGCCCGCCGCTTCCGTTAGATCTTTGTCTAACGTCGACGCGCAATATGATGTAGTCGTCGTGGCTCATCAGGATGACTGGCAGGTGTTTATGGGCGATGTCGTTGCGAACCGAATCAAAGCTGGTGATTCGGTCACTTTCATTTACCTGACTGCGGGTGACGATGGGCGCGATTCGCTCTATTGGCGCACGAGAGAACGCGGTGCCTTGCAATCAACGCGGGTCGCCGCCGGCGGAAGGCCGAGTGATTCCGCAATCGGCTGTTCGATGACAAGAGTTGCCGAGCACGAGGTTCAAGAATGTCTAGTGGGTAGCACCAGGTCCTACTTTCTGCGGCTGCCCGATGGAAAGAGAAATGGAGCAGGTTTCGGTCTCCATAGTTATCAGAGTCTGAGAAAGCTGCGCGCTGGAAAGATTACAGCTATCTCTGCAATCGACGGCAGCACCAGTTATCGCGGATGGGAAGACGTTGTAGCGACGGTCAGACAGCTGATTGATTTGAGCTCCCGCGAGGACATAATGCTCCACACGACTGATCCAAGCATCACGATGAATCCCCACGACCATTTCGATCACCGTATGACGGGTCTGCTAGTCGCGGATTTGCGCAAGACGCGGAATTGGAAGGCGCGCTATTACGTTGGTTATGCACTCGCAACTCGAGCTGCGAACCGGTCGCAGGATCAGGCGCGCGAGAAGACGGCGATCTTTCTTGCTTACGATAACGAAATGACGCGCGTTAACAGACAATGGGGCGCATATGCGGAGCATCCAGCGTTCTACTCCGAATGCATGCTGCGTACATACGCGCGGAGCGCTCCGGTTCCGCAAAAGCGTTAAAGGACTGCGGTCCTCGGTGTATCAACAGAGACGCTCGCCCCTTCGGGCCATACATTGACACCGACGATTGCTGCGCTTGCCGGGTGGTCGTCGCATCACCAGGGACTTCAGCCCTACCTTAGTTCCTCACCAGAGAGATCATGCAATCAGGAGCGATGATGCGCCGAGTTCTGTTGGTGGTGGCGGTTCTCGGTATTGCGCAGCCGGAATTGGCTGCCCAATGCCGAGTGGGGACCGACAGCAACGAGGGAAAACTTCTCGCTTTTTATACGGCACCGATTGTGTTCTCGATGGCAACCGCGCCCCAAGTGACGCGGCCGGCCGGCGTTAGAATCGGAGCAGAGGGAGAATACATTCCTAAACCGAACCCGGCGATCGAACAAACTGGGGCATGCTTTACTCAAAACAGCGTGCACACTTCACTATCCCCAGTGTTCGGACGGCCTCGAGTTACGGTCGGTGGTCCGTTCGGGTTCGCACTGGAAGTGGCCTATCTGCCTCCGGTAACAATAGCGAGAGCTACGCCGAACCTATTCAGTTTTGCCATCTCTCAGGCTCGCCATTTCGCCGCCGGACCGATCTCCAGCGGCACCACGCTCATGCTGCGCCTGCATGGCACGTTCGGAAATGTCAAAGGTGCGATCACCTGCCCTCGATCCCAGTTGCAGCAGACGTCGGCGAACAGCCCCTGTTATGGGACCAATCCGTCGAAAGATACCTTCCACCCTGACATGTTCGGTGGTGAAGTGGCGGCGGGATTCACTCCAGGTAATGGCGGGCTGTCATTCTATGGCGGCGCGGGAGCAAACAGGATCAGTCCGCACTTTCAGGTTGGGTTCACGGACGGCAATGGTAATGTCGACATGACGCAAGTCGAGTTGGAGAAACCGCTGACCCGTGCAACCCTCTTCGGCGGAGTGACCGCTGTACTACGACAAGTTTTCGATCTCGGTGCGCAGGTGTACTCCGTTCCGGCGGATGTCACGCTGTTCCGGATCATGGGCGGGATTCGTGTTCGGTAGTTAGTACTGGCTACGACTAAACTGCAAGCCGAAAACGACAACTGAACGGGTGCGAGGTGTCAGTGGCATAGATGCCAGGTGCGAGTTCACTACGCCCTGACTTACCTCAGTGACGTTACGGTTACTGCTTGTACCTTGAACCGCGCCAGTGAAGTCCCGACGTCGTGAACTGACAAACTGGCATCTATGCCACTGACACCTCGCACCCGTTCAGTTGCAGTTCTAGCGTGGAGGTGAGTAGTGGCCAGTCAAGGAACGGGACCCACCGCGGTTGGTGGTGCGGGCATAGTTCGTGTACCTCGAAACCTACGTAGACAGAAAAGGACGACCCATGGACACGAACTGGAAGCATCAAAAGGACGCCATCACGACCGATCAGAAGAATCGAGTCGACGACGAGCACATACACGAGGCGGACAAGCGGCACCTCAAGGAAAACGAGGCCGACTCGACCTTGATTCCCAAGCCGAGGGCGACCAAAGCTCGAGGTAGACCAAACAAGCCTGACGCAAACGCCCCTCGCTGAGGGGCGTTCTGTTTTGCAAACGATGTCAGGTACTCGAGGATCGGCACTGCGCCAGAGCCCTTGGGGGTCTCGATGAATCGTTCACGGGAGTCGGACTTTCGGTCTTTTAGGATTCTCTAGCGCGGAGCCGGTACTGTCTAGATATTTTTGAACAAATGTCTCCCTCTCCGACCTAGTGAGAGGGTGCACGAGACTATTCGCTCTAGTGCCGTGAGCTCACTTTCAGAAAGCAGCATGAAGGAGTTGCGAACGGCGTTAACCGAACAGCTCAAACGGCCTGAGCGTCCGACGCCGGAGCTGGCGAATCTTCTGAAGAAAGTTGCCAGCGAGGGGCGTGAAAAGGGCATTCGCCCTGAGGAGCTGATAGTTATCTTCAAGCAGCTATGGAGCTCTCTTGCTGAGTCCATGCGTCCGCAGAATGCGGATCAGTACGAACGTATTCGACAGAATCTGGTAACACTCTTCATCCAGGCGTATTACGCCGAGTAGAGAGACCGGGATATCTTGCGGACGTGCCCATTCGAGAGCGGCACATCTCTGGCGTTGAGTACCTGACGTGGCAACTGCAATCCCGCCCAAGGCTCCACCAACAATTCTGAGTCGTTTATTCCGGCGTTCGCGAAACGGGGCGGGGGAAGAACTCGTCGGCCCAATTCGCGGGGAAGTGCTGGGTCTCGAGCGCCTCGGTGAACGCGCGCGTGCAGTCGCGCGAGGGCATCATCTACTCCCGGCGCAGAAACAGCGGGGAGTCGGCCCACTTCTGCTCCGCCTCGAAGATACTCGTGAAGTACTCGACCGTGTCTATCACGAATTAAACAGCGGTGCGGAACGGGGACTCGACATCAGCCCTGCCGGGGACTGGCTGCTGGACAACTTCTACATAGTCCAGGAGCACATCAGGGAGATCCGGACCAACCTTCCGAAAGGGTACTACGAAGAGCTTCCCAAGCTCGCGACAGGAGCACTCGCTGGTTATCCGCGAGCTTACGAAGTAGCAATCGAGCTGATCGCGCACACTGAAGGTCACCTCGATCTCGATAACATCACGCTCTTCGTGCGCGAGTATCAGACCGTAACGCCACTGCGCATCGGTGAGCTGTGGGCGATTCCGACAATGCTTCGCCTCGGACTCGTCGAGAATATCCGACGCATGGCGCTTCGTGTCGCGGCACGACTTCAGGAAGTCGAGTCTGCCGATCGCTCGGCGGCGGCTCTGCGCGAAGCGAGTGAAGAATCTCCGCAAGCGTTGGCGGCTGCACTAGCCGGGTTCGTCGATGACCATCCGCCCTTCACGCCGACCTGGGTAGCGCGATTCCTACAGCAGGTGCGGTCGTACCAGACGAACTTCACACCTCTCATCTGGCTCGAACAGTGGATTGCTGAAGACGGCCCGAGCGCGGAAGAAGCGGCTACCAGGTCCAACCGTCGTGTTGCACTGACGCAAGTCACTGTTGCCAATAGCATCACCAGCCTCCGCACGATTTCGCGGCTCGACTGGAAGGATTTCGTCGAAGCCCAGAGCGCGACGGAAAAAATGCTGCGTCAGGATCCAAGTGGGCACTACACGTCAATGACATTCGGGACCCGGGATCACTACCGCCACATCGTCGAGAACATCGCAAAACGGGTCAAGCAACCGGAAGAAGAAATAGCAAGCGAGGTTCTCGCACTCGCGAAACTGGCTGATCCAAGTGACGCCAGACACGCGCACGTCGGTTACTTCCTGGTCGACAAAGGGCGGCGGGTTCTCGAGGAAAAAGTCGGGTACACTCCGCCGCCGACGGAATGGCTGTACCGCTGGACGCAGCGGCACCCGAACACGCTCTACTTCGGCGGAATAACTCTTTTCACCGTCCTCGCGCTGGCGGTGATTCTGGAAGTGGTGGAAGGAGTGCCGGCGATGATCAAACTTATCATCGCTCTGGTAGCGCTCATTCCGGCAAGCGAAATCGGGATCAGCATCATCAACCAGCTGATAACGCTGTTGATGCCGCCGCGGGTGTTGACCAAGCTGGAGCTGCGTGACAACGGCATTCCCGAGGAATACATGACGGCGGTAGTCGTGCCCACACTCCTCGGCAGCGTACACGCGGTGGAAGAAGCGCTCGAGCACATCGAGGTGCAGTACCTCGCGAACCGCGATCCGAATCTCCAGTTCGCGATACTCAGCGATTTCACCGATTCAAAGACCGAGCACCGGCCCGACGATGAGGAGATTCTGGCCGCGGCGGCGGCAGGAATCAAATCGCTGAACGCAAGATACGGAAATGCGGGCGAAGATGTCTTCTTCCTGTTTCATCGGCCACGGTTGTGGAATCCGAAGCAGAACGTGTGGATGGGCTGGGAGAGGAAGCGTGGGAAGCTTGCTCAGTTCAACAAGTTCCTCCGGGGCGGGGCGCGCGATGCATTCAGCACCATTGTCGGCGATACGAGCAGGCTCAGATTCGTTCGCTACGTCATAACGCTAGACTCCGATACCGTCCTGCCTCGGGACGCGGCACAGCTGCTTGTCGGGACGATTGCGCATCCGCTCAACCGCGCGCACTACGATCCGAATGTCGGACGGGTTACCGAAGGCTACGGAATCGTCCAGCCGCGAGTTGGGGTGTCACTTACGAGTGCGCACCGCTCCTTCTTTGCGTCGATCCACTCCGGCCATCCGGGTGTCGATCCCTACACGACCGCTGTATCCGACGTGTACCAGGATCTTTACGGCGAGGGCAGTTTCACGGGGAAAGGAATCTACGAGGTCGATGCGTTCGAGGAGGCAACGCACGGAAGATTCCCCGAGAATACTCTGCTCAGTCACGACCTGATCGAAGGAAACTGGACACGCGCCGGACTCGCGACCGACATCGAAGTTTACGACGACTATCCGGCGCGCTATCTGACGTTCACGCGTCGCAAGCACCGGTGGATCCGCGGCGACTGGCAATTGCTCGGGTGGCTCAGAGGGACGGTACCTGGTCCGGATGGACCGATGCCGAACCGACTGTCGGCAATCTCACGTTGGAAGATCTTCGACAATTTGCGCCGGAGCGTCGTCGAGATCTTCCAGCTGGCGATACTGATCGTTGGCTGGTTTCTGCTACCGGGATCCGTGATCCAGTGGACGGCAATCGTGCTCGTCGCGATCGCGTTCCCCTGGGTTTTCTCCCTGACGATCTCGATGTTACGGCCGCCGCGCGATCAATCGTGGCTTGCCTACTATCTGGCAGTAGGGCGCGACGCCATCACCAACGGGCAGCAGTTCACTCTGGCGGTCGTATTCCTGCCGCATCAAGCCGTTGTATCTGCCGACGCGATACTCCGCACACTCTACAGGCTGTTCATCAGCCACCGGAATCTTCTCGAGTGGCAAACTGCTTCGCAGGTCGAGCGCGCGTTGGGTGTCGGCTCGCAACGCGAAACCTGGCGCAAGATGTGGCCGGTTACCGCCCTGTGTCTCGTTCTGGGTGCGGCGATCGGGCTTCACGTGACCGTGGGGAGAGCCCTGAGCTCGGATGAACGTTTTCTGTTCATCATGGGTACGCTGCCGCTCGTGCTGGTCTGGCTCGCAAGTCCGAGTATCGCCTTCGCCCTGAGCCGGCCCGCCATACTTGGGGAGATACACCTTACTGAAGCAGAGCGACAAGCAGCGCTGCGGTACGCGAAGCTCCATTGGATGTACTTCGAGAAGTTCGTGACGGAGGACACGCACTGGCTTGCACCTGACAACTTTCAGGAAGATCCGGAGCCGGTTCTGGCACTCCGCACATCGCCCACCAACATTGGGCTGCAGCTTCTCTCGACAGTCAGCGCGGTGGATCTCGGGTTTATTACGCGAGCCGAGATGATCGATCGCGTGGAAAAAGTCTTTCGGTCCCTCGAGAGAATGCGGCGTTTCCACGGGCACTTCTTCAACTGGTACGATCTGAACGAGCTTCGCGTGCTCGAGCCGGGCTACATCTCGACAGTCGACAGCGGAAACTTTGCCGGTCATTTGATCGCGCTCAAACAAGCATGCTACGAGATGCTGAAGGATCCCACCTGCACCGATCAGGATGCAAAGCGTCTGAGAGCAATCGCCGAGCGGGCGCATGCATACGCGGTGGAGATGGATTTCCGCTTTCTGTACGACACCAAGCGAAAGCTGTTCACGATTGGCTACCACATCGGCAGCAACACCGTCGACAACTCCTACTACGATCTGCTCGCCTCGGAGTCGCGACTTGCGTCGTTTATGGCGGTGGCGAAGGACGACGTCTCGGTCGATCACTGGTTCAGATTGGGACGCTCGCTGACTGCAGCAGCGGGAACGCGAACGCTGCTGTCATGGAGTGGCAGCATGTTCGAGTACCTGATGCCGGCTCTGGTGATGCAGACCTTTCCATTCACGCTGCTCGATCAGACTCACAAGGGGTCGGTGAGGCGGCAGATCGCGTATGGTGTGGAGCGCGGGGTCCCGTGGGGAGTGTCAGAGTCAGCGTACGCCGTGCGCGACAGATCGCACACTTATCAGTATCGCGGCTTCGGTGTCCCGGATCTCGCGCTCAAGCGCGGGCTCAGCAAGGAGCTGGTGGTTGCACCATATGCGTCTCTGCTCGCGATGCTCGTCGAGCCCCGTCAGTCGCTCAAGAATCTTACGACTCTCGAAGCAGAGGGTGCACTGGGCCCCTATGGATTCCGGGACGCGCTCGACTACACGCGTCCTTCGCCGGGTTCCAGAAAGACTGTTGTGTGCACGTTCATGGCGCATCACATCGGGATGAGCATCGTCGCACTGGACAATGCGCTCAATCGGCAGATATGGCCGCGCCGCTTCCACATGGATCCGTTGGTGCGCTCGGCGGAGCTGGTGTTGCAGGAGCGCATCCCGCGCCGGCTCACCGTTCAGGATGTTCAGGGCGACGATGTTGCGCGAGTGCCGAGCGAGATGGAGAAACCGGCGGTGCGCGAGATCGAAACTCCGCACACACCGCAGCCGGTCGTCGGCATTCTCGGAAACGTACCGTACACCACTCTGATCACGAACGCCGGCGGTGGATTCAGTCGTTACGGGAATCTCGCAGTGTCGCGATGGAGACACGATAGCACTCGCGACAACTTCGGTCAGTGGTGCTACGTAAAGGACCTGAGCACGGGTCATGTCTGGTCGACTGCCCATCAGCCCTCTGGCACAGAGCCGCAGTGGTACCGCGTTCTCTTCGCCAGCGATCGCATCACGTTCATCCGACGTGATGGTGACATCGACACGGTGACCGAAATTGCAGTTGCATCCGATGATGCTGCCGAAGTTCGCCGGATACTGCTGACGAATAGGTCGCTGCAGGCGCGCGACATCGAGCTGACGAGCTACTCCGAAGTCGTACTGGCACCTCCTGATGCCGACCGCGCGCATCCCGCGTTTGGAAATCTGTTCGTGCAGACGGAATTTCTCGAAGCAAAGGCGGCATTGCTGGCTACGCGTCGTCCCCGCTCTGCTACCGAGGCAGGGATCTGGTGTGCACACGTCGTCGCATGCGGACAGGAACTTGTTGGTGATGTCACGTGCGAAACGGATCGCGCAAAATTTGTGGGGCGCGGGCGCTCGGTGAGAAACGCGATGGCGCTCGATGAAGGTGCGGAGCTGACTCGAACCGTGGGAGCCGTGTTGGACCCAATCTTCTCTCTCCGGGTGAGAGTACGGATCCCCGCCGGTGGATCCGCGCACGTCGCGTTCACGACGTTCGTCACCGAAGACAAAGAACGCGCGATAGAGCTCGCTGATCTTTATCACGACCCTTACAGCGCTCGTCGGGCGCTCGATCTGTCGTGGGCGCAGGCGCAGGCAGAACTGCGCGATCTCGGGATCGCGCCTGCCGACGCTGCACTATATCAGGATCTCGCTGGCCATTTGATGTTTCCTCACCCCGGATTCCGGCCGGCACAGAGCGCTGTCGAAGAAAATCGACTCGGGCAGCAAGCACTATGGACGCTCGGCATATCGGGGGACTGGCCGATACTTCTCGCCACAATAGAGAGCCCGGTTGGAATGCCGAGTGTCAGACAGCTGCTCCGAAGCCATCACTACTGGAGGCTCAAGGGGATCGTCTGCGATCTGGTGATTCTCAACGTGCATCCTGCGAGCTACATGCAGGAGCTGAGTGACGAGCTGCTGGCGACTGCGATGGCATCGAGTGAGGCGGGACTGCTCGACCGGCCTGGTGGTGTGTTTATCCGCCGCGCGGATCTTCTCAAGCCAGAAGAGATCACGCTTCTCAAAGCGATGGCGAGGGTGCAGGTCAACTGCGATGGCCTCGGACTTGGCAACTTCCTCGAGTTCCCAGGCGTCGAGGATAGGTACCCTCCCAAGCTAGAGATCATGAACCGCGACATCGTTCCGCTCGGCACTGTACCAATTCATGCTGAGACGGCCGATCCCGGTACAGGACTCCAGTGCTTCAATGGGCTGGGCGGGTTCAACGTCGAGGGCGAATACGAGATTCACCTGACCGGTAGCGACCTACCTCCGGCTCCCTGGATAAACGTGGTTGGTAATCCCGTGGGCGGATTCATCGTGAGCGAAGGTGGAAGCGGAACGACCTGGGCGACCAACAGCTTCTTCTATCGCATCACCCCGTGGCACAACGATCCGGTGCGCGATCCGTCCAGCGATTGCGTCTTCCTTCGCGACGATGCGAATGGGGATCTTTGGACAGCCACACCGTGCCCCATTCGCGAGCCTACGCCGTACAAAGTGCGACACGGCGCGGGCTACTCTGTCTTCGATCACACCCACAAGGGACTGGCGAGCTCCTTTCGACTGGGCGTGGATCAGAACGATCCGGTGAAGATCAGTATACTCACTTTGCGCAATGATGGAGCTACGCGCAAAAAAATCACTCTGACGTGGTACCTCGAGTGGGTGCTGGGCGTGAGTCGCGAGCTTACGCAGTATCAGATTCGTACGAGCTTCGACGAAGACACTCAGTCAATGTTCGCGCGCAACTACTTCGACGCGCAGTTCGCGGAGACTGTCGCGTTCGCTTCGATCAGCGAGCGCGTTGCTTACTATACCGCCGACCGTCGCGAATTCCTCGGCAGGAATGGCACCATCTCGAGTCCCGCGGCACTCGAACGTGCAGGATTATCAGGGGCAATCGGCGCCACAATAGATCCATGTTGTGCGCTACAGGTCAGTGTCACGATCGAGCCGCGTGAGACGCGAGACATCGTCATGCTGCTCGGGGCAGCCGAGGGCGAGGACGCAGTCCGCGAGATCATTGCGCGGCACCGGACGTCGAGCGATGCCAAGCGGTCCGTCGATTCGAACGTTCGCAGCTGGGAGCAGAGGCTCAGCGCTATCAAGGTCAAGACCCCCGAACCAACGTTCGACCTGATGCTGAACCGCTGGTCGCTCTACCAGGCGCTGTCGTGCCGCATGTGGGCGCGGTCGGCGTTGTATCAATCGAGTGGTGCGTTCGGGTTCCGCGACCAGCTGCAGGACGTGATGGCTTTCGTGTATGCCGACCCGGCAATTGCCAGAGATCAGATTGTCCGAGCAGCCTCGCGTCAGTTCGTGGAAGGCGACGTCCAGCACTGGTGGCATCCGCAGAGCGGCCGCGGGGTGCGAACCCGTTTCTCGGACGATCTGGTCTGGCTGCCGTACGTCATCGATCACTACGTAAACGTCGCGTGCGACCGCGCGATTTTCGATATCGAGGTTCCTTACCTGACGATGCGGCAGCTGAATCCGGACGAGCACGAGATTTACGAGCTGCCGAAGGATTCCGGCGAGGTCGGCAGCATTTACGATCACTGCGTGCGAGCGTTGAGGAGAGCGTGCACGAGCGGTGCTCATGGTCTTCCACTCATTGGCAGCGGCGACTGGAATGACGGAATGAACAGAGTCGGAATCGAAGGAAAGGGAGAGAGCATCTGGCTGGCGTGGTTTCTTATCTCGACGCTGCGAAAGTTTGCCGTACACGCAGATAAGCGCGGTGATGCGCAGGCGCGCGACGAAATGCTGGCAAAGGCCGACCAGTACGCCGAGGCAGTCGAAAGATCGGGCTGGGACGGAGAATGGTATCGCCGGGCGTACTTCGACGACGGCTCTCCCCTTGGTTCGCGTACGAGCGACGAA
>WNGH01032417.1_pt1 | contig 14489 bp, 9 predicted proteins | sample 5400631 | NCBI WGS metagenome assembly WNGH01 (sample SAMN13153373, study PRJNA577476) | soil metagenome | isolation source: 115 cm soil or saprolite under Garry oak tree replicate 1 | place: USA:California | collected 2016-06-15
ATCGAAGCAGGTCAGATGGCACAGGGCTTACGCAATTGCTCCATCGCGCCGAGATCTCGAAATTGAACGAGATGCAGGCACGAGCGCTATCGGAGATTCGGGCGGGTTCGCACGTCCTCATCGTCGCTCCGACGGGATCAGGTAAGACCGAGGCCGCACTTTTCCCCATCCTCGAGTCGATGGGGTCCAGCGAGAAGAGTGGGATCCGAGCCCTCTACATCACGCCCTTGCGAGCCCTCAACCGGAATTTGATCGACCGCATTCAACGGCTCGTCGCCTCCACGAACCTCACCGCCTCAGTGCGGCATGGGGACACGCCCACCTCCGAGCGCCGGAAGCAAGCCGCCAATCCACCTGACATCCTCATCACCACCCCCGAGACCCTGCAGGCGATCCTCTCCGGGAAACTGATGCAACGTCACCTGAAGGCGGTGCGGTACGTCGTCGTAGATGAGGTCCATCAATTCGCGGAGGACCGACGGGGTATCCAGCTTACGGTCGGACTCCAACGGCTCCGCCGAATCGTCGAACGCGATTTCCAGCGAATCGGCCTCTCCGCCACCGTAGGTCACCCAGATGCGATCGCCTCGCTCTTCGGCGGTGAGAAGCCCCTCGAAATCCTCCTCGCGCCTCTCAAAAAGCGATACGAGTATCGAGTCGAGTGGCCGCGTCCGATCGACAAGGACTTCGAGACCGCTCGCGACTTCTACATCACCCCAGAGGCCGCAGCCGGCCTCTCCGCGATTGACGACTCCCTCGACGAGAGCCGTTCGACACTCGTCTTCGTGAACGCCCGTCCCCTCGCCGAGCTGCTCGGATCGCGCCTCGCGATGGTCCGCCAGGACGTGGCCGTCCACCATGGCTCCCTGCCGAGAGAGGAGCGGGAGCGGGTCGAGGCGGGCTTCAAAGGCGGCGACATCAAGGGGCTGGTGTCCACGTCGACGCTCGAGCTCGGCATCGACATCGGGACCGTCGACCGGGTCGTCCAGTACAACTCGCCCCGTCAGGTCACGTCTCTCATCCAGCGGGTCGGCCGCTCGGGCCACACCCTCGACCGCACGTCCAAGGGACTCGTCCTCGCGGTCTCCTCGGATGACGCGATCGAGTCTCTCGCCGCGGTCCAGGCCGCGCAAGAGCAGGACCTCGAGCCGCTGCACGTCCATCGGCTGGCCCTCGACGTCCTCGCCCACCAGATCGTGGGCTGCGCCCTCGACCAGGGCGGCACCGCCCCGTGGTCGGAGATCCTCTCGACGATTCGAACGGCGGAGCCGTACCGGGAGCTCGAGGACGTCCAGGCGGAGCGGGTCGCCGAGTTCCTCGCCCATCTCGGCGTCATCCGCCAGGAAGGTGAGAAGATCCGCGTGACCCCGAAAGGCCGTCGCTACTACTTCGAGAACCTCTCGACGATCCGCGACGAGCGCCGCTACCCGGTCCTGGACCTGACGTCGCAGCGGCAGGTCGGCATCCTCGGCGAGGAGTTCATGATGATCAAGGCCCGCGAGGGCCTGCACTTCATCGTCCGCGGGCGCCCGTGGAAGATCGAGCGGATTGGGAAGGACGGCATGGTCTACGTGACCCCGGTCTCGGATCCGAACGCGATGATCCCCGGCTGGGACGGCGAGATGCTGCCCGTGCCATTCGGCCTCGCGCAGCGCGTCGGCCGGATCCGGAAGGAGATCGACGCACGACTGGACCGGGACGGCGTCCCGAAGACGGTCGAGCACTTCGAGAAGGCGTGGCCGATCAACAAGACCGGCGCGAAGCGGCTCGTCGAGGAGCACGCGAACCACCGCAAATCCGGAGCGCCCGTGCCGACGGACGACCGGATCGTCGTGGAGGCGTTCGACCGCTTCCTCATCGTCCATGCGTCGTTCGGCGAGGTCGTCAACGTCACCCTGGGCGATCTAATCGAGGAGCTCCTCGCCCGCAAGCATCTCGTGCGGTTCTGGTGGACGGACCCCTACCGCATCCTGTACGAGCTCGTCGCCGACACCCGAGAACTCGACATCGAAGGCCTCGTGGACGGCCTCCTGCGGATCGACGATGAGACGCTGGAAGGCGGTCTGAAGGCCCTGCTTGAGGACCACCTGCCCCTCGGCTACTACATGAAGGCGATCGCGGAGCGGTTCGGCGCGATCCGACGCGGGCTCACGGTCGGCGAGGGCGACCTGCGGTCGTTCGAGGTCCGCTTCGCGAACACGCCGATCTACGACGAGGCGGTGCGAGAAGCGCTCTTGCTCCACGCGGACTTTAGGCGCGTGCGGGAGATCGTGCAGAAGATTCGTGCAGGTCAGATCGAGGTCGTTGTCCATCGGTCCGAGGAGACGCCGACGACCCTTGCGTATCCGATCCTTCGGCGGTATGTGGAGGCGCCCGAGCTCTTCTCCCCGGAGGCGGAGCGGGAGGAGATCCTGGACCGGATGCGCCTCCACCTGTCCTCCGAGCCCGTTCACCTCCTCTGTTTCGAATGCGGGCACTTCCATGAGGAGGTCCGAATCGGCCAGAATGCAAGTCCCGCCTCCTGACCGTCCTCGGATGGGCCGCGTGGACCGTGCGAGACGCCTACGCGAAGCGGACGAGGAAGTTGGACCTCACGGACGAGGAACGGAAACTTCTCACCCGCTCCAAGCAGGTCGCGGACCTCGTAGCCGTTTACGGGAAGCGCGCCGTGTACGCGAACTCCGTGTACGGCGTCGGCCCGACGACCGCGAGCAAGATCCTCGCGAGGATGCAGGACACGGAGAAGGAGTTCCTGAACGACCTCTTCGAGGCGAAGCTCAAGTACGTCACGACGCGGCCGTATTGGAACGAACCGCAGGCGAAACCCAAATTGTATTCGTGACGTGCGATGGCGGCCGTCAAGCACGGATCACGAGGCCGAGCCTGATTGGGGCGAACTCGGTTCGTCGCGCTCGGTCGCGTAGGCTTCCTCGCCGAACTCCGAGGTGTCGAGGCCCGCGTGTTCCTCGGCCGGGCTGACTCGCACCGGCGTGAAGATGTTGATGATGCGCAACAGGACGTACGACCCGGCGAACGCGAAGGCCGCCACGATGACGCACGCCAGCGCTTGGATGCCGAGCTGGCCGGGGTTCCCGAAGAACAGGCCGTTGGGGCCGCTCGGATTGATCAGAGTCGACGCGAAGAGACCCGTGGCCATCGTCCCCCAGATCCCACCGGCCCCATGGCACGCGAAGACGTCCAGGGAATCGTCCAGGGTCGTCCGGGCCCTCCAGCTGCCGACGTAGTTGCACAGTACTCCCGCCACCAACCCGATGATGATCGACGGCATGGGGCCGACGTATCCCGAGGCCGGGGTGATCGCGACGAGCCCACAAACGGCGCCCACGGCCATCCCGACGGCGGACGGCTTCCCTTTCCGCACCCAGTCCGTGAGCATCCAGCTCACCGCGGCGCCCGCAGCCGCCAGGTTCGTCACTACGAGCGCATTTACAGCCAGCGCATTCGCGGCGAGCGCGCTCCCGGCATTGAAGCCGAACCACCCGAACCACAACACGGACGCGCCAAGGATGACGTACGGGATGTTGTTCGGTCGGCTGTCGAGCCGGTCGACCCCCTCGCGCCGCCCGATCACGAGGGCGGCCGCGACCGCGGAGACGCCGGCGGCCGTGTGGACGACGAGGCCGCCCGCGAAGTCGATGACGCCGAGGGACTTCAGGAATCCCCCGATGCCCCAGTTCCAGTGCGCGATCGGCACGTAGATGAACGTCGTCCAGAGGACGATGTAGATCAGGAGCGCCTTGAACCGGATCCGCTCCGCGAAGGCGCCGATGATCAGCGCGGGGGTGATGGCGGCGAACTTCAGCTGGAAGGCGAAGTACAGCAGCTCCGGGATCGTCGACGAGTAGCCGGGGTTAGGGGTTTCTCCGACATTGTTCAGCCCGAAATTCGATAGGCTACCGATGAACCCGTTGTAGGACGGCCCCAGGGCGAGCGTGTAGCCCCACAGCGCCCACACGAGGCTCACGAGGGCGAAGATCGCGAAGCACTGGGCGATCGTCGAGACGAGGTTCTTCCTCCGGACGAGACCGCCGTAGAAGAAGCCCAGCGCGGGCGTCATGATCATGACGAGGGCGGTCGCGGCGATGACCCACGCGGTGTCTCCGGAGTCGAGCGCCAAGTTCCGCTCTCCGCCGAAACGGATTTGGCAGGCAACCGGGCCTAGCTCTATAATGCTTCGCCTTGGGACGGGACAAGCCACGGGGGCGATTCGATGAACCGCTAGATCACGAAGCCGTTCGGATCCTCGATGACCGCCCATGGGCCGGTCCGCGTCTTCGTGTCGAGGACGACTGCGGTGCCCGCCTCCGTTGCGCGGACGGGTCCCGCAATCAGGCCCGATAACGGCGGCATCCGGTTTATCTTGCCAACCGGCAAACGCCGCGACACGGGACCAGCCGTGGCCATCTCGCCGAATCGAATCGTCATCGTCCTCCTTCTCGCGGTCGTCACCGCTTCAATCATCTCCGGAGGAGCGTCCGGTCGGACGGTGGGGGGCCCGAGTTCGCTCCAGGTCTTGGTCTTTCAGCCCGGTGCGAACGGCACGGACTCGTTCATCGAGAGCGGCACGCCTCTCTGGAATTACGGAGGGAGCCCGACGCTCTGGGTGGGGCCGAACGCGACGAGCGGGTCCTCCAGCGCTTCGACCTCACGGGCCTCCCGTCGAACGCGACGATCGTGAACGCGACCCTCGGCATGTACGAGGTGCAAGGCGCCGGCGGCCAAGTCCGCATTATCCCGGCGTTCGCGTCGTGGGCGGAAGGCGATGGAGGTCACTCGTGGACCGTCCAGCCCGTCACGGTCCGCGAGACCGCGGGCGTGAACCGCACGTTGGAGCCCGTCGAGGTCGTCGTCCCGTTCCAGCCGAACTCGATCGCGGACCCCACGCGGGACCTCCGCGTGTACGACGCGGTCGGCGAGGTGCCCTCTCAGGTGTACCGCTACGCGTACAACGGCGGCCAAATCTCGTCCGCGCACGTGTTCTTCGACGCGACGATCGGCGCGTACGGCTCGAGGACGTACGACATCGTATACAGCACGAACGGGACGTCCGTGCCGGGGTACCGGACAGGCACATGGAGTGCGGGGCCCCTCTGGACCTACGGCCCCACCGGCGGCGGCGCCTCCGGCGCGACGATCGCGGACCTGGACAACGATGGTCGGCTGGACGTCGTGTTCGGCGGGACGGACGGATACCTGTACTGCCTCGACCAGAACGGGAACCTGGAATGGCGGACCCTCGTCTCTGCCGGCCAGAGCGTGCCCTTCACCCCGCAAGTCGCCGACGTGGACCGCAGCGGCAAACTCAGCGTGGTCGTGTCGACAAACGCGCCGAGCGTGGTCCGGCTCAACAGCACCGGGGCGATCGTCTGGACGTACAACAGCGGCAGCGTCCTCTTCACGACCCCGACCCTCGTCGACGTGAACGGCGACGGCGTGCTGGACGCCCTCGTCGGAAGCAACGCGCGGAACCTCGCCGCGATCGACGGCCGCACCGGGACGTCCCTTCCCTCGTACACGGTCCCCGTGGCCGCCTACACGCCGACGATCGCGGACATCGACCGGAGCGGTGCGCCGGAAATCCTCGTGGACGGGGACGACAAGAACATGCACGCGTTCGCCCTCGACGGCACAGGGCTCTGGGCCGCGAACGCTCCCGGCGGGTCGTTCCTCGAAGGGAGCATCGCGTTCGGCGACGTGAACGGGGACGGCTTCCCCGAGGTCGTCACGGGCGACGTCAGCAACAACGGGATCGAGTTCGCCCTCTGGGCCTCGAACGGGACGACGGTTTGGTACCGGTCCCTGCCGACGTACCGCCAAGGCGGCCAAACCGTGGCGGACGTGAACGGCGACGGCGCCCCCGAGATCCTCGTGGGGGTCGCGTCGGGCACCGTGTACAACCTGCGCGGGACCGATGGGTCGACCTTCTGGAGCTACAACGCCGGGACGACCCAGGCGGGGACGCCCGTCGTCGCGGACTTCGACCGGAGTGGCACGCGGCAGATCGCGTTCATCGAGGGCTCGGCCGTGGACGTGCTCACCGCCACGGGCTTCCTCGTCAAAGGCTGGACGATCTCCCCGCCGAACCTGAATCTTCGGAGCATCTATCAGTTCCCGATGACGAGTCCCGCCCTCGCGGACCTCACCGGCAACGGGACCCTCGAGATCCTCGTGCCCACGTCCGCCGGCATGGCCGCCTACGGAACGGGCGGGCTGGATCACGACTGGCGAACCTGGGGCTACAACGTCAACCACACGCAGCGGTTCCTCGACGGGACGTCCGGGAGTGGCGCACGGTTGCTCGACGTGAGCCTCGGCGTCCCCGAGGTCTTCCCGGCCGCGGGCGTGTCTTGGAACTACCGCGACGGCACGACGCCGTGGGCCACGTCCGGAGGAGACTTCGGACTCGCGTCCACCAGCGCGGTCGCGAGCCTCGGTTGGATGTCCTGGAACGTCACGAACCTCGTGCAAGACTGGGTCGCGGGCCTCACGCCAAACGACGGCGTGTTCCTCCTCGAGGCGAGCGAGATCACGGGCGTCCTCCACGGGTTCGTCAGTTCCGACTCCCCGGATGCGGCGCACCGGCCGATCCTCACCGTTTCTTACACGTTTTCGTCCGGTGGCGGGGGCCGCGAGCCGCCTCGGATTGTCGGTCGGATTCCGAACCTCGTGCTGCCGGAGAACGCGGGTCCCGCCGCGCTGGACCTCAGCGCCTACGCCTCGGACCCCGACACACCGGCGTCGCGGCTGCGGTGGAATGTCACCGGCTTCGACCCGGCCGTCGTCGCGATCGGCGGGGCGAACATCCCGGGCGAGCCCACCGTGACGATCTCGCCCCAGAGCGGCCGTTGGGGCGATGCCTTGGTGACATACTGGCTCACGGATCCCGAGGGAGGATTCGACCGCCAGACCGCGTGGATCAACGTTACCCACGTAGATACTCCGCCGACGTTCGATCCGCCGTCCCCGCTCTACGTGCGCGCGAACGACACGTACGTGTTCGACGAGGGCCCCTACATCGGCGATCCCGACACGCCGGCCGCCTCGCTCACGCTGACGAGCGACGACCCGGCCCACGTGTCCGCATCCGGGACGAACGTCTCCTTCCGATATCCCGAGGCGTACCTCGGGCGGTGGGCGTTCGTGAACCTGACCCTGAGCGACGGGACGTTCGGGGTCACGCGGGTCGTCGTGGTCAAGGTGACGACGGACCACCCGCCCGCCCTCCGGAGGTCTCTGCCCGACGTGACGATGCAGGAGGGTGCGCTGGTCCGCGGCGTGTTCAACTTGTCCGAGTACTTTTCGGATCCAGATCAGGACTCGTTGTTCTACTCGACGGGCTACGTGTACCTGATTGTCGCGATTCGCGCGAACCTGAGCGTGGACGTCCAGGCGCCGGACGGCTGGTGGGGCGAGGAGGACGTGACGTTCCGCGCGACGGACCCGACCGGGGCGATCGCGGAGGACACCGTCCGGGTGACGGTCCTTCACGTCGACGCGCCGCCCGTGTGGGGCGCCGTCCCGGACTTGCGAGTGCGGTTCGACACGCCCTTCTCCTTCAACCTGGACCCCTACCTCAGCGATCCGGACACCGCGTCGTCGGACCTCGTCGTCAACGCCTCGGACGCGACGCACGCCCTCGTGTCGGGCCATCTCCTCACGTTGACCTATCCGTGGGTCCTCAACGGCACGGTCCAGCCCCTCGTCCTCTCCGTGAGCGATGGCGTGTTCACGGTCGACCGCACGGTTCTCGTCGCGGTGGGATCGGACTGGCCTCCCATCCTGGTGGCGAAGATGCCGGACGCCTCCTTTGACGAGGGGACGACCCGCCGCGCGGCGTACCGGCTCTCGGACTACTTCGCCGACCCGGATGGCATCCTGCTCTTCTGGACCGTCGGGAATTCGAGGATTGGCGTGACGATCCAGGCGAACGGGAGCGTCGACCTCACGAGCGCGGTTGGATGGTGGGGCACCGAGACGGTCACCTTCCGCGCCACGGACCCACAGGGCGCGCTCCAAGAAGACACGGTCCGCATCACGGTCGTCCATGTGGACCGTCCGCCCGCGTTCCTCGCGGTGCCCGACATCTTCTTGAACGTCACGACGACGTACCTCTCGCTCACGTCGTACCTGGCGGATCCGGACACGAAGGTGTCGGACCTCGTCCTCGTGTCCACGAACAGCCCTCATGCCATCATCCTCGGCCAAGGGCTCCTCCTGACCTACAGGGCCAATGCGGACGAGTCCATCGGCGTCGTCGTCAGCGACGGCACCCTGACCGGCGCGGCGACGATTCACGTGCGTGTGGTCCTGCCCGCGGGCGTCGTCCAGGAGATCACCCCCGCTTGGCTCTACTGGCTTCCGATGCCGTTTGCGGCCGGCGCACTCGGCGGGTTCCTCGTCTACCGCCGCCGCCAACTCGAGTGGGCATTCCTCGTGACGAACGCGGGCCTGCTCGTGAGCAGCGTGTCGCGCCTCGGCGACGGGTCGCTCGACACGGACCTACTGACGGGCATGCTGACGACGATCATGGACTTCGCCCGCCGCAGCTTCTCCGACGAGACGGAGCGGCACCTCGAGGGACTCGAGCTCGGAGAGAAGCGCGTGTCGATCGTCCGAGGGGACCGGGTCTACCTCGCCGTCGTCTACCGCGGCCGGACGCCGGGATCGTTGACGGCGAGGATGCGCGTCCTGGTCCAGAAGCTCGAGAGCCGATATCCGGGGGCGTTCGGGGACGTCCTCGACACGTCGAAGCTCGAGGGCATCCCGGTCGAGCTGGAGCGCCTGGTGAGTCGCGGGAACCTTCCGTTCGTGCGCTTCGGCTCGGAGGACCGCGCGGCTTAAGGCTGCGCGGTCGCCGGTACAGTCCCGAACCGGACTGAGACGGGGAGATGGGACGGCGGGCTAGAGCCGGAAGGCATTGATCAGCAGGCGCGTGATCATCGCGGCGGTCACGGACAGGACGATGATCGTCAACTGCCCGAGGATCCGCGAGTCGTACGGCCACGTGCGGATGTTCGTTGCATCGCGAATCTCCATTTCGAGGACTTGCAGGCTCGTCATTTGACGCAGGCGTCGATCGACGAGCGCGAGCGGCTCGCCTTCCGGTTGCGGATCGTCTTCGCGGAGGTCGGCCACCGCTTGGACGAAGCGGGCTCGGACGGCGGACAGCTCGCGCCGTTTCACTTCCGCCATCTTGCGGCGGATGCCGCTCAACGGCAGGAAGAACATCGGGATGCCGATGGCCGCGAAGACGGCGACCGTCAGCGCGGTGCTCAAATCGCCCGCGAAGGAATTCGCGACGAGGACGATCAGCAGGACCGCGTTGCCGAGCAACGAATCCTCCCGATACGACCTCAACCGGAGGGGCCGCTTCCCGAGTTCGTACAGCCCGAGGAGTCCCGTCGCGTAGATCCAGACGAAATTCAGGATTCCGAGCGTCAGGAGGAACCGGAGGATTTCCACGGGGAGGAGGAACAAGCCCTCGCGCCTCCCGCTGTCGCTGAGGGCGAGGCCGACACCCGAGATCAGTTCGAGCCCGACGGAGATGAGGACGGGCCACATCGCCGACGTGAACCGGAAGGCGTGACGATACGCCGGCTCGCCGTCCGGGCACAGAGCGACGAGTTCATCTTTCGCCGAGACGAGCCATGTCCGCATCCCGCGGATTCCCAGGAACACGAGGAAATTGACGAGGACGAAGAGCGCGGCGCTCACGACCCATTCCCATGTGACGTCGCCCCCATTCGCGACGACGATTCGAGCCGCCGCATCCCAGCTGCCCGTTCGGACGAACTCGACGCCCAGGAATCCCGGCGCCGCGAGGAGGTTCGCGAACACGAACGCGGCGAGGACGTACGGGAGCCGGAGCGAGTTCAGGACCCTCTCGAACGGAGTCGGTTCCTCCGGGCCCCGGTTCCACCGCGATCCGTTCGTCCCGTCCGCACTCGCTCGTCGAACGTCTGTATGCTCGAGTCCCAAGATCCGCTCCCTCTGGGGCCGAGACCGATGGAGGCGACGTCGGATAATCTCTTCGTCCGCCTCGGCTAGCTCGGGGCGGGCGGGAACCAGGTACCGTCGGGGAACTCGGTGCTCAGGAACTGGTTGAAGAGAGATGGGACCACCTTCGAGCGGTCCTTTTCCGCGTTCAACGTGTGGATGATCATTTCCGGGTTCGCCCCGAGATAGTAGCGAAACCACTCGAGGACCCGGTCTCTCGGGAACCGTTCGCCGCCGGGTCCCACGAGGGCTTCCGCTTGGTGGTCCTGGAACGCTTCGGTCAGCGCCCTCAGAGCGGATTGCTCGACGGAGGCGATCGACTGCACGGACTTCGGCTCGAGGATCTTGTAGCTCACCGAGAACCCCTTGTGCCCCGGCGCGTAGACGAACGTGCCCAGCGTGAGGACCCCGACCGCGGCCGCGGTGGCGACCTTGCCGGCGGTCGATATCGTGCGGAATCCGAGCGTGTGCTGTTGCGCGTCCGCCGGCGTGCCGAGCGGGAAGTGGTTCACGTCCCATTGGAATGGCGAGAGGGTGAATGCGAGGCCCCGGGAGTCGGGAGGCCTGAAGCCCGAAGGGGCGAGGGCGTGGGTCCGGTCTTTGTCGGAGCAGTTCATCCCGACCAGGAATACGTTCAGAGGCTGACCCGGTTTGACGTAATGGGATTCGAGGACACAACCGACGTAGAATCGATCCCAGACCGCGAAGAGCTGGGTCCACGTCACCATCGTCACCCCGGGATCCTTGTTCAGGATCGGGAGGAAGAACTCCGGCTTCCGCGCGCCGCTGCCGTGCCTCAGCTTCTTTGAGAGATCGAGCAGGCGCGGCACGCTCGAGCTGATGACGACCATGCCCGAGGCCTGCTTCGGCCAAACGCCCGATCGCGCGAGGGACACGGACGCGCACGCCGGTTCGAGCTCGGGGAACGCCTCCGGCACGTACCACTGGCCGCTCCCTTGCGGCCGGACCCGGGCATTCATCGAGACGGATCGGTTCAGGAGGGCCTCGACCAGTTGTTCCCGAGCGAACGGTGTCGGCACCCCGCCCGGGTCCGCGAGCTCCCACCGTGCGGCCGGCTCGGGCGCTTGCGGTCCACCCGGCGTCTGCGCCGCCACCGCCGGACCGGGTTCGGCCTCGCGTCCCCCCACGGGACAGTGATCGGCCCGAGGACTCATGAAAGTGACGCCCGTCCTAGAGCCAGCGGTGACGGGTCGGGTAGAACTTCGGTCGGCCGTCCGGATGGCGCGTCTTGTACCGGACGTACCGCTCGTGCCACCACCCGTACCGCGCGTCGGACGTGTGGAGCCGCCGGTGGGGCATCCGGATTAGCGTCTGCTCGACGGCCCACACGTAGATCGAGGACGCCGTAGCCGTTGATCCGCCCCGTGAGGTCGACGAACGGGTCGACGTACGAATAGACGAGGTCGCGGATCGATCGATAGAGCGGCTTGCGGCCGTGGAGGCCCGGGTCTCGCGACCTTGCGACGGTCCCGTACTTCGCGCCTCGTCGGAACACGAAGACGACGTGATCGAGATCGTCTTGGGATTCGAGGTCGACAACGATCGGCGGGTATCCGTGCTGCTCGAGGATCGTCGCGGCGCACAGCGCCCCCTCGAGGCAATGCACCTGGTTCGCCCGCACGACGCCCCGGAAGGTGCGGAGCGTCTCGCCGTGCGGCTCATGGTTGTACGGGAGGGACTCGAGCCACCGCTGCGCTTTCTCGGGGGAGGATGCGGCGTCGATGATTCGCTTCTCCCGGCGGGTGAAGGCCGATCGCGGAGGGGCCGCGCTCATGGTCGGCGGCGGAGGATTTCCGAGCCCTCGGATGCGGTCATCGGCCGCCCGTAGATCGGCGAACCGGGTTGCTGGCGTCGCCCGCCGTCGCGGAGCGAACCCGTGTCAAGCGCCGCGAACCCGATCTCCTCGATGAGTTTCGCGACCGTCGCCTTCGCGGCCGCGTCGTCGCCCGCGACGAAGATGGCGAGCCGGTCCTTCGACGACGACCGTCCGCCGGTCTCTAGCGTCTTCCAACCCATCGTGTTGAAGGCCTTGACGACGCGGGAGCCCGGGAGCCGCTTCGCGACCTCCTCGCTCGACGTGCTCTCCCCGAGGTCCACGACTCGGCCCGCCGCCGAGTACGGGTTCATCGCGTCGACGACGATCTTCCCGGCGAACCGCTCCGCGGGCGGGAGATGGTCCATCTTCCTCCAAGGGATCGCCAGGAGGATCACGTCCCCGAACGTCGCGGCATCCGCAGGCGTTGTGGCCTTCGCCCTCGGTCCGATTGACGAGACCACAGGATTCAGGGATCCGGGCTCTCGCGAATTCGATACCGCCACGTCGTGTCCCGCCTGGGCGAACAGCTTCGCGGCCGTCCCGCCGATGTGCCCTGCTCCGATGATCCCGATTCGCATGGGTCCCGCTCTCCCGGGCGACCGCCAAGACGTTCATCCGTTATGGAGCTTCGGAATCCGGCGCTGGGTCTGTTCGCCGACGTCACCGGAGGCTAGATAACCGGGTCACCGTTGCGGCGGACGGACCCATGGCCTCGACCGCTACGCCAGACACCCCGCGGACGCGCGTCCCCGTCCCTCGCCAGGTGCAGTGGTTCATCGTCCTCCTTGCGCCGTCGGCGATCGCGTACGGATTCTTCCTCGTGTGGATCCCGGCGTACCTCCCGGAGCTCGGCTTCGACTCCGGGACGATCGGCCTGCTGCTCGGCGTCAACGGCGGCGCCCTGATCCTCGGCTCGATCCCGCTGAGCATCCTCGCGGACCGGAAGGGCAAGAAGCGCGTCCTGCTCGCCGCGCTCGTCGTGTTCCCGCCGATCATGGCGGCGTTCGCCCTGACGTTGGACGTGCGGGTGCTCGTGGTCGCCTCGTTCCTCGCGGGCCTGGTCGACGGGGCCTTCATCTCGACGTGGAACGCCCTGATCGCGGACCAGACGGTCCCCGAAAACCGCGACCCCGCGTTCGCGCTCTCCTTCATCGTGAGCGCGCTGTCGACCGGAGCCGGCTACACGATCCCGCTGTTCCTGCCGCCCCTCGAGGCGGCGACCGGGGTGGACTCGCGGACGGTCCACGTGGCCGCGTTCCTCGCGCTCGCCGCAGGGGCCGTCGTCTCCCCGATCGCGCTCTTCTTCCTGCTCCGGGGGTATCGGGACGCGCCGCCGAGCCGGCAACGGTTCTTCCGCGGACGGGACCTGCGGCTCCTCGCCCGGTTCTCCGGGTACAACGGCCTCATCGGGCTCGGGGCCGGGTTCATCATCCCCCTCATCCCGACCTGGCTGTTCCTGAAGTTCGCGGTGTCGGACTCGTTCAGCGGTCCCGTGCTCGGCATCGCGAGCCTGACGATCGGATTCGCGGCCGTGGCGAGCTCGCGGCTCGCGAAGCGGTGGGGGCGGGTGCCCGCGATCGCGGCGACACAAGGCCTCTCGACGGCGTTCATGCTGGCCCTCGCGTTCGCCCCGAGCCCCCTGTCCGCCGGCGCGATCTATGTCGTCCGCGCGTCGTTGATGAACATGTCGATCCCCCTCGCCGACTCGTTCGTCATGGGGATCGTGGAGCCGGACCAGCGGAGCTTCGCGAGCGCCCTGAACTCCCTCGTCTGGCGGATCCCGAACAGCGTGAGTCGTCGCGATCGGCTGGTTCTATGCGGCGTTCCGCGACGTGAAGACGACGACGTGAGACGGCCGGGCGGACGCGGTCGAGAGGGCGCTCCCCCGGCGGTTCGTTGCGCGTCATACCTCTAAGTAGAGGTATGGTCTTCGGGACCCCGAAGCGCTCCAGAGGCCGGGTCCGGGAGACCGCCTCGCGGCGTCCAAAGTCTTTTGACCGCCGACTCGTTCTCTACGGGCTATGCGTCTCGTCCTCCTCGGCCCCCCGGGAGCAGGCAAAGGCACCCAGGCCGAGAAGCTCTCCGCCTACCTCGGCGTGCCGCGGATCTCGACGGGAGACATCCTGCGGCGGAACGTCACCGACAATACGCCTCTCGGCGAGAAAGCGAAGGCGTACATGGACTCCGGGCGGCTCGTGCCCGACGACCTCGTGATTACGATGACGGAACGCCGACTCAAGGAGCCCGACGCCAAGAAGGGCTTCATCCTCGACGGCTTCCCGCGGAACATCGCGCAGGCGGAGGCGCTGTCCAAACTCACGAAGCTCGACGCGGTTGTGAGCCTCTTCCTCGAACCGGAGGACCTGATCAAACGGAACACGGGGCGGCGCGTGTGCCCGAAGGACGACACGGTCTACCACATCCTGATGAATCCGCCGAAGAAGCCCGGCATCTGCGACAAGTGCGGCACGCCCCTCATCATCCGGGCGGACGATCGAGAGGACGTCGTGCGCAAGCGAATTGAGACGCACGAGCAGCAGACGGCACCGCTCATCAAGTACTATCGGGACCGCGGCCTGCTGCGCGAGGTCTACGCGAGCGGGCTGATCGAGGAGATCTTCCTCCGGACGATCGA
>WNGH01003790.1_pt1 | contig 14486 bp, 17 predicted proteins | sample 5400631 | NCBI WGS metagenome assembly WNGH01 (sample SAMN13153373, study PRJNA577476) | soil metagenome | isolation source: 115 cm soil or saprolite under Garry oak tree replicate 1 | place: USA:California | collected 2016-06-15
GCGGCATTTGTTTCTTCGCTTGAGGTCTGCGAGGACGCTATTCCGGTTCGCCGGGGAAATGCGCGGCGCCCTCGGGAACGATGACCCCTGGCAGCATGCGAGAAGTCCAAATGTGGACAGCGCGCCGCAGATCAACCGGTTCGTCCAATGAGCCACCCTTTACGCTGATCTTCTCCGCGTTGCCGCGATGTTGATGCCACAACCGGGACCCACAGTCCGGGCAAAAAGCGCACTCCAGCGTGTGGCCAGCGTCGGTCGTACGTGACCAAAATTTCGGCGTGCCCCGTGTCAGGCGAAACGCCGCGCGCGGCACGATGACCGATATGCCAAAGGCGGAGGCCGCTTGCTTGCGGCATTCTTTGCAATGGCATACATAGAGTTCAAGCGCGCTGCGAGAAATCTCATAGCGGATTGAGCCGCATTGGCACCCGCCGCACGAAATGCTGTCGCCTATTCGCTTTTCTCCACAAGCTATCTCGCCGGGTCTCTCTTGTCCAAGCCCCGGCCCGCTCTGGGTCGAAGGGTTAGACGCGCTTTGCGCTAACAGGTCAACGTACGCGCCTCGTATCAACTGGGTCGACTGCACGCCGAGCCGCTCCATGAGAATGTGGATCTCTGGAATGCCGCTCTCGGCAGCGTCGTCATCTTCAAGTACCACCTCCAACTCGAGGAAGCTGCCCAATCCCTCGACCTGGTCCAGATGGATCCGCGTTCGTCCAGCGAGAAAGAGAGTTCGATGCTTTCGCACTCTGCCCGTCTGGCCGTACGCCAGTGAAAGCGACTCGCGCAGCGTATCCGGTGCAGATGTGGGTGACAGAAGATAGAACGATTCCTTCGGACCCTGCTCGTCGGCCCTTCGATAAAAAATCAGTTCTCCTTTATCGCTCGAAAAAGCCCGCAGCTTCAGCCTGCCGGATCCACAGCGAAAGAAAGTGTCGTCCTGCGTGATTTCAATGGGGCCTTTGTCCGCGACAGCCGCAGCTTTTTGACGGATAGCTTCCACGTTTGAGACACGGGCCTTGATTTCGATGTTGCGGGCCATGTGGGCGTCTAAGGTTCAGGGGGCTAGATTTGCTAGCTTCTCGAGGAAGGTGAGGGACGCGGTTGGTGAGAGTATTTGCGTGCGACTGATTGTGTACCCGTGACGCTGATACAGCCGGATATTTGCCTGGCTCCTGCTGCCTGTGAAGAGCTCGTATCTCGACGCGTCGGGGAAACTGGCCTCGATGTTCTTGAGCAGCGCGGAGCCAATGCCTTGGCCCTGGAAGTCAGGATGAACCGCCAACCTTCCGATTGTACAGGTGCCGCTCGCAAGCTTCGCTCTTACTGCTCCTACAATGCGCTCGCCCGAGACGGCCTTGAGAATGACGGAGCTTGCAAACTCCACTAGCAGAGATTCGAGGGACTGGGTCAGCGGCGGAAGTGACCAGTCCTTGTAGAGCTTCGCCTCTGACTGGTAAGCGAGCTTCTGTAGCGCCAGGATGGCTTCGGCATCTTGCGGTACAGCTCGTGAGATCGCGAGCATTGCGTGAGCCCTCTAACGTCCCGCATTACGGAAGCGCGCCGCACTTGCGAGCGTCCGGGTAGATGCGGTGGCACATTAGACGGGCCGCTCCATGGTTAAGCAGTAGTCCGTGAAGCCGACAGATCGCCAGAACTCGATGGCGGAATGATTGCCAACGAGGACGTCAATGCGCACCTGCGCACGGACGCCCCACGCGTTATGACGCAACCATTCAAGCGCCCGGCGTGCGATGCCTCGGCGCCGCATTTCCGGTTGAACAAATAGCTGCCGCAAATAGATGTACTCGGGCTCAACGCGGTAGAGAGCATATCCGATTGTCTTTCCCTCGATCTCGAACACAAACGCCTGGTATTCCGTCTTTAGCCACTCGGACATTCGCTCCGTAAGCTGCGGCATCGTCATCGAGTTTCGGTGACCTTCATCGCGAATGAGATGGGCGTTCATGGGCGCCAGAACGCCCGCATCGAGACTGATGGCGGCGCGATATCGGACGTCCATCGGTCTAAAGGAAAATGCGGAAACGCAGGCTCGCCGCGCCGCCATATGCAGCGGGTTTGTGGAACCGCTCGAGGAGCTTCCCGCCGTTCGCCTCAATCACGCGCCGTGACGCGATGTTGTCAGAAACTGTGGTCAGGTCGATGTACGCAAGTCCCTCCTCCCCTGCGTGGGGAAGCAGCAGCTGCAAGGCTCGCCTTGCGTATCCCCGCTGGCGTTTCCATGGGACTACCGAATACCCGACGTGTCCCAGACAATATGGAGGAAGTTCGCTCGTACCGGGCTGCCATCGGAAGCCGATCAAGCCGCAGAATTCTCCATCCCACATCCATCGCGAGTACCCGGGCAGCCGGGGAACCGTGGAACCGTCGGGCAGAGTGATCGACGGCCCTTTCGCCTCTCGGTCGACCTGCTCGGAAAGGAACCGATCCGGGTCCTCGGCGATTCGCGCGAGCTCGTCCAGCGCGGCCTGCGGCCGGAGGTTGTCCGGTGACCAGCCTTGCTGAAGTGCATGAACATACCCCGGCAGGTACTGCGCGGCGGGCCAAACGAGATCCATTGCTTGCATCAATCTATTGAAGCGGTCTGACGCAAGAGCTAACGGGCCCGCCGCTTGCGGCGCGTCCTCTTGAGCGACGGGTTGTGCAGCAGCGTCCAGCGACCCAGGGCGGTGAGAGCCTCTTCTTCTCCGATGCCTTTGGCTTGTTCTTTCACTTCAGTTGGAACCCACTTCGGGTATGGAACCTCCCGGCTCACGTGGTGACCAGACGGCGTGTGCTCTTCTCGAACCTTCGCAATCTGAGTCGCTGAGAATCGGTCGGCTACTCGGACCAACGCTGGCCAAAGACGGCGATGGACAAGAGTGAGCTTTCCGTCGACAAGACGGCATACCAGGATATCTTCCGAATCCGTCACTGCCTGAAGTATCGCAAAGATTTGATGACCTTTCGGGTGAGCCCACCAACTTCCTTTGATGGGCTCGTCGACAATCACCTCGGTAAGGCGGGGAACGACGCCCTTGGCTGATGCGAGGACTACCCCATGCTGTCGGACAAAGGCGATTGCCTCCGCGGCGGTCATGCGTTCTTTCGTGGTGCGCAACTAGAGCGCAATGGCCTTTGCCAGGGGAAAGGCATCGTGCGCTCCATGAACCAAAATGGACGCGCCATTCGAAGCGTAACCGTTACGTTCATAGAACGGTTTGGCGGTCAAGGTGCTAGTGAGAAACACCCTACTTAAACCCCAACGACGAGCCTGTTGTTCGAGGGTCTGTAACATGAGCTTTCCGGCGCCCAGGAAGCGGACTTCCGGGACGAGATAGCATAGCCTGAGCTCCCCGTCGCGATAAAGCAGGGCAACACCGCACACCTCAGTTTCGCGAACTGCGAGGACACAGAAATTATCCGCAGAAGCAATCCAAGCACGGACGTTCTCTGGCGTCTTGTTCTTGAGCCAGTCGGCAAGGACCTCGGGGTCGTTACCATGATCTTCGATGCACAGTTCACGGATGGACCGCCGCAAGACCTCGCATGCGTGTAGTGCATCATCTTCCGTCGCCTGACGTATGGTGATCACCACTACGCCAAATGCTCGATGTTCTCAGGCAAGCTCACCCAAACGTGTTTGCGTTCTTCGTAGACCGAGAACGCCGGTGCGGGAAAGCCGGGCTCCGCGAAGGCACCAACCGGGACGGCGACAGATTCCTCTCGACCCTCGATCGTGTAATGAACCGTCGCGCCGCAGGTCGGACAGAAGTTGAATGTAATCTTGCTGCCAGCGTCGCCTATGCGTACGTACTGCTTTGACTGTCCTTTGATTGCTACGCACTCCCTACGAAAGCGCGCTTGAGCGCCAAAGACGCTGCCGGTTCGACGCTGACAGGCGAGGCAGTGACACACGGAGATTCGGATGGGATCTTCGGTGGTGGTCACGGTGAGCTGCCCACAGCTGCAGGATGCAATTCGAGTGGTCATGGCGGCGGAGCGGTGCTATGCCAGTGCGAGGACAAGGGCGACCTCACCATTTGGTTTGATCTCGCCGGTGGGGCGAAAGCCGAATGATAGGTAGAACTCCATTGGTCCGTGGGGGCCGACGACATATGACGTGTGGATGGCGTCGATTCCCGGCCTAGTACGCGCATGAGCAACGACAAGCTCAAGTGCTTTGCGACCGAGGCCAGCCTTCTGATAGCGTCGGTCGATCATGAAGCGCCAGAGCGAGAGCTGGGCGGGCGCTGGCGCGGGTGTGAGCAGGGTTGAGTCGCTCAGCATGACAAAGCCTACGAGATCGCTTTCCGTGTGGATGGACCGGAACCAGGCGTCACGGTGAAAGTGCGCCTGAGCTATTGAGACCGCATTGCTGGCTACGTAGTCCTCCTGCTCGGGGGCGACCCGCAGGTCAGTCACTGCGCGAACCGTAGACGCGGTGACTTCTTGCAGCGAAACCTCGGTCTTGGCGACGGTAGCGGTTGACACCTGGGGTTCCTGATGGTTGGGTGCCTGTTTGCTCATAGCGCCTTGTTCCAATAGCTTGACACGGCATTGAAACCAACCTTGCGATAGAAGGCGATCGCCCCGTCGTTTGACGAGAAGACGTTTAGGCCAAGAGTAGTACACCCGGCTGAACGAACCATCTCCTCGACCAGCACCAGGGCATCACTCGCGAATCCACGGCGACGGTGCTGAGGAAAGACGGTTACGTTGTAGAGGAACGCCTGTTTGTTCTCGGCATCGATCCAGAACCAGACGCCGCCAACCGATTGATCGCTGTCGGTCGAAACTATGCGTAGGAAACGATGGCCGGTCGTGCGATGGCCGTCAGGCAGGAGCCGCATGTGCTGGTGACGCGCGTAGCGCTTTGCCACCTCAGGAGACACGTGATCGGCGGCTGCGCGCTCAGCGACATAGGGCGGGCCGATGACTTCCATGAAATCGGAGAACTGGATCTGTGTCATTGGTTCGAGTCTTATCCGCGGCATCGCATTTCCATGGACGCGCAACGTCCCGGTTCAGGGGCCGGGAACTGACAATCGGATGTTGGCACTTTGTCCCTCACGGACCGTCGAGAGGGTCGCCATGCTTCAAACATGACGTTTGAAAAGAGCGGCGGACACGGGCTTACGCGTGGCTGTCCGCTCGATGGAAGGCTTAGAGCGCGGTTTTCTCATATGCGTTCGATTTCGCGCACCATCAGTAATTCGCGTGGCTCAACTCGATGCTCCATGTGCTGCTCAGGCGCGCATGCGCGCCGGAATGGTTAGCTTAGGCCCTGACATTGGGGTTACGGACAGCCGCGAGTGACGGCGACTCCCTTGAGGAAGGCTCTGCGAACGGTCCCAGCTGCGATGGCGGCAGCAACTTCCTTTGAGTACCGCTCGGCCCCGGTGAGCTTCCTCACCCAGCCTCTGTAGGGCACCACTCCTTGGGCGACGCCCCGCACTGCGCTGACGGCTGCATCGCCAACGGCCGTCGATCCGCGCTCAATCAGGCCGGGATTGGATGCGGAGGCTGGAGCATCCAGGTCGGGCCCGAGAACTTCATCAAGTGCGCGCACCTCAGCCGCGAGCGCAGGGCAACTCTGATCAGCAGGAGCAACGTACGGCCGTTTCTGGGCGTCAACCAGTACTGCCGGAATGCTGGCGTGAACCAGGTTGAGATCGCTCAGGGGCGTCGTGGCAGCGTCGGACATACGCGACTTCTCCGACACGGCACAAGCGGTGAGTGCAAAGGCGAGTACTGCGATTGTTTGTCGGCTCATGGCAAGGAAGAATAGCAGGAGGGCAGATGCCTGCGACTGTCCTGGCCTCATCTCCCAAACGCGGCGACCTTAGCCCGTTTCCAGGATGATATCCCACACCGCTACGCGTGAGTCTGGTTCCAATCCCTGGGTGGGCGGCCGCAGGGGAACGATCAAGCGCTCCTTGCCCGGGCCTGTGCCTTGCAGGAACGGGTCTTTGTCGTTCAAGGGCTCGCCCGCGAAATACATTTGCGTCACCAAACGGTTGCTCTTGCCCGTGACATCGAAATGAATATGCGGGGGCCGCATCCGGTTGTCGGGGCCTGCCGGATACGCTCCCGGCTTGATGGTCTTGATCCGGTAGCGCCCTTCCGCATCGGTGGTCAGGACCGCGAAGCCCTCGAAATTGGGATCCAGCGGCGCTGGATTGGTGTCGCTCGGGTGCGTGTAGCGCCCATGGGTATTGGCCTGCCAGATCTCCACGCGGGCGCCCTGGACCGGCTGCCCGTGGGAATTTATGACCCGTCCCATCACATGGATCGCCTGTCCCGCTGCGCGTCCCGGCTTGCCCGGGATGGTCGTCAGATCCGCGCCCTGATGAAGCGGTTTGACGACCGGATAGAACGGGCCCAGGATTTGATCCGGTGTCCGCCTTAGCGCTTGAGCTAACGCGGAACTGGCGCTACCGAACATGGCCAAGCTGCCTACCGCACCCGCCATGCCCAAAACGCGTCGGCGTGAAATTCCATCATGAGTGCTCATTGTCAACTCCTCCTAGGACGGGTCACGCGCGCTTGCGCAGAAAGACGTGGGTCGCACGTTCGCCGGCCACGTACTTCGCGCATTCATAGCCCAAAGCACGCATGTCGATGTCGTTCAAGAGATGCTCCCCGGAACCGAGTAAGACGGGTCGGATGGCGAGATGCAGCTCGTCAATCAGGGCGGCGCGCAGATACTGCCGAATAGTGGATACGCCGCCACCGAGGCGGACGTCGCGGCCGCCCGCTGCAGCGGTCGCCTGCTTCAAAGCGGCGTGAATGCCTTCGCTGACAAAGCGAAACTCAGTCCCTCCGGCCATCCTGAGCGGCGCCCGCGGGTGATGCGTCAGCACGAAGACGGGCGTGTGGTACGGCGGCTCGTCGCCCCACCAGCCCTTCCAGCTGTCGTCCGGCCACGGGCCTCTGACAGGGCCGAACATGTTGCGCCCGAGAATCCAGGCACCGATTCCGGCAAAGCCTTGCTCCGCAATTCCGTTATCGACCCCCGCCTCTCCATCGTCGTGGCCGTGCATCCTGCGCCATAAGCGTGTGTGGACGAACCACTCCATCAACTCGGGGCCCCTGACGCCGAGCGGATTCCGGAGATCTTGGTTCGGGCCGGCGCCGTAGCCGTCGATGGAAATCGCGAAGCTTTGGACGCGGAGTTTCGACACTAAATTCCTCGCTGCCTGGTCAGTGGGACGGCCCAGCGGTGGGCCACCTAACTAGTAATGAACGTCATTCGAACGATCCTGTCAGCCCGCGAATCGCAGCCCAAGCTGCAGCAGTTCGTCCCACGCATCGCCTTTGACGATGCCTTTGACGACGCGATCGACCTTCGCCGCATGCTCCAGCGCCGCCAAAAGCGCCGCGCGCGGGAGCTTCTTCGCGGCGCGGCCCACGAGGGACTGTCTCGCATCGCCCCACACGCGCGCCTCGCGCAGAACGTCCGCAAGCGGCCGGCCTGCGGCGATGCCGTTTTGCACGCGGCAGATGGCGCGGATTTCCTCGGCGAGGATCCACAGCACCCGCGGAGGCGCCTCGCCTTCGCCGCGCAGGCCTTCGAGCATGCGCGCAAGCCGGGAGCGCTCGCCCGAGAGCATCGCTTCGGTGAGCTTGAGAGCGTCGTAGCGCGCCACGTTCATCACCGCCTCGCGCGCGGCGTCGAAATCGAGTTCCCCGGCGGGCAGGAGCAGCGCGAGTTTCTGGATCTCCTGGTGCGCGGCAAGGAGATTGCCTTCGACGCAGTCGGTGAGGAACTGCAGGGTTTCGGGAGTCGCGCGCTGCTTCTGCCGCGCGAGGCGGGCGGCGATCCATGCGGGAAGCCGCGCGCGCTCGACCGGGTAGACGTTGACGACGATTCCCTCGCGCTCGAGCGCCTTGAACCATGAGGAGCCCTGGCCGGCCTTGTCCAAGCGCGGCAGCGTCACGACGGTGAGCGTGTCGGGGGGGAGCCTTCGGCAAAACGCCTCGATCGCCGCGGTGCCGTCGGGTCCGGGCTTGCCCGTGGCAAGGCGCAGCTCGATCAGCTTCTTGTCGCCGAAGAGCGAGCGGCTCGCGCCGCTCGCGGCCAGCTCGCCCCAGTCGAAGCCGCGCTCCGCCGCGAGGACCACGCGCTCCGAGAACCCGCTTGCGCGCACGCGCGCGCGGATCGCGTCGGCGGCCTCGAGCGAAAGAAGCGGCTCGTCGCCGTGAATCACGTACAGCGGCTGCGGCTCGCGCGAAAGATGGGCATCCAGCTGCTCGAGCCTGAGAGTGGCCATGACTATTCGAGTGCGGCCGACGCCGGCTTCGCCGCGACCAGGCGCCGCATGATCTGCTGCACCATGTCCCTTTGCATGTCCCGGTAGAGCAGCGCTTCCTCGGCCTCCTTCGCAAGCACCTGCGCGTCGCTATAGGCCATGTCGCGCGTCAGCAGGATTTCGCTCGTCGGCAGGTAGACCCGCGCGCCCTTGGGATCGGTGACGCGGAATCCGACGCGGTAGCGCAACTGATATTCGTTCACCCGGCCCGCGGCGCTGAAGGAAAGAATGATCTTGTCGCGCAGCTCCTGGGTGAAGCCGAGCACGGCCTGCGCGTCGCCCGCGCTGTCCACGAGGCGCGTCTTGCTTGCCGCGGCGACGTTGCGCCTCAGCTCGACCACGAGCGGGTTGTTGCCCGGGATGTGGAGCGTTTCGAACGGCAGCTGTGCCTGCCCGCGCAGCTGGAAGCCGCAAGCCGCGAGGAGCACCGCGATCACGCCGGCGAAGGCGGCGCGAGAGGAACGTTCAAACGACCACATTGACCAGCCGTCCCGGGACCACGACGACCTTCTTCACCGCTTGGCCGTTCGTGAAGCGCGTCACCGCGTCGTGGGCGAGGGCAAGCTGCTCGAGCTGCTCGCGCCCGGCGGATTTCGGCGCGCGCATGTGTCCGCGCAGCTTGCCGTTGACCTGGATCACCAGCTCGATTTCGTCCTGTTCCAGAGCTCCTTCGTCGACGGCGGGCCAGGGTGCGGTTATGAGATCGCCATGCCGGGTGGCGTAACCCAGGTCCTTCCACAGCGCAAAGCTTATGTGCGGCGCGACCGGATAGAGCACGCGCAACAGGATGCCCATCGCTTCCGACGCGGCTTGCGAGATGGCATTCACGCTCACGTCTCCTTGCCCTCCGGAAAAACCTTCGAGCAGATTGAGCATCTTCATGCAGGCGGATACGACCGTGTTGTACTGCATTCGTTCATAGTCGTACGAAGCTTGCTTCAATGCTAAATGAACTCCTCTGCGGAATTCGCGTATCGCAGACGCCTGTGAGGACCAGTCCTTGACCGGGATGAACGGACGAATCGAGACGTGATCTGCCGCGGCCTTTCCACGTCCTGCAGCGAATGACCAAAGCCTCCTGAGAAAGCGGCTGGCGCCTTCAACGCCTGAATCCGACCACTCGAGCGATTGTTCGGGCGGGGACGCGAACATGACGAACATGCGAGCGGTGTCGGCTCCATATTTCTCGATCAGATCCTGCGGATCGACGCCGTTGTTTTTCGATTTCGACATGGTGCCGATCCCGTCGGACTCGACCGGCTTGCCGTCGGAGCGCAGGACCGCGCCGGTGCGCTGGCCCTTGTCGTCGTGCTTGAGCTCGACGTCGACGGGGTTGTAGTACGTGATGCGGCCGCTCGCTTCCTTGCGGTAGAAGATTTCGTTCAGCACCATCCCCTGGGTCAGGAGCCGCGTGAACGGCTCGCTCGGCGCGACCAGGCCATGGTCGCGCATCACCTTGGTCCAGAAGCGCGAGTAGAGCAGGTGCAGAATCGCGTGCTCGATGCCGCCGATGTACTGGTCGACCGGCATCCAGTACTGCACGCGCTCGTCCACCGGCGCCTTGTCCTGATCGGGGCAGGCAAAGCGCAGGAAGTACCAGGACGAATCGACGAAGGTGTCCATGGTGTCGGTTTCACGCTTCGCCGCTTTGCCGCATTTCGGGCACTTGCAGTTCACGAACGACGGCGTTTTGGCGAGCGGATTGCCGGTGCCATCGGGCACGAGATCCTCGGGCAGCACAACCGGGAGCTGCTCGTCGGGCACCGGAACGTCGCCGCACGACGGACAATGCACGATGGGAATCGGCGTGCCCCAATAGCGCTGGCGCGAGATGCCCCAGTCGCGAAGCCGCCAGGTGATCTGCTTGTCGCCCAGAGCCTTCTTCTTCAGGTCCGCGGCGATGGTTTCGACCGCGCCACGATAGTCGAGCCCATCGTACTTGCCCGAGTTGACGCAGCGGCCGTACTCCGCGTACCAGGGCTGCCAGGCATCGGTAGAATACGGTTTGCCCCCGACGTCGATCACGGGCCTGATCGGCAGGCCGTACTTCTTCGCGAACGCGAAATCGCGCTCGTCGTGCCCGGGCACGCCCATCACCGCGCCTTCGCCGTAAGCCATCAACACGTAGTTGCCGACCCAGACTTCGATTTTCTCGCCGCTGATCGGATGCGTGACGAAAAGGCCCGTCGGCATGCCTTTCTTGTCGAGCTGGGCGAGGTCGGCCTCCATCACCGGGCCGCGTTTGCATTCCTCGACGAAGACGGCGAGCTTCGGGTCCGATTTCGCCGCATGCGCGGCGAGCGGGTGCTCGGCGGCGACGGCACAGAAGGTGGCGCCCATCAGGGTGTCGGCGCGCGTGGTGAACACGCGCAGGACCTTCTTCTCCCGGTCGAGCTCGTAGGGGAATCCGATGTTGACGCCATGGCTCTTGCCGATCCAGTTGGCCTGCATCGTCTTTACACGCTCGGGCCAGCCCGGAAGCTCGTCGAGCGAAGCGAGCAGCTCCTCGGCGTAAGCGGTGATCCTCATGTAGTACATCGGGATCTCGCGCCTCTCGATGAGTGCGCCGGTGCGCCAGCCGCGGCCGTCGATGACCTGCTCGTTCGCGAGCACGGTCTGGTCCACCGGATCCCAGTTGACGACGCCGGTCTTCTTGTACACGAGGCCGCGCTCGAGCATGCGCAGAAACAGCCACTGGTTCCAGCGATAGTAGTCGGGCGAGCAGGTTGCGAGCTCGCGGGTCCAGTCGATCGCAAAACCGAGCGACTGGAGCTGCTTCTTCATGTAGGCGATGTTGTCGTAGGTCCACTTCGCCGGCGGAACGCCGTTCGCCATCGCGGCGTTTTCGGCGGGCAGACCGAAGGCGTCCCAGCCCATCGGTTGAAGGACGTTGAATCCCCGCATCCGATGGAAGCGGGTCATCACGTCGCCGATGGTATAGTTGCGCACGTGCCCCATATGCAGTTTGCCCGACGGGTAGGGGAACATCGACAGGCAGTAGAACTTCGGGCGGCCGCCTTTTCCGGGCGGCTCCTCGATCGCGCGAAACGCGCGGGTCCGCTCCCAGTGCTCCTGCGCTTCGCGCTCGATGATCTCGGGGTGGTACTGGGGCTGCATGAGCGGGTTCGGCAAAAGCATGGATTATAGCCGCGCGGGTCGACCGCGCAGATGCGCGGCGACAGCGTCTTCGAGGCGACGCTGGAAGGTACCTGTCGGAGCGTGCGGTAAAATCGCGCATTCGCGAATGCCCGCATGCTCAATCTTCTCGAAAACCTCAACCCCGAGCAGCTCGCCGCAGTCACCCTTCCCGACCAATCGGCGCTGATCCTCGCCGGCGCGGGCTCGGGGAAGACGCGCGTTCTCACCACGCGCATCGCCTGGCTGATCCAGACCGGGAACGTGAGCCCGAACGGCGTTCTCGCCGTTACCTTCACCAACAAGGCGGCCCGCGAAATGCTCACGCGCATCTCGGCGATGCTGCCGATCAGCACCCGCGGCATGTGGGTCGGCACCTTTCACGGCCTGTGCAACCGCTTGCTGCGCGCGCACTACCGCGACGCCGGCCTGCCGCAGCTCTTCCAGATCCTCGACTCGCAAGACCAGCACGCGGCAGTCAAGCGCGTGCTGAAGGCGCTCAGCGTCGACGAGGACAGGTTCCCGGCGCGGGACGCGCAGTATTTCATCAACGCGGCGAAGGAAGAGGGTAAGCGCGCGAGAGACGTCGAGATCGGGGACGAAATCGCCCGCCGTTACGCCGAGATTTACGCCGCGTACGACGAGCAATGTCAGCGTGAGGGAGTGGTGGACTTCCCGGAGTTGCTGCTACGTACCTTCGAACTCCTCTCCAGGAATGAGATCCTCCGCGAGCATTACCGGACCCGCTTCCGGCACATCCTGGTGGACGAATTCCAGGATACCAATCGGCTTCAGTACCGCTGGCTAAAGCTGCTAGCCGGGCCGAAAAACATCGTGTTCGCGGTCGGCGATGACGATCAATCCATTTACCGGTTTCGCGGGGCGCACGTCGGCAACATGGCCGAATTCGAGCGCGATTTCCGCGTCGAGAACGTCATCCGCCTCGAGCAGAACTACCGCTCGCACGCGCACATCCTCGCAGCGGCCAACGCGCTCATCGCTCACAACAAGAAGCGGCTCGGCAAGAACCTGTGGACCTCCGCCGGGCACGGCGAGCCGGTGCGCATCTACGAGGCGCAAAGCGACGGCTACGAGGCGAACTGGTTGACCGAGGAGGTGCAGGCCCTGAAGCGCGGCGGGCTGCGTCTCGCCGATATCGGAGTGCTGTACCGCTCGAACGCGCAGTCGCGCGTGATCGAACATTCGCTTTTTTCGGCCGGCATGCCGTATCGCGTATACGGGGGCCTGCGCTTTTTCGAGCGCATGGAAATCAAGCACGCGCTCGCATATCTGCGGCTTGCGGCCAATCCGGACGACGACGGGGCCTTCCTGCGGGTCGCCAATTTCCCGGCGCGCGGGATCGGCGCGCGCTCACTCGAAGCCCTGCAGGATGCGGCGAAAGCCGGCGGTGCGAGCCTTTACAAGGCGGCCTCCGGACTTTCCGGGAAAAGCGGCGCGGCCGTTGCCGCGTTCGTGCGTCTCATCGAATCGCTGAAGGCGGAAACGCAGGGGCTGCCTTTGCCCGAGGCCGTAGAGATCATGCTCGAGAAGAGCGGGCTTGTCGCCTACTACAAGGCCGAAAGAGACGGCGCCGACAGGGTCGAGAACTTGAACGAGCTCGTGAACGCGGCCGCCGCGTTCGTGAATGAAGGAGAAGAGCAGGATCTTCCGGCCTTCCTCGCGCACGCTGCGCTCGAGTCGGGCGAGAACCAGGCGGCCGAAGGCACGGACGCGCTGCAGCTGATGACGGTGCACTCGGCAAAGGGGCTGGAGTTTCACGCGGTGTTCATCACCGGGCTCGAAGAGGGGCTTTTCCCTCACGAGCAGAGCGTTCTGGAAGAAGATGGCCTGGAAGAAGAACGCAGACTGATGTACGTCGCGATCACCCGGGCGCGGACGCGGCTCTACCTCTCCTTCGCACAAACGCGCATGCTGCACGGGCAGACCCGCTACAACGTCGCCTCACGCTTCCTCGATGAGCTCCCGGAGGAAGTCGTGAAGCGCCTCACGCTCCGGCTCGGGCACGCCCGATTCGATGACGTCGCCTGGGCACCCCAGCCGGCAAAGGGCAGCAAGGCCAGAACGACCAGCCACGGGTTCCGCATCGGCCAGTCGGTGCTGCACCCGAAGTTCGGCCAGGGCGTCATCGTCAATGCCGAAGGCTCCGGCACCGACGCGCGCCTGCAGATCAACTTCGGCAAGCAGGGAATGAAGTGGCTCGCGCTGGAATACGCCAAGCTGACCGCCGCCTAGCCCGGCTTTCAGCCGGGACTGCTTCTTCAGGGTTTGTCGAACAACCGCAACTGGCTCGCCCCGACGAGCACCGCCTGTTCCACGGCGCGCTTCGCTTCGTCGAGCGTGGCAGCTTCGCCGGAGTGGTTGCCCGCCTGCCAGCGGTAGACCCCGTCCCACTCCTTCTTCGGGCCGAGCCTGACCTGCCCCAGTCGTTCCTTTCCGAGCCAGTATCCGTGCGCGAGGTAGCCGCGCTCCCAGAACGCCTGTTTCGCCTTTTTCGCGGGCTTCGGCATCTGCTCCTCCCGAATCGGCATTTTACCCATGGCCGGGGCATTCGTGTAGAGTATCGCCCACCCCTTAAAGGGGGGTGGCCCTTGACCCCCATTTAGGGGGTAAGAAAAACGAGATGAAAAACGACTATCTGGAGCGGATTCTCCGGGCGCGCGTGTACGACGTGGCGGTGGAGACGCCCCTGGAAGTCGCGCCCAATCTCTCGGCGAGGCTCGGCAACCGGGTGCTTTTGAAGCGCGAGGACATGCAGCCGGTGTTCTCCTTCAAGTGCCGCGGTGCCTACAACAAGATGGCGAATCTGTCCGCTGCGGCGCTTGCCCGCGGAGTCATCGCTTCCTCGGCCGGCAATCACGCTCAAGGCGTGGCGCTTGCCGCCCAGAAGCTCGGCTGCGCGGCGGTGATCGTCATGCCGTCCACCACCCCCAAGATCAAGGTCGACGCGGTCAAGGCTCGCGGAGCGGAAGTGCACTTGCACGGCGATACCTACGACGAAGCGCACGTCGAGGCGAG